>Ga0335070_10000939_pt1 | contig 33517 bp, 26 predicted proteins | sample Lox_Sample_13_FD_206722 | JGI IMG/M metagenome (GOLD analysis project Ga0335070, IMG submission 206722) | Soil microbial communities from Loxahatchee National Wildlife Refuge, Florida, United States - Lox_Sample_1.3 | ecosystem: Environmental > Terrestrial > Soil > Wetlands | place: USA... | reverse complement strand
GGGGCTTTGTCTCAACACTCTTCTGCTTGTCCTGAATGGATGCGCCAGGACGGTTCCCGCCGCGACCGTAACGGTGGAGACCGCCGAGCGCCGCGATGTTCCGGTCGTTGCGGAACTGCCGGCGCATCTGGAAGCGGTCGCCACCGTGGATCTCCGCGCCAACGTGGAAGGCCGCTTGATCGCCATGTCCTTCAGCGAAGGGAACCTGGTCAAAAAGGGGCAGTTGCTGTTCCGCATCGACCCTCGTCGCTATGAGGCCGCTGTGCACATGGCCGAAGCGGCGGTGGAGAAAGCGGAAGCCGATCTGGAAATGTCACGCGAGCAGCAGCGCCTGGTGAACGCTCAGTCCGTGCTGCGAGAAGCGGAAGCCAATCTCCTGAAGTGCAATCAGGACGTGGAGCGGCTGAAACCGCTGGCCGCGCGCAGGGCGGTCCCGCAGCGGGATCTGGACACCGCCATCGCTGCGCAGTCCTCAGCCGCCGCGGCGGTAGAAGACGCTCGGGCTACGGTGCGAACCACCGCGGTCGGGGATCGCATGGGCCTCAGGCAGGCGCAGGCTGGTCTGAGCGCAGCCAGGGTGGCTCTCGATACGGCCAGTCTGGACCGCGCTGAGACAGAGATTCGCGCACCGATCGCCGGGCTCATCGGCCGGGCAGAACTCTCCGTGGGCAACTACGTCGGGCGCGGCGAATTGAATCGCTTGGCTACCATTTCCCAGCTAGACCCGATCAACGCCGTCTTCGGTATTTCCGAAACTCTCTATCTGCACACGGTAGACAGGATCGATCGCGCAGCGCTGGCGCACATCGAATTGGTTCTTTCCGACAACAGCGTGTATCCATTCCAGGGCCGCTACAGGAGCATCGGGCGCGCGGTGGACGACAAGACCGGCACTCTCCTGGTGTTGGCGCAATTCCCGAATCCGAAGGGCATTCTGCTGCCCGGAATGACGGGGCGAGTGCACCTCGAGGTGGAAAAGCGAGCGAATGCCGTGCTGGTGCCCGAGCGCGCTCTGTTCGACGTTGCGGGATCGAAGGCCGTCTCCATCGTGACGCATGAGGGCAGGGTCGCTGTCCGCCGCGTAGTGACGGAAGGAAGTTATCGCGGCAAGGCCATTGTCACCTCGGGGCTCAGCGGCGGCGAAGTCGTGATCATCGACGGACGTTCAGCGCCCCGTCCCGGGCAACTTGTGACCGTGCGGGTGAATCGGTAATGGCCCGGGCCGCCGCTGCGGGCGCGGGGGTTCTCACGCTGCTGCTGAGCGCCTGCACCGGCCCGCATTACGCGCGACCCAGCATCTCCGTTCCCCCCAGCTATCGCGGGGACACGATGACCGCTGGAAACGGTCAGCCAGCCAGCTTCGGCGAGCTTCGATGGCAGGACCTGATCCGTGACGAAGCACTGTCGAAACTGACCCAGGAGGCAATCGCGCACAACTTCGATGTGCAGATCGCGGCTGCCCGGGTGCTCGAGGCAAGGGCGCAGCTGACGGTCTCACGATCGGCGCGGTTTCCATCGGTTGACGCGCTCGCCAGCTATAACAATTCTCGATCCGCCGGACTCGACAGCAACGACGCTAATCTCTCAATCGGCCTCGGCTGGCAATTGGATTTGTGGGGACAAATCCGGAATGCGACTGCCGCGGCCCGGGCCGCCCTGCTGGCCAGCGAACAGGCGCGGCGCGTAGTGCTGCAAACGCTGGTGAGCAGCGTGGTCAACGATTACCTGCTGCTGCGCGACCTTGATCTGGAAGTTGACATCACCCGGCACGAGCTCAGTCTGCGCGAGGACTCCCTCGAACTGGTTCAGCTTCGTGTGGATAACGGTTATTCCTCCGAGATCGACCTCCGCCAAGCCGAGGTGCTCGTGAAGAGCGCTCGCACTGCGCTCACCAGCCTGGAACTCGAGCGGGAGCAGACCGAAAACCAGCTCAGCATCCTGTTGGGCGGAAATCCCGGTCCGGTTGCCCGCGGCCGCTCGCTGCTCGACCAGGGACTGGCTGTCTCCCTTCCTCCTGGCCTGCCCTCAACGCTGCTGGAATGCCGCCCCGACATCCGCCAGGCAGAAGAACAACTGATTGGCGACCACGCTCTGGTGGCCGTGGCCAGAGCCGCCTTCTTCCCCACGATTTCCCTTACAGGGTCTTCCGGATTCGAAAGCTACGCGCTGGCGGGCCTCTCCCGAATGTCAAGCGGCTCCTGGTCCTTCGGCCCGGCGGCAACTTTGCCCATCTTCAACGCCGGTGCAACCCGCGCCGGAGTGCGAACAGCCGAAGCGCGGCGTGAGCAGTCGCTCCTCGCCTACCGGAAGACTGTGCAACAGGCGTTCCGCGAGGTAGCGGACTCATTGGCGGCCTGGCGAAGACTGGCCGAATTGCGGACCCAGCAGGAGGGGCTTGTTGACAGCCTTCGAAATGGCGTTGAACTCGCCGATCTCGCTTACAAAGGCGGAGTCGCAAGTTATCTGGAGTATCTCGATTCCGAACGCCAGTTGCTGGATGCACAACTCCAGCTTGTTCAAATCCGTCGCGAGGAATTGGCCAACGTTGTCACCCTGTATTGCGCGCTCGGGGGCGGCTGGCAGTAAGCATCGATGTCCTGGTCCAGACTCTCTTTCAGCGCAGCCCTGCTGGCCACGGCGCTGGCTTACGCGGAGTCGCCCCAGGGCGGCCTCGCAACAGCCGTCTTCAGCGACTACGTCTGGCGCGGGGCCCTCGCAGCAAGAGGGCCGGTTTCACAGTCCTCGGTTGATGTGGACTGGAGCGGAGTGGTGTTCCGTGTATGGCAGAACATGGACCTGAGTTCTGATCGGAACCTGTTCGGCAGGATCAGCGAGGTTGACTACGACCTCTCTTACACGAAAGCAGTCCACCAATTCGACGTCAGCGCAGGCACGGTTCGGTACACGTTTCCTAACGCCGGCACGAGAGCGAGCACGGAGCTCTATACGGGCGCGACCACACATGGCTGGCTGAATCCGTCCGTGCGGGCATACTTCAGGGTGGGATCCGCGCATGGCGGATATTTGACCGTCGATGTGCTCCATCGATTCGCTTTTCCATCCGCGTCGGCGAGAACCTTCGAAGGTCTTGACCTCAGCGCCGGCGCAGGCTGGGGCTCATCATCGTTTCATCGCGCTTACTTCGGCGTAGCGCGAACCGGGCTTTCGGATCTGCATCCCGCGGCTGCCCTGCCTGTGCACATTACGCGTTCCCTGCGCCTGGTTCCAACGCTTGCCTGGTCGATGATGCTCGATCCGAGGCTTCGACAGAGCTCCTCCGCGTTCCACGGTTTCATTGTGGGAGCAACGCTCTCGGCCAGAATCTGCCCGAACAGAACGCTGTTGTGCAGCCGTTGAGGCCAGCCCCGAACTCGCAGCGGCCGTCACGCCAAATACGCCAACGAGCGCGATGTCGCGCCGATTGGAGAATCAATAGCATAGGCCTCGAGAGAGAAATTCGTAATCAGCAGGTCGCCCGTTCGATCACGACGGGTGGCTCCGGAACTCCGCTGCAACCAGCTTCTCCTGTGCCAGAATCCGCCTTTATCGTTTGCGTTCCGGTTCAGCTTTGCGAGGGCCTCGCGCTTCATCTGCAGCTTCATCTGTCAGTACTTCTTGAACACCTTGAAATATGAGTAACACACTTGTTGGCTTCAGCAACACCCTTCAAGCGATGCCCTCGGCAAATGAAATCGTTATATGGATCGATCGCCAGAAGTGCAGTGATCTCTTTTTGTCGCATGTCACTTTTGCCACGCCGCCTCCAAACTTAGCGGGCAACGAGCTGCTGGCCGCCGTCGACGTCGTAGGTCGCGCCCGTGAGGGCCGTGTTGGTCATGATGTGTACGGCGAGCGCGGCGACGTCGGCCGGTCCGACGACGCGCCGGATAGGAAGTGTGGCGCGAAGCTGATTACGGCGGTTTTCGAGTTCATCGCCGAGGAGTGATGCTGACAACGGTGTGTCGACGAAGCCCGCGGCGATGAGGTTGACACGGATGGGCGCGAGCTCGAGCGCCAGGTTGGCGGTGAGAGCGGGGAGTGCGGCGGTGACTGTAGACACGATACCGAGGCCGATGCCTGGGCGGCGGCCGCCGGTGCCGCCCATGAACAGCAGCGTGCCTCCCGCTCTCACCTTGTGGGCGGCGTTGCGGGCGACCTGGAGCACCAGCAGGAGGTGCTCGTTGAGGGCGCGGCGCGCCTGCGCGAAGTCCATGTCGACGAGGGGCCCGTAGTGCGGTCGGCCGGCCGTCACCATCACGTGGTCGATCGTGGCCGGCAGGTCACGGAAGAACCGCTCGAGGGGAGCAGGATCCGCGGCGTCGAAGGCTGCGGTGCTCAGCGCGTCGAGCCCGCTCGCGGCGCGCTGGAGGCGCTCGGGATTCCGGCCGGTGAGGATCAGCTTGGCCCCCTCAGCGCGTGCTCGTCGGGCCGTTTCGAATCCGATGCCGGCGCTACCGCCGATCACGACGACGGTTTGCCCGAGGAGTTCCGGTTCGCGCTGGATGAGAGAAGCGGTGGTTGCGGTGCTCATGATCCTGTGGCCTCTTCCCCGCGGAAACTCTTTCGGAGCGATCTGAACCCAGCTCGGAGCTCCTCGGAGAAGAGTTTCGGCTGTTCCCACGCCGCAAAGTGTCCGCCCTTTTCCACCTTGTTGTAATGGATCAGTTTGGGATACGCCCGCTCTGCCCAGCTCCGCGGGGCCGGATAGAGTTCGTCCGGGAAGACGCTCACGGCAACCGGGATGGAGACGCCTTTGGCATTGAAATACCCGAGTTTCCCCCAATTCTCCCAATAGAGACGAGCGCCAGAAAGCGCCGTGTTCGTCAACCAGGTGATCGTGAGGTTGTCGAGGATGTCGTCGCGCGTGAGGCCGGCGGACTCTCCCGCAAAGATGCGTGAGATCAGCTCGTAGCTGCGCGCGTCGTGATCAAGGAAATAAGCCGCCAGGCCGACGGGTGAATCCGCGATTCCGTATAATGTCTGCGGTCGCAGCCCCATCTGGTACCCGTAGGCGATTCCTTTTTGATATACGAACTGCAAACGCTCGTATGCGACCTTCTCGTCGGCTGAGAGACCCGGCGGCGCCGGCGCCCCGGAAAGAGCCGCCGCATCAATGTCGGCTGGGAAGATGCCAGGCATGTTGGTGTGGATGCCGAGCAACTCCGGAGGCGCCTGCAGGCCCATTTGATCGACGATGACCGCGCCCCAGTCGCCCCCTTGCGCCACGAATTTGGGGTATCCAAGGCGCTTCATCAGCACCACCCAGGCACGCGCGATGTGGGGAACATCCCACCCGGTGGTGGAAGGTTTGCCTGAGTATCCGTAGCCCGGCATTGACGGGATCACCAGGTGGAACGCATCGGATGCATTTCCGCCGTGTGCGGTGGGATTGGTCAGCGGATCGATGATCTTCATCTGTTCGATGATCGAGCCGGGCCATCCGTGCGTAACGATCAGCGGCAACGCATTTTCGTGTTTTGAACGGACGTGAATGAAATGAATGTCCAGTCCATCGATCTCGGTCATAAACTGTGGCAGGACGTTCAGTTTCGCCTCGATCTTGCGCCAGTCGTAATCTGTCGCCCAATAGCGCGCCAGCGCCTGAACCGTCGCGAGTTGTACTCCTTGCGACGCATCTGCAACCGTCTCTCGTTCAGGCCACTTTGTCGCGTTGATGCGCCTGCGCAATTCGGTAAGGTCCGCTTCGGGAACATTCGTATGAAACGGACGAATCGCGGTCTTATCGTTGCTCGTCTGTTGTGCAAATGTCGGTGTCATTTCCAGACTCCTTTTGACTGAATTCGAGAGTTGACGTGCTTCATCTCGACGAGTACTCGGTGAAAACGTAATCCTTTTTCGCCGCTGCATTATGGCACGTCGCTCCGCACTTAGCGCCGGTCCCGAGCGGCCTGAAAGTATCCGTTGCTGCATCATAAGTGAACTCCACGTATCCCCATCCATGCGTGTCCGGGAATCTCTTCGAGTCCTTCACCATGAACTCCACTTCTTTGAGATTTCCGGGCACGGCGACCTCAGCAGGAAATTCAGCGCTGGGCTTTTTGGCCCACTGGATCTTTGAGAGCACCGCTCCATCGGGAAACGGCTTACCGTTGGCGGGAAATCCTGCCTTGTAGGCAGCGATCATCGCGGGATTGCCCCCGATGATCTTGATGCGGCCATCGGTCACGCTCGCAGCGACGTACTGCCAGGCCTCATATCCGCGAAATTCGGAAAACGCGAGTCCGTTCGGCACTGTCACGGTGTACTTATCATGGGCGGCCATGGCCAGGGCCACCAGAACAGAGAGGGATGCTCCAACCAATACGATTACCCCGATACGTTTGCGTTTCATTCCAAATCTCCTATGCTGAACCTATGCTCACTGGCATTGCCTAGCGCTGAATTATCACTAATACTCGTTTCATTGCGGCAGCTCCGTCCCGGCCTGCTCCGCCACCATATACGCGGCGTACCAGTCGGGCCAGTTCGCGTCGCGCTGCCCGGTGCGCTTCTCGTGCTGGCCGTGGGCGGCCTCCGCACGCCGAAGCGCGCTCGCCAAGTCGCTTGCGGAGCCGAACGAAGTCGCGGCAGGGTCGATGCGCCCGGGAAGCCGAGACGTGATTTCCTGCAGCAGCCAACCGTTACCGTCGGGATCACTGAACGAGGCGAACGAGCGGTAGCTGCGATGCTCGGGATCCCGACCGTTGACCCGGAGCTGCCCAAACAGGTAGGGCTGGTCCGTGCCAGTGTACACGCCGGCGGCGTCGTGGAACACCTCGCTGATCTTGACGCCGCGACCGAGCAGCTCGTCGCGGGCGGACTCGATGCCGGAGACGATCAGGTACATGCCCTCGGCGGAGCCGGGTGCCGCCGCGGTGACGTTCTTGCCGAAGATGATCGAGCACCCCGAGCCAGGCGGTGTGAACTGGATCACGCGGAAGTCGTCACCGCCGGCGTAGTCGGCGTCGAGCCGCCACCCGAGGCTGCCGTAGAACTCCTTCGCGCGGTCGACATCCGACACGGGGATGACGACCACCTCGAGCTTCATGTCGACTCTCGCGACGCTTGCGTCGCTGATCGCGTGATTACTAAGGGCTTCGATTACCTGTTTCATTTCCAGTCTCCTCTTTTCTGAACTAAAGCACTCTGTAGCTTGCTAGCCAAACGTGAACGAAAAGACCTCAACACCGGGATCAAGAAATTCGATCTCAAAGGTGCGGTCTTGGATTCGCCCTTTCTGCCGTATCAGTTGATACATCCGGGGCTCCCGAACTTCGCCGGAACCATCAGGGCCGGGATCGACTCCGTGATCGTCACTCGGTGCGGCCCCATCCAGAGTCACCTTGAAGCGAACGGGACTGCCGTTTTTCGCTGGACCTAACACCATGTGCAGGTCGCGGCTGTGGAACCGGAACACAATCTTGCCGGGCGCCGATTCGAGCGTGCCACTCTCGGCACCTGCGTTCCACGATCCGCCGAGTCCCCATTGATTTAATGCGGGCCTCGCCGGGGGGCTGTAAGTCTTTCGTGAGTCTCGCGCCATCCGCTCCGGCGACGCGAAGTTCTCCGCCCGGGCGTAGCCGACGTAGGTTTCGAGCGATCGCACATCTTCGCTCGGTGGCGCCTCGGCCCCGTCAGCCGTTATACGTACCCTGCTCTCGTCCAGACCAGTGGCTCCGCTTTCTCTAAGAAGTGTCTGGATAATGCGCTCGGACTTCTCATATTCGCCTTCGCCGAAGTGGTGATAACGGATTCGTCCGTTCTGATCGATGAAGTAGTCGGCCGGCCAGTATTGGTTGCGGAATGCCGACCAGATCGAGTGATCGCTGTCTATCAGGACGGGGAAAGCGACTCTCAAGTCAGAGACTGCGTTTTTCACGTTCGCCGGATCCTTCTCGAAGCCGAATTCAGGCGAATGGACGCCGATGACAACCAGGCCGGCATCCTTGTACTTTGTCGCCCACGCCTTGATGTATGGAAGCTCGCGCAGGCTGTTAATACACGAGTAAGTCCAAAAGTTAACCAGCACGACCTTACCGCGTAGTGCCTTGCTGTTCAACGGAGTGGAGTTGTGCCAGGCCACCGCGCCATCCAAATCAGGCATTCGTCCTTCGTCTCCGGTTCCTGATGCAATCGCGACGACTCCGCTGATTAGGACCGTGGCGGAAATCCAAAGAGCAAAATTCTTCATAACAAATACTCCGATCGCTAGTGCGCCCCCGGTTGCGGCTCCGCGGCAGGCACTGTGACCTCGACCGTGCCTTGATCAATTGGTTGATAGATGGTGTTCGCCAGGGGGATCAGAATTTTGTGCCGCCCAGGCGCGAGGCCTTGGATAATGACCGGTATGCCGCTTGCGTCTCCCCAGTGCCAGGGGGCGTCATCGACCGTCAGATGGATGTGTCCAATCCGGGGAGACAATTGGACGATGGTATTGGTGATCATTGGTATCAGTCGACGCAACGCGTGGCGTTCGACAAGACTCATAAACTAACGGTGCAGGATTAGCCGCTGAAGATCATCACGACATCGAGGTTTTTTTGCCTAACCAGATTGGTGATGGGGCGCAGTACCACCTTCGTGTTATCTCCGGCCTTAGGAGCCGCCACAGGTTGATGCCCGTCGCGGACCTCCGGGACGTGCTCGAAATCGGATCGAGGTACTCGCGGAGGCGAGGTCATTGCCAAGTGCTGCTTTTGTCAGCAGTTTTGCCAGTAAGACATCGAGTCTCACGAGTTCTCCACGGTTTTCAGGAGTGTCCGAGCGTCTCTACTGATTTTTCAGATCCGACGTGGTGAGTCGTGATGATTCACTAGGTCCGATCCTCTATCGAACCGGCGAGCCGTGCACGATATAATCGGGGACAGCGGCACGGCAATTAAATCTACTTTAGGCGCGAGCCCCACGGCTTGCGGGTAGCCGCGGACGCGAGTTCGCTAGCTGAGCGAGCCAACGGAATTGCCTTGTGTCCCGGGCGACACGGGTGACCCTCTTGACACTCCCGAATCCAAGGAAATGAGCCGCATTCAGTCTGTGCTTAACAATACTGTGGCCTCCACGAGCCATCCGCGCCGAGCGCACTAACTTTTTGTCTGAAACGCAGGACTGCACCACCTGATTCATTCGTGAGACACCACTACCGCGGGTAGGTACAAGTATCGAAAGATAGTCAGCGGCCAGATTAGCGTCGGTTCCTTTGTAATCATTTTGAAAGCTGCGGGCGTGACTCGAACGGCGTGCGCTCGCCCGGGCTGAATTCTTCGGTATACAATAGCCCGAAAATCGGCAGTTTCCCAGGCAAACGGCCTGCGTCGCTGTTGCGCTGCCAGCCATGCGACCGCTGATGGGCTCGCTCGGAAGGCCGCCCGGCATGCGCGAAAAGTGACTCGCGCACAGTAGGGAATCGCAGGACTGTCTGCTTTGAGGCAAAGGCGAGGGAGGCGGGATGAAGATGTCACGGAGGTCCGCTCTGGCAGCCGCTGTGCTACGCGCAAATCGGCGGGCTGGCAGTGGCGACCTTCATCACGTTGCTGCTCGTCCCGGTGCTTTACAGTATCGCCGTGCTGGATGTGAAAGTCGTTAAATGGGACGTTGCGCCCACGGAGGGAAAAGAATAATTCCCCAACATGCTTGCCTCCACGAACAGAATGGAGCATTCCTCGATGTGGCAGGAGCAATTCACCGTGGGTAACGCGGGTTGACGGCCAGGCGGCAGGCGCAAGCAGATGCGATGCAAGGACCCGCTTGATCGCGGCCAGCTCGCGAATTCCGAACACTAGTTGCTCTGACATGTGCAGAGCAAGAAGTACCACCGTCAATCTAAACAAACCGTGCTGTTTTTCATCGTCAAGCACCTCCATGGACAGAATGCCGGAGTGACGGCGGGAAACAGAGTAAGTTACGGTAGTTAACGCCCTCGGTGCTGAACTCGCGACGAGCCGAATTTCCGCAACGGAGGACGCGGCGGTGCAGAAAGCCTGGAAAGCGCTAAGCTCGGATGGAGAACTCTTCGGCTATGGAGGAGATTATGAGCGATACAAGAGCGGGAGACCGGGCAGCATTCTTCCTTCTGGGAGCCGCGATCGGTGCGGCGGCAGCACTGCTGATGGCTCCGGGATCAGGCGCACGCACTCGCAGGAGATTACGCCGCAAGGGAGAAGAAGTCGCGGATTACCTGATCGACGCAGGTAAGGAGCTGGTGGACAAGTGTGAGGATCTTTACGAGCGCAGCGGGGAGATGGTGGGGGACGCCACCCACGAACTGTCCGGTAAGTATCGCGCCCTGCATGAGTACAGCAGGAAATTGATGGACGAGGCCGAAACGATCCTCCGCCGCACAAAAAGCGCGCCACCGGCCGGTAATCGAGAGGTCGCGCCGACTGGAAAATAGGCGGGACTGGCGGCGATTGCAGCCGCACAATCAAGCGGGTTTCGTGCTGCGATTCATAGCCCGCATCGGATGACCTCAAGGCTCGGAATTGTGTCCGCAGGGTATCGCGCTCGAAGCGGTGATTCACGGTCCTTCGCGCTGTACAATGTCTCGTTGGCTCACTGCGCTGTATGAAAACAGCGATCGACAGCTACTGCTACCACCGGTTTTTCGGCGAAGTCTATCCGCAACAGCCTACGCCAACCCAAAGCATGACTTTGGAAGACTTCCTGCGTCGTGCGCACGAACTTGAGGTCGGTGGAGTTTCCCTGGAATCCTGTTTCATTCCACGCCTGGATACCGAGTACCTGGCACAGGTCTGCGACTTGCTCGATGAGTACCAACTAGAGCGTGTGTTCGCGTGGGGACATCCCGACGGGCTGGAGGGCGGCACGAACGAGAATGCCTACCACGAGATGATCCGCAGCTTCGATTCTGCCCGGAGTATCGGGGCGAAGGTGATGCGCGTAGTGGGTAGCAGCTTGAGGTTCCGCAACCAGCCGCACGGACCACAGATCGAGCGCCTGACCAAAATGTTCCGAAAAGCCGTGAAGGTGGGCGAAGAGTACGGCATCCAGATGGCAATCGAAAACCACATCGACTTCACCGCGGACGAAATGCTCTGTCTGCTCACGGACGTGAATTCGCCATGGCTTGGCGTCAACTTCGACACTGGAAACTTTCTGCGCTTGCTAGACGACCCGATCAAAGGCATGGCCAAATTGGCGCCCTACGTTTACGCCACCCACATTAAGGACCTGAAGGTCCAGAAGGGCGTTGCCGCAGACGAGTGGTATTTCTTCTCGTGCACGCCGGTTGGCGAGGGACTCATAGACAACAGCAGACTCGTGCAGTTGCTTGCCGATGCCGGGTACGAGGGCCTTCTTGCCGTGGAAATCGACTTCCTGCATCCTGACTACGGGGGCAACGAGGATCAGGCGGTGGTCCGAAGCGTTGACGAACTGAACCGGCTGGCGCATTCGCCTAACAGAAATCGGGAATCAACCGAGACGAGACTGGACCCTCACGGTCCTACAATTGGAGCATGAGCCGCATCTTACTCGTATTACTGGCCTGCACGGCCGGGCAGGCCCAGAACCAGCCCATGTTTCGCGGCGGACTCGACCACACCGGCGTCTATCGCGGAACGGCGCCTCGTCATTACCCGAAGGTGAAGTGGCAATTCGCTACTAACGGTCAGGTGATCTCCTCGCCGGCTGTCGCGCACGGCCTGGTTTATATAGGCAGCACTGATCACCACCTTTACGCAATCGACCGTGAAACGGGCAAGGAGCAGTGGAAATTTCCCACGGAGAGTTCCATTTCTTCCTCGCCCGCCGTTTCGGCCGGCGTGGTCTACTTCGCGAGTTATGACGGAAACTTTTACGCTTTGGATGCCGAGACCGGCAAATTGAAATGGAAATTCGAGACTGGGGGCGAGCGCCGCTATGCGCACAAGAGCCTTCACGGACTGCACCCTGCCGGGGAAACGAGTCCTGACCCGTGGGACTTTTATCTGTCTTCACCGGCGGTCTTCAACGGTGCGGTCTACTTTGGGAGCGGTGATAACTACGTTTACTCACTTGACGCCGCGACCGGGTCTTTGAAATGGAAATTTCGAACCGGCGACGTCGTGCATGCCTCGCCGGCGATCGCCGATGACACTGTGTATATCGGTTCGTGGGACAGCATGCTCTATGCGCTCGAAACGGCGTCCGGCAAGATGAAGTGGCATTTTCAGGCCGGTGTCGACCCACAAACCGGCAATCAGCAAGGCTTCCAATCGTCTCCTGCTGTTTCCGCCGGCGTCGTCTACGTCGGCTGCCGCGACTCCAATCTCTACGCAATCGATAGCAAGACAGGTACGCGGAAGTGGTCCGTGTCCAACAATGGATCATGGATCATGCCCTCGCCCGCCGTGTATGAAGGCCGAGTCTACTTCGGCACATCCGATACCGGTCTGCTACGCATTGTCGACGCCGAAACCGGCTCGGACGTGGCCACGATTGACGCGAAATTCCCAGTCTATTCGTCGCCGGCGATTGCAGATGGAACGGTGTACGTCGGCACGTTCGGCGGCAAGCTAATTGCGCTCGACGTGAAGACGCGCGAACTCCTGTGGGAGTTCCAGACCGAAGCTTCAACGCGGAACCTCGCCGCATTTTCGAAGCCCGATGGCAAGATCGATTTCAGCAAGATGATGAACCGGAACTTTTACGATGACATGGTACTCGGCGTAGCCAAGTACCTGACGACCGGCTCCATCCTGTCAACGCCGGTAATCGACGATGGCGTGATTTATTTCGGCAGCGCAGATGGGAATGTGTACGCGTTGATGTGAGATCCGGGCTGCAGCCCCCTGTGAGAAACTGGACGACGGAGCAGAATTTTGCTGGAATCCAAGAAGTTCTGCGCTGTCCAAATGGGTAGGCATGGAGGAGGACTGGCCGGTGACCCAGTTGAGCGAAGTATCGGCGCCGGTAAAATATCTGGCGCGAGCCTGCGGATTGATGGTCCTGTTCGGCGCCTGCGGAACCCCACAGGCTCCGTTCAGTCTTTTTGATTTGCCCCGTCTGAAAACATTCTCCGCTCACAGGGTGTCCAGCGACAACCAGTACGTGAGGAGCAATGACGACAGCAAGCGCATCATGCCCGGCGAAACTTTCGTTATGGCGGATCTCCGCGGTCCGGGCGTGGTGGACCATATCTGGATTACGGTTGCCGACAACGAATACGCGTGGCCTCGCCTGGTGCGGCTTCGGGTTTACTACGACGGCAGGAAGACACCCAGCGTCGACGTGCCCCTGGGAGATTTCTTCGGCGTCGGGCACGGCTATGAGAGAGATCTGGAATCGTTGCTCATCCGTGACAGTTCTTTTGGCCGCGCCCGCAACAGTTACTGGCCCATGCCGTTTCGCGAGTCCTGCAAAATCACTGTGACCGATGAGGGCAACCGGCCGGTCACCATGTTCTACTACCATGTCGACTGGCAGAAGCATCCGTCATTGCCCCCGGACGTCGCTTACTTTCACGGATACTACCGCCAGGAGCGTCCTGCCGCCGCAGGAAAGAACTACGAATTTCTCAACGTGAAAGGAACGGGCCACTACGTAGGTACAGTTCTGAATGTGATCCAAGCCGGTGTCGGATGGTTCGGCGAAGGCGACGACCTGTTCTATGTTGATGGCGCCAAACATCCGCAGCTTTTCGGCACGGGCACGGAGGACTACTTCAACGAGGCCTGGGGGCTGCGTGCCTCTTATAGTCCCTGGTACGGCACGCCGGTAGCCGAAGGCGAGCGGGTCGGGGCAAGATTAACCGGATACCGCTGGCACATCCCCGATCCGATCCCGTTCACGAAGTCGATTTGGGCAGGTATCGAGCACGCCGGCTGGACCTACAACGACGACGGCACACTCCGATCCGGATTTGAGGAACGGCCGGACTATTTTTCCAGCGCCGCCTTCTGGTATCAGAAAGGAGTAAACGAGGAACTGCCCGAGCCGCCTTACGGAGAAGCGCGCCTGCCGCTCGGCAATGCCCTGCAGATCGCCGTCGAGGATTCACTGGCGGATGTGACCACCGACAAAGGCAAGGCTTCGGTGCAGCGCGAGGTGGACTGGGGCAGGGATCTATTGTTCTTCGAGGCCGAGAGTGCCGGAGCGCGCATAAACCTGCCTCTGGATGTTCCCGAGAAGGGCCGTTACGAGATCGTCGCTCGAATCGCGCAAGCCCCGGATTACGGTGATTACTACGCGCTGTTGGATGGCAAGCCGACAAATTTGGACAACCGGACGGCGGAGACTTCGGAAGTTCCATCGGCCGGACCCGAAGTGTTCCACAATTTTCTGGGCGAGATCTACGTTGCGGTGGACCGGCCATTAGGCTGGCTGGACCTCGAGAAGGGCCGCCACACACTCACCTTCGTCTGCGTGGGACGCGATAGCCGTTCGTCAGGCTTCAACCTCGGCATCAACGACGTCGTGCTGGAGCGGGTTCCGGCAGCCACAGGAGCAGCCCCGCCACCGAAGTACGCGCAAGCGAGCGAATCCACTGGGATCGTCTACCGCGGCCTGCCACTGTCAGCCTATGTGCACCAACTGAAAAACGCGGACGAAACCGGCCGCGCTGAAATTATCCGGTCGCTCGGCGCCTTCGGCGCAGACGCCGCGCCTGCAGTCAACCAACTGGCCCAATTGCTCGGCGACTCCGAGCCTGCGGTTCGTGCCGCTGCTGCCTGGGCGCTCTCGCAGACGGGAGCGGCGGGAGCCGGTGCGGTTCCCGCCTTGGCGAAATCCCTGACCGACGAGGACCCGCGTGTTCGCAGCCTGTCAGCTGTTGCTCTGAGATCCATGGGACCGAGAGCGGTGGCCGCTGTTCCTGCCCTGACTAAGGCGCTGAGCGATTCAGCCCCCTACGTGCGCGCCCCGGCGGCAGATGCACTGGGAAGCATCGGTCCGCCGGCGAAGTCCGCGGTCCAGCCCCTCAGCACCCGCCTCCTCATTAACGGGGATCAAGCTTACGTCCTGCGCAGCGTCGCCAGCGCATTGGGCAACATCGGTCCTGACGCAGCAAGTGGGCTCCCCGCCCTACGGCAGGCGTTGAAGATGCATCGAGTCACCTACACGGCGCAGGAAGCAATCATGAAAATCCAACGGGAATCTGTGCCGGGCTGGTTTTGAGTGTCAAGAATGGAATAAACGAAACAACAACGTAACCCGCCACGGGCGTGATTTCGGGTGGGTCAGAGTGACGAATGAAATTAGCGCTGCTACTTTTTGCCCAGCTGGGTTTGTTCGCCCAGAACTACGAGCTCATCGTGCGCCATGGCCATATCGTGGATGGCACCGGATCGCCATGGTACGCGGCCGATGTCGCGATCCGCGATGGCCACATCGCCGCGATTGGGCGCCTGGATAACGCCACAGCCAGCCGGACAATCGATGCCGCGGGCATGGTCGTTGCGCCGGGCTTTATCGACATGCTCGGCCAGTCGGAGCTATCGATCCTGGTCAATCCGCACCTCCCCTCGAAGATCTATCAGGGCATCACCACCGAGATCACCGGAGAAGGTGGATCGGCTGCGCCGCTGTCAGACGCCATTCGCGCTGCCGGCCGCTCAGGCTTCGAACACTACAAGATCGACGCATCCTGGAGCACCTTCCGGGAATTCTTTGCCCGTCTCGAAAAGCAGGGCATGGGGATTAACCTCGGGAGCTACGTGGGCGCGACGCAAGTTCGCAGAACGGTGATCGGCGATGGCGACCGCGCGCCCACGCCCGCCGAACTGGAACGAATGAAACAGCTCGTGCGTGACGCCATGCATGATGGCGCTGTAGGTGTGTCTACGTCACTGCAATACGCACCGGCTCCCTACGCCACCACCGAAGAGCTGATTGCTCTCGCAGCCGAAGGCGCGAAGCTCGGCGGCATCTACGCCACGCACATGCGCAGTGAGGGCGATGCCATTATCCCCGCGATTGATGAAGCCATCCGCATCGGCCGCGAAGGGCGCGTGCCGGTTGAGATCTGGCATCTCAAAGCGGCGGGCCGTCAGAACTGGGGGCGCATGCCCGAGATTGTCGCGCACATTGATCAGGCGCGCCGGTCGGGCGTCGAAATCGGCGCCGACACATATGCCTATCCGGCGTGGTTCAACAGCTTCTCGGCGTTCATTCCGCCGTGGGCGCACGATGGCGGCGACGCGAAGCTCATTGAACGCCTCAAGGATCCTGCCCTGCGCGCTCGCATCCGCAAAGACATGGAGACGCCCAGCACGACCTGGGACAACGAATGGAACGAAATCCCGGGGCCCGAGGCAATTCTTCTTTGCGTCGTGAAGAATCCGAAACTGCTGCCGCTTCAGGGCAAGACCATCGCGGATATCGCGAAGCTCTGGAATAAAGATCCGATCGACACCATCTTCGACATTCTGATTGAGGACAATGCCGCCACCGACGTTGCCGTCTTTGGCATGTCCGAACCTGATGTCCGGCTTGCACTGCAACAGCCATGGGTCAGCATATGCAACGATTCGCAGGGTACGGCTCCGGACGGCCTGCTCGGCCAGGAGCATCCGCACCCGCGCGCCTACGGAACATTCCCGCGGATTCTGCGCAAATACGTCCGCGAAGAGGGGGCGCTCACGCTGGCCGACGCCATTCGCAAATTCAGCGCTCTGCCCGCCGCGCGTCTCCGGTTGACGGATCGCGGCGTCATCAAGACCGGGATGTGGGCCGACATCGTGGTTTTCAGTCCCGACACAATCACGGATCTGGCGACCTTCGAGAAACCCAACCAACTTTCGGAAGGCATGCAGTACGTTCTCGTGAACGGCGTTCCGGTTATCGAAAACGGGCACATGACGAACGCGCTACCTGGCAAAGTCATTCGTGGACCGGCGTGGAAGCCTTGAAGCTCACGGTTTTCGCAGTCCATATGTCATCGGCGATTTATGGTAACTCGGAGTAAGCGCACTTTTGAGTCGCCAAACAACGACTCCAACAGTTCGTGTAGACTGCCTTTTGAATCCTATGAATCTCCTTCACCGCCTCGCAGTTCTCGTATTGGTGTTCACGGCCGGCCCGCTGCTTGCTCAGAAAGTGCTTCGTGTCACGCCTTCCACTGTGCAGTGGGGCCGTTTTGATGCCGCCGCCAAGCCAGTGCTCACGGTAAAACCCGGTGAGACCGTCACCATCGACACCATCTGCGGAGTCCCAGGCATGCTGGAACGGCTCGGCGCAGCGGCGGATGAGCCGATTCGCGAGATGAAGCAGATGTATGCCGAGATAAAGGACCGGGGACCTGGACCGCACTTCCTCACCGGGCCTGTCGCCATCGAAGGCTCAATGCCTGGCGACGTCCTTCAGGTGGAGATTCTCGAAATCCGGCTGCGTTCTCCGTACGGATGGATGATGATCTCGCCGGACGCTGGTGCGTTGCCCGGAGAATTCCCCTACTCAAGAGAGAAGCTCATCCACTTGGACGAACGGAATCAGATGGCTGAATTCGGGCCCGGTATTCGTATTCCCATTCATCCGTTTTTCGGTGTTTTGGGAGTGGCGCCGCCGGAAGGCCGCCTTAGCAGCGGGCCTCCGTCTTACAACGCCGGAAACCTGGACAACAAGTGGCTGGTCGCCGGCACGAAAGTGTACATCCCCGTGCATGTGCCTGGGGCGCTGTTCGAGGTTGGTGACGGGCATGCGGCTCAGGGTGACGGCGAAGTGTGCGTGACTGCGATCGAGACGAATCTCACGGGCGTGTTTCGTTTCACGGTGCGGAAAGATTTGAAGCTGCGCTGGCCGCGGGCCGAGACTCCCACGCATTACATCACCATGGGACTTCATGAAAACCTGGACGAGGCGGCGCGTCGCGCCACCAGAGAAATGATTGATTACCTGATGCAGGAGCACGGCCTGTCCCGCGACGATGCCTACATGCTCACCAGCGCCGGAGTGGATTTGCACGTGACACAAGTCGTCGACGGAGCAAAAGGCGTGCACGCTATGTTGCCGAAGGCGATGTTCGGAACGGTAAGGTAGACCGGAGCCGGTGTGAACTCATGGCGCAGGCGTGCCTGAGCCGGCTGGCCGAACTCGCAGCAGCAGATTGTCTTTGAAGCCGACGTTGATGCGCGGCGCCGATCCTCTGATTTGTCCCAGCATCCGGCGGTTTCCGTAATCGTACACCTCATAAGTCTGCGCATTGTCCAATCCGCGTAATTCGATGGCGGTGGTGCGCGGCCAGTAATCCGCAAAAAAGCCGTAGTACATTTCGCTTCCCTTGCGCACGACGTGACCTTCGGGTTTGTCGAAGGCCAGGTCATAGAGATTGATGTACTCGGAGTGACTTAAGCCAAGTTGGGGATACTCATGGAACCAGCGATTCCAAAGGGCTTTCTGCCGTTCGTCCAGGTTGACGTAAAAAGTAGTTAACTGCCCGCCCGTACCGATGGCGGATTCGAATGACTCCGGCACCGAGGAACCATACCATTCGTGGATCGGCACCTGGTAGCAGTCCCCCACGGCAAACGTGCCGCCGCGGATCGCTTTCTCCACCTTGATACGGCTGCGGACCTGCCAGGGCGTCAGGGGATCGGACGCGTTAGCAATGTCGTAAAAAGGCATGTTATACGGCGAATGGGGGAGTGAGCAGATGCACACTTCGTTGTAAGGATCCTTCTTCAGTTCGTGGAGCGTCTTCGCGATGGTTTCGAAGACCTTCGGCACGGCCTGAAATGAATCGAGCGGAGACTGGTGGTGGTGGGCGGAGTTGAAGCAGGCAGGGACGGCGGACAAGCCTTGGAAATCACTGTAAAGACCGTCAAAGTCCCAGTCCTTTACGGTGCGGAGCACGAGTTCCCGCACGCGGTTGAGCGCGGGTTCGTAAGCGGGACAAAGTTGGTAGTAACCGTTGATGTCGAGCGGATAACTGCCGTCCTCGGCCTGGACGAGAAGTTCGGGGCGCTCCTTCGCAATTTTGCTTTCGGGGCTGACGCCGAATGGGTACCACCACAAGCCGATTCGGAAACCGCGCCGGTGCACTTCTCGAACAAATTGCACCATGTCGGGGGCGCCGTTCGGGCATTTGCCGGGAGCGCGGTTCGGCTCCCAGTCTCCATTGTTGTTCTGCCACCCGTCGTCCAGGTTGGCCATGTGTATGCCCATGGACTCCAGTTCGGGTAACTTGTCCAGGAACTGCTGGAGAGTAAAGTCACGCTGGTAGCCCCAACTCTTCCAGTAGGGCTGGTATGCGGATGGCGGCGACGTTTCGGGAATGGCGATGCCGCGCGCCCGGAGCAAGGCCCCGTAGGTGCGCAGCGCGTCGTAAAAATCCAGTTGATGAAAGATGACGGCCGTGAGCACCGTGCGGTAAGTATCGCCCGGCTTGAGCCACTCCCGCTGCCGGAATTTCGCCTGTGGTTGTTCGGTGACCGCGACCTCGACTTTGAGATCCGGCCGCACGGCGACCGGCAGCGAAATCCACTGCGGAACCTTCTCGATGTGCGCGAGGGCCACCCCCATCACCGGGCTCCAGAGATCCACAATCGGCATTCCTCCTCCCACGCCCTCAACACCAGTCACGTCGTCCACTCCCTGAAAGTTCGATTGCCTGAATCCGGGTTGCAGACGGATGACGGCATATTCATTGCCCCATTTGTAAGCGCCGCCCTGAAACGAAGCGAAAGCGTACGAGGCTTGTTGCGGCTCAGCAAGCTTGCGGTCCAGAAGCAGCCTCTCGCTGTAGACCTCATCCAGATGGATCGGCCTGTGACCGGCGTTGCGGTAGACGTTTTGGACCAGAACGGCGTCGGGACACCGGTCGGGTAGAAGGACCCGAATCTCGCGTTCAATTCGAAGCTCCCTGTCTGTGTCGATATGAGTGCCGCCCAACACAGCTTCAAATGCGGGCCCGAACTCGGGGTCGGTCACTCTCTTCTGCGACGTTTTGCCCGCGTCAAGTTGATAGGCCGTGCATTCCACACCGGACACGCGAAGACCGTCCTGGACAGAGGGGTCGAAGGCTACAATGGTGCGGTCCTCCTTGCCGAGCCACTGAATGTGTTTGTGGAGCCGTTGATCAAAGCGGATCAGGATCCGCGGGGAGCGGATCTGGACCTCCTGGGCATGCTGGACCGCAGCCATGTAGAGCAACACGAGAGAGAATCTGAAAGCACGGCGCATGTTTACCTCCAGCCAAAGGGCGGTGTCCTGAATCCCCATTTTGGCATCAGGGATAAGATCGCCGCCGTATTCGCGAACCGGTGATAAGATGACTCCCGTGAAGACGGTGCAGAATAGGCTTTCTCCCGAACCGTCTTGCCGCGGAACTACGCAGGCGAGTATGGAAATGAGATGCTGACCGCTGTCCGCCGATTCCTGGGATTTGACCTTGAAGTACGGCCACCTTCAATTACGTCAGTCGGCGCCTGCGGCTTTTTTCCCGCGCTCGACAGGTTTCAGCGCGACGCTTTTCACTGTCTGCGGCTTCGCTACCCGGAGCCGGGCATGGATTTCTTCTGCAAGCTGGTGGCGCTGAAGGCTGCCAATGCCTTGGCCGCCGACTACCACTTCCGAAATCGCCACTCGGCGTTGGTATCGCGCCAGTGCTTTTGCAGGTGGATCCTACGAATGCCTGCCACATGCATTGCCCAAGCTGTCTCCACAGCGTCAACGCCTCTTGGGCATCGAGGTTCGATTGGCCGTCAGCGACGCTTGGCGTCGGAGAATTCGATGAATTCTGCAACGAATTCGGCCCTTTCGCAACCGGCATCGCTCTGTTCAGGGACGGAGAGCCGTTACTGCACCGTCGATTTTCCGAATTTGTGACGCTCGCCAAGAGTCACCTGCTTTATACATTGACTTCTACGAGCCTTTCGATGCGCATCGACGCCGACTCCTTAGTTGCGTCGGGGTTGGACCGGCTTGTAGCAGCGGTCGACGGCGCAAGCGTGGCTACGTACGGTCGTTATCGGCGTGGTGGCGACTTCGGTTTGGTGCTCGATAACCTTCGCGCCATTGTGCGTGCTCGCAAGGCTCAGTCCAGCCTGAAGCCGTGGTTGGTTTGGCAGTTCCTTGCTTTCGAACACAATGTGCACGAGGTCGAAGTCGCCGAAAGATTAGCGCGCCAGATCGGCATCGACCAGTTGGTTGTATCCAAGCCGCACTCAGTGGAACATGATGATCCGAGCATAAAGGTGGCGGAGGCGGCTCCCTTTGGGAACACGCTTTTTTCTGAACCTCGTAACTGGTGTGCGGCCACAGAGCGCGCCTCCGTAACTCGCAACGCCGAGCAAATCGACGCGGTCTTCAATGAATCATGGGCCGATCGATACGGCGCGATTAGCAACGGGAAAGGCGGGTCCCGGCCCGCGAATTCCACCTGCGGCTGGCTGTACTACAGCCTGACTATGGACGCCGCACGGCGCATCACACCATGCTGCCTGCCGCCTATGGGACCGCCGGAGCCGAGACATCTCGTGTACTCGAAGTTCAACGGCAAGAACGCTGATGAGGTCGTGAACTCTCTCGACGCTACTCTGGCCCGCGGCCAGTGCCGCACTGGAGGCTCGCGCGGCGCGGAGATTGAAACACCCATGCCTTACTGCATCGCGTGCACGGAGAATCCGTCACCACCAATGCCGCCCGATGTTGCGAGATACCTTCTGTCGGTGGACGACCGAGGAGCGCTGCCGGCAGCAATACACGATGCTCTTGCCGCGGCGCCCCTGTTCGCATGACCCCGCGGCCGTGAACCAGCACTCAAGCTCGTGAACGATTGTGAATCTGCGTCCAGCCGCTAACGCGACGGCGCCGGAGCGGAACCGGTTGCCGGGTTGTAGAGCGGGTTGTCAGGATTTTCCGGCTGATCGATTAGCCCCACCGGCGGCACTGGCTTGGCGCTATTAATCCATGCCGTATGGACAAGATCGCGCAAAAAAGCGGCGCCGGCGGCAATGCGCTTATAGACCAACTCCCGCGCTTCCCGGTCATCTTTGTTCTTGAAACCGCCGCGCAGATCCACGCAATAGACGTCCTCCACGAATTTGCGTGAATCGAGCGAATGCTGGAGGGTGGCCTGCCAGGGGTCGTCCAGATACCGCGCATCTTTCGGAACGAACTTGAGCACGTCCGCCTCTTTGGTTGCGATCAGATCCACGTACTCGGATTCGAATCGCTCGTGAATTTGCGGATCGCGCGTATATCCTTTGGGATTGTCGCCGGACCAGCCGTCGTGGTGGATGGAATTATGCAGCGGCATGGCAGCGTCGGCGGCATAATGGCCCGTCCAGCCCATGTAGAACGCGATGTCGTTCAACAACATCTGCTTCACTTGCGTGGCATCCTGGAACGCGGGCGAAATCGTGGCATAAAGCTTTGCGATATTTGCGAAGTGATCCTGCTCCTGCTCAGACACGTGGCGATAGAGCCGCATGCCTGCCTTTATGCGCTCATAGCCCTCGATGATCGAGTACGCCTCGAGGCCGGTATAGCGAATGTTGAGTAGCTTGGCGCGATCGGGATCGGTCTTGCTCACGCGCAGGTATTCGTCGTAAATGCGAAGAATAAACTCGGTTCGCGAGCGCGGCGGCTGAGGTATAAAATCGAACCCTTCTGTGTACCAACTGTGATTCGAGTCTTCAGAAATGCGCAAGAAGGGCTCAGACACGCTGCGCCACGTGTCGGGAATGATGCCGAGGTGGCCGATGTAGGCCTTCTGGGGTTTCAAGAACACAGGGCCGTTTTGCGGGATGCTCTCGACGGCGGCGAGGTTGGCCAGCGTGTGTCCTCTGACTCCCCAGGCACAGAGATTCTGCAGCGCCAAAAACTGCGCGCAGAGTAGGGCAGTGACTCTTTTGTTCAAGGCAGACTCCTTAGCTCTCTAAAAAGCATACCGACTTCGGTCCAGGGCAATCGGAGAAGTCTTCGGGAATCGTGCTCGACAGTTTGCGAATCGGAGAGAGAATGATCATATGTCTAACGCGAGTGGCGAGGGCATCAAGACCGGCGAGTTGCCGAGATCGCGCTGCCGAGAAATATCTGAACAAATGGTGATGGCGATTGTAGCGTTCTGGCTCCTTGCGAGTGCGCTCTTGCCGCTTGCCGCAGCCGATTTGCCCGCAGTACACCTCGATGGCAACTATTTCCAACATGAAGGCCGGCGCTTTCTCCCGGTAGGCGCCCATTGGGTTCCCGCGAAAACCGCGCTGGGCTGGCCCATTAAGTGGGACGCCAAGGACATCGAGGCCGACTTCGCCAAGATGCGGGAACTCGGGTTCAACACGGTGCGGCTGGACCTGTTCTGGGCATGGTTCGAGCCACGGCCGGGCGATTTCAACCCGGAAGCTTTTCAACAGCTCGATTACCTGGTCTCGTTGGCCCACCGTTATCAGCTTTACCTGCATCCGAGCCTGTTCATCGGCGGCGAAGTGGGGGAGGCCTACTGGGACGTGCCCTGGAGGCACGGCCGCCATCCACATGCCGACGCGGAGATGCTGCGCCTGGAAACGAATCATGCAGCGGAACTGGCTCGTCGCTATGCGAAAGAAACCGCCATCCTGGCTTGGGACCTCACCGACGAACCTCCCTTCTGGATCGTGGCCAGCAGCACGACGGACGCCATGGCGATCAACTGGACGCGGCTGATTGCCGGCGCTATCCGGCGTTACGACCATCTCCATCCGATCGTCGTTGGTACCAGCATGGAGGACGTGGGACACGGCCCGTTCCGGCCCGACAACATCCGGGACGAAGTGGACTTTCTCAGCGTTCATCCGTACACGATTTATTCGACCCGGCTATTCCCTGATGCCATGCTCTCCGAGCGCGGCTCCTACGGCGCCTCTTTTGAAACGGCGCTGTCCGGAGGTGCGGGCGGGCCGGTGATGGTCCAGGAACTGGGTGTCTCCTCGGCCCAGTACACTCCAGAGCGAGCCGCCGCATTTGACCGCATCAGCCTGTACTCGGCGCTGGCTGCCGGGGCCAACGGTTTCCTGCTCTGGTGCTTTACGGACGCCTCGCCCGAACAGTACCGCTCGGTTCCGTATCTGCGCGCGCCGCACGAAACTCAGTTTGGGCTCACGACGTGGGACAGGCAGGACCGCCCCCGCGCCACTGAATTCCGCAAGTTCGCGCAGATTGTCGCTCTCATGGATTTGCAGGGCCTGGCTCCCACGCCAGCCGACGCCGGCATCATTGTGCCCGGCGAGTGGGCGAAGCCGGCAGGCGATTTTTCCCGGTTCGGTCTGAGCGGCCCGGAAATTCTGCCGTATGTCTCCACGCAGGACGGCGGCGCGGCAGCCAGTCACCAGCCACAAAGTGGCGCCGAAGAAAATCTTTGGCTCACGGGGTCGTGGCTCTCGACGTACATTTTGGCGCGGCGCGCCGGGCTAAAAGCAGACTTCCCGCGAGAATATGACGGCTGGCAGCACCGTCGAGTTGTGTTTCTCCCTTCGCCGCTCACCAGCACGGAAAATAATCTGGTCCACGTCCATACGGATTTTTGGCGCAAAGCTCGCGACTACGTAGAACACGGCGGCTCTCTGTACGCTTCCGTGAGCGGCGATGCCGCCATTCCTGGGATGGAAGAACTTTTTGGCGCGCGGCTTGAAGACCACGCACCGGCCAGCGAAGTCACACTACGCATAGTGGAGGATTTCGGCGGATTGAAATCCGGCGATACGTTCCACTACACAGCTGGCAGCGGCCCGCGGCAATGGCCGGCCATACTTGCGGTTCGCGGCGGCCAAGTCATCGCGGTGGACCAGGCCGGCCGCCCGGCACTGGTCGCGCATTCTGTTGGGGCAGGGAAGACACTACTGTGCGCTTATCCTATTGAGAGCTATCTGGCGGTTCAACCGTCGGCTTTCGACAAGGATCAGACGACGCATCGCATCTACCGCGCCTTTCGCAATTGGGTCGGAGTACGGCCGGCGTTCGAGACCGACTCAGCCTCGGTGGAGGTTTCAAGCTTGAGCGAGACTGACCACGGCTACGCGGTGTTGGCGAATCACAGTGGCCGGACGCGTGTGCTGCTCAGCAGTTCCATACCCTTGAAATCCGTGGCGCTGGTCAGCCGGGATGGATTGCGACCCCTGGTGCCGGAGGCGCAGGGCTGGCGCATGGACATCGAAGCCTACGGCGGGGCCGTGGTGGAGTGGCATCGATAAATGGCTGGATTCGTCGTGGACGACAATGGCCGCGTACTGGGGCGATTGCACCGTCTCGCAAAAGGACTTGAAAACAATGAACGGCGATCCGCAGGTCGCTCGCAGCCAAGATCCCGAATCCAAGGGCGATGATTACTTCAACGAGCATTTTGACTCGATGAAAGTTGCAGCAATTGGGCTCGCGCTGATTGCGGGTATGGCCTTGAGCAGAGAAGGTGAGGTGCAGCCTTTCGTTGAACCAAGCTCTCGCGCAATAGGTTGACTTCTAGAAGGATGAAGACGAAAAATCGCGCCACGCACCAGTCTGCTATTGGTCTGTTATCGAATCTGTGCCATCCCTAACGAGTCCGGCCCGACGGCGGCCTCACCGCCGCGCGCCCTGAGGCTGATTCTGACCGGTGTGTTCGCCGGAAGAACCACGTCTGCGCCGCACGCGATGAAGGTCGAATAGATACTGAACGCAGCGCCGGTGACAGCGATACCGGACGCCAAGGTGCGTGAGGCCTGCGCCACCACGGTGCCAACTAATCCGAGTCCGACGGCCCCTGATTCGGCGCGGCCGCCTACATCCTGATCGGGAATGCCCTGGGCATTGTAATCCTGATGGAACGACAAGCCCGCCACGGCGGCTGCGATGGCAGGAAAAATGAAACGGGTCTTAGGGCTGCTAATGCGCATGGCCCCTTCCGAGTCGAGAGCCAGATGAGCATCGAAGTCCGTCTCCACGCCTTCCAGGTACCCGTTGATACCTTGCGCCGTGCGGTCAGGAAGCCTGATCTGGCGGAAAGCAAAGAGGAGTTTTCCATTGCGGTGAAAGCGCCGCGCAGGGTGCGCAGCCACGACTTCTCCGAGAAGGCGGCTGCCTTCCGGAATCAGCAGTGCACGGGCGGTCGAGAAAATGGGCCGGGTTACCACGGCTTCCACAGCCGCTCCTTTTTGCGAAGTCGCTGAACTGATCGGGCTGAGCAGGCGCGCCGTCAGCTCCTGAGCCTCAGGCTGGGCGGCGTCAGGAGATTCGGTTTGCGCTTCGCGGTGACCTGGAGGCGGCGCCGTCAGAGGCTCCTGTAGTACGCTGTTGAAAAGCGTCCCCGCCGACCAGGCTTGCCGGTGATAGGGCAGCATACCGACCAGAGTGGATTTCAGCTGGCTCATCTTGCCCGGCGCTGTGAAGGCACAGATGGCTGCCCGATTTTCGACAGTGGACTTGAGCTTTTCCTGCTTCTCCCTTTGTGGCGCGATACGCGCGGTATGCGCCGTTCCGCCCGAGAGAGAAGTGCGAAGAGCCAGACGCGAACCGTCGCTTAACACCAAGGCGTCAAACTGCGCACGAACCTCTCGCGGCGGTGTGAAGTTGCCAGACAGGATTGCCGTGATCCTTCTACGGGCTGGAACTCCGCCGATTTCAGCGATATGTCCTTCCATGACACTTCCTGCCGGAAGGACCACCCGGTCGAAAAGGTAAACCGGGTCCACCAGCCGTCCCAGGATCGGGTCGCCCACCCGCTTGATCGCGACACGATGTTCCAGTGCCGCACGAAGAGGAACGCCAGACGGAACGGTCGTCCCCGGCTGCGCGCCTGGAACCACGGAAGCATCCTGTGCTAGAGCCGCCAGGGCCATTGTTAACAAAACCATGCATCGACGCATGAGTGATTTCTCCGTGTCCTAATGTAGCTTATATATTCCCTTGTTTTCGGCAGACTGAACAGTTGGCGGTCGCACCAACCAGCTATTTAATTAGCAGATCGAGGATTGAACACCGCGAGGCAGCAGCCCGAGCGACCGCTCTCCACGGAGAGTGTCGCAACGACTGACGTCCTGCCGGTAAACTGAACAGTGAACGGCGACCTGAAATATGAACTGGACTGCAACAGGTGCGATGGGACTTGCTCTCGCTGTGATTTTAGGCGCTTTCGGCGCACACGGCCTTAAAGCCCGGCTGGATGCCTATTCGATGGGCGCATATGAACGGGCGGTGTTTTATCACTTCGTCCATGCAATGGGATTGCTGGTTGTCTCGCTACTGCCGAGACTTGGCACCGTGTCGCCGGCCACTGGCTCATGGGTGTGCGGATTGCTGCTGGCCGGGGTGGTTATCTTCTCAGGGAGCCTATACCTGCTGGCGGTCAGTGGAATCCGCGGGCTTGGAGCCATTACTCCTATTGGCGGTCTTTCGTTCATAGCCGCTTGGATCCTGCTCGCGATTGGGCTGTTGCAGCAGACTAAACCCAAATAGCTCGCAGTGCGCTAACCGGCGCGTATGCTTGCAATTGTAGCGTCGCATGGAAACCACATTGGAGATTTGACTTGCCCGCGGCGGCAGACCTAAGATGGAGCGCTCTGCATGATTGGCAAGACGATTTCGCACTATCGCATTTTAGAGAAACTGGGCGGCGGTGGGATGGGTGTGGTGTACAAAGCGGAAGACACCAAACTCCACCGTTTCGTCGGACTCAAGTTTCTGCCTGAGGACCTGGCCAAAGACCATCAGGCGCTGGAGCGCTTCCAGCGGGAAGCCCGCGCCGCATCGGCGCTGAATCACCCGAACATCTGCACCATTTATGACATCGACGAATTCGATGGCCGGCCGTTTATCGCCATGGAGTTCCTTGATGGCAAGACGCTGAAGCAGCGAATGGAAGGCAAGGCGATGCGCCTGGATGAGGTGCTGGATCTGGCGACACAGATCGCCGACGGCCTCGACGCTGCGCACTCCAAAGGCATCGTTCACCGCGACATCAAGCCGGCGAACATCTTCGTCACGGTTCGCGGGCAGGCGAAGATTCTGGACTTCGGTTTGGCCAAGATGACGCTGGCGCGTAGTGGCTCGACCGCGGGCGGCTCGGCCAGTGAGAACACGGCAACCGTCGCCACGCCGCCAGTGGTCGACGGCGGCCTGACCAGTCCCGGCATTGCGATGGGCACCGTGGCCTACATGTCACCCGAGCAGGCGCGCGGGGAAGTCCTCGATCCGCGCACCGACCTGTTTTCCTTCGGGGTTCTGCTGTACGAAATGGCGACTGGCGCACTTCCGTTTAGGGGCGATACCTCCGCAGCGGTCTTTGGCGCCATCCTGCACGAGAGCCCGGATTCGCCCGTGAGCCTGAATCCGGGGCTTCCTCCCAGGATGGAGGAGATCATTCACAAAGCTCTGGAAAAAGACCGTGAGGTGCGCTACCAATCGGCCTCGGAGATGCGTGCGGATTTAAAGCGCCTCAAGCGGGACACCGATTCGGCACGCACTCCGGTGGCTGCCAAGTCCGGGATTTCGAGCGCCCGGCGTCCCGTGGCAGCACGAGGCAAGAAGCGCCTTATACCCGTGGTTGTGGTGCTCGCGCTGGCGGCCGTGTTTGCCGGAGGTTTTTTCCTGGGCCAGCGTGTGCCACAAAATATACCGGCAGTGAAGCCTATCTATCATCAGCTCACCTTCCGGCGAGGCGCGATTCGCTCGGCCCGCTTCGCCCCCGACGGCCAGACGATCGTTTACAGTGCGTCGTGGCAGGGTAATCCGGTGGAAGTGTTCACGGCGCGCAGGGAGTTTCCGGAGTCGCGGTCCCTGGGGTTGAGCCGCACACAGCTTTTTGCTCTCTCGGGCTCGGGAGAGATGGCGCTGGCACTGACTAGCCGCCGCATTGGAACGTGGGTCAGCGTGGGCACACTGGCCAGGGCGCCAATGGAAGGCGGCGCGCCACGCGAAGTGCTGGAAGGGGTGCAATGGGCGGACTGGGGACCGGACGGCAACAATCTTGCTGTGGTGCGCGATGTGGGCGGCCGGAATCGCCTGGAATATCCACTGGGGAAGGTCCTGTACGAGACGGTGGGATGGGTCAGCCACCCGCGAGTCTCTCGGGAGGGTGACCGCGTCGCTTTTCTGGATCATCCGATCAGAGGCGATGACGGCGGCTCGGTAGCCGTGGTCGACACGAGCGGGCGCAAAAAGATGTTGTCGGACAACTGGCTGAGCGAACAAGGTCTGGCTTGGTCAGCAGATGGCCAGGAAGTGTGGTTTACGGCCACCAGGCTGGGCATTGACCGGGCTCTTTATGGAGTCAGCCTCTCGGGACGGGAGCGGCTCGTTTCGGCCATGCCCGGGACGCTGACTCTGCTGGATGCGTCGCGCGACGGCCGCGTGCTGCTTACCCGCGCCAGTTGGCGCCGTGAGCTGGTTGGGTTTTCGGCTGAACAGAACAAAGAGAGCGATTTGTCATGGCTCGATTATTCCTACCCGGCCGATATCTCGGAGGATGGCAAGACGCTGCTTTTCGACGAAGAGGGCGAGGCGGGAGGCAGTTGGAAGGGGAATGGCTTCGCTTACTCGGTTTATATCCGCAAGACGAGTGGGTCACCCGCTGTCCGCCTGGGCGACGGCACAGCCCTGGCGCTGTCGCCCGATGAGAAATGGGTGATTGCTCAGCCTTTGGGGACGCCGGCGCAGCTCCTGTTACTGCCGACCGGAGCGGGCGAATCCAAGCCGCTAACTAACGATGCCATCAGCCACAACTGGGCGCGCTGGCTTCCCGATGGGTCGCACTTTCTGTTTTCCGGCAACGAGCCGGGTCACGGGGTGCGGCTCTACATGCAGAGCCGCGATGGAGGCAAGCCCCAGCCGATCTCACCGGAGGGAATCAACGCCACGTCGTTCGCCATTTCGCCGGATGGCCGGGCAGTTGCCGGGATCGGCCCGGACGAGAAAGGCTATCTGTATCCGATCGCGGGAGGCGACGCCCGCCCCATTCCTGGCTTCGCCGCCGGTGAGGAGATCATCGGCTGGGGCACCGGCGGGCACTGGCTGAACATCTACCAGCCAGGCGAGCTGCCAGCCAAAGTCTACCGCCTGGACGTGTCCACAGGGCAGAGAACGATGTGGAAGCAACTCATTCCCTCCGATCCAGCGGGCGTCGAACACGTTGGGCCGATTCTGATTACGCAGGACGGGAAGACGTGCGTCTACGGCTATCACCGCACGTTGTCGGACCTGTACCTGGTCGAAGGCCTGAAGTGAAACGCATTCACGGAACGCCTGCTAACGAAAGAGCATATTGTGGTGGGTGCGAGCGACCTCTATTCTGTGGAATTGAAGGCTGCTGGGAAATATCTTCTGCCGGGCGACGAATCCCGTGCTGGGAAGCCAGCATCGACAAGAGTGGGCTTACGACGATGGATGCGATGATGATTGGCGCAGCGTTTGTTGGGAGTGTTGCGACGGCATTTGTGGTTCAGAGAGCCGTCCTGGGCGCGATGTTCCGTGCGCTCGGGCGAGGCAAAGCCGCGAGGCAGTGACTATCCCATTTCCCGGTCAGCCGGAACCTGCGTTCTAAGCCAGTACCTCAAACACCTTCTGGGGCTCCAAGTGTTCCGTCAGGCATTGCGACCGAGACGAGCCCGCTCCAGTTTCGGCTTAAAATTACATCATCCATGTCGCGAAGATCCCGATCTGCAGCTACGGCTCTTCTTGGACTTGCGTTCGCCGCGCAGTCATGGAAGGCCGCCGGAGCCGAGAACCCGAAAGTACGAGCGGTTACGGCATTTGTGAAACTCGACCGAACTCAATACACAGCACAGATCGCCGAGACCCTCAAAATGCTGCGCCAGGCCAAAAAAATCTTCGAGGAGGGGGGGGATCCGGTTGAATCCATCCGCATCACCACGCAACCGTTCTCCGAATATATCCAGGGTCTTTCCAGACAACAGGCGCTTGGGTTCTTCCGTGCGTATGATGAACTGGCGATCAAAGAATCGTTCGACCCCAACATCGGACCGGCAATGCTGCGCGACGGCGATGATCCCGCACAGGTGGGACTGCTGGGTGAGGTGCTGTCGACAACGAAAACCCTGGAAGCCAGCCTGGTGATGGCCGACGAAGACGGGATCCACTGGAACAGCATCAGAGCGGCGGCCAAGATGGTCAGGTATGTGACGGAACACAGTCCTAACAGCCAGGGCAATTTCAACTTCACAACGACGGCCATGCTGCATCCGTACGGCCCTTTCTTCCCCGGCTCCTATCACCATGGCGCGGGCCATCAGTTTTCGGTGGGCCTGGAATCGGCTAACGTCGTGGACGCAGTGTTTGCCGCCACCTCCGGGAAGCCGCAACAAGCCGCGGATGAACTGACCAAGGCGTTGACTAGGCACGCGGTCGCGGCGGAGAAACTCGCGCGTCGTGTCGAGGACGAGACCGGCTGGACGTACATGGGTCTGGATCCGACTCCCGCCCCGCTGCGTGAGGTGTCCATCGGCGCCGCTATCGAGAAGTTTACCGGAGCAGAGTTCGGATCCAGTGGAACCATGACGGCCGCGGCCATCATTACCAAGGCAGTCAACTCGGTTCCCGTAAAACGCGTCGGTTATTCCGGGCTGATGGTTCCGGTGCTCGAAGACAGCCTGCTCGCGCGGCGCTGGGGTGAAGGCGCATACGATATGGATTCCCTGCTGGCTTACTCAGCCGTCTGCGGAACCGGCCTGGACACAATCCCGCTCCCCGGCGACATCTCAGAGGAGCGTTTGCAGCGCATATTTGGAGATGTGGCGTCCCTCGCCTTAAAATGGCGAAAACCGCTGAGCGCGCGTTTGCAGCCTGTGCGGGGCAAGACAGCGGGAGAGCCGACCACATTCGACGATCCGTTCATCGTGAACACCGTGATCCAGCCGTTACGTTAGGGGCTGGGGAGCTTGCGCCATTTAGGCGAGCAAGCCCTGGGTGGCGCTCCTACACAAACTTATACACCCCGGGTACGGGCAAGGGTATCGGATCCCTCTGCAATTTGTAATCGAACTCCTTCGGCTGCAGGTCCTGAGTCGAGGACATGATCATGTCCCAGGTGATCTTCATCCCCGAATAGGCGGACTCGCGTCCCATGATCGCTGTCATCGTGCTTTCCGCAACGCGCATTCCCTGATTGATATACGGACCGGCCCCCGTAATGCTCTTGACCATATCGATGTGCTCCTGCACATAGGGGTTGATGCCTTTGCTGCCGAGATCCATACCATTGCTACGGCCCTTGGTTCCAATGATCAGATCGCTCACATCGCGATACAAACCGTTCGGGTATTGCCGGCAGTGGCTCGACAGGTGAATGCCGCCCGGGTAGACGAAGTCGGAAGACAGGTGGTCGTAGATGTTGCCGTACAGCGGTTCGCGCGGGCGCCACGCCGCGCCGCCTGACGCAACCACCTCCACAGGGTGCGTTCCCATCACCCAATTCATGAAATCGATATTGTGGAAGTGCTGCTCGACGATTTGGTCGCCGCAGATCCAGATGAACGAATACCAGTTGCGGTGCTCCCACTCCATGTCGCCCCACTTCGGATCGCGGGCGTCGGCGTGGAAAACCGGGCCGCTCAGGTAGTAGGAGTTGAGCGCCACAACGTCGCCGACGGCGCCGTTGTGGATCTTGTCCACGGTTTCGATGTATTCGCGGTGCGCGTGGCGTTGGGCGCCCGACATCACCGTCAGTTTCTTCTCTTCGGCTTTCTTCGCCGCGGCCATGAATCGCCGGACGCCCACGGGATCGGTGGCGATGGGCTTCTCGGTGAACACGTGTTTGCCGGCGTTGATTGCGGCTTCAAAATGTTGGGGCCGGTAGCCGGGCGGAGTTGCCAGCATCACGATGTCGACATCGGAGTTAATCAGTTTCTGGAACGCATCGAATCCGACAAAATGATGTTCCGGATCCACCTTGATCCGCGCTCGGATGGAAGCGACCAGGTCCTCCGCGCTCAACTGAACCGGCTTGCCGTTGCGCTCCACAGTAATGCCGGCGTCGCGCGAGACGTATTTGGCGTTGTTGCGCAACCGGTCCAGCGAGCCTTCCAGATGGTCTTCGAAAACGTCAGCCATTGCGACAAGTTCGACGTTCTCATTGCCCGTGAGGAGATTCACCGCGGCCTGCGTGCCGCGGCCTCCGCAACCGACGAGGCCGGCCTTCAACCGCTCATTGGAGGAAGCACCGCGGGCGAGCGCCGTGGCGGACGCCGCGGCGAGAAATGCACGACGGGAAACTGAATTGGAGTGTTGCATACGGGAGCATGATATAACATAGGACGTTACGCCTGACTCGGGAGTCCGCCCGCCGGATCTTGTCCCAGTCCCGCCGCACGGCGGTCATAACTGCTTCCTGTGCCGCATCTTCTGCAGTTCGAAGTCGCTTACCATTTCGGATGAGGGCCGCGCCGATCCGACCCCAGTCAGACCGATACGCCGTCTTAACAGCTTGATCGACCGCCCCCATCATACTTCGATGGTGAAAAAATATTGGTGCGTTGTCGATTCGGGTGCCGGTCGTTCGACGCATAACTTGGAGGCAAACATACGGATGAAGTACATGTTCCTCACATACCTGGATGAGAAGGCTTGGGCCGCCCTGGGCGAGGCCGAGCAGCAACGGATGATGGCGGAGTGCACTCCCCACCTCGAG
>Ga0335070_10000938_pt1 | contig 33519 bp, 33 predicted proteins | sample Lox_Sample_13_FD_206722 | JGI IMG/M metagenome (GOLD analysis project Ga0335070, IMG submission 206722) | Soil microbial communities from Loxahatchee National Wildlife Refuge, Florida, United States - Lox_Sample_1.3 | ecosystem: Environmental > Terrestrial > Soil > Wetlands | place: USA... | reverse complement strand
GTATGGGCATCAATGAGGCCGGGCATAACTGTTTTTCCCGCAGCATCAATTTCCCGGCCGTCTCGACTTAAAATGAACTTTCCACCGTGTTCATTCGTTTTCCCAACCCAGAAAATCTTTGTTCCTTTAATAGCAACTGCTCCATTTCCAACTATCCCCAATCCCGACTCATCCTTGAATGAAGAAGAAAGGGTGAGCAGCTCTTGAGCGTTCTTGATAACGAGATCGACTTCAATTGATTGGACCATTTTGAAATTGTGTAGCGTCGGCATTTACTGCCGACGGCTTCGCCCCCAATGAATGAGGGCGCTACATTTATGAGAGGATCTTTTTGAGTGCCTTGATGAATTTACGGTTATCATTCATTCTACCGATCGTCAACCTGGCAAAAGTAGGATATCCCCATACCTTTCCAGGACGGATGATGATTCCCTCCCTCAGGAGAGCCTGAAAAACCTCTTCTGAATCTTTCCCAAAATCGATGAAAATGAAATTGGCCTGGCTGGGAACATAGGACAGGCCCATCCGATCCAGTTCTTTATAGAGATATCTCTTCCCCTCGTGAACCAATTGAATCGACCTGGTGGCATGATCTCGGTCATCGAGTGCCGCCACTGCAGCGACCTGGGCCAGCCGATGGACAGGAAAGGGCTCTCTCACCTGATAGAGGCAATCCGTCAAGTCTTTCCTGCCTAAACCATAACCGATTCTTAAGCCCGCTAGTCCGTAAACCTTTGAAAAGGTGCGAAGGACGATGAGCTGTTTCCCTTTCTTGACATAATCCAGGCCACTCGCACCGGAAGCATCATCCGCAAAGTCTGCATAAGCCTCATCTAAGACAACGATGACGCGTTTGGGAAGTTTAGAGAGAAACTCATTGAACTTCTTTCGGGAAACAATCGTCCCGGTTGGATTGTTCGGGTTACAGATAAATACCAATTTTGTTTTTGAGTTGACCTTCTTGAGCATCCTGTCGAGATCATGGGTAAAGTTTTTGAGCTTTACTTTGATAGGTTTTCCACCCATGATCTGAGTCACATTGGTATAGACTGAAAAGGTGGGATCTGCCATCACCACCTCATCTCCTTCATTCACAAAGGCATTCGCGATCATGAGGAGTAAGTTATCGGCACCATTGGAGATCACAACCATTCTCTCGGAAATTCTAAACTTCTCGGCCAGGGCCTTTCTTAAAACCGGGCAAGGGCCTTCCGGGTAAAGATAGATGTTCGGAAGTTCCTTTCGAATGGCCACTATTGCTTTTGCAGAAGGGCCAAGAAGGTTCTCATTCGAAGCCAGTTTAACCCACTTTTTAGTCCCGAGCTCCTTTTGAACCTCCTCAATCGACTTTCCCGGAACATAAGACTTGATTTTCAAAATCCCTTTTCGTGCCAGATTCTTCACCCTCAACTCTTCTCCTCTCCTTTTTCACGCATTCTAAGGCAGATTTGGAATTGATTTGTAAAATCCTTCCCAACCTCCCTTTGTCAAAGGGAGGAATTCCCCTCTTTGGCAAAGAGGGAGAAGGGGAAATTTTCTGATGACTATGTCAATTCAATTTTGAAACCCTTGATCAGATCTATTCTTTCCGCTGTGCGGCCTTGATCGCTTCCTCCCGGATGAGGGTCAGAGCCTGTCTTTTTAAGTTGAGAAAAGCTTCCGTGGATTTGAGCTCATAACTTCTCGGTCGTTCCAGGGGAATTTCGATTTCAGCCTTGATCCTTCCCGGTCTGGCGGTCATGACAAAGACCCGGTCCGAAAGAAAGATGGCCTCCTCTACATCGTGGGTGACAAACAGGATGGTCTTATGAAGCTCTTCCCAGACTTGGGTGAGAAGCTCCTGCATGAGTGACCGCGTCTGGGCATCAAGGGCCCCAAAAGGCTCATCCAAAAGCAAAATGGCGGGGTTGTTGGCCAAGGCCCTCGCAATGGCAACCCTCTGTTTCATCCCTCCGGAAAGCCCTTTCGGGTAGGTCAGCTCAAATCCTTTCAGGCCAACCTTCTCCACGAACTCCTGAGCGATCTCTTTCAGCTTCGGTTTTGGCGTGCCCGAGATTTCGAGCCCGAACTGAACATTTTCTCTGACGGTCAGCCAGGGAAAAAGGGTATAGCTCTGAAAGACCATTCCCCTGTCTTGACCTGGCCCACTAATCACATCCCCGTCCAGCCGCACCACTCCTCGAGTCGGCTTGATCAATCCTGCCACGATGCGAAGGAGCGTAGACTTTCCACACCCAGAGGGGCCCAAGATGGTGGCAAACTCTTTGTTCTTTATCTTCAGATGGATCTCGTTGATGGCCATTACGTCGCGACCGTCCGAACGATAGACCTTTGAGACATTGTGGATATGGAGTTTGATCTCCTCTTCCATTTTTCATTCTACCCATGGGAACAACTTATTGTACAACCATTTCGCGAAAAAGTCCGTGATGAGGCCCAGCATTCCGATCGTTAGAATTCCAAAGATGATATTCCCGGTCCGCAGCATTCTCTGGGAGCTGATGATCATATATCCGATACCAGAAGCCGAGGCGACTAACTCAGCGACAATGATGTAAGTCCATGCCCATCCCACAATAATCCTCAGAGTATCCACAATCCCCGGAAGGCTCGCCGGAAGCAGAACCTTCCGAATCACCTGAAATCGTTTCGCTCCCAGTGTATAAGCCGTCTCCAGCAGATCTTTATGTACATTCTTGGCGACGACAGCCACCATGAGGACGAGTTGGAAGAAACTCCCGACAAAGATGATCGCAATCTTTTCCACATCCCCGATTCCCAGCCAGAGGATAAAGAGAGGGATAAAAGCGGAGGCAGGCATGTATCGAATAAAACCCACCACAGGCTCCGTAAAAGCCTCTGCGACCTTGAAGGTTCCCATGATCAGGCCGATGGGAACTCCGATGATGGCCGCGATGACGAATCCCATCATCACTCGGTACACGCTGCTGAGGATATCGGTGGTGAATCCCAGCTCCACGAAGAGATCAACACCCGCCTTGAAGACCCTTCCTGGAGAGGGGAGAAACAGGGGGTCGACAAATCTCCCGTAGGTGAGAATTGACCAGAGGATGAGGAAGAAACCAAAACTGCTAAGGGCAAGAATGATATAGAGGCCTTTAGAAATGGGCTCCCTCGGACTCAAGAGATTCTCGAGCTTCCGGGGAGCCTCGTCGAATTCCTTTTCCTTTTTTCCGTCCATCTGTTAAAGGAATGAGCCATCGATCAAATCTGCTGCCTGCGGTTTGGCCTTGATCAGTTTCAATTCAAACCAGATGTCCGCAGCGCGTTGGGTAACGGTGTAAAGAAGACCGGGCTTTTGCGGCGTTCCGAAATACTCCTTGTTCTCCTTTTCGCCGTAAAAACGAACACCCGTCTTCTCTTTCGTGAACTCCTCAGGTTTCTGCCCGGTGAACTTTGCCATGATGGGATCGGCTTCCTTTGGATTTGCCGCAGCAAATTTGACCGCCTCAAACCATCCGGCTGCGACCTTCTTCACGTCCGCTCCTCTCTTACTGATGAAGTCCGGTTTGAAGGCCAGAGAGTCCACAATAATTCCCGGTGTCTTATCGCTTGAGAGAAGGACATGGCCAAACGGGGTTTCCCTTGCTTTGGAGAGCCACGGCTCCCAGGTCACGGCCGCATCGACCTTCCCTGCGACGAAGGCAGAACCGGCATCGCCCGCCTTCATATCGATCATCTTGAGATCGGTTATCTTCATACCATTTTGCAGAAGCACATAATTTAGCCAAAAGTAGCTGGCCCCGGCACCGAGTTGAGCCGCAACCGTCTTCCCTTTGAGATCTTTTATGGTCTTGATCTCTTTTTTGGCTACCATCCCATCCCCGCCATGAGAATCATCAAGAGCTAACACCTGTTTCAACGGAATCGGGTTCTCGGCCGCTGCAGTCATCACATGCGTATCCACGGTCGTCGCCATTCCCTGAATCTTGTCCGCAGCAAAGGCTGCTCTTCGATCGGCAGGACTTTCAATCACGACGATCTCCACATCCACCCCCTGCTTTTTAAAGAACCCCTTCTCTTTGGCCAGGTACAAAGGGGCGTATCCCAGCCAGGTGGACATACCTAATTTGATCGGTTCAGCACCAAACGCAGAGCTCGCCATCAGAAACACCAGAACCATCATCCCCGCAATGCAGCTCTTCTTCATATTTTGTTCCCCCCTTCTAAATTATTAGTCTTGGAGTCCTTCGAACTCCCTAAAATATGTGAAATTATTACCACAAGCCTTGGAGAAAATCAACTCGAACCATTCACTCCAATCCATTTACCACATCTTCCACCCGATTCAGCAATTCTCCAGATTCGATCAAACTTTGAATCTTCTTGATATCCTCACTGAACCTTCGGTCACCCTTGATAGGAGGGATTTTTTCTCTCACAACACGGTAGGCTTCCTGAATGCCAATTCCAGGCTTGAGAGGAAGCGAGAATTCCAACCCCTGAGTGGCACAGAGTAATTCCATGGCCAAGATATTTTCAACATTTCTTAAAATGTCTCTCCCCTTCCTTGCTGCAATGACTCCCATCGACACATGGTCTTCTTTGTCGGCCGAGGTGGGGATGGAATCCACACTTGCGGGGTGGGCAAGGACTTTATTTTCAGAGGCTAAGGCAGCCGCGCTCACCTGGACCATCATCAGCCCTGAATGAAGTCCTCCTTCTTTAGTGAGAAAAGCAGGCAATCCGGAGAGGGCAGGATTGATCAACTTTTCAATTCTTCTCTCAGAGATTCCTCCCAATTCAGAGGTGACGATCCCCAAGAGGTCGAGGGCAAACGCAACGGGTTCTCCATGAAAATTTCCGCAGTTGAGGATCTTCCTCCGGTCAGCGAAAACCAACGGGTTATCCGTAGCTGAATTCACCTCGGTCTCGAGAACCTTTCGAACAAAAGCCAATGCATCCCTGACCGCACCATGAACCTGCGGAATGCAACGAAGCGAATAAGCATCCTGGATCTTGGAGCAGAACCTGTGGGACTTTACGATTTCACTCGCCCGCCCCAGCTTTCGAAAGTTCTTCGAAACGGCGAGGGAGCCAGGAAAGGGACGCACTCTCTGAATATCCGGGTCGAAGGCTCTGAAGCTTCCTTTCAAGGCATCTAACGTACAGGCACCGATAATATCCGCCATCTTGCAGAGTTGTTCCGCTCTAAGAAAAGTCAAAAGACCCACAGCGGTCATAACCTGAGTGCCGTTGACCAAGGTAAGACCCTCTTTTGCCTTCAGCGTTAGGATGGGAATTCCAGCCATCTCCATCGCCCTCTTTCCTGACATTACCTTTTCTTTGAATATTGCTTCTCCCTCCCCCATTAAAACGGAGGCAAGATGTGCCAAAGGGGCGAGATCGCCACTTGCCCCGACGGATCCCTGCTCCGGAACAAGAGGGTGGACACCTTTGTTGATCATATCAACAAGTCGTATCAGTACCTCCATCCGGACCCCTGAATAGCCCATGGCGATCACATTTGCTCTCAGTAACATGATGGCGCGAGTGGTCATTTCGTCAAAGTGTGGACCCACGCCCACGGAATGACTCCTGATGAGATTTCTCTGGAGTTCCTCTATCTGGGAATGATCGATGAGATGATCCGAAAGCATTCCAAACCCTGTGGTCACGCCGTAAATCTTTTCACCCTGATCGAGAGCCTTCTCAATAAAGTCTCTTGACCGGTTCACCCTCTTCTCCACTGCGGGAGAAATTCTGACCCTCGCCCTCCCATGGGCCACTTCCAAAACGTCCCCTAAAGAAAGATGCTTGCCATCAATCATTACAGCTTTCATAAAATTCCTATCAGTCAAATCTCCCCTTGACTTCTCCTCCCCCCTTGTGGGGGAGGATTAAGGTGGGGGGTATAAGATGGGCCTTGCAATGCTTCAATGATCATCTCTCTAACCCCGTCAGTTTCATTGAAAACCTGATTATCCCAGAACCTCGATACGCGAAATCCTTGCCTTTTCAGCCATGCATCTCGCATTGAATCATAATCGGTTTGTTCGGAATGCTGGCTCCCATCTACTTCAATAATCAATTTCTTTTCAAGACAAACAAAATCAACAATATATTTTCCTATGGGTTGCTGCCGACGAAATTTGTTTCCCTCAAATTGACGAAGACGAAGGTATCTCCATAATGTACGTTCGGCTTCTGTTAGATTTTTTCTCAATTCTCTCGCTCTTATTTTGTCCATTCCCCCATCCTAACCTTCCCCCACAAGGGGGGAAGGAATTAAGACTATATTTATTGTTGGTAAATGGTCACTCCTGGAATCTTGATTCCCTTCTCTTTGGCCGTTTCGATTGCTTCCTCATATCCTGCGTCGGTGTGGCGCATCACACCGGTTCCGGGATCTGTCGTCAAAACTCTCAATAGCCTTTTCTCTGCCTCTTTCGTCCCATCCGCTACCACCACCATTCCCGCATGGATGGAATAACCGATTCCGACTCCCCCGCCATGATGGACCGAAACCCAAGTAGCTCCTGCAGCCACATTAAGCAAGGCATTCAAAATAGGCCAGTCCGCAATGGCATCGCTTCCATCCTTCATCGCTTCTGTCTCACGATAGGGCGAAGCCACTGAACCGCTGTCGAGGTGATCCCTTCCAATCACGATCGGTGCCTTCAGTTCTCCTCTGGCCACCATGTCATTGAATACTTTTCCCATCCGGGCCCTCTGCCCGTACCCCAACCAGCAGATCCTTGCCGGGAGTCCTTGAAATTTTACTTTTTCCTTTGCCAACCGAATCCACCGCGTGAGAGAGGCGTCATTGGGAAATTCCCTGAGAATCGCATCATCTGTCTTGCAAATATCTTCAGGATCTCCTGACAACGCAGCCCAGCGGAAGGGACCTCTCCCTTCACTGAAGAGAGGCCGGATAAAGGCGGGAACGAATCCAGGATAACTGAACGCCTCTTCGACGCCCGCCTCGAATGCCTGTGCCCGGATATTATTGCCGTAATCAAAAACAATCGATCCCTTCTTCTTAAAATCCAGCATTGCCCGTACGTGAACAGCCATGGATTCCATGGCTCGACGAATATAGGTTTGCGGATCTTTCCGCCGAAGTTCGAAGGCCTCATCCAGCGTCATTCCAGCGGGAACATATCCATTTAATGCATCGTGGGCTGAAGTCTGGTCCGTCACCAAATCCGGAACAATCCCTCTCCTTACGATTTCCGGATGGGTCTCGGCTGCATTCCCGACCAGACCGATTGATTTTGGAATCCCCTTTTCCTTTGCCCCTAAGGCTAAGATAAGGGCATCCTCCAAACTTTCGGCCATCACGTCCAGATAGCCTGTCTCGAGACGGCGTTTAATCCTTGCTGGATCAACCTCCACCCCTAAAAAAACACCTTCGTTCATGGTGGCTGCCAAAGGTTGAGCGCCTCCCATTCCCCCCAGACCCGCTGAGAGGATAAGCCTCCCCTTTAGCGTCCCTCCGAAATGTTTCTTCGCCGCAGAGGCAAATGTTTCGTACGTCCCCTGGAGGATCCCCTGGGTCCCGATGTAGATCCAGCTTCCCGCTGTCATCTGCCCGTACATCGTCAGCCCAAGTTCTTCTAATTCCCTGAACTTTTCCCAATTGGCCCATTTGGGAACGAGCATTGCATTTGAAATCAAAACTCGAGGGGCATCCTCGTGAGTCCTAAAAATCCCAACAGGCTTGCCCGATTGGACAAGCAACGTCTCGTCATTCTCCAGATTTCTCAAGCACTTCACTATTAAGTGATAAGCCTCCCAATTCCTGGCCGCCTTCCCAGAACCACCATAAACGACAAGTTCCGACGGTTTCTCCGCCACCTCCGGGTCGAGATTGTTCATGAGCATCCTCAGAGCGGCTTCGGTCTGCCAGCTCTTGCAGGTGATCTTCGATCCTCTCGGTGCCTTGATCCCGACCTGCACGCCGGTCATTGTATCTACTTTCTCTTTGACTTTTACTTTTTTCTTTTCCATACGATCACCCCGTCTCATTGATTAGAATCCGTTTATAAACTAACGGTTTCGAAAAGGGTCGTCATTCCGGCCCCGATTTTCATCGGGATAAACTCCAGCCGGAATCCAGTGTTTTCAGAAGATTCTGGATGCCGGATCAGGTCCGGCATGACGGAAAAGGCCCGTTTATAAATGGACTCTAATTAACACCGAACGCCACATTCATTATAAATCTTTAGCCCAAATCGGCAATAACCAAACCTGTGTGACCAGAACGATGATAAATCACAATATCGAAGAGTTACGGTAATCAGAATATGATGCTCGGGGGTATCAGATTATCAGGCCATCAGATTACCAGGCTAAGCAAAAGTCCTTACTGATGCCCTGATATCCTGGTACCCTACTTACTGATTTACTGATACCCTGATAGACGTATCCAGAGTCTGATTCACTCGAACTTCAATAACTTTATTGGTGCGATTACGTTCCGCCCAAATAGGCTTTCTTGACCTGTGCGTTCAGGGCTAATTTTTCAGCTTCGTCGCTCAAGACAATCTCGCCGGTCTCTAGCACATAGCCACGGTCAGCCGCAGCAAGGGCTTTCCGAGCATTTTGTTCCACCAGGAGAATGGTCACTCCTTGCCGATGAAGATTCTTGATGACCTTAAATGTTTCTTCCACATAGATAGGCATCAGTCCCAAGGAAACCTCATCCATAAGAATCACCCGGGGGCTCGGCATCAAGGCGCGGGCGATCGCTAACATCTGCTGCTCTCCACCGCTGAGGGTTTTTCCCACCTGATTTCGTCTTTCCTTCAGAATTGGAAATAGACCAAATGCCTCTTCCATGCGAGCCTGGATCGCTTTGCCGTCCCCTTGAACGTAAGCTCCCATGATCAGATTTTCAGCGACGGTAAGGTCAGGGAAAATCTTTCTTCCTTCAGGAACAAGGCTGATCCCAAGGCTGGCTCTCTGATGAGAGGGGGTCGACGTGATATCCTCTCCCTGAAAAAGAATCTCTCCCTTTCGGCATTTCACCAAACCCATGACTGCCCGAAGAATCGTACTTTTGCCAGCCCCATTTGCTCCGATGATCGTAACCAACTCCCCTTCTTTAACCGTGAAGCTGATTCCCCGAAGGGCTAGAAACTCACCATAAGAAACCTCGAGGTTCTTGACTTCTAACATTTACACCTCTTTCCCAAGGTAGGCCTGGATGACCAGGGGGTTCGAACGAATCTCCTCGGGAGAACCCTCCGCAATCTTTGAGCCGTGATCCAGGACCACGATCCGTTTGCAGAGGTCCATGACTACCTGCATGTTATGCTCGATAAGAAGAACCCCAATGCCTTGATCGCGAACCTGGCGGATCAGTTCCATGAGCTGAGCTGATTCTTCAAACCGCAAACCCGCAGAAGGTTCATCAAGAAGGAGAAGACGAGGGTTAAGGGCTAATGCACGCGCTATCTCGAGGCGCTTTTTAAAGCCAAGGGGAAGACTCTTCGCTATTTGTTTAGCATAAGGACCAAGGCCGGCGCGCTCGATGAGTTTCTGAACCTCTTTGACGATTTCCGGTTGCCGAAATGGCCCGGTGGACTTCCAGAGAGAAGGGTAAAAACGATGTCCAAAGGCTACCAGAACGTTGGTTTCAACATCTAGATTCTGAAAGGGACGGACAATCTGAAAGGTTCGGCCGATACCAAGACCACTGATCTGGTGTGTCTTCATGCCAAGAATCGACTTCCCTTGAAAGTTTATTTCCCCTGCCGAGGATGGGTAAATGCCCGAAATGAGATTGAAGAGAGTAGTCTTCCCAGCGCCATTGGGACCAATGATCCCAAGGATTTCCCCTCCTTCCGCCGTAAAACTCACCCCATCCAGGGCACGCAGCCCGTCGAATTCTTTGCTTAGGGCGGCCACTTCCAAGAGTGCCATTGGCTTACTCCGAGCTCGACAAGCGATAAGCAGTTCGCCGAAAAACTTTTGGAAGAATAGATTCAGACCCCAAGAGGCCGCCAGGTTGGAAGCGCATCATGGCTAAAAGAAGAACTCCATAGATTAAGATGCGATACTCCATGATAGGCCTGGAGACCTCCGGTAGAATTCCCAATATAATGGCACCGATGATCGGACCCCAACGGGTCCCGATTCCGCCAAAGACAACCATGGAAAGGACGGCGATGGACTGTCCGAAACCAAAATTCTGGGGCATGATGAAGGTTAAGAAGTGGGCATAAAATCCTCCTGCAAGTCCGGCAATCGCACTTCCCAGGATAAAGGCCAAGACTTTGAAACGGACGACATCCACTCCCATCGCTCCGGCGGCCTGTTCATCTTCCCGGATCGAAGCCCATGCCAGCCCGATCCACGAACGCCCCGTCCGACGATCCAGAAGGATTAGAAGAAAGAACACCGCGAGAATGAGGATAAAATATTCGGGCTTGGTCATTTCACGACCGAACCATTTGGGGAGGTTGATTCCTCCAATACCCATCGCCCCGCCAAAAAAGGGGATATAAAGAAAAATAGCTTCTACGACAAAATTGATGCCCATGGTCGTAATGGCCAGAAAGTCGTCACGGACGCGCAGACAAGGGATCCCCAGCAAAGCCCCAACGACTCCTGCCACGACCGCTGCCATGGGAACCGAGATCCAGAATGGAAATCCGGCCCCCGTATAGAGCATCGCCGAGGTGTAAGCGCCGATCCCGAAAAATGCAGCATGACCGAGAGAGATTTGCCCGGCATGGCCCGTTATAATATTCAGACTGTGGGCGAGCATGGCATAGATGACGATGATGATAAGAATGGTGATGAGATATCCGCTGATCAAGAGAATCTCCAAGATATCAGGGCATCAGGGCATCCTAACGAAACGGTGATGGGGTGACGCGGGGACACGGAGAAAACTCACCGCGTTGCCGTGTCATCGTGTCTTCGCGTCATCGACTTCCTGCATCTCGTAACCTGATACTCTCATTATGCCTTTCCCAAAAGTCCATAAGGCTTGAACATCAACACTAAAATCATGGCCACGAAAGCCACGGCATCTCTTGGAAACGGAATGGCAAGAACCCCGATGAAGAATGTCTCTGCCAGTCCAACGACGATCGATGCCAGGACAGTTCCTGGAATATTTCCTAAGCCTCCGAGAACAACAATTGCCAAGGCCTTATAAGCCGGGATGCTGCCCATGGTCGGCCACACCTGGTTATCGTAAACTCCGATGAGGACCCCTGCTGCCCCGGCCATGGCGGAACCGATGAGGAAATTGATCGCAATGATCCTGCTCACATTCACCCCGAAGGATGAGGTTGTTTCAGGATCTTGGGCGCAGGCCCGCATGGCCAAGCCGGTGCGAGTCTTTGTGAGGAAGGCCCAGAGAAAAATTAGGACGCCGAAGGTAACGAAGAGAATTAGAATTTGCGTTTCGGTGAGATGAAAGCTTCCGATGGACAGGTCACCCAGCCCAACACGGGCGTTATAGGCGAGCGTATGAGGTCCTGCGACGATGCGAAAAGCTTCCTCCATGGCTGTAAAGAGGCCGATGGATACGATAAGGGGAGCAATCCTCGGCAGGTGAAGAAGCGGCATGTATAAGAAGCGTTCAACGATATATCCAGCAATAGCCGCACCAGCCATCCCGACGATCAAAGAAAGCCAGAAATTGCCGATGAGCCGAAAAGAGAGGAGACCGACGTAAGCGCCCAGGGCGTAAATGCCGGCGTGAGCGACATGAAGGATTCGCAGGATTCCATAGACCATTGTCAGCCCCAGAGAGATCAAGGCATAGACACTGCCTATGGCGATCCCGTTCGCAAGCTGTTGCCAGAGCATAAATTTAGTTCGGAGTTCGGTAGAGAACGGTTTTAAACCGTTCCCTACGTGAATTCGAAATTCTTCCTATTCCTGGATAAGTTGGACCTTTTATTTGGTGGGTGGGGTGATGACTTCAGGGTTATCGACCACACCGAGCCGATGAAACTTTCCATCTTTCACAACCTGGATCTGAACTGGCTTCACCACCTCCCCTTGGACAAAGCGGCTGATCTTTCCGGTTAGGCCGTTGTAATCTTTGGTTTCCAGCAATGCTTTTTGGATCGCCTTAGAATCTGTTCCCGCTTTTTTGATGGCGTTGACCAGAATCATAAAGGCGTCATAACTGGAAGCTCCCACCATGTCCGCATCTTCGTTGTATGCTTTCCGGTAGTTTTTCAGGAAGTTTTGAACGAGTGGCCGCGAATCATCCCGGTCAAGATTCGTAGCGATGACTACCCCTTCGGCAGCTGGACCAGCAATCTCCAAGAACTTGGGAGAATCAAAACCCTCTTCGCCCATGATTTTAATCGTAATCCCGAGCTCTTTCGCCTGCCGGACAATGGAGGCAGCTTCGTTATAGTATCCAGCTGCGAAAATCAGATCGGGATTTTCTTCCTTGATTCGTGTGAGATAAGGACGAAAGTCTTTTTCGCCAGGAAATTTGTACATCTGCTTGCTGAGGACTTTTGCTCCAAGTTTCTCTGCCCTGTCCGCAAAGCCAGAAGAGATGGCCCGTCCGAAGTCATTGTCCATAAAGATAAGAGAGACCTTCTTGGCTTTTAGATTCTTGACTGCAAACTCAGCAGCGGCTGCTCCCTCAATCTCACCGAGAAAGCCGTTACGGAAGCAAAAATCGTTCGGTTTCTTCTCTTTGGGATCCCAGGTTACATCCGGATGCACGGCATAGCCCGCCACCATCGGGATTCCGGCTTTCTGGAATATGGGGGCTGTCACCCGGGTTGGCCCGCTGTAAGACCCACTGACAACGCCGATCACCTTATCTTTTTCAATCAGCTTGTTGGCAACGGCGACAGCTTCCTGGGGATTGAGACGATCATCATAGATGATCAGGCTTATTTTCTTCCCGTTGATTCCCCCCGCGTCATTGACTTCTTTCAATCCTAATTCGACGGCATTCTTGGCGCTTGCGCCGTCGGCGGCCGCAGGACCAGTGATGGGCGCAAAGAATCCGATAGGAATCTCCTGACCGTACCCCAACACGGTGAGAGAAAGAATTGAAAAAACAAAGATACCAAAAACAAGACCTCTGCTTTTCATAAATAACCCTCCTTTCATTATGAAAAAATCTAAATTTCTATTTATACCAAAAGCCGCCAAAAATCAACAGGGAAAACGTCCTCGGAGGAAATAGTTTGCCGATTAGCCTTTCGTCATTTTCCGTAGAATAAACAGGCGGGCAGAAAGAGAATAAGCTCCCTTCTCTCACTCTCTTTCCTGTACAATCGTACTTGCTCGATACAAAAAATAAACGGCTGTTGCATTCAGGGCCACAAAGGCAAGGAGGGCCACCCAGACGGGCCCATGAAGGTAGATGAAGTAGGATAATACGATGCTGCCTAAGATGAAAAAGCTTCCCAAGAGGTAGATGATGTACTGTCTCCGTTTAAAATGCCCCTTAATCTGCTTCAGTTCATCGGTGAAGAAAAGGATAAAGAGGATCAGGGCTACCAGTACGAATGAGAACAGGACGAAATAGAGGAAGTAGAGATCCATCCATTCCACTCCAGGACTCGACCCCAAGGGAACTTAGTTTTTCACAGCATGACACGGATGGGTCAAGATAAAAATCCTGCCTCCTTCTTTGATTCCAGAGCCTGAGTGATAGTGTTCAGGATTTGATGGAAATCGAAGGGTTTGGAGATAAAAAAGTCGAGTCCATACTCCTTCATTTTGCTCCGGCTCATTTCGGCTCCCCATCCCGTAATCATTCCGACCGGTGTGTGAGGATTGATCATCTTAATCATCCGACACACCTCCCAGCCTGACATCCCAGGCATTCCTAAGTCGGTGAGAACCATATCAAATGTCCCATCTTTAAAAAGCCGAATGCCTTTTTCACCATCTTCTGCCAGGGTGACCTGGTGGCTCGCTTGAGCGAGAGTCCGGGAAAGGACATTCCGGACGAGATCTTCGTCATCGATCACCAGGATATGAGCTTCTCTTCCCTTTCTGACCGCTGCCGGGAGGATCACTTCTTCCCTTTCCTCCCCTCCAATGGGCAGGATGATGGTAAAGGTTGTTCCATGGCCCACTTTACTCTCGACTTCGACCTCTCCGCCAAACCTTTTGACAATTCCGTAAGACATACTTAATCCCAACCCGGTATTGGTGAAGGGTTTCGTCGTAAAAAAGGGCTCAAAAATCTTTTTCTTTACTTCTTCATTAATTCCGATCCCCGTATCTGAGATTTGGACACAGACCTTTCTGTTTTTCTTAAAAGTGCGAAGTTCGATCTTTCCCCCTTCGGGCATCGCCTCAATAGCATTGAAAATCATGTTGGTAAGCACCTCCCTTAATTCAGCGGCGCTCCCTGATACGGGGGGAATTTCTCCAAGATTTGGAACGATTTCGATTCGGATTCCCCTGCTTTGAGCCTCGTCCTTCCATTTCGGTTTGGTAATCTCGATCGAATCTCTCACAATCGCGTTCGTATCCACTTTATGAAATTCTTGATAAACCCTCTTTCTCGTAAAGTCTTGAAGCCGTCGAACGGTCTGGGCACTATCCTTGGTCACTTTCTCGATCGTCTTCAGGGTTTCCTTGAACTCTCCATCTTCCACGGTGTAAAGGAGAAGTTGGGCATTCCCGAGGATGGCGGCTAAAGCATTATTGAAATCGTGAGCGACCCCGCTAGCCATTTCAGCGAGAGCCCGCAGTTTTTCGGCCTGGAGCAACTGTTCTTCCATCTTTTTCTTTTCGGTGATGTCTTTCAGGAAGGAAACGGTGTTCATATTTCCCTTGGAGTCCTCCATTAGGGCGGAACTAATCTCAATATTCCTGATCTCCCCATCTTTCCGAACGACATTGAATTCATACCTGGAGGGCATTACTTCTCCGTTCCGCCTCCGGAGATCACGATTGGTCACTAACTCCTTGCTTTCTTCGTCCAAAAATTTTCGAAAATCCGTTCCCGTTAATTCCTCTTGGGAATAACCAACGATCTCTGCCACCCTCTTGTTGGCATATTTGAGATGATAATTCCCTCCTAGTACCACTACCCCGTCCATAGCACCTTCCACCACAGTCCTGTATTTCTCTTCGGACTCTTTAATTTGATCATAAAGCCGAATGTTTTCAATAAGGGTAGCGATCTGCCCTCCTGCGATGTTAAGCAAACGAAGATCATCTTCGGAGAAGGCCCTCAATTCCTTGCTCTGAGCATCAATCACTCCGATCACTTTTTGCCCCACCTTGAGAGGCACACACATTTCAGAATTTATATTTTCATCGTAAGGAATATATCTGGAATCGCTTCGTACATCGTTTATTAGGAGAGCTTTCCCCTCTTTAGCTACCCACCCTGTGATCCCTTTTCCTAAACAAAGTGCTAACTTTTCTATCTCCTTGATAGGATGGCCTATAAAGGAAGGATGAACGATCAATTTCCCCGTATCTTCTTCGATCAAGGCTATACCAAAGGCCTCAAACTTAAAAAAGCTGTTTAGACTATGGACAACCTCTTCCAGCATGGCGTCCAGACTTAGGGAAGAAGCAGAGATCTTCATAATCTCATAGAGGATGGTCAATTCATCCAGTCTCTTCTTCGTCTCTTCAAAGAGCAAGGCGTTTTGAATCGAGATCGCCAGTCCGGGCGCAACGGAAGCGAGGAATTGAATATGAAGGTCTGAGAAGGGGTTAACCTCTTTACATCCAAAATTCATTGTGCCAATGATCTTTCCTTTATACCCTAATGGGAATACCAAGGAAGACCGAATTCCCTCTTTCCATAGCCTTTGATCCAGCCAGGAATCGCTCTTCTCTGTATCCGGTATCATCACAGGGTGGCCCGTCCCCAGCACCTTCTCAAAGGGTGTTCCTTTCTTAGGATAGATGACACCACCCCTCAACTCCTCAGTTTCATAGTCCGCAAAGTATCGAAGCCCCTCTCCCTGTTCATCCAAGAGAGTAATGGTCATCCTGTCAGCGGGAACAATCCTCCTCAATTCGCTCTTAACTGCCTTGATCACGCCCCTCACGTCGAGGTTGGAGGCAAGGATTTTGTTGACACTATTCACAACCTCTTTTTCTATTTCCAAACGTTTCTCTTCCGTGATCTCCCTAGCTAGATCGACCACCGCAACCACTTCCCCCTCTGAATCATAGATAGGAAAAGTATAGTACCGGAAGACACCGCTTAAATACTTGCTATCTCTTTCCCCGGATACGGATCTCTTCGTTTTCAGCGTCTCAGAAACATAACACTCTTCACAAGGTTGATCACGTTGATGGAGAACCTTGAAGCACTTTTTTCCAATCATCTGGTCAGGCTTCAAACCGTACCTCTTAAACGCAGCTTTGTTGGCACGAATGATTCGATAATCTCTATATCGAATGGTAATGAGATCTGTGACCGCATCGAAGGTGGTTTCCCACTCCGATTTGGCTTTGGCCACGTTTGAAAAGAGCTGAGCATTTTCAAGGGCGAGTCCGATTTGATTTCCGATGCTCTCCAATAAATTGATCTCTCTTTGATCAAGGTGACGAGCCGAACGACTGGATAGGGCCATCGCACCTACTGCTTTTCCCTTCGCTAACAGAGGAACGCCCACCAGCGTCTTAATTCCTTCCTCTTTCAAATAGGAGAGGGTTGACAAGGATGACTCGCCCTCGACGCAGGGCAAAATGGGTTGTTTCAATTGAAAGGCCTTTCCGGAAATTCCTTCACCAGGTTTCAGGAGCTTCACATTTTCGACAAAGGCATCGGAGTGCCCCTTCGAATATTTTAATTCAAGGGTTTGATTGATTTCTTTAAATAGATAAATCCCTCCCATCTCGAACCCTGTTAAATTCGAGGCTCGGTCCAATGCATCCAGCAGCACACGGTCCAGGTCTAAGGTTTGGTTGATCAAAACGCTCAGATCGTACAGAGCCTCAAGTTCTCTTGTCCTCTGGACCAGCCCTTCTTCTATTCTTTTTCGAGTGGAAATATCCTTGATAATTCCTTCGTAACCGATGACCTGTCCTTCTTTATCTTTTCTCACACTTGCGGTGATAAGAGTATCAATGGGGAGGCCATCCTGTCTTTTCAATTTAACCTCAAAGTCTTTGACGAACCCTTCCTGATTAATCTCGCCCTGAAATCTTCGACGCTCTTCCGGGTTAAAGTAGGTTTGGGTTGACTTCGTTCCAAGTAATTTTTCTTTTTCTTCATAACCCAGTATCACTACCCCTGCCTGATTGACGTCAATGAACTTTCCATCAACGGAAGTAATAAAAAGCATATCCTTCGAGTTTTCAAAAATCCTGCGATATCTTGCCTCAGTCTCTCTTAATGCTTCCTGAGATTGATTCAAATCCTGAATCATCCGATTGAAAGATTCGGTGAGGAGACCCAGCTCGTCTTTCGAGGTTGGCCGGACGTAGATATTCAAATTCCCCTTTGCGACTCCTCCCATCTCATCAGACAAACGTTTGATAGGTCGGGTCAATCTTCTGGTCAAGATGAGACTGAGGATAACCGCGATGGCTAAGCCGATCAGTATCCACATGAAAGCCGTATGGGCCACTTGTTTAAGCGGCCTATAAGCTTCATGGGTTGGAAGCTGAACGATGATACCCCAGCCCAAATCTTTGATAGGTTTATAGGCGCATAAGACCTTTTCTGCCTCGGGATATTGAAATTCTAAATGACCCTCCTTCCCGGAAAGAACCTCGCTCACCATCGGAAGATCTCTCAGATTTGTTCGGAGGAGAACTCGTCTCGTGTCAGGATGGGCGATGAGATGTCCTGCTCTATCCACCACATACGTGCATCCTTCTTTACCGATTTGCGTTTGAGGAATTAAGTTCCACAAATATCGAAGATGGATTTTTGCGCTCAAAACCCTCACTGGTTTCCCATGATGTTCCCCGATGGGAACTGCAATCGTCGTGGTGGGAACCATATCTTTGGTAAGATAGAATTCTCCATAGTGAATTTTGCCTTGGGACGCCACTCCGAACATCTCGCTTTTCGCTTGGTCTTCCAAATCACGAGGGCCGATCACTTTATATTTCGAAACCTTGATTCGTTCATTCCCCTTCTCATCCAAAAGGGCCAACTCCCAAAGATAATCACTGTGATTGAGAAGGTTCTCCAGATAACTTTCAAGATGAGAGGAATGACCTCTCATCTTGTTTATTGCTTCATCATTCGCCAGCGTAAGGAGACTGCCGGTGATCTTTTCAAAAAAGGCTTCTGTTCTTTGAACCACCATTCTGGCCTTCATCTCCTCAGCCCCGATGACCGACTTCTTTAAATCTCTCTGATAGATTTGGATAATATTAAGTCCTGCGACGGCGATGGGGATGGTGGCCAAGAAGATTGAAAAAATCATCCATTTCAGAGTCAGACTTCTTGTTATTCTTTTTAACATCAGCTCACTTCACCCCTTAAGAACCGCTTCAATTCTGATTCGAGAATCCTCCACCCTTTTCCAGCCTTAATTGCCTTGATCCTACCAAGGCGGATATACTTCAGGAAGGTAGGTTTGGAGATCTTGAGATACTCGATCGCCTCATCCGTTGTTAAGACTGAATCCTTTTCCAATATAGCCATTGAATTACCCCCACTTTCTTTCATTTTAGTCAATTTGGAGCAAAATACATGCCGAAAAGAGTGCTTGATTCCATAAGTCCTTGATTTTCTAGGCGTTGCCATGATTTTCCCCCCGGAAGAGAAATTTCAAATTGACTCTCTTCAGGCGACAAATTGTCAACGGTAGCAAAATTGTGCCAAATTTTCGAGGCTGAGCCTCGTTTCAAACCTTGAGCAGGGAGGGATATGTGGAAAGGCAGGTGCCCTCAAACTGCATAAGCGCCTTGAATACCTTTCCCCTGCCACGCATGCGCGAGTGGCCCACTTAGGCGGAAGAATCCGACGAAAAGCCTTGGCGCAAATGATAACGTAACGGCAACCCTGTGTCCTGAGCCTGTCGCAGGAAGCGGCGCCCTTAATCGGGATTTGCCGCCGACCCGAGACTTCGGCAAGCCGCTCGACCCGGAGGCTCTTGACAGGCTCAGTCGAGTCACTGGTGCCAAGGGTGCGCCGTCGAACGTATCAAATGGCGGAGTTGAATTGTGGTTCAGGTATTTAAGAAGGAATGAGAAGTGCTTCGATGAATGAGACGCAAATCCGACGTTACATTTTGTATTTTCCGAAGTCTTCTGGTTTCATATTCTCGATGATGGTCTTAAGCTCATCTGCCCCCTCCTCGAGAAGATTGGAGGCAAGAATTCCCATCTGTTTTGTTGCCTCAAGGACCGATTCTGCAATAAAGATCGGAGCCTTCACCCTTACCGCTAAGGCGATCGCATCACTGGGGCGGCTATCTACAATGAGTTCTTCTCCGTCCACGCTCAAGTAAAGATTGGCATAAAATGTATTTTCCTTGAGGTCATGAATGACCACGCGTTTGACGGTTACTTGAAACGTATCCAAAATCTGCTTCATGAGGTCGTGGGTCATAGGACGAAGCGTGACGACTTCCTCGAGGCCTCTCGAAATGGCTTCCGCCTCGAACACTCCAATCCATATCGGTAAAGCCTTTTGCCCGGAAAGATCCACCAGGACCACGACCGGGTTGGAGGCCTTGGGATCCACCACAATACCCATTACTTTAACTTCTAGCATCCCCTTCTCCATAGCCGCCCTATAGAAATTCGACTTGACCGTTGGACACCTCCGACCTGAAGATGTTCACACACAGCTTCCCATCGATTCTGAAAAACAGTCTTATTTTAACCCGTAAGGAGTGGATGTCAACCCTACCCGCAGAGATTTCTCAAAAAGTCCCGGATCCTATCTTGCACAACTTGGAGTGACTTAGAAAATAGCCTACAAGTCCCCTGGCTACTGGCCCAGGTCCCGCACGATTAATAGACGAGGGCGCAGCAGGCATATGTTCCTTTTTGCCAAGGGGGGATTTTCATGGTTTTGCGCGGCGGTGGGGATGAAGAACTCGTCATGAAGGACTACGAAAAAACCTAATGAGGAAGGTTCGGACCGCAAAAGGTCTTTCTTATCTTCCGTTCAATGAATCCTTTCCACGGCCTCCGGAGAAATTCGTTCCTGCCGTATGAGCCGACGCCGATCTCTCGGAAAAGTGAGGGTGACCGTCGTCCCTTTTCTCAAACGACTTTCAACTCGAATGGTTCCCCCCTGTTCCTCCACGACTTTCTTCGCAAAGGTTAACCCCAATCCCACCCGGTCAGGCCGGGTGGAAAAAAAGGGCTCAAAGATCCGATTCAGGTTCTTTTTCGGAATTCCTTCCCCGTTATCCGAGATCGAGACCCCGATGTTTCTTCCTTCTCTGAAAAGGGATGCTTTTACCATCCTCCTCTTTTTCCCCATGGTCGTCCTTGTCACTGCTTCAATGCTGTTTTCGAGAATGTAAAACAGAGCCTTCGAGGTTCGCTCCTTGTCGATGAAGAAATCCCCTTCCCCTTCTAGAGCCCCTGTCTCCAAATTGACGGATACTCCTTTTTCTGACGCCTCTTTTGAAAATTTCTGGAGAGCGGTCTCAACGATCTCTTCGATCCTTTCCCTTTGAAACGTTGGCTTCGGGATCAGGACATATTCCTCCACGCGCTGAATCATGGTTTCGAGTCTCTTCGTCTCGTGAAGAATTTGATGAAGATAAGAGCTTCCTTGGGGAGACGGCGAGAAAGTTTTGACAAGACGTTGCGCATATCCTCCGATTGAAACGACGGGATTCCGAACCTGATGAGCAATCTCTTCCACCATCATGCCAAGACTTGCCCAACGCTCCATCTCCAGTCTTTCTCTTTCCAGCTTCTTTAATCGCTGGATCTCTTGAAAGGAAAAAGAGAGAAAAGCTTCTCCTTCTTCTTTGAAAGTAGCCGTGTAGAGGTGAACAAAAATCCTGGTTCCATCCTTCTGCCTCAACAGAGCTTCCCCTTCAAATCCATTCTGGTAAAGAGTGAGATAGATGATGTTGGGGAGGAAATAGGTCAGATCCTCCTCCAAGAAAAGGACTCTAATTCGTTCTCCTTCCATCTCTTCTCTCGAATACCCGAAGAGACGTTCGGTATACCGGTTAGTGTAAACAATCTTTGAGTGGGCATCGGTAAGGATGAAAGCTACTTGAACCAAATCGAGGAAGTGATGTCTGCTTTTTAGGATTTCAATCATCGTTGGCTCCTTCATGGTTAGGGGAAAATGAGTGAGGTTTAGATTCCCGACTTCAGCCTCAAGCGTCAAGCTCCTATCCAGAAAGCGACCCTATTTTATTATATCCCTGTGAAAAGTCAACCCCTTACCTCAGTTCACCCCACCCCCAGTTTTCTGAAGAGCGTTCTCAGAAAAATCAGTCGGACAAAGAAAAAACGGAGGAGGAGAAGTGATGAGCAGTTCTTGACAATTCCGCATAATCTCGTTAGAAAATTAGCAATTCTCCAAACTCATAGCGCCAGCGCCGGTTGAGCAGGGATTGTTTGGTTATCCAACAAAAGAAATCTACAGGAATCTTGAATGAAGCTTCAGACAGAGGCATTGATCATCGGAGGCGGAGCAACAGGGGTTGGGGTGTTAAGGGACCTTGCCCTCAGAGGAATCCCTTCCCTTTTGATTGACAAGGGTGACCTCGCCTCAGGCGCCTCGGGTCGAAATCATGGGCTCCTTCACAGCGGCGGAAGATACGCCGTCTCCGACCCGGAAGCCGCTCGCGAATGCATTGCTGAGAACAGAATTCTCAGAAGGATCGCGCCCCACTGCATCGAGGAGACAGACGGCTTCTTTGTCTCACTTCCTGAAGACGGTCTCCCTTTCAGAGATCAATTTCTTCAAAGCTGTGAAAGGGTCGGAATTCAAACGGCCCTTCTCGCTCGGGATGAAGCCCTTGCATTTGAGCCCGAGCTCAATCCTAATCTTATCAGCGCTGTGAAGGTTCCAGACGGAGCGATTGATCCGTTTGCTTTAATGTTAGAAAATGCCAGAGATGCAGAGGGACATGGAGCAAAGATCCTTCTTCATACCGAAATCACTTCTCTGATTCTGGATCGCGATAAAGTAAGGGGAGTGAGAGCAAAAGACGTCCTCCAGGACGAGGAGTATACCGTTGAAGCCTCCTATGTTATTAACGCCACGGGAGCCTGGGCAAATCATTTGCTGAAGCTCGCTGGCCTGCGTATCGGCATGGCGCTCTCCAAAGGATCGATGCTGATCACCAACCAGAGGTTGAATCATCGCGTCATCAATCGTTGCAGACCTCCTTCAGATGGCGACATCGTCGTCCCCAACCACACCGTATCCATTCTGGGTACAACCTCCGTTCGTTCCGAAGAGGTTGAAGATTTTGAGGTCACTTCTCAAGAGGTCGGCCTTTTGATTCGGCAGACATCGAAAATGATCCCTGCTCTCGGAGAGGCCAGGCTCATCAGGGCCTATGCAGGCATCAGGCCCTTATTTGTATCCGAAGAAAAAGGAGATGACCGCGCCATCAGCCGGGGATTTGTCCTCATTGATCACGGAAATAGAGACGGGATAAAGAATCTGATCACCATTACAGGTGGGAAGTTATCGACGTATCGGTTGATGGCGGAAAAAACTGTTGATCTCATCTGCCAAAAAATGGGGAGGGATGTGCCGTGCTCTACTCATTCGAACTCTCTTCCAGGCGCAGGCAGATCCACCGATCTTAAGGAAAGACTCAAACAATTCTCAGCAGACAGGGAAGAGATCCTCTGCGATTGTGAATTAGTTCAAAGAAAAGAAGTCGAAGAGTTTTTTGGCAAAGGGCAATTAAGGGATTTTCAAGACATCCTTCATCGGACACGCCTCGCTAAAGGGACGTGTCAAGGCGGTTTTTGTGTCTATCGCCTTTTTGGAATGTTACATGAGTTAGGGATCGCAGAAGGAGATTCCAACAAGAAACTGAAGGAATTTCTGGAGGAGCGATGGAATGGAATCCGCCCGATCCTCTGGGGCACAGCACTGAAAGAAGAGGAATTGATTGAATCGATTTATAAGGGAATCTTCAACCTTTAAACGCCCCCATAAATGAGGGCGCTACAATAAAAATTCTGTAGCGTCGGCATTTACTGCCGACGGAATTAGAAGAGATGCATTACGATCTTATTGTCATAGGTATGGGGCTCTCGGGCCTGATGGCAGCTAAGACAGCTGCAGAGGCTGGTTTGAAGGTCCTCATCATGGGAAAGGGGCTGGGAAGCCTCTGCCTCTTTTCGAATTCGATCGATGTTTTAGGGCAGTTTCCACATGGGATGGGGATGAAGGAAGGGCTCACCCGTTGGGTGATGGAGCGCCCGAACCATCCTTATTCAAAGGTCGGTTTAGAAAAAATTGAGCAAGGCCTCTCTTCCTTTCTTTCTCTATTCCCGCCTCCTTATTCTTTTCAGACCGTGAACAACAAGAACTGTTTTCTTCCCACGGGGGCTGGAACGCTCCGGCCCACTTACCTCATCCCAACAACCATGGTTCGAGGAGCCTCGCTCGCTAAAGAAAATACACTCATTGTCGGATTTAAGGGGTTTAAGGACTTCTATGCTCATTATGTCGCTGCCCAGTTAAAATGCCGTGGAATCAACCTCCAACTTCCCGATGCTTCTTATAAGGAATTGAGTGCTACTGCCCTGACAAGGTTAATGGAAAGAGAATCTTTCCGAGAAAATATCGGAAGGGAGATTAAGAAGCAACTCCACGATGAAACCCGCATCGGCTTTCCGGCCGTTTTAGGAATTCACAACCCAACTGAAGTGAAAGATGATTTAGAAAAGATCACCGGCGCTAAGGTCTTCGAAATTCCCATCCTTCCCCCATCGATTCCGGGGAAGAGAATCTTTGATCGTTTTAAACAATGGCTCATCCAAAAAGGAGTGACTTTTCTCCTTGGCAACTCTGTTTCAAATGCGATCTTAAAAGGAACAAAATGCGAAGGAATTGAAGTGCTTCATCCGCCCGTGACCAGTTCCTATTCTGCCGATTGTTATATCCTTGCCACAGGACGTTTTATCGGCGGAGGCCTGAAGGCGAATGATCAAAACATCTTTGAACCGATTTTCAATCTACCTCTTTTTCAACCCGAATCACGAGAGGGTTGGTTCAAAGGCTCTTTTTTTAGCGATCCCCCGAATCCAATTTATCAGGCTGGCATTTTAACTGATTCATCCTTTCGGCCGGTGGATGAGCGAGGACATCAGATTTTAGAAAATGTATGGGTGGCGGGCTCAATCTTAGCCCACCATCACGCGATTGATGAGAAATCGAGAGAAGGGATTGAAATCAGCACAGGATATATGGCAGCGAAGCATGCTCTGGGGAGTGATAAATGAAAAGGTTTATGGAATGGCGACATCTCTGCCAAATGAAATGTTAAACTCCAAACTCAAAATCCTAAACTCTAAGCAAACTCAAATGTCTAGAAACACCAAACTCAAAACCGACCGTCAAGAGAGCAAAATTATTCTTTGAGTTTTGTATTTTGGATTTACTTAGGATTTAGAGTTTAGTGTTTAGAGTTTGATCAACCTTGGAATTCGCTATTCGGATTTTTGGATAACGTTTCTCCTTGGGCTAAAGTTAAATCGTGCGATGAAAAAAGAAAGTTGGCCCCAGAATAATCCCGATACCTGCATTCGCTGCGCGACCTGCATGGCAGTCTGCCCTGTTTCGCGGGTGACCCCAAAATTTCCAGGACCAAAACAGGCAGGGCCGGGGGTTGAGCGATTTCGAAGGTCAGGTGCACCATCTGAAGAGGAATGGGTTGACCTTTGCATCGGGTGCCACCTCTGCGATATGGTCTGTTCTTCTGGCGTCAATATCGCTGAACTAAACCTCATTGCCAAGGCAAAATACCTGGATGAAACGGGAAGGTCTTTTCGCGACTGGCTCCTTACCCATTCCTATCTGTTCGGTCGGATTGGATCTTTTTTCTCTCCTCTGATCAATTGTTCCCTAAGAAACAGTCAAATCAAATGGCTGGCAGAAAAGATCTTAAAGATAGAGAGGAGAAGGGAACTTCCGGAATACGAATCCTCTACCTTCAGACAGTGGTTCAGAAAGCATCAGTCGCTAGACAATAATCCCCCCTCACCCCCCTTTAGAAAAGGGGGGCGGGGGGGATTTGAGTCTCGTCCCAAAGATAGAAAAAAGGTTGCCTATTTTTATGGTTGCTATATCAATACCAACGAGGTTGATGTAGGGAAAGCAACGGTTCAGATCCTTGAAGCAAACGGGTTTGAAGTCACTCTCCCTCCTCAACGATGTTGTGGCATTCCCATGCTCGGCAATGGAGACTTCAAAGGAGCCAGGAAAATGGGCCTTTACAATGTCCCTTCATTCATTGATACCATCCGTTCTGGTTCTGATATTATTTTTTCCTCTACCAGTTGCGGTCACATGATGAAATATGAATATAGCCGATTGCTCTCTATCCCCAAAGCAGAAGAAGTCTCCCAGCATCTTCATGATCTTTTCGAGTTTCTGAGGAATTTGAAAGAATCAAACGGCTTTAATACAAATTTTAAACAACTTCCCTTGAAGATAGGTTATTTCGCTCCCTGCCATTTAAGAGCCTTAGGTATTGGTTTGCCTGCTCTCGATATTCTTCGACTCATTCCGAGTCTTAAGATTGACAATGTCGAAGCAGATTGTTGCGGAATGGGAGGAATCTTTGGTTTCAAGAAGGAAAAATATGAAATATCTCAAGAGATCGGAAAAGATTTGGTTGAGGCAATTGATCGTTTAAAACCGGAAATCATCCTTTCCGATTGCGAAGGTTGCCGTATGCAAATCCGCCACCTCACCGGCTTGAAGGTTCTTCATCCCATCCAGATATTAAGAGCTGCGCTGACCGACACAAATTGAGGGCATGAGGATCTGAGGTAATCGGGAGATCGAGAGAAATCTCGGTCGAGCGGCAGGAGTAGTGGTTGATCTGGACTTGCCCCCCCCAGTTTTGTTTTGCCCATAACCGGGTAGATCCCCTCTGAGGCTTCATAAGGCCCGCGTTGAGTGCAAACAGGGTTGGAGGCCGGCAAGATCTTCAGCCCCCTTTTATCCTTGAAACCTATGCAGTCAACTCTCAAAAGGTTGGGCCGATGAAGCCTCTTCAGGGACCTACCCGGTCGGGCAATTACGAAAGCATCCTCCCTCGGGGATCGGACGCGCAGGGGCGGGTTGGAGAAACTTTAGCGCGGCCTCCTCTAAGCATTCTGGCGCAGGAATCCCAAATCCTTACTCAACCCTGATTCTTGATACAGGCGAGGGCTCTCCATAACGTCTATGCCCGCCGCATTCTAAAGGTTCGAGAACTCGCCCCTCTGCGTCAAGGATTTTTCTGAAAACGTAATTCAAAAAATGGGGGCGGGCAAGCTGATCTGGAGTCTTGACAGATGTCTGAATATCTGATATTCATAATATCAGGAGGTTTGTCATGGAGAGAGAGGCAGCCAAGGTGGGGAGACGGGGGGTGGTGGTCATCCCTTCTTCATTTCGGAAGAAATATGGTCTTAAAGAAGGATCGTTAATTGTTGCAGAAGCTCGAGAGGAAGGTGTTCTTCTGCGGCCCATGGTAGCACTTCCTATCGAGGTTTACACCCCTGAACGGAAGGCTGAATTTCTTCTCAATAATGTTACCAATAAGGCAGATTATGAATGGGCGGTCAAAGAAGTAAGGAAGTTGGGGATTGATCCAAAAACTATCCCGCACGAGAAGCCAAAAGGCAAATGATCGCTGACCGAATTTTCCTCGATGCCAACATCTTATTCTCAATAGCTTATGGGAGTCCTGGTCTGAATCGTTTAGGGGAATTGGCGCAAAAAAAACATTGCGAGCTATTTGCCTCGAACTATGTTGTTGAGGAAGCAAAAAGGAACCTATTGAGCTCAGAGCAATTGAAAAAGCTGGAGGCTTTTTTATCGATGGTTCAACTTGTACCCGATGTGGATCCAAGCATACCGTGCCCTATTGAATTGCCGGAGAAGGATCGGCCTGTCTTGCTGGCTGCCATCTCTGTTAAAGCCAACTATCTATTGACCGGTGATATGATACATTTTGGAAAATACTTTGGGCAAACAGTTAGAGGAATAAAAATTCGCCGCCCTCGTGATTATCTTCTCATTGCTCAACAGCGTAAAACAAGAAGGTAACAACCCCTGCACGTGCAGTCCGGCTTTATAAGCAAGAGCAGAAGGAAGCGGAAACGCTCCCCTTGCTTAGTTTGTAGTGAAGTGGCGAGTCTGGTTGACACAAAGTGCGGACATTACACCTCCCTTTGCTTTCCCACCCAGAGGGGTCTCCGACCTGGAGGGTAAAGGGAGATAGGAGGCCTGTAGAAATTTACTTGACAACTCCAAATTGATGTGTAAAATGGAATCATGTATTCCAGAATGATCAACCCCCCTAAATCCAAAAGTTTCTTTATGTTCGGTCCCCGAGGAACCGGTAAGACCACGTGGGTGAAGTCTGCCTTCCACAAGGCTGTCTATATCGACTTATTAGAAGCTGAGTTATTTAATGATTTGACGGCAAATCCGCAACGCTTGTCGAATTTTATCCCTCCTGGTTTCAAGGAATGGGTCATTATTGATGAAGTTCAACGGATCCCTGAACTCTTGCATGAAGTCCACCGCTTGATTGAAACCAAAAAATATCGCTTTATTCTCACCGCGTCGAGTCCGCGGAAGCTGAAACGAAAAGGTCCAAATCTTCTCGCTGGGCGTGCGTTCACCCTTTCCATGCACCCTCTTTCTGTCGCTGAATTGGGAAATGATTTTCAATTAGACCACTCCCTCAGGTATGGTCAATTACCCAGCGTCTACACAGAAGCTGACCCCAAAAAATATCTTGAGGCTTATGTTAGGACGTATCTCGAGGAGGAGATTCGTCAGGAGGGGCTCACAAGAAACCTGTCCGCTTTTGCCCGGTTTCTGGAGGCCGCAAGTTTTTCCCAGGGATCTGTGTTGAGCATTTCTTCTGTGGCACGGGAATGTCATGTTGAGAGAAAAGTGGTTGAGAGTTATTTTTCAATCCTTGAGGATCTTATGATTAGTTATAGGATACCCATTTTTTCTAAGAAGGCAAAGAGGCGACTTATCGTTCATCCCAAATTTTATTTTTTTGACGTGGGAGTCTATAGGACTTTGAGACCCATGGGCCCACTCGATGCTCCTGAAGAGGTGGATGGGATCGCTTTAGAAACGCTCTTCCTTCAAGAGCTCATTGCACTGAATAGCGCTTTGGATCTAGGGTATAAAATATTTTACTGGCGCACTTCAAACGGTAAGGAAGTGGACTTTGTCCTCTATGGCCCTAAGGGATTGCTATCTTTTGAAATAAAAAGAACATCGAGGATCACGTCAACCATGCTTGGAGGCTTGAAATCATTCTTGGCGGATTATCCTATGGCAAAGGCATACTTTGTTTATGGGGGGAATCGGCGAATGTACGAGGGCAAAATTGAAGTTGTCCCGGTTCTGGAGATCTTGAAAAATTTAAAAACACTATTAGCATGACTCCCCCCATCTCTTCTTTCCCCCGATGAAATAACCAAATGTCCCGCGTCAAGGGCTGACCCCCTTATCTGTGCTCTCGGGTTTCATGGTCAGTGCGGAATTGCCAATAATAAACCAATGTGGTAGATTAGACATGAAAGGGGTGAACTTATGCACAAGATGAAAGAAATAATAGAGGAAGTCGAATCTCTTCCCGTTGAGCAAAGGGCAATGGTTATTGATTTTTTACTCCGGTCACTTAATCAGCCGTCCATGGAAATCGATAGAGAATGGGCCGAGGTTGCTAAGCGTCGTCTTGCTGAATTACGATCTGGCAGCGTGAAGCCTATTCCTGGAAATGAGGTATTTGCGAAAATCCGGGAGCGCTTTGAGAAATGACCTTCTCATTTCATCCGGAGGCAGAAGAAGAGTTCCTTGAGGCCATCAATGACTACTATAGTAAATTGAGTCGGAGGAAGTTCCCATGAAACTTGAGGAAGCAAAAAAATCATTTCAAGGCGAATGGATTGCTTTTCGCACCTTAGAAGAAGGTGATAATCCAGAGGGAGAGGTTGTTTTACATCATAAGGATCGAAGAACATTTGATAAAGAACTTCTCCAAGAAGGATTGACGGAGGTTTATATCACCTTTGCGGGGCCACCCGTTCCAGAAGGTTACGCGGTGATTTTTAAATAAGGGACGTCCAGGCGCTTTCCCATTCACAAAAACTCACCATTTTCAGCTCTCACTTGACAATCTAATTCTTTCGTAATACACTAATTATAAGTTTAACATAAAAATGTGGTTAAACGATTCTTAGAGAGTAGGAGTGATTTATGCCAACGGCAAAAATTTTGGCTAAGGGACAGGTGGTCATTCCCAAAGAGGTTAGAGAAAAGTTTCAGATTTCACCAGGAGACCGGGTGGAGGTCAAAATGGCTAAAGAGGGTATTGTTCTTGTGCCCTTACGAAAAACGCGCACCGAAAAGTTTCAGGGGGTTGTCCGGGGGAAGTTGTCCTGGGATGATTTGGAGATCCTTTATGCAGAAAAGCCTTGAGGATTTTGCCGGCAAAGAGCCAATTTTTGTGGATGCGAATATTTTTTTGTTCCATGCCTTCGATACCAATTCCGTGGCCATTGACTTTCTGAAAAAGGTGGAATCCCAACTTCTTAAGGCATTCACTTCATCTCTCGTATTAGAGGAAGTTCTTTTTAAACTCATTGTGCAGTCAGCCTCTAATTGGCTAGACCGCGTCACCTTGTCAGCAGTCAGAGGACTGTTGCGAGAAGGTAAGAAGAGAAAGCAGATCCTCGGGCCTGTCTTGGAATACATGAGCTATGTTCAGTTCCTTCGGGAATCAGGTTTAGGAGTTATTGATCTCAAGGGGACGGATATACTCAAGGCGATTCAAACAAGCGCCGCTTATGGATTGCTGTCTGCAGATGCCGCACATTTTGCCATCATGGAGAGAAATAATCTTCATCATTTGGCAACCAGTGATTCGGATTTTCAGGCCATACCCAACCTCATCATCTGGTCCCCTATTTCCTGAAATTCCCGATGCAGAGATCTGTAGAAATTTACTCAGAAAATAAAAGTTTGTCTCACGGTAAAGGTTAAGGTAAATTAAAATTGATATTTATTGCTGTCGACGCTCGCATCGAGGCTCTTATATGGATGCTGGGCGCTCGAATTTCAAGTTTCGAGCTCCTTGCTTCGATACCAGCATCGTCACCCATAACCGGTTGACGTTAGCCGAAAAGGGCTTCATAGCCACTCTTGGGATTCTTGACCAGTCCGAATCCTCCGCAAATCTTGCAAACAACCCACCCTCTGCCCCATTGGATAGCCTGCCGGATCCCTCACAAACCGGACAGTAAATCATTCCATACCTATCCGGATTAAACCGTCTACCCACGACTGTCTTTTCCATCGTCATCATCCCTTTAACCCCTGCACGTGCAGTCCGGCTTTGTAACCAAGAGGGGGGAGCGTTTCCGCTCCCCCCTTGCTTGGATTGTACTGAAGTGGCGAGTCCGGTTGGCACGGAGTGCGAAATAAAGGAATGTTTCCATCACAATACACTCATTTGGCTCCCCCACTTCTTCTTTCCCCCGATGAAGGAAGCAAATAGCCTCTGTCAAGGGTTGGACCCTTATCCATCAAATCTAAAATATGTTTGACAACAGTAGCTACTTTAAATTAGAATGTAGCTATGATAGCAGCAGGTATTAAAGACTTAAAAAATAGGTTGAGTTATTATCTCCGTGAAGTAAAAAGGGGCGAAAAGATCCTCATCACCGAGAGGGATCAAGTCATTGCAACTATTTTACCGGTGGATAGGGGAGAAGAAGATTCAAGACTCCTTTCTCTTGTAAAAGAGGGATTTGCTTCATGGAAAGGTGGTAAACCATCCGGAAGCCATCGACCTGTTAAAATAAAGGGGAAAACTGTTTCCGAGATCGTCCTGGAAGACCGAAGATGATCGTTTACCTCGATACAAGCTCCCTCATTAAGCTATACGTTGATGAAATTGATTCTGAGAAAATAAAAGGCATTGCCAACAAGGCTGCCGTTATTTCCACTTCAAAAATAGCTTATGCAGAGGCACGGTCTGCCTTTGCAAGGAAACAAAGAGAAGGTGGATTTTCCGTAAGTATTCTGAGAAAAGTCGTTGAGGATTTTAATAAAGACTGGGAAAGCTATTTTCTGATTGAGATTACGGACGGGTTGATCAGGTTTGCAGGTGATATGGCTGAAAAATACCTTCTTAGAGGTTTTGACTCCATTCATCTTGCCTCAGCGGTCAATTTAAAAAACAAAATCCATGCAGATATCTATTTCTCAAGCCATGACACCAGACTGAACCAAGCTGCCGAAAGAGAAGGGATGAGTGTCATTACTTGATCGAGGAATCCAAGTAAGGTTTACTTGATTGGGGTCAAATCTTTATATTTGACTTTGCTTCCGGTCCGCTCCAAGGCGAACCGAATAGACCTTCTCCTCCAACTATCTTTGTCAAGAATAAAGATTTGACCCTAAGTCCCCCGAACGGTTTTTTCCTCTCCGAAAATGCACCTATACCCCGCCAGATCCACTTGTCTTCTCTCAAACCGCTCCCATCCCCGTCTTTCCTTGCCTTCCCCTCCTTCCCCTCCCAATTATCACTCCCATTCCGCGGAATTACTGGCGGCACCAATTGCCAAATTGCCAATATTGTCCCAATGTGGTAAATTAGGCATGAAAGGGGAGAACTTATGCACAATATGAAAGAGATAATAGAGGAAGTCGAATCTCTTCCCGTTGAGCAAAGGGCAATGGTTATTGATTTTTTACTCCGGTCACTTAATCCGCCGTCCATGGAAATCGATAGAGAATGGGCCGAGGTTGCTAAGCGTCGTCTTGCTGAATTACGATCTGGCAGCGTGAAGCCTATTCCTGGAAATGAGGTATTTGCAAAAATCCGGGAGCGCTTTGAGAAATGACCTTCTCATTTCATCCGGAGGCAGAACAAGAGTTCCTCTGGTAAATAACAGAAGTAAAAGTGCGGAGGCTCAAGGGGGACCCTTCAACCCCTGCTGACTTCGTCAGCCTTGACGGGTTCTATGGGACCCAAAAAATTAGTTGACAAACATGGATACTATTCTGTATACTTATTTGTAAACAAAAAGGAGATCAGGTTTGATGTCTGGTAAAACGATGAGGATTAGAAAAGAGACCCAAAACACCCTCCGAGAACTTGCAAACAATGAAGGCAAACCAATGCAGACGATCCTTGATCTTGCTATAGAAGCATACCGGAGGCAGCGTATCCTTCAAGAGGCGAATGCAGCCTATGCAGCCCTGCGAAATAGCCCTAAGGCATGGAATGCGGAACTTGCCGAGCGCAGGGAATGGGACGCAACCATGGCCGATGGCCAAGAGGATAGATGAACATGGCTGAACCGCTTCGCGGAGAAGTTTGGCTTGTTGATCTAAATCCTGCCAGAGGCCATGAACAGGCAGGAAAGAGACCAGGACTAATTGTCTCCGTGGGTCTCTTTAACCAGGGTCCTGCCGGGCTTGTGGTCATCCTTCCTATGACCAGTAAAGCCAAAGGAATTCCTTTGCATGTTGAAGTCAGTATTCCAGACGGTGGCTTAAGGCAACAAAGCTTTGTTAAGTGTGAAGATATAAGGTCTATCTCCAAGGAGCGTCTTTTCAAAAGGGTGGGACGTGTTTCTGATGAGACAATGAAGGCGGTCGAAGACCGTCTCCGCATCCTCCTTGATTTGTAACCAGCGTGGATAGCATCCAACATTTATCAGTAGTGTAATCTGACACCAATTCTGTTCTACGTATATGCCTGAGTTATGAGCTGACCCCGGTGCTCCTGTCTGTCAATCTTTTTCCCTTCATTGGCCCCGGGTCGGAAATAGCAGGAGGGTAAGGGCGGAGGCCAAAGGGGGACCATTCACCCCTTGCTGGCTTCTTCAAAGGGTAATGGAGTTGACCCCCGCCTATTCGCAACCTATTGCGAGAAATATTAAGAAACTAAGGAGCGTGCCTCGTCCCTTCACTTTTGGCCTTTCCCCCGATGAAGGAACCCAATCTATCTTGTCAAGACTTGAGGAAACCTCTAATAATTATCAATTTGTCACTCCCGCGCAGGCGGGAGTCCAGTGATGTCAAGAGCTTCTGGATTCCGGCTTTCGCCGGAATGACATTTTTAGAGGTAGCCTTGACCTTTATCCTCTTCTCAAAGCATTATTTCTCGTCAACGTTTCCTTAGATCCTTTCGTGCAGTCCGGCTTTATGAGCAAGAGCAGGGGGAGCCTTTCGGCTCCCCTCTGATTGGTTTGTACTGAAGTGGCAACCTCCTTTCTTCTTTCTGCTGACGAAGGAAATAAATGTCTGTTGCCGAGGGTTGATCCCCTAGCGCTTCTTCCACAAGTTGTTTTAGAACCAACGTCCCCCCTTCCTCCCTGGACGGCTTTATGATCAAGAGCAGGGGGAGCCTTTCGGCTCCCTCTTGCTTGGATTGTACTGAAGTGGCGAGTTTGGTTGAC
>Ga0335070_10000937_pt1 | contig 33525 bp, 31 predicted proteins | sample Lox_Sample_13_FD_206722 | JGI IMG/M metagenome (GOLD analysis project Ga0335070, IMG submission 206722) | Soil microbial communities from Loxahatchee National Wildlife Refuge, Florida, United States - Lox_Sample_1.3 | ecosystem: Environmental > Terrestrial > Soil > Wetlands | place: USA... | reverse complement strand
GCGCGCCGCAAATTGAAGGAGCTCGGCATCGCGCGCGCGCTCGAGGCGCCGCAGCTCGACCTCGGCCTCGACATCGACCACCTCTCCCGCTATCGCCGCATCCGCGAGGAGCTGCGCTCGATCCGCTCGATGCTGGCCTGACGCGCCAGCGCGAGCAGGGCGCCGGATGCGAGCAAGGTCAGCGCGGCCGAGGCGCCGAACGCCGCGCTCGCGCCCACGTGCTGCCAGATCTCGCCGAAGAGCACGCCGCCGGGCAGCGCCAGCGCGCCGCACACCAGGTGATACACGCCGAAGGCGGTCGCCTTCTGGTCGGGCGGGGCGAGGTCGCCGATCAGGGCGCGCTCGGCGGCCTCGGTGGACGCCAGCGCCGCCGCGTACGCGAGAAACAAGCCCCAGACCAGCAGGCCGCCGTCGCCTGCGGTCGCGAGCGCCACGAGCGCGGCCACGCGCGCCGCCCAGCCCGCCGCGACGATCGGGAGCCGCCCGGTGCGGTCCGAGAGCCGGCCGGCTCCGGTCGCGACGGCGGCCTTCACGCCGTGCGCGGCGGCCCACAGCAGCGGCACCGACGCGAGCCCGAGCCCGCCCGCGCGCGCCCAGAGCACCAGGAACGCCTCGGGCGCGGTCGCGAGCGCGAGCGCTCCCGAGGCGAGCACGAGCGCGCGGACGCGGCCGTCGAGCACGCCCCAGCGCAGCGGCGCCGGAACGGAGGTCGGGACGCGCGCGGCGCGTGGCAGTCCGCCGCCGGCCAGCGCCAGCACCAGCACGCCGGGCACGGCCGACACCAGGAAGACGTGGCGCAGGTCGATCTGGGCGCGCAGCAGCAGGAAGGCGGCGAGCGGCCCGAGCGTGGCGCCGACGTGGTCCATCGCGCGCTGGAAGCCGAAGGCGTGCCCGCGATCGTCCTCGCCGGTGGCGACGGCGACCAGCGCGTCGCGCGGCGAGGTGCGCAGTCCCTTGCCGACCCGGTCGAGGAAGCGCAGCCCCAGCACAGTGCCCCAGCCGGGCGCCAGGCCGAGCAGCGGGCGCGCGGCGTTCGAGACGCCGTAGCCGCCGACCACCAGGCGCTTCGGCGCGACGCCGCGGTCGGCGAGTCGCCCCGAGACGAGCTTCAGCACGCTCGCGGTCGCCTCGGCGACGCCCTCGACCAGGCCCACCACGGCGGGGCCGGCGCCGAGCGTGGCCGTCAGGAAGAGCGGGAGCAGCGGCGTCAGCATCTCGCTCGCCCCGTCGTTCAGCAGCGAGACCCAGCCGAGCACGACCACGGTGCGCGGGAGCGGGCGCCGCATCGGTCGGGGCTAGCGCGGCTTCGCGAGCAGCGCGCGCAGCGACGCCTCGTCGAGCGTCTCGCGCTCGAGCAGCGCCGTGGCGACGCACTCGAGCTCGGCGCGGTGCTCGAGGAGGATGCGCTGCGCGTCACCGTAGGCCTCGTCGAGGAGCGCGCGCACCTCCTCGTCGATGGCGTGGGCGGTCTCCTCGCTGCAGTCGCGCTGCAGGCCGCCGAGCGGCTCGGGCAGCATCGCGGCCGGCACGGCCTCGCGCGCGACGTGCATCAGGCCCACCGCCTTGCCCATGCCGAACTGGCAGACCATGCGGCGCGCCAGCGCGGTGGCGAGCTCCAGGTCGTTCTCGGCCCCGGTCGAGACGTCGCCGAAGACGAGCTGCTCGGCGGCGCGGCCGCCGAGCAGGCCGCGCAGCCGGTCGCGCAGCGCCGCCTCGGTCAGCAGGTAGCGGTCGCCGGTCGGGAGCTGGAGCGTGTAGCCGAGCGCGGCGCGCCCGCGCGGCACGATGCTGATCTTGTGCACCGGGTCGGCGTGCTCGCAGTGCAGCGCGACCAGCGCGTGGCCGACCTCGTGGTAGGCGACGCGCCGCTTCTCGGCTTCCTCGAGCCGCCGGCTCTTGCGCTCGGGGCCGGCGACGACCTTCTCGACCGCCTCGTCGACCTCGGCCGCGCCGATCCGGTCGACGCCCCGGCGCGCGGCGAGCAGCGCCGCCTCGTTGAGCGCGTTGGCGAGGTCGGCGCCCGAGAAGCCGGGCGTGGCGCGCGCCACCGCGGCGAGATCGACGTCCTCCGCCATGCGCTTGCCGCGCGAGTGCACGCGCAGGATGGCCTCGCGGCCGACCACGTCGGGCGCGTCGAGGACGACCTGGCGATCGAAGCGCCCCGGGCGCAGCAGGGCCGGGTCGAGCACATCGGGGCGGTTGGTGGCAGCGAGGATCACCACGCCCGAGTTCGGCTCGAAGCCGTCCATCTCGACCAGCAACTGGTTCAGCGTGTGCTCGCGCTCGTCGTTGATGTTCGAGAGATGCACGCCGCGCGCGCGCCCGATCGCGTCGAGCTCGTCGACGAAGACGATGCAGGGCGCGTGGCCCTTGGCCTGGTCGAAGAGGTCGCGCACGCGCGCCGCGCCGACGCCCACGAACATCTCGACGAAGTCGCTGCCCGAGAGCGAGTAGAAGGGCACGCGCGCTTCGCCCGCGACGGCGCGCGCCAGCAGCGTCTTGCCGGTGCCGGGCGGCCCCACCAGCAGCACGCCCTTCGGGATCTTGGCGCCGAGCGCCGTGAAGCGCTCCGGCTCGCGCAGGAACTCGACGACCTCGGCGAGCTCCGTCTTCGCCTCGTCGCAGCCCGCCACGTCGGCGAAGCTGACGCCGACGTCGCGGTCGGCCACGAGCTTGGCGCGGGACTTGCCGAACGAGAGCACCGCCTGGCTGGTGCCGCCGCCGAAGCGGCGGAAGATGCCGATCCAGAGCACCAGCAAGAGCCCGATCGGCAGCACCCAGGCCAGCAGGATCTGGGGCAGCAGGCTCTGGCGCACTCCGGTGTAATCGACCCCCGCGGCCTCGAGCGCGGGCACCAGCCCCGGGTCCTCGACGCGCACGGTGCGGAACAGCACCTCGCTCGGCTTGGCCGGCTCGCCGGGCTTGGCGGCCTCGCCGGGCGCGGGCTTCAGCTTGCCGGTGATCTCGTCCGCGCCGAGCGAGACCTGGGTGACCTCGCCGGCGGCCAGGTGCTTCTTGAAGTCGCGATAGGAGAGCGTCTGGTACGCGAGCGCCGAGAGCCCCTGCTGCCAGAGCCAGACCAGCGAGATCGCGAGCAGCGCATAGGCGGCGATCCCGGACCACGACGCACGGGGGCCCGCGCCGTCCGGCTTCTCGGGCCGCCGCTGCGGAGGTGACGGCGGAGGCTGGCGTTCGCGTTCGGGATCGGTCGCAGGCAAGGGGTCCACTCACCGTCTGCGCGGCCGGGTCGCCCGGCACGCCGCGCGGAGCCAAGGATCACGCGCGCCCCGGCCCGGCGCCACGGGCGGGGTGACAGCCGGGGAGGGGGCAGCTACTCATCCCGGGAGTCGGGCCGTAGCGCAGCCTGGTAGCGCGCCTGAATGGGGTTCAGGAGGTCGCGAGTTCGAGTCTCGCCGGCCCGACCAATCGAATCAAGCACTTGGGCGACGTTCACGATGGCCGGACCCTCGCTTAGTGTGCCGTTTGGTGTGCCGCGAGCGCGGTAGCTCATAGCGGGATGGATGGGGCCACGAGTGATCAAGCAGGTCTGATCTCGCTCGATGAGGCGACGGCCGCTCTGCGTCGATCCGGGTACCTCCTTGAGAGCCGGCTCGACGACCTTCTCCGGCGAAGGCGCTACTACGTCGGAGCAAAGCCGACCTATCCGAGACCCAGTTACAGAAAAGGCTCGGGAGTACGACTTGTATGCGCTCAGCGGTCGACCTGTTTGGCCGAGAAGGCGCGCTCACGGCGGAGCGCGTAGTGGCGCAGCAACCCGTCGGAGACGCGGCGCTGCCACTCGGGGCTCCGATAGCGGCTCCCGGGGCGCCTAATCCCCACCCGGCACAACTCCGGCACATCGGCCGACGTAACCCCGCGAAACTCGAGGAAGATCGGAGCGAGGGCCTGAACGGCGATCAAGCGGTCCAAGCCTTTTCGATGCGTTCGTCGGCGCAAGCTCGCGCAGCCGCGCAGCTCCGGCCGGTTCGGTGACGGAACACGCCAGGAGCGCAAGGTCGGCGGGCAGCGCGGCAGTCACAGCATGCACTCGTCGTCGAAAAGTTCCGCGGCGTCGCAATCCTCGAGCGGCGGCGGCTCGCAATCCTCGACCTCAAAGGCTTCGCCCCTGGTCGCGGAATTTGCGACGCTTGCGACGCAAGGGTCGCCAGCCCGTTTGACTGGGGTTCTTTGCGACGCATCCCGGCCGGCTTGCGACGCCACCGGGTCCGTTTGCGCATCGGAGCGCGCATCCCGTCGACTGGCGACACCACACGGCGACGGCTCCTAGGTCGAGATGCTCCCGGCCGAGCGCCAAGGCTTCTCCCGGCCCGAGTCCCGCTAGCATCATCAGCAACTAGAGTCGGCGACGCCGTTCGCCGCGTCGAAGACCAACTCGTGCCCACTCGTCGACCAGCCTTCGTCGCTAGGGTTCAGTTCGCCTCTTTACTTCTCGCCACGCAGGATCTTGACGAGAGTTTGAAGGTATTCGTCGCTCGGGAAGAAGGGAAACTCCGCGGACTCCGTTGGCTTGCCCGAGAGGGCAACTACCTTGACCCGACATGGTGTCGCCGGCGTACGGAAGAATCCCAAAGCCTTTTCCCAGTCATCGGCGTTGGCAAACCCCGCGTGGTCAAATCGGAAGGACAGACCGAGGAACTGCTTGGGAGCCACGATAAGCGAATCACGAGATCGATCGGTCCTACCAACTAGGCGGGCGTGCTGCTTATCCCCGATATCCAGGAGGGCAATAGAAGCGAGCCCCGCGGAGACTGGACCGCTGTTGGTAACTAGGACATCGACTTGGAAGTAGTCCGCCGGAGGACCTTGGCTCAATTTGTCGACGGCTGCCTTTAGGCCCCTATACCCGTTTCTAAGTCGCTCCATCGATGCTTCAAGTTTTTGCTGCGATTCAAGGAGAGCGCCAAAGAACGCCGATGCAGTGGCCTTGTCGTCGGCGCTTTCGTTTGGTCGAAGCGACATGTACTGCGTAAGTTCGTCGTCTCTGTCAAACTTATCGAAGAGCGCCACCGCGGAATTGCGCAACTGCGCGCTTGCTTGATGAGTTTGAAGGAATGTGGCGATCGCCTGTGCAGCTGCCGAAAGGCGTGGCAGCATTTGATCCGCCGTCTGGAGCCCGTCTTTGATTTTCTTGATAGGCAGAATGATTGGCTTGCCGATGACTGCTTGCAGCTCGAGTCTGTCAGTGAGCGAGTCATTAGCGCGAGCCTTCTCCATTGCAGCAAAGACTGGCTTGGCGGCCTCATCCCCGCCGTCAATGAAGTCGGACATCTGAGCCACTGCAAGTGCGGGGAAGCCGGCGCTTTCCGCCGGGACCAACTCGACCTTCAGTACTTCTGCTCCTAGCCGGGGGCGACTCAGAGCCTCGTTGACAAACCAAGTCGCGGCAGCGGTGGCGACTATTGACAAGAGAAAGACGCCCGCGGCGAGGATTCTGGCCATTGGTGGTCGATTCTACAGCCCCTCGCGAAGTAGGCAAAACTTTTCGCGGCCCAGATAGCTCCGGGTGTCCACTGTAGTGGACACTTTTTCGTGGAGATGGTCGCGTCAGATTGCGGACAAATCGACCGCTCGGGTGAACAGTTCCACCGCGGTTTCCACCCGGAGACCTGCGGGCGCTACCCCGCCAGAACGACTGGGGTTCAGGAGGTCGCGAGTTCGAGTCTCGCCGGCCCGACCAATCGAATCGATTGACGTGCCGCTTGGTGTGCCGCTGCTAGATCGCGGCGCAACCGGATCGACGCTCTAGCGGTTGCGATGCTCGGCGGCGGGCCGCGAGGGCCGCACGCAGCGCCGTCGTGAGCGCCGCGGCGAGCCCGGCCGCCCGCGCGTCGGGCTCCGGCACCAGCGCGAGCGTGTAGTGGCCGCCGGCGGCGAGCGCCGTGGCGCGTCCCGCGATCCCGTCGACGGCGGCGACCGGCTCGCTCTGCGCGTACTCGTCCGAGCCCCAGCACACGACCGCGCCGCTCTCCGCCTGGACCGCGCAGCTGTGATCGACTCCCGCCGTGATCGCGATCGCGGTGCCCAGCGACCCGTCGACGGAGGCGGGCGGCTCGGCCTGTGGCAGGCCCGGGCCGCCCCACCACACGACGCCGCCGGTGTCGGCCCGGATCGCGCACCCGTGCCGGCCGCCCACGGCGAGCGCGCGCGCGCTTCCGAGCGTCCCATCGACGACCGCGGGCGGAGTCGGTGCGAACTCCCACGGGTAGCCGACGCCTCCCCAACACACCACCGCGTTGGTCTCGGTCTGCACGGCGCAGCTGAAGGCATCCCCCACGGCCACGGCGCTCGCGGCGCCCGCCGTGCCGTCGACGGCGGCCGGCGGAACGGTGCGACCCTCGGGAAACACCGTCTGGTCATCGAGCACGGCGTAGTCGCGTCCCCAGCAGACCACCGCGCCCGTGCCGGCCTGGATCGCGCAGGAATAGGCGTTGCCCGCGGCGACGGCGCTCGCAATGCCCGTCGTGCCATTGACCGCCGCGGGGGGAGACGACTCTCCGTAGCCGTCGTCGCCCCAGCACCAGACGACCCCCGTCTCGGCGCGGATCGCGCAGCTGTGGAGCGCTCCCGCGGAGATCGCGCGCGCGGTGCCGGCGAGCCCGTTCACGGTGGCCGGCGGGTCCGTCTGTCCGTGCGAGTCCAAGCCCCAGCAGATCGCGGCGTTCGTGCCGGCATGGATCGCACAGGCGTGATCGCCACCCGCCGCGATCGCGCGCGCCTGGCCTACCTGGCCCGACACCGCCGCCGGCGGCGTCGCCTCGCCCTCGAAGCGGAGGCCCCAGCACACCACGGCTCCGTCGACGGCGCGAGTCGCACAGGCATGCTCGGAACCGACCGAGAGATGAAGCGCTCCGCCCGCGCTGCCGTTCAGCGACGTGGGCGGCAAGTTCTCGCCGTAGAAGTTGGACCCTCCCCAGCAGATCGCCGCCCCGGTCCCCGATTGGATCGCGCACGCGTGGGAGCCCGCCACGCCGATCTCGCTCGCACTGCCAGCAGTTCCGTCGACGCTGGCGGGCGGGGCGTCGCCGCTCGCCGCCGAGCCCCAGCAGACGACGGCGTGGGTCCCCGACTGGATCGCGCAGTCGAAGTTGGCGCCGGTCGAGACTGCGAGAGCCGAGCCGGCCGTCCCGTCGACCGAGGCGGGGGGCAGCGGTCCTGCCCCCCAGCACACGACGCCGCCCGTGTCAGCTCGGATCGCGCAGGCGTATCCCCAGGCGGCTGCGACGGCGGTGGCGGTGCCCATGCTGCCATCGACCTCGGGCGGGGGCGGCGGAGGGGAGCAGAATCCTCCGCAGCCGGCCCCCCAACACACGACCGCGCTGCTCCCGGCCTGGATCCCGCAGCCGTAGAAGGCGCCGAGCGAGATCGCGCTCGCGGTGCCCTCCGTCCCATCGAGCGCGGGCGGCGGCGGCGACCAGCCGATGATGTCGCCCGTGCCGAGGTCCACCGACCGGACGCCCCAGCACACCAGCGCTCCGCTCTCGGCGCGAATCGCACAGAAGGACCCTGTCCTGATGTCTGCCGCGGCCACGGCGCTCGCGGTTCCGGCGGTTCCATCGACGGTATGCGGAGGGACCGTCGCGATCCCGCCGTCCCCCCAGCAGACCACGGCGCCTGAGCCCGCCTGGATCGCGCAGATGTCGTGCGCGACGGCGACCTGGCATCGCGGCGCCGGCGCTCCCGTTCACCGCGGCCGGCGGCGAGGAGCCCCAGCCCACGACGGCTCCCGCCGCGCGCGCCGAGCCGGCCGCAAGCAGGAGCACCGGGCACAGGCGGGCGCTCACGCGTCGGCCGACGATCCGATCGGGCCCCTGCATGGCGCGATCCTACACCAGGGCGTCAAGGCGCGATTGAGGATCCGACCAGCGAGCCCGAACCGGGGAATCGGCAACAGCGCGCGAAGCACGCCGCGTCCCCATCTGCTATTCCACGGCCCTCTCGGGGACGGTCGTGACCGAACAGCGATCCACCAAGCGCCGTTTCCTCCGCCTCCTCGCCGCCTCGCTGTATCTGCTGGTCGTCACGGTGGGTGTGGCCGCGGTGCTCGAGGGCGCGGCGCGGATGCTCAACACCTTCGGCTACGTCCGCTCGGCGTCGCCGCGCGAGGTGTTCGACCTCCGGCCGGGCCGCCACGGCCACAACGAGTTCGGCCAGCGCGATCGCGTGTACCCCCGGATCAAGCCGGCCGGCACGTTCCGGGTGGCCGGCATCGGCGACTCCAACATGTACGGCATGGGCGCTCCCGCCGAGAGCGTCTTCCTGAAGCAGGCGGAGCGGCTGCTCGCGCAGCGCGCGGGCCGCCCGGTCGAGATCATCAACTTCGGCGTCCCGGGCTACAACAGCGCGCAGGAGGCGAACCTGTTGGAGGACGTGGTCGCGGGGTGGGCCCCCGACCTCGTCGTGCTCCAGTTCTGTGGCAACGATTACGAGATGCCGAACTTCATCCAGACCTCCGCAGGGCCGCTGGTGGCGCACTCGTTCGCGCTGCACGTGGTGTTGCGGAAGCTCGCCAAGCATCGCTTCCCCGGGCTGAAGCGATCGGTCATGGGCTACCACGCCGACGTCGACGTCTTTCCGGTGCCGGGGCTCGAGTTCAGCCCGCTCGACGGACCCGAGGCGACCGTCGAGGCCGACGGCAAGACCTACAGCGTGAAGCAGTTCGTCTCCGACCCCGCGCAGGCGCCGCCGGAGTATCGCTACATGCTCGGCGTCGACGGGGTGCGTGCCGCCCTGCGCCGCGTCGGGGCGTGGTCGCGTGCGCACGGCGTTCCCGTGATCTTCCTGGTCGGCCTGATGGGAGACGATCAGGAGCCGGCCGCGTGGGGCGCCGCCGAAGGCTTCGAGGTGCTGGACGTCTGGCCGGCGATCACGCGCTACCTGACGGAGAACGGGAAGTCGTTCACGTCGCTCTGGGTGAAGCCTCCGACCGACGCGCACCCGAACGAGCAGGGCCACGCGGTGATCGGCCAGGCGCTCGCGGAGGCGATCGCGCCGCACGCGGCGGCCGCGGCGAGGTGAGGCCGGCGTGATCAGCCGCCTCGCCCGGTGGCTCGCCGGCTTCGCGTTCTCGATCGGGTTCGTGCTCGCGCTGCTCGAGCTGGCGCTGCGAGTCGCGCCTGGCCTGATCGGAGGAGGGCTCGGCAACGCGCTCTACTCGGTGTACGGCGATTTCGCGGGCGGCATCTACTTCCGCGATCGCGAGGCCCACCTGAGCTTCATGTGGCCGGACTTCGCGACACGCGCCTACTGGAACGGCTATTGGTGGAACCACCGCACCGACGCCTGGGGCTTCCGCAATCCCCCGGACCTCGCCTCGAAGTCGATGCTGCTGCTCGGCGACTCGCTGATCTACGGGCACGGCGTCGACGAGGAGGACACCGTCGCTCACCTCTTGCGCCAGGAGCACGGGCGGGCGGCCTACAACATGGGGCGGCAGGGCAACACGCTGTTCCAGGAGTACGTGCTCTCGCGGCTGTACCTGCCGCGGTTCCGGCCCGAGCAGCTGGTGGTGTTCGTGTTCGTGAACGACTTCCGCGACATGGAGGTCTATCGCGAGCCCGCCGAGATCGCGGCGCCGCCCGAGCTCGATCGCCTCGACTACGACGCGCTCTACGCGCGCGTCCAGCATCCGAAGACGCGCTTCCGCCTGCGCGAGCAGCTCTACCGCCTGCGCGTCTGGCGGCTCGGGGTGGGGATCGCCGCGGCGCTGCGCCCGCACCCGGCGTCGGACGAGGAGCTGCGCGAGCAGTTCGGGGCGATCCTCGACGACGCGCGCTTCGAGCCGATCGCGCGCTACTACCGGCTCGTGCTGGCGGACCTGGCGCGACGCTGCCGCGCGCAGGGCTGCGAGCTCGCGGTCGTGCTGGTCGACGTTCCCGACACCGTGCTGCCGAACGCAGCGGCGCCCCAGGACCGCCTCTTCGGCCTGCTCGCAGCGATCGGCGGCGAGCAGGGCTTCCGCGTGCTCACGACGCGCGAGCTCTACCGCGGCTGCCCGGAATGCTTCCTGCCGCACGACGGGCACCTGACGCGCGAGGGCCATCGCAGGCTCGCCGGCCTGGTCGCCGAGCAGCTCGCGCCGCCCACGCCAGCTGCGCGCTAGCGCTCAGACCTCGCGGCGGCGCACCGACCAGACGAAGCCGTCGTACCAGAAGTGCATCAGCGAGATCACGAGCGGGAACGAAATCAGCAGCGCGCTCGACGCCAGCGAGGCGTAGCGGTAGCCGATCCCCATCGCCGCGACGATCGCCAGGTACGCGAGGCCCGCCAGCTGCGGCGGGAAGGCCGGACGCTCCAGCCCGAACACGCGCCGGATGTTGCCGTTCTCGCTCCACCACACGATCGCGAAGTACTGCAGGCCGTGGAAGAAGTTGGCCACGAAGAAGGCCTCGAGCGTCGGCAGCGTGCCCCACGCGACGAGCGAGGCGATCGCCGTCGAGGCCAGCAGGCAGATCTTCTGCGGCGAGACGCTGTAGCCCTGGCGGCGGAGCTGCCAGTACCGGTAGAGGTAGAAGACGACGTAGTCGATCGCCGCGACGATCACGATCTGCGTGATCAGCGTGTGATAGCGGACGACGGTCGCGATGAAGTGGACCGGATGGATCCCGAGCGGCGCCAGGCTGTTCAGGTTGTTGAGGTGGGGAATCAGGTTGATGCCGCCCAGGATCGGGCCGATGTAGATGAAGTGATTGAGCCAGAGATCGAGGGTACGGCCCTGCGCCGGCGGATTGCCGAGCTTCGCGTCGTAGATCCGGCAGAACCCGAAGTTCTGGGCGCTGGTGTGATAGACGTCCCAGAAGATCGCCACCACGAAGCCGAGCGCGCGGATCGGGGTGGAGAACGCGAAGACCACGTAGAGCAGCAGCGGCACCGCGACGAAGCGGACGCGGTGGCGCACGAAGACGGCCTGGTCCAGGTGGCTGCGGAAGGCGACGGCGCACAGGTGCGCGTAGGTCCAGACGCCGATGAACCAGGCCACGGCGGGGTCGACGAACTCGCCCTGCGCCCCGGGGCCGGCGGACGTCGACACGAGGACGGCGAGACCCAGGCCGAGCAGCGGCGCGAAGATGAAGAACAGGGCGTCGTAGGCGGGGCCTGCGATGAAGCCGCTCCGCCAGCGGCCGATCGCCACGCCCGCGAAGGTCCTGGTGGTTGCAATCCCGCCCGCGTCTGCGCTCACGCCGCCTCGGCTCTCCGGCAAAGGTCGCCGAGAATATCCCATGATCGCCGGCGGCGGGACAAGCGCGAGCTGGTCTCGCGGCGCTCGTGCGGGCCGGCCGAGGCGGCGCTCGCATCCGGGGAGAACGAGTTGCGGGCGCTGTTGCCGCTCGATGATCCCCCGGGGCCCTCGATCAGCGGCGCGAGCGCTCCTCCCGATGGCGTCGCTCCGCTTCCGCGATCGCCTCCTCGACGGTCGAGAACATCGAGACGGAGAAGCCCGCCGAGTCGTCGCCGCCGCCCCGCACCACGTGGTACTCGACGAGGTCGCCGCGCCCGCCCGCGGCGAGCTCGGGCACCTCGCGCTCGATCACGTAGAAGCGGCACTCCGGGTGGAGCCAGGTGCGCCCCTCTCTCAGCCAGTCGCCGGACGCCATGGGCACCCTCCCTCTGGCGGTGGCGGCTCGGAGAATACCACCTTCCGATTGCGCGCCGGAGCCGCTGCAAGGGTGCGGCGACACTGTCGCCGGATTGCTGCGGTGCGCAGCCTCGCGCCGCCGTGGTAGCGTCCGCGGCGCGCGCGCCCGTCGGCACGGGGCTTGCTCCCTCTCCGAGCGCCCCGTCCCTCGCAGAGGAGGAGATCGATGGGACTCCGAGCGCGCATCGACCGCGCCCAGACTACGGCTGAGCTGGGCGTCCTGGCCCTGCACGAGTGGGTCGAGTCGGGGCTCGTGTTCAACCCGACGCGCAAGGCGCTGCGGGCCGATCCCCATCCCTGGTATCGGATGCTTCGCGAGCGCGATCCGGTCCACCGCAGTCGGCTGGCGGACGGCTGGGTCCTGTCGCGGCACCGCGACATCCTCGAGGTGCTGCGCGATCCCAGCTGGTCCTCGGACGAGCGCAACTGGTCGCGCTACGCGCGCTACCGCGCGCGCGGCGAGCGGGCCGGGCTCCCCGATCCCTACCAGGAGGATCGCGCCTCGATGCTGCGGCTCGACCCGCCCGACCACACGCGGCTGCGCGGCCTGGTGAGCAAGGCCTTCACGCTGCGTGCGGTGGAGGCGATGCGGCCGCGCATCCAGGCGCTGGTGGACGAGCTGCTCACGCGCGTGGACGGACGCGAGCTGGCGCTGCTGGGCGAGTTCGCGGCTCCGCTCCCGGTGATCGTGATCGCCGAGATGCTCGGCGTGCCGCGCGCGGATCACGAGTGGTTCCGGCAGATGTCCGACGAGGCGATCAAGCTGCTCGGCGACAGCTCGATCGAAGAGCGGCTCGAGGGCGTGCGCGCCACGCACGAGCTCACCGAGTACTTCCGCGGGATCGTCGAGGCCCGCCGCGCCGAGCCGCGCGACGATCTGATCAGCGCGCTGGTCGGCGCCGAGGAGGCCGGCGTGCGACTCAGCGAGTCCGAGCTGCTCGCCACCTGCATCCTGCTGCTGGTCGCGGGCAACGAGACGACGACCAAGCTGATCGGCAACGCGGTGGTCGCGCTCTGCCGCAACCCGGAGCAGCGCGAGCTGCTGCGCGCCGAGCCGAAGCGGATCGAGGGCGCCGTCGACGAGCTGCTGCGCTACGACGGGCCGGTGCAGCTCACCTCGCGGATGGCGCGCGAGGACCGCGAGCTGCTCGGGCGCCGGGCACGCAAGGGACAGCAGATCGTGCTGCTGCTCGCCGCCGGCAACCGCGACCCGGATGCCTTCCCGGATCCCGACCGGCTCGACGTCACGCGCGAGAACGTGCGCCACCTGGCCTTCAGCCACGGCCTGCACTACTGCCTCGGGGCGCAGCTCGCGCGGCTCGAGGCCGGCCTCGCGCTCGAGGGCCTGATCGCCCGCTGCCCGCGCTTCCGGCTCGCCGAGCAGCGCATCGAATGGTCGCCCAACACGGTTCTGCGTGGGCCGCTGGAGGTACGGCTCGCGCTGGAGCGGGCCTAGGGCACGCGGGCGATCCGGCCCTTCGCCGCCGAGCGCCGCGTCTCGTCGGGGCCGCTGTCCGATTCTTCGACGAAGCGCCAATCGCCGCCCTGCGCGGAGACCCACGCGTCACCCGTCGCGGTGTCGATGCGATACACGACGCCTGGCGCCGCCTGCACGAGCGCGAAGCGGCCGATGTCGGCACTCTCGCCCGAGCCCAATACGGCCGGGAGCGCCAGCGCCAGCGCAATTGCCCCGAGGCCCAGACCGATCGCCAGCGCAGCTCCCCTGCCCATCGCGGTATTTCAGCACGAACTGACCGTTTCGGCTCGTTGGGTCTGCGAAATCCTTTGTCGTGCGCAGCCGCACTCGGCATCCTCCGCGCGGCCGAGCCACGGCGGGGGGTGACGAGCTGCGCCTGCTGGAGTCGATTCGCGAGCCGGGAGATCTGCGCCGCCTGTCGCGCGGCGAGTTGCGGCGTGTGGCCGACGAGCTGCGCCACGAGCTGATCGAGCTCGGCGCCGCCGCCGGCGGTCACTTCGCCGGGAGCCTGGGCGCCGTCGAGCTGACGGTGGCGCTGCACACCATCTTCGAGACGCCGCGCGACCGCGTGGTCTGGGACGTCGGGCACCAGGCCTACGGGCACAAGGCGCTCACGGGCCGTCGCGAAGCGCTCGCGCGCGTGAAGCACGCCGACGGGCCGAGCGGCTTCCTGCGCCGCGTCGAGAGTCCCTACGACGTCTTCGGCGCGGGCCACGCGGGCACCTCGGTGTCGGCGGCGCTCGGCATCGCCGCGGCGCTGCAGCGCCGCGGTGAGACCGCGCGCGCAGTCGCGGTGATCGGCGACGGCGGCGCCACGGCGGGCATGGCGTTCGAGGCGCTGAACCACGCCGGCGAGCTGCGGGCGCCGCTGCGCGTCGTGCTGAACGACAACGGCATGGCGATCGCGCCGAACGTGGGCGGCCTGGCGCGCACCGGCCAGGTGCGCGGCTACCTCGAGGCGCTCGGGCTCCGCTACCTCGGCCCCGTCGACGGCCACGATCTCGACGCGCTGCTCGACGCCATGACCGCGCTGCGCGACGACGCCGGCCCGGCCGTGCTGCACCTGCGCACGCGCAAGGGGTGCGGCTATCCGCCCGCCGAGGCGGATCCCTTCGGCTGGCACGCGACCACTCCCTTCGATCGCGCCAGCGGCGCGCGCCGCGGCGGCTCGGGCGCCGGGCCGCCGAGCTGGACCGCGTGCTTCGCGGATGCGCTCGCCCGCCTCGCGGACCGCGACGAGCGCGTCGTCGCGCTGACCGCGGCGATGCCCGACGGCACCGGGCTCGACCGCTTCGCGAGGCGCCATCCCGATCGCGTCTACGACGTCGGCATCGCCGAGCAGCACGCCGTCACCTTCGCGGCCGGCCTCGCGCTCGAGGGCTTGCGGCCGGTCTGCGCGATCTACTCGACCTTCCTGCAGCGCGCCTTCGACCAGGTGATCCACGACGTGGCGCTCCAGGAGCTGCCCGTCACGTTCGCGCTCGATCGCGCCGGACTGGTCGGCGGCGACGGACCGACGCATCACGGCGCCTTCGACTTCGCCTATCTGCGGCTGATCCCGAACCTGATCGTCGCGGCACCGCGCGACGAGCGCGAGCTCGAGCGCATGCTCGCGACCGCCGTCGAGTGCGGCCGGCCCTTCGCCGTGCGCTTCCCGCGCGGCCCCGCGCGCGGCGTCGCGCTCGATCCGGACCCGAAGCCGCTGCCGATCGGGCGCGGCGAGCTGCTGCGCGACGGCGACGACGTGGCGCTCGTCGCGATCGGCAAGAGCGTGGTCGCGGCGCTCGAGGCGGCGGAGCAGCTGGCCGAGCGCGGTCTGTCGGCCGCCGTGGTCGACGCGCGCTTCGCGAAGCCGCTCGACGGCGACCTCCTGGCGGATGTCGCGCGGCGCTGCCGGCTGGTGGTGACGGTCGAGGACCACGCGCTCGCCGGCGGCTTCGGGAGCGCCGTGCTCGAGCTGCTCGCCGCGCGCGCTCCCGGCGTCGAGGTGCGCCGCCTGGGGCTGCCCGATCGCTTCGTCGAGCACGGCGACGTCGACGCGCAGTGGCGCGCCGCGGGAATCGACCGCGACGCGATCGCCGCCGCGGCGGCCGAGGCGCTCGGCGCGCGCAGCGCGGCGCGCTCGCGCGGGCGCCTGCGCGCGCTCTCGATGGCGGCCGGAGCCAGCGATGCCTGACGACGTCCTCGACCCGCGCGTGCGACAGGCCTACGAGCACTGCGCCGAGGTCACGCGCCGCAGCGGCTCGAGCTTCGCCGCGGCCTTCTGGATGCTGCCGCGGCCGCGCCGGCGGGCGATCCAGGCGGTCTACGCCTTCTGCCGCCTGGCCGACGACATCGCGGACGATCCGGCGGTGCGCGGCGACCGCGGGCGGCTGCTGGAGCGCTGGCGCGAGGAGCTGGCCGCGGCCTACGCAGGGCGCGCGCAGCACCCGGTCGGCGTCGCGCTCGGCGACGCCGTGCAGCGCTTCGCGCTCCCGCAGCCGGTGTTCCTCGACCTGCTGCTCGGCATCGAGTCCGATCTGCACGGCGAGCCGATGGAACGCTTCGAGGACCTGCGGCGCTACTGCTATCGCGTCGCGTCGACGGTGGGTCTGCTGCTGGTGCGCGTGCTCGAGGCGCGCCACCCGCGCTCGCTCGCGTATGCGGAGCAGATGGGCATCGCCGTCCAGCTCACCAACGTGCTGCGCGACGTCGGCGAGGACGCGAGCGCGGGCCGCATCTATCTGGCGCGCGAGGACCTGGTGCGCCTCGACGTGACGCCCGAGAGCCTGGCCCGGCGCGAGCTGACCGAGCCGATCCGGCTGCTGCTCGCGCTCTACGCGGAGCGCGCCCGGATCTACTACGAGCGCGCCGAGCAGGCGCTTCCGGCCGAGGACCGCGTCGCGCTGCGGCCCGCTGAGGCGATGGGCCGCATCTACCGCCGCCTGCTCGAGACCATGCACCAGCGCGGCTTCCCGTGCCTCGAGCGCCCGCTGCGGCTCTCGAAGCCGAGGCGGCTCGCCATCGCCGCAGGCGCCTGGCTGGGCTGGGGGGCGGCGGCGTGAGCGAGATCGGCGAGCGCAAGACCTCGCACCTCGACTTGTGCGCCACGCACGACGTCGAGTCGCAGCGCTCGACGCTGCTCGACCAGGTGCACCTGCTGCACGAGGCGCTGCCGGAGCTGTCGTGCGACGAGGTCGACCCCTCGGTCGAGCTGCTGGGCCGCAGGCTGCAGGCTCCGCTGCTGATCTCGGGTATGAGCGGCGGCACGCCGCGCGCCCGCGAGCTGAATCGCGCGCTCGCCACCGCGGCGCAGAAGTTCGGCCTCGGCATGGGCGTCGGCTCGCAGCGCGCCATGCTGGTCGATCCCTCCTCCGAGGACACCTACCGCGTGCGCGAGGTGGCGCCCGACATCCTGCTGCTCGCCAACATCGGCGCGGTCCAGGCCCGCGACGCAGGCCCGGAGCGCGTCGCGCGGCTCGTCGAGGCGATCGGCGCCGACGCGCTCTGCGTCCACCTGAACGCGGCGCAGGAGCTGGTCCAGGACGAAGGCGATCGCGACTTCCGCGGCTGCCTCGCGGCGATCGAGCAGCTCGTCCACGAGCTGCCGGTGGCGGTGGTGGCGAAGGAGACGGGCTGCGGCTTCGCGCCCGCGACGCTCGCGCGCCTGCGCGAGATCGGCGTCGCGACGGTGGATGTCTCCGGCGCCGGCGGCACCTCCTGGACCGGGGTCGAGGCGCTGCGCGGCTCGCCGCGCCAGCGCGCGCTCGGGGCGGCGCTCCGAGACTGGGGGATCCCGACGGCCGCCGCGATCGTCTTCGGGCGCCGAGCCGGCCTGCGCGTGATCGCCTCGGGAGGGATCCGCACGCCGCTCGACGTGGTCCGAGCGCTCGCGCTCGGCGCCGACGTCGCGGCGCTGGCGCTCCCGTTCCTGCGCGCCCACGCCGAGGGTGGCGAGCGCGGCGTGCTCGAGATCGCCGAGCGCCTGGCGGAGGGGGTCCGCGCGCTGCTGCTGCTGACCGGGGTGCGCCGCCCCGGCGAGCTCCGGATTGCAGCGTGTCACCTGGGTCCCGAGCTGCGCGCCTGGATCGACCGAGCGGCCGAGGCCGGCGCAGCGGCGGATGCCTGGGCGGCGCGCATCGCCGAAGTCCACTGACCGATCGGGGTGCAATGGTCAGCAGTTGCGCTTGTTGGAGCGCCGCCGACTTGAAATGCTCCCGGGTCGGGACCCCTCCCAGCGCCGTCCTGATTCGGCGGGCCCTGCCTCGGCACCGAGGCGGTACGGAGAACCTCGACGTGGACCCGAACGCTCTGATCCCTCGGCGGAATCCGACTCCCGGGGCGGCGCGGGCGCGCCGCTCGCGCGCGCGGCGGCACAGCAAGGCGGAGACCCAGGCGCGCATCCTCGAGGCGGCGGTCGCCTTGTTCGCGGCGCGCGGCTACGACGGCGCCAGCATCTCGGCGATCGCGGCGCGCGCGGGGGTGAGCCGCGGCGCGGTGTTCTGGCACTTCAGCGAGAAGGACACGCTGTTCCAGGAGGCCTTCCGCTGCCTGCTGATCCCGTTCGTCGAGCAGCTCAAGGCGACGCTCGAGCATCTCGACGCGCGCAAGCGGCTGTTCGAGCTCTTCGACGTCTACGAGCAGTTCGTCGCGCGCCAGCGCGACACGATCGAGTCGATCGTGCGCTGGGTGCTCGAGTCGCCGACCCTGCGCAGCCGCCTGCAACGGCCGCTGCTCGCCCTGGTCGACGAGTTCGTGCGCGACGTGCGCGCCTCGCTCGAGGAGCTGTGCGAGAACGACGGCGAGGCGGCCGCGCTGGCCGCGGCCCTCGCGTGCACGCTGCACGGCAGCCTGCTGCTCTCGTTCCTGGACCCCAACGCCGAGCGCCACGCGCTGCGCCGCGCCGGCCTGCGCCTCATCGCGGAGCACGTATTGGGCCCCGACGACGGCGCGCGAGGCGGCGGCGGCAAACCTTGAGCGGGCTCGGCTCGGTGGCGCCGGCGTGGGCCGGGGCGGGGGACGCTCCGGCGCAGCAGGCCGCTCGCGCGGCTGAGTCGCTGCTGCACAAGGCGCGCGCCGAGAACTTCCCGGTCGCGCTGCGGCTGCTCCCGCGCAGCGTCCGGCGCGACCTGATGGCGGTCTACGGCTTCGCGCGCCTGGTCGACGACCTCGGCGACGCGGCGCCGGGCGATCGGCTGGCGGCGCTCGACGCGATCGAGGCCGACCTCGAGCGCGCCTTGCGCGGCGCGGCGCGCCACCCGCTGCTGCGGCGCCTGGAGCCCACGCTGCGCGAGCGCGACCTCCCGCGCGCGCCCTTCGCGGCGCTGATCGAGGCGAACCGCCGCGACCAGCTCGTGACGCGCTACCCGAGCTGGGAGGCGCTGCTCGGCTACTGTGCGCTCTCCGCGAATCCGGTGGGCCGCCTGGTACTCGCGGTGTTCGGCGCGGCGACGCCGGAGAACGCGGCGCTCTCCGACTCGATCTGCAGCGCACTCCAGGTGATCGAGCACTGCCAGGACGTCGCCGAGGACCGCCGCCACGACCGCGTGTATCTCCCGTCCGCCGATCTGACGCGCTTCGGGTGTCGCGACGAGGACCTGTGCGCGGCACCGGCCCCTCCCGCGCTGCGGCGCGTGGTCGCGTGCCAGGTCGAGCGCGCGCGCGCGCTGCTCGCCGACGGGGAGCCGCTGCTGGCGCGGTTGCGCGGATCGGCGCGGATCGCGGTGGCGGGCTTCGCCGCCGGCGGTCACGCGGCGTGCGACGCGCTCGAGCGTGCCGATTTCGACGTGACATCGCGGCTCGTGCGCGCGCCGCGCCGCGGCGTGCTGCGCTGGGCGCTGCGGCTGCTGCTGCGCACGCGGCGGAGCCGCGCATGACCGCGCCGCGCATCGCGGTCGTGGGCGGAGGCCTCGCGGGGCTGAGCGCGGCGCTGGCCTGCGCGGATGCGGGTGCGCGCGTCACGCTCTTCGAGTCGCGCGTGCGGCTCGGCGGCGCGACGTGGTCGACGCAACATCAGGGCCTCGAGATCGACAACGGGCAGCACGTGTTCCTGCGCTGCTGCAGCGCCTACCGCGGCTTCCTACGCCGCCTCGGCGTCGAGGACCGCGTCGCGCTGCAAGCACGGCTCGCCATCCCGGTGGTGGCGCCCGGCGGGCGCACGGCGTGGATCCGCCGCCACGCGCTCCCCAGCCCGGCGCACCTGGCGCCGAGCCTGCTGCGCTTCGACCCGCTGCCGCTGCGCGAGCGGCTGCGCGCCGCGCGCACCGCGCGCCGGCTCGCGCGCCTCGACCTCAGCGATCCCGCGCTCGACGCCCAGCGCTTCGGCGACTGGCTGGCGCAGCAGGGCGAGGGCGACGCGGCGATCGACGGCTTCTGGGACCTGCTGGTGCGTCCAACGCTCAACCTGCCGGCGCGCGACGCATCGCTCGCGCTCGCGACCAAGGTCTTCCAGACCGGCCTGCTCACGGCGCCCGAGGCGGCGGACCTCGGCTGGGCGAGCGTGCCGCTCCAAGCGCTGCACGCCGATCCCGCCGCCGCCGCGCTGCGCAGCGCGGGGGCGGTCGTGCATCTGCGCAGCCCCGTGACGCGCCTCGATCGGGCGAGCGGCGGCGGCGCGGTGCTGTGGCTCGGGAGCGAGCGCGTCGAGGCCGACGGCGTGATCCTGGCGGCGCCGCACGACGACGCGGCGGCGCTGCTGCCGCCGGCCGCTCGCGTCGACACCGACGGGCTGCGCCGGCTCGGCGCGTCTCCGATCGTGAACCTGCACGTCGTGTTCGAGCGCCCGGTCACGTCGCATCGCTTCCTCGCCGGGATCGGCACGCCGCTGCAGTGGATCTTCGATCGCACCGAGGCCTCGGGGCTCGCGCGCGGCCAGTACCTCGCGGTGTCGCTCTCGGCCGCCGACGAATGGGTGGGCCGGCCGGCGGAGGAGCTGCGGCGCGTCTTCCTGCCGGCCTTCGAGGCGTTGCTGCCGGCCGCGCGCGGCGTGCGCGTCGAGCGCTTCTTCGTGACCTGCGAGCGGGCCGCCACCTTCCGCCAGCAGCCGGGCACGGCCCGGCTGCGGCCGGGTCCGCGCACCGCGCTCCCGCAGCTCGCGCTCGCCGGCGCGTGGACCGACACTGGCTGGCCGGCGACCATGGAGGGCGCCGTGCGTAGCGGGCTCGCAGCCGCGCGCTGCGCGCTCGTCGCCGCGGGCGTGACGCGCGCGCTGCCCGCGGAGGCGGCGTGACGGCGCCCGCGCCGAAATCGCTGGCCCGCGCGCGCGAGCTGGTGACGCCCGTGCTCGCGGCCGCGGCCGAGTCGCTCTCGCCCGAGCTCAGGCACTTCGTCGGCTATCACTGGGGCTGGGTCGATGCGCGCGGCGAGCCGCTGCGCGCTGCGGCGGGCAAGGCGCTGCGCCCCACGCTCGCGATGCTCTCTGCCGAAGCGGTCGGTGCGGCTGCCGACCACGCGCGCGCCGCGGCGGCGGCCGTCGAGCTGATCCACGACTTCACGCTGCTGCACGACGACGTGATGGACGGCGACCGCGAGCGGCGCCACCGCCCGACCACCTGGGTGACCTTCGGCGTCGGCCAGGCGATCTGCGCCGGCGATGCGCTGGTGCTGCTCGCCCAGCGCGTCCTGATCGAGGATCCGAGCGAGACGCGCCTCGCCGCGCTGGCCGCGCTCGGCGAGGCCGCCGCCGAGGTGATCGCCGGCCAGGTCCTCGACCTCTCCTTCGAGGGTCGACTCGACGTCCCGCTCGACGCCTACCTCGCGATGGCCGCGCGCAAGACCGGCGCGCTGCTCGCCTGCTCCGCGTCGATCGGCGCGATCCTGGTCGGCGGGGACGCCGCAGCGGTCGGGGCGCTGCGCGAATTCGGCGCCGCGCTGGGTCTGGCCTTCCAGGCCGTGGACGACTGGCTCGGCATCTGGGGCCGCACCGAGCGCACCGGAAAGCCCGTCGCGAGCGACCTGCGCCAGCGCAAGGCCTCGCTGCCGGTCGTCTTCGCGCTCGGCGCCGAGGGCGCCGCCGCCCGCGAGCTGCGCGCGCGGCTCGCCGAAGGCCCGCCGGCCGACGAGGCCGCGCTGGCGGAGGCGGTCGGGCTGCTCGAGGCGTGCGGGGCCGAGGCGCGCACCCGCGCGGAGGCGCAGCGCCAGATCGAGGCCGCGCGTGCCGCCCTCGCGTCGGCGCCGATCGCGCGCGCGGCGCGCGCGGAGCTCCTCGAGCTGGCGAGCTTCGTCGTCGAAAGGGAGTTGTGAGATGTCGGTGCAGATTGCCACGGAGCTCGCGTCGCCGGCGTTCGCCGCGCTCGCGCGGGCGCGCGAGCACCTGCTCGCGGCGCAGACCGGGGGCGGCTTCTGGAAGGCCGAGCTCGAGACCAACGTCACGATGGAGGCCGAGGACCTGCTGCTGCGCGAGTTCCTCGGCATCCGCCGCGCGCAGGAGACGCGGCAGACGGCCGCGTGGATCCGCTCGCGCCAGGGGCCGGAAGGCGGCTGGGCGATCTACGCCGGGGGGCCGCCCGACCTGTCCGCCACCATCGAGGCCTACACCGCCCTGCGTCTGGCCGGCGATCCCGCCGACGCCGAGCACCTGCGGCGCGCCGCGTCGCTGATCCGCGACCTCGGCGGGATCGAGGCCTCGCGCGTGTTCACGCGCATCTGGCTGGCGTTGTTCGGCCAATGGTCGTGGCGCGACCTGCCCGCGCTGCCGCCCGAGGTGATCCTGCTGCCGTCCTGGTTCCCGCTCAACATCTACGACTTCGCCTGCTGGGCGCGCCAGACGATCGTTCCGCTCACGGTGGTCGCGGCGCACCGGCCCACGCGCCCGCTCCCCTTCGACCTCGCCGCGCTGCGCACCGGGGCCTGGCGGGCGGGCCGCCCCGGGCTCGGCAGCTGGGCGGCCCGCTTCCACGCGCTCGACCGGGCGCTGCATCGCTACGAGCGGCGCCCGCTGCGCGGCCTGCGCGAGCGCGCGCTGCGCTTGTGCGCGGAGTGGATCCTGCGCAGGCAGGAGGCGGACGGCTGCTGGGGTGGCATCCAGCCGCCGTGGGTCTACTCGCTGATGGCGTTGCACCTGCTCGGCTATCCGCTCGACCATCCGGCGATGCGGCGCGGGCTCGAGGGGCTCGACGGCTTCACGATCGTCGAGGACGGGATGCGGCGCCTCGAAGCGTGCCAGTCGCCGGTTTGGGACACCGCGCTCGCGATGGTGGCGCTGCGCGACGTCGGCCTGGCGCCGGACCATCCGGCGATGGTGCGCGGCGCACACTGGCTGCTCGGCGAGGAGATCCGCGTCCGCGGCGACTGGTCGGTGCGGCGCCCGGCGCTCGAGCCGGGCGGCTGGGCCTTCGAGTTCGCCAACGACAACTATCCCGACATCGACGACACCGCCGAGGTGGTGCTCGCGCTGCGCGCGGCGAAGCCCGCCGATTTCGACGCCGCGGCGCCCGCTGACATCGATGCGGCGCCCGCTGACATCGATGCGGAGCCCGCTGACATCGATGGTGCCGTGCGGCGCGCCGTCGACTGGACGCTCGGCATGCAGTGCCGCGACGGCGGCTGGGCCGCCTTCGATGCCGACAACACACGCGCGCTCTGCCGCGAGCTTCCATTCTGCGACTTCGGCGAGGTGATCGACCCCCCGAGCGCCGACGTCACGGCCCACGTGATCGAGATGCTCGCCGACCTCGGGCTCGCGGACGATCCGCGCTGCCGGGCCGGCCGCGACTGGCTGCTGCGCGCCCAGGAGCGCGACGGCTCGTGGTTCGGCCGCTGGGGGGCGAATCATCTGTACGGCACGGGCGCGGCCGTGCCGGCGCTGGTGCGCGCCGGGCTCGAGCCGTCGCATCCAGCGCTGCGCCGCGCCGTGCGCTGGCTCGAGCGCTGCCAGAACGCCGACGGCGGCTGGGGCGAGGACCTGCGCTCGTACCAGGAGGTCGCCTGGCGCGGGCACGGCGACTCGACGCCGTCGCAGACCGCGTGGGCGCTCCTCGCGCTGCTCGCGGTCACGCCGCGCAGCGCAGCGGTGTCGCGTGGCATCGAGTGGCTCACGCGCATGCAGCGGGCCGACGGCGGCTGGGACGAGCCGCAGTTCACCGGGACGGGATTCCCGGGCGACTTCTACATTCGCTATCACCTCTACCGGCAGGTCTTCCCGATGATGGCGCTCGGGCGCCACGTGCGAGGCGGTGGATGAGCGGCGGCGCGGGCCCTGGTGCGGACGCACTCGTCGTGGCGGCGCCCCTGCACGTCGAGGCGCTGGCGCTGCGGCGTGGCGACCCGTCACTGCGCGTGGTGCGCACCGGGATGGGCCGCGCGAGGGCCGAGCGAGCGGCGGCGAAGCTGCAAGCCGATCCCGCCCGCGCGCTCGCGGTGGGCGGCGTGTGCGGATCGCTCGAGCCCGCCCTGGTGCCGGGCGACGTGCTGGTCGCCGAGGCGCTGCTCGCGCCCGACGGCACGCTGGTACGGCGCCTCGAGGTGGATGCGCTCTGCGATGCGCTCTCGGCGCTGGGCCTCTCGCCTCAGCGCGGAGCGCTGATCGGCGCCGAGCGCCTCGACGTCCACGGCCGCGAGCGGGAGCGCATGCGCGCGAGCGGTGCCCGCGCCGTCGACATGGAGTCCGTCTGGCTCGCAGCGGGCGCCGGCGCCCGGCCGCTCGCCGTGCTGCGCGTGGTCTCCGACGGACCGGGGCACGAGCTTCTCAGCCTCGCCCTCGTCCGCAACGGGCTGGCCGCCTTGCGCGCGCTGCGCAGGGCGGCGCCGGCGCTCGGGCGCTGGGCCCAGATGCACTAGCCGAGCTGCACGAGGAGTCGTCGCGATCATGGCGGTCCCGGTTTCGCAGATGTTCACGGTCGCGCGCTATCTGCTGCGCCAGAAGCTCGCGGGGCGCAAGCACTACCCGCTCGTGCTGATGCTCGAGCCGCTCTACCGCTGCAACCTCGCATGCGCGGGCTGCGGCAAGATCCAGTACCCCGCGAACGTGCTCAAGGCGCAGCTCTCCTACGAGGACGCCATGCGCGCCGTCGACGAGTGCGGCGCCCCGATCGTCAGCATTCCCGGCGGCGAGCCGCTGCTGCACCCCGAGATCGACCGCATCGTCGCCGGCCTGCTGGCGAGGCGGAAGTACGTCTACCTGTGCACCAACGCGCTGCTGCTCGAGGAAAAGCTGCCGCTGTTCGAGCCGAGCAAGTACCTGAGCTTCAGCGTGCATCTCGACGGCCTGGAGGAGGAGCACGATCGCGCGGTGTGTCGCGACGGCGTGTACGCGACGGCGCGGCGCGCCATCGAGGCGGCGCTCGCGCGCGGCTTCCGCGTCACCACCAACACCACGCTCTTCGAGGGTGCGGACCCGCAGCGCACGGCCGACTTCTTCGACGAGGCGATGCGGCTCGGCGTCGAGGGCATGATGGTCTCGCCGGGCTACCGCTACGAGAAGGCGCCGGATCAGCAGCACTTCCTCGCGCGCGAGCGCACGGTCGAGTTCTTCCGCCGCGTCTTCGCGTTGCGCCGCGTCGGGCCGAAGCGGCCGCGCTGGCGCTTCAACCAGTCGCCGCTGTTCATCGAGTTCCTGACCGGTGCGCGCAAGTACGACTGCACGCCGTGGGGCATGCCGAGCTACGGCGTGTTCGGCTGGCAGAAGCCCTGCTACCTGCTGCAGGACGGCTACGCGAAGAGCTACCAGGAGCTCGTCGACGCGACCGACTGGAGCGGCTACGGCCACGCGAGCGGCAACCCGCACTGCCGCGACTGCATGGTCCACAGTGGTTTCGAGGCGAGCGCGGTCGATGCGGCGTTCTCGTCGTGGCGCGGGCTGTTCGCGATGGCGCGGGCGACGCTGTTCGGGCCGCGCGCGCCCGCGCCGGCCGGCCGCGCGCGGGCCGAGCTGGATCGCGGCGAGGCGCGGGCGGCGCCGACGCGGGGCTGGTCGTCGGACGCGACGCCGGAGGCGTTGCGGGTCGCCTTCGCATACCGCGGCGACGCGACCCTGACGCTCGACGACGGGAGCCGCGCCGAAGGCTACGTGACCAACGTCGGCCCGACGGCGCTTCGTCTGTGGAATCGCGGCAGCACCGCGGCGCGCGAGATCCCCGTCGAGCGCATCCGCCGCGTCGAGCTCACCGGCCGCGATCCCGCTTCGGGCCGCAGCTTCGAGAGCTGGATGCGCCGGCAGCAAGGAGCACGCGCGAGCTGAGCCGTCAGGTCACCGGCGGCGGAGGAGGGCTGCCGCGCGGCGGCAGCGGCCGTACCGAAGACGGCGGCGGGACCCAGCCCGGGGGAGGCGGCGGCGGGATCGCGCGCGCGGGCGCCGCCGGTGCGACGCCGGGGATCTGGTTGCCGCTGGCGTACATGCACTGCTCGTAGCTCATGTCGTAGCGACGCTGGAGCGTGTAGCCCGCCTGCCCGGCGGCGCCGGCGCCTTGCGCGGTCCCGAGGATCAGGCCGCTGGCGGCGCCGATCGCCGCCCCCGTCGCGGGGACGCCGCTGGCGGCGCCGATCGCGGCGCCGAGGCCGGCTCCCATCGCCGTGCCGATCACCGCGCCGCTCGCCGCGGTCTGGTTGGCGGTTCCGCTCGGCGAGGCGCCGGACTGCTGGGCGGCCCATTGCCGGCAGGTCTGGTCCTCGGCCGCGAACTGATCGAAGGGCTTGCCCTGCCCCGGCAGCACCATCACGTTGGGGCCGGTCGGGACCATGGCGCAGCCCGCCAGGAGAAGGGCTGAGGCGACGGCGACACCCGCTCCGCGCATCGAGCTATTCCCTCGCCCTAGTCCGGCGGGCCCTGCGTCGGCGGGCTCTGCGGCACGACTTGCATCCAGCCGCCCGGGCACTTGTGCACGTACGGATAGTACCCCTTCGGCTTCTCGCAGTAGTACCAGTACGACTCTGCGGGCTGCTGCTGCTGCTGTTGCACGTACACCGGAGATGAATCCTGGGCGACGGGCGGTGCGTAGACCGGCGGCGCGTAGACATATGCCGGCGCGCCGTACGCGTAGGGCGCGTAGCCGTAGTACCCGCCCCAAGGCCAGAAGCCGGGGCCGAAGAAACCCGGGCCGAAACCGAAGACGAAGCTGGTGCTCGAGCCGCCGTGCCAGCCCCCGCCGCCGTGCCAGCCGCCACCGCCATGCCAGCTCCCCCCGTGACCGTACCAGCCGCCCCCCGCGAATCCGGGATGGGGCACCGCGAGCCAAGCGGCGAGCCCGACCAACACCCCGACGAGAAGCCTCTTCATGTGTCTTCCCTCCGACCCCTCCAGCTTAGCCCCGCTTCTGCACAAACGGTTGGAACCCTGGCGAGGCCGCTCTGGTTTACTTGCGTCATGGCGAACGCGTTCAGCTGCACAGGCGCGTAACCCCAGCGGGGTGTGCCGCGGGTCAAAGGCGGCGATCCGAAAGTGAACCATTCGAGCGGCTGGCGGGTCTGACGCTCCGGGATGGTCCCTCCGGGCGACGGCATGGAGACGCGAGCCGGCTCGCTCGAGGCCGGCGTGCGAGGCGCAGGCCGCGCCCGGCACTTCGAGGAGTTCGTGGCGGAGCACCGCGAGCGCGCGGTGAGCCTGGCCTGGCGGCTCGCCGGGGGCGACGGCGCAGCGGCGGACGACATCGCGCAGGAGGCCTTCGTGAGGGCCTATCGGGGACTGGATCGGTTTCGCGAGGAGGCGAGCCTGTCGACCTGGTTCTACCGGATCCTCGTCAACGAGGCGCATCGCTACCTGCGCTGGCGCTGGGTGCGGTTGCAGGTCGCCGGCGAGATGCCGGCGGATCCGCCGGATTCGAGGCCGGAGCCGCCCGGCGATCCGCTGCTGCGCCGGCGGGTGGCGCACGCGCTCGGCCGGCTGCCGCGCGGCCAGCGCGAGGCGTTCGTGCTGGTCCACCTCGAGGGCTTCACGGTGCGCGAGGCGGCGGCGATCACGGGCCGGGCGGTCGGGACGATCAAGTCGCACCTGCACCGCGCCCTGCGCGCGCTCCGCGAGCGTCTCGCCGACCTCGACCCGAATCCGCCGCAGGAGTCGACGCCATCATGAGCGACCGAGACGAGGGCCGGATCCGACTGTCACCCGACGACGAGGTCTTCGTGCGGCGCGTGGCCGCTGCCTACGCGGCACCCCCGATGACGGGACCGCGCCGGGCGCGCTTCGAGGCGCGACTCGACGAGCGGCTCGCTGGCGGTCTCTCGCGCGCGGGGCCGTGGCTCGTCGCCGCGACGGTCTGCGCCGGCCTGCTGGCCCTGGTGATGTGGCGCGCGCCGCTGAGCCTTCGGGGCGCAGCGAGCGCGCCGGACGCGGCGTCGGTCGCGAGCGCGGCGAGCTCGGAAGAGGTGATCCTCGCGCTGGCCACGCTGCCCGCCGCGGACGCCGACGAGGCGCTCCCCGACGACTATCGAGTGATCTCCGACCTGCTGGCCGGCGATTGAGGAGAGGGGTGCCACGATGACGCGATCGTTTGGAACGACGGCGGTGGCAATGGCGGCGTCGCTGCTTCTGCTCGCGGGCCTGGCGGGCGCTGCGGGCCAGGACGCCGGTTCCGCGGGCCGACCGTTCGGCCCGTGGAGCCACCACCGGCCGGGTCCGCCGCCGCTCGGAGACGTGCTCGCGCGCCACGCCGGCGAGCTCGGTCTCGATGCCGACACGCTGGCGCGGATTCGCGTGATCGCCGAGACGGCCCGCGCCGAGGAGCAGCCGCTCGTCGAGCAGCTCGGCACGCTGCACCAGGCGATGCACAAGCTGCTCGACGCGGATGCGCCGAAGGCGGACGACGTGATGCAGCAGGCGGACCAGATCGGAGCGATGGAGACGGCGCTGCGCAAGCACCAGCTCGGCACGCTGCTCGAGATCCGCGCCCTGCTCACGCCCGAGCAGCGCCAGAAGCTCGTGCAGATCTTCGCAGAGCGGAAGGCGCGCTGGCACGCGCGCGAGGGCGGCGGAGCTCCCCCCGGCGCTCCGGACGACGGCGCACCCGAGCCGCCGCCGCCCGACGCACCCTGAGGCGAAGCGCTCCGCCTCGCTTCAGCGCACGCGCACGGGCAGGATCACCATCGCTTGGCCCTGCCACTGCAGCCGTTTCTGGATTGCGAAGGCGGTCTCGTTGTGGAGCAGGCGCTGATACCAGGACTCGCGCCGGAAGATCAGCTTGCCCGAGAAGAACGTGGAGTGCGGGAAGTCGCGCCCGACCTCGAGGGCGAGCTTCTGCGCCTCCTCCACCACCTCGGTGCCCACGGCCATGCGGTAGGTGGCGGGGAGGCCCAGGCGGTTGGCGAACTCGACGTAGCGCTCCAGACACTCTTCGGTGCGTTTGCGCAGCGCCGGGACCGCCGCCTCGCCCTTCATCTCGCCCGAGTCGATCACCGCCACCGACAGGAAGACGAGATTCTTGAACGTGCGCGGGAACGTGTTGAGGATCCCGAGCACGGTATGGATTCCGAGCCCGCCGAAGCTCGTCACCAGGATGGCCGCGGTGGGCGCCCGCGGATCGAGCGGCGGCACGCTGGCGCCGGGCTCTCCGGGGATGTCGACCAGCACTTCGTCGAGCGCCGCGATCTTGCGGCCCACGGTGCGGTAGTGGGCGCGAATCGCGAAGCAGAGGGCGACGAGCCCGCCCGTGCCCGCGAGGGTGATCCAGCCTCCCTCGCGGAACTTCTCGAGCACCGTGATCACCAGGATCGTCGCGCACAGCAGCAGCGAGAACGCGAACAGCGCGACGCGGCGGGAGGCGCCGGGGCGCGTCCGGCGCGAGCGCCACCAGAGCCGCAGCATCCCCAGCATCGAGAGCGAGAACGTCGCGAAGACGTTGATGCTGTACATCACGACCAGCGCGCGCACGTTGCCCCGCGTATAGAGCAGCGCCGCGGTCGACGCGGCCGACATCACGAGCACGCCGTTCTGCGCGGTCAGGCGCTCGGAGAGCGCGGCGAAGCGGTGGGGCACCCAGGAGTCGATCGCCATGTTGGCGAGCACGCGCGGGCCGTCGATGAAGCCCGCCTGGCCCGCGACGACGAGCAGGGCGCCCTCCGAGACCAAGGTGAGCATGACGAACCCAGCGCCGAGCCACGAGGAGCCGCCGAACTCTCCCGCCAACACCGCGTTCATGGTCTTGCCCGCCACGGGCGCGATCCCGAGCAGCAGGTAGCAGAGCACCAGCCCCGCCGCGGTGCAGGCGAGCGACACGGCCATGTACAGCATGGTGCGCCGCGCCGTGTCGACCTGGGGGTGCCGCATCAGCGGCACTCCGTTGGAGACCGCTTCGATTCCGGTGTAGGTGCCGCCGCCGAGCGAATAGGCGTAGACGAGCAGCAACAGCAGGCCCGACAGGCCGAGCTGATCGAGCGAGCTCGAGAGGCCCTGGTGCACCGAGGTGCTCACGGCCGGGAGGTCCGGCACGTGCGCGCCCAGCGTGCCGAGGATCAGCACCAGATGCGTCGCCAGGAAGAGCACGAAGACCGGGGCCAGCGCCACGGCCGACTCGCGCACCCCGCGCAGGTTCAGCGCGGTGAGCACGCCGATCAGCACGAACTCGACCGGGAGCTTCGCGACCTGGGCGGTGAGCGGCAGCAGGCTGAAGAGCGCATCGCCGGCCGCCGCGATCGAGACCGTGATGGTGAGCATGTAGTCGACGACCAGCGCCGAGCCCGAGATCACCCCGAGCGGCGCGCCGAGCAGCTTGGTCGCCACCACGTAGCCGCCGCCGCCGTGCGGGAACTCCTCGATGATGCGGCTGTAGGCGGTCGAGATCAGGAACACGGTTCCCGCCACGGCGGCGGCCAGCAGCACCGCGAGCGCGGTGTGGGAGCCGAGCGTGCGGAACGCCTCCTCGGGGCCATACGCCGACGACGACAGTCCGTCCGCGCCCAGGCCCACCCAGGCCAGGAACGGGATCAGCGCGATGCGGTGGAAGATCGAGTGGTCGGAGAGATCGCGCGGCTTGCCGACGACGAGTCGCCGGATCCGCTGCCACGCAGACGTCGTGGTGTCGGGCCCGGGGCCCAGAGCGGACGATGGAGGCCGGGGCGGGCGTTGCATGGGCGGGATCCATAACGCCCGGCTCGGCCGCCAGCAACGTGAGCAGCGGGACGCGCAGGGCACGCGCTGCCCGGCCCCACCCGGCGCATCGGCGAGCTGAGAAGCCACTTCAGACGCAGACCCGAAACCCCTCTACGGAGAAACGGAAAGCGCCGTGGGAGCCCGGGGGCGCGGCGCGCGGTGCATCGCCCAGAGCGTCGGCCCGCCGCGCAGCGTCGCCTCCCCGATCACCTCGAAGCCGCGCCGCTCGTAGAAGCCGACGTTGCCGCGATTGCCGGTGTCGAGACAGGCCGCGAGGCCCTGCGCGTCGCAGCGCGCGAGGATCGGGCCGAGCAGGCTCGTGGCGACACCGGATCGCTGTCGCTCGGGCGCGGTTCCGAGCACGGCCAGGTACCAATCGGGCCCGCGCGGCGGCAGCTGCTCGAGCGCCTCCGCCACCCGGGCGAGTCGCCCGATCGCGCGCCCGAGCTGCAGGGCCAGGCGCAGCGAGAAGGCGAGGGCGGGCCGCGCGGGCGGATCGGGCGGATGCCAGAGCGCGGCCCCCGCGCAGGCGTCGTCGGTCAGCACCAGCCCGGTCGCGGCGAAGCGGTCGAGGATCGCGCGGAACAGGCCCGGGCTGCCGCGCTGCCAGCGGCGCTCGTCGGGCAGGATCCAGCGATACACCGGGTCGTGCTCGAAGGCGCGCGCCAGGAGCGCGGCGAGCGGCTCGAGCTCGGCGGGCTGCGCGGGGCGCACGCGGTGGCGGCTCGCCGGGAGCGGAGCGGCGTGGATCGCGGACACGCGGGGAGCTTGCCAGCCGCCGCGCCGCGGCGCGAGAGCCGCGGCGCGAGGGCTAGGCTTCGCGCATGCAAGCCGCGCCGCACGCGCGCATCGACGCAAGCCTGCACCGCGCGGCCCTGTGGGTCGCGTACCGGATGCTGCTCGTCGCGTGGTTCGTGTTCCGGCCCCGGCGCCGCGGCGTCTGGATCGCCGTCTGGCACGCAGGCCGCGTGCTCGCGATTCGCAACTCGTATCGGAGCTGGGTGGGGCTGCCCGCGGGCGGCGTCAAGCGCGGCGAGACGCCGCCCGCGGCCGCGGTGCGCGAGCTGCGAGAAGAAGTGGGCATCGCGGCCCGGCCCGAGGCACTGCGCTTCGCGTGCGAGCTCCCGAGCCGCTACGAGTTCAAGCGCGATCGCTGCGCGTTCTACGAGATCGAGCTGGCCGATCCGCCCGTGCTCCAGCCGGACCAGCGCGAGGTGATCTGGGCCGGCTTCCTCGGCGTCGAGGAGGCGCTGCGCGAGCGCCTCGCGCCCCCGCTGCGCGCCTACCTCGAGGCGCGCCTCGCGAAGCGGGTCGGCTAGGCGCCCTCGCGGGTGCGCGCGACGTCGGCGCCGTAGACCGGCGGCAGCGTCAGCACCTCGCGCGGGAAGCGCTCGACGAGCAGCTCCACCACGTCGCGCACCGACACGACGAAGGCCGGGTGTCCGTGCTTGTCGACGACCGGCACGTGGCGGAAGCCGCCGACGCTCATCTTGTTCAGCACCCACGCGAGGCTGGCGTCGAGGGGCAGGCACTCGGGATCGCGCGTCATCACCTCCTGCAGCGGCAGCGTCGCCGGGTTGCGGCCGCGGTCGACGATGCGCAGCAGCACGTCGCGTTCCGTGAAGATGCCGACCACGCGCGTGTCGGGTGACCCGTCGTCGGTGACGACCACGCAGCCGCGGTGCTCCTTCTGCATCGCGCGCGTCGCCTGGTGCACGGTGTGGAGCGGCGAGAAGATCAGCGGATGCCGATGGGGCAGGACGCGCAGCGGCTCGCGCAGCAGGCTCGCGTCGAAGGGGCGACCGGGACCCGGGTCGCGATCGTAGTAGGCCTCGTCGTCGCCGAAGTCGTCGTCGTGGACCATAGGGGGGGGCTCCCTTGCGATCCCCGCCAGCATACCCTTGCGATGGGGTCGGATGGAAGGGTGTCGAAACGCCACCGTCACGTGCCGTTCAGGCAGGCGGCGGCAGTCCGCAGGCGGTGTAGCATCGCGCGCTCCGGGGAGGGCTCACGATGTCGGCCGACCAGCTCGCGCAGCTCTTCGAGCGCCAGGCGGGGCGCTGGGAGATCGACCGCCGGGCCGGCATGCCGCAGCCCCGCGGCCCCGCGGTCGCGCTCTCGCGGCTCCCGGCCTCGGGGGGGGACGAGGTCGCGCGCCGGGTCGCCGAATGGCTCGACTACGGCTTCTTCGGCATCGAGATCGTCGACGGCATCGCGCGCGACAGGGCGCTGCGCGAGCGCCTCGAGGCCGATCTCGGGGCGGCCGCGCGCGCCGCGATCGATGCCCGCGTGCGCGAGGTCTTCGCGCGCGCGCGGCTCGAGGACAGCGAGGCGCTGCGCAACCTGGTGCGCGTGGTCGCCACGCTCGGTGAGCGCGGCATGGCGGTGCTGCTCGGCCGCGGCGCCGTGGCGATCCTGTCCCCAGCGCGGACGCTGCGCGTGCTCGTGGTGGCGCCCGCCGCGGTGCGCGCCGAGCGCCTGGCCGCGGCCGAGGGCCTCGCCCCCGAGGCCGCCCGGGCCCGGCTCGCCGAGCGCGACGCCGCGCGCGCCGCGTTCCTCCACTCGCACTTCGGCGTCGCGCACGAGGACCCGACCCGCTACGACCTCGCCCTCAACACCGAAGCGCTGTCGGTCGACGCCGCGGCGGCGCTGGTGGTGGACGCGCTGCGCCGCCGCTTCCCGCCCGAACCGGCCCGCCCGGCAGCCTGACGGCGCCGGCGGGCCCTGCGGGCCGGCCGTCCCCGGGGGCCGGAGGAGCGCCGTGAACCCGTGGCGGGTCTGACGCGTACTGAAGGGGCGAGAGGCGGCGCTTGCGCCGCCCGGCGCCTGGAGAGGACCCATGTCGACCAAGACCTGTCCCTGGTGTGCGGAAGAGATCCAGGCCGAAGCGATCAAGTGCCGCTTCTGCGGGAGCCGCGTGAACGGCGGCCTGCGCGATCCCGGTGAGTGGCACCGGGGATTCCACGATCGCAAGCTCGCGGGCGTCTGCGCGGCCGTCGCCCACAACCTGCACGTGTCGGTGACGGCGGTGCGCGCGGCGTTCCTGCTGCTCGCCCTGGTGCACGGGATCGGGATCGTGCTCTACGCCATCCTCTGGTTCGTGCTGCCCGATGCGCCGGCCGGGCGTTCGGGCCTCGACCGCGTGATGGACGCGCTGCACACGCTGTTCGGCGGCGGCGCGACGCGAGGCGACGGGGGCTCCGAGCCGCCGAGTCCGCCGGCGCGCCGCCCCGAGAGCGGGAGCGGGGAGGGGTCCTCCGGCGGATGGAATCCGACGAGGAACTGATGGGTGCGGTGGCGCGCGGCGACGAGCGGGCGCTCGCTTCGCTGATCGAGCGATACGCCGCGCGCATCCACGCTCATCTGTGTCGGATGACGGGCGACCGGGACGACGCGGACGAC
>Ga0335070_10000936_pt1 | contig 33527 bp, 29 predicted proteins | sample Lox_Sample_13_FD_206722 | JGI IMG/M metagenome (GOLD analysis project Ga0335070, IMG submission 206722) | Soil microbial communities from Loxahatchee National Wildlife Refuge, Florida, United States - Lox_Sample_1.3 | ecosystem: Environmental > Terrestrial > Soil > Wetlands | place: USA... | reverse complement strand
TGGTTCAATGGTGAACCCTTTCTTCCTCTCTCAGTCAGTGACTATTGGCGCTTATTTCAACCTCGAAAGACTCCTTGTTGTTGTCCTCAGCTTCTTCGTAAGTCTCTTCTACGGCGGCTTGTTTTATCTAGTTTTTGATAAATTCAAATTGTTCGGCATCGAGTTAGACGATATCAATAAACATCCCTTGGCTATTGGAATCTTCCTGCTTTGCTACGAAATCTTCCTGGGACTCATCGTGTTTGCAAGCCTCATCATCCCAATAGGATAAGGGAGGACAATGAATGAATCTTATGCGACGCCTCATCCTATTCTTGTTTCTTTTTTCATTAACCATCGTTTTAACTATACCTACTGGCGCATTTCCAGCAACAAGCTTCCATGAGCAAAACGGTGATTGGTACGACAACTTTGGAATCGATAGGAATGATGCTGGAACCAACGGAGAGTTACCCGGGTTCCTGCCCAACATCGAACATGAGACACTCGGAGAAAATCGAGAGCGAGCCTACAGCATTGGCCAACAGTTCCTTACAGAATATCCAAATAAAACTGATCGTGCCGTTGCCATTCTCAAATATGTTCAAACATGGACATACTATGCCAATGATACAGAGGTCAAAAGCATGAACGGCGTTCTACAAGAAGAATGGTGTCAGAATGCAGATGAATTTGCCCACGCTTTCAATCAAACCACCGGCGTCAAGGCGCCAGGAGACTGCGACTGTATGGCGACTCTTTGTGGCACCATATATGTGGCGGCTGGTTTCGACACTGCGCTTGTCGATTGTTCCGACCACGAGGCAGTTCTGATTTGGCTTCCAGAGTTCGCAAACGCAAATGATTATTGGGACATTCATGATGGTAAAGGTCAGGGGTGGATATGGGTTGAAGCCACGGGCAGCGCCAACCCCCTGGGTTGGACGCCATCTGACTTCGAAGACGGCCAGTGGACTGCCTATCATATTACAAATTCTTCGGTATTCGAACCCGAACCTGCATCGTTTCAACCTAGTTCAACTTCGATCGGTTTGGATACTTTAGGTATTATTGTTGGTATAATTTTTATAGTTATACCCTTCATAGGTAGGTTGATACGTGCACGTTCTTCAAGACAGTGGTTGTAGATATTTTTATTTCTTGGGGAGCGGGATTTGAATTCATAAAAAATAAGATCACTCTTTTTTCTTCAATAAATTAACCATGTTAATGAATAGCATGCTCCCGTCGGGAAGGGAACACGAATTTACTGGTAAATTAATTAAAATTCGTAGTGCAGGGGAAGGGGGTTAAACCCGGAGTTTAACTCACACAATTTAATAAAAGTATCACCTAAAGTGCTCCCGTCGGGATGTTTAGTCGTTCTCTCCTGTTGGTGTGTACGCTCACAATCCTGTTTTTGGTTGGAGAGTACGTTCGACATTTCTCCCTAAAAGCTTTCTTTATTTTTTTCTTTTTATGTCTACCTAATGTTAACACATCTGATTGAATGGTTTTTGCATACCATTCTTTTTCCTTTATTTCTCTTCTATTTTTCCGTTTTGTTGCATCATTTCTTTATTTGGAGTACGAGGTCAATTCAGCAAGAAAAAATTTTTCAGGTTGCTGAACTTGTTGTCTGTATTCACCATAGAGTGTAAGCTCTGCAGATAATCAAGGATACTAGAACTCTTAATAGAGCATCCCATCTCATCTGCGAGCTTACCCTCATTCCACCTTCAAAGTGGATTGTGGATGTTCGACATACTAATAATAATCCACTCTATTTATAAATAGGGAAAAAACGATTACTAAACAGGGTAAAAATAGGGCTAGGTAATAGCTCGTTTGGTTACCAATGCCTTCCCTCGGTCTGAAATTGTAACTATTTTTAACCGCCCCTTCTTTTTTATGACAATCAATCCTTTATCTTCGAGGAATCGTAACCGTTTCGCGGTCGTTGATTTTACAATAGAAAATTGTTTACGAGTTTCAATTTTTTATAATGGTAGCGTGCAGATGTCTGAGCAATAGTATAATCAGTATAAGGGTCGGGTGAAGCGTTTCTGGAAACGTTTCCCTTATCACAGTTCACTGCATAGTATTTATCAATGGTCTGTTTCTTGGAACGGTCTCTATAATCTTCTCTTGGAGGCGTCTTAAGTTGACAGCCCCCATCAGCAGAATGTAAAAATTAATAGTACATTACGTTACACTCGCTTATCTTTTTCTATTTCGCTTATGAGTTCTTTAACTTTGTCTCGAAGTTCAATCATTCGAAGGTTCTGGCCGATTGCGACTTTTTTGTATTTTTCAGTTTCCTTCTTTTCTTTTATCCGTTTGGTAATATCCCGTGAGATACCCATGGTACCAATGATTTTATTCTCGTTGTTAAATCGCGGTAATTTAGTAACGGAAACCCATCGTTCTGATCCATCAGATCCAGTGATTTTTTCTATCTTATCGATAATTGGTTGGCCAGTTTGTATAATAGATGTATCATCATCATATGCTTTTTTTGCCTCATCAGGTGGTAAGAAATCAAAATCAGTCTTCCCAATCATATCTTCAGCAGTTACCTGCCAGCGGTCTGCTTTGGCTTTGTTCACCAATACAAATCGATTCTGTTCATCTTTAAAATAGATGGAGTCGGGAATGTTTGTAATTAATGTTTGAAGTAACTCATGTTCCTTGGCAACCTGCTCTTCAGCTCTCTTCCATTCTGTTACATCTCGTGAAATTCCCATGGTTCCTATGATTTTTCCCCCCTCGTCATTCCAGGGTATTTTTGTTACTAACATCCATCGCTCTGAGCCATCTCTTGATGTCAATCTCTCCATTTTACTGATAATCGGTTGTCCAGTTTCAATGATTCTTTTATCATCCTCAAAAGCATGTTGAGCTTCTTCTTCAGGTAAGAAGTCATAATCTGTTTTCCCAATCATGGATTCTGGTAATATATTGGAATGTGATGCTTTTGCTTTATTCACGAGGACGAACTTGTTCTGTTCATCCTTGAAATAGATGGAATCAGGGATGTTATCGAGCAGTGCCTGAAGTCTGCTATGCTCGTAGGCTAATACTCGCTCTGCAATCTTTTGATCAGTGATATCTTTAATGACTCCTATTGAGCCTATGATTTTACCTTCGTGGTCCTTTATGACACTTATGGAGACATCAACCTCAAGGGGCATATTATTTTTCCGTAACATCTTTGTTTCGAAATGATGCTGCATCCCTTTTTGACGGATGTTTTGTGTCCGCATCTTGTTCCATTCTTCAACTGGATATAAGGTTTTGACAGGTTTGAGGAGCAAATCTTCTTTCGTCATCTCAAGAAGTTCTTCTGCGTAATGATTCCACGATACAATTCGTTCTTGTTCATCCGTGACAGTGATTGCTACTGCCGAGTTTTCAAAAATAATTCGATATTTTTCTTCTGATTCCCGGGTGTTTTTACCTATTGCTTCAATACATTCAATGGTCATTGTTTTAACCTTTCCTTTTTTAAATTCCTTTTCTAAATATCCTCTCTTTTGTATTAAATGGTACGAAGGTTCCTCGACTTGGACCAACAAGTGTTTCTGTTTTCCCCATAATAAAAAAACCGCCAGGGTTCAGGGCATTATAGAAATCAGCGTAAAGCGTCTCCTGTAATTCTCTGGTAAAGTATATAACGACATTACGACAGAAGATAACATCAAAATTTCTCCTCTTTAGACCAGAGATTAGGTCATGGTATTCAAAACGTACCACCTCTTTTAACAATGGTTTTACTGTATAGATATTTTCATGGATATCAAAATAATATGCATGGTTTCGCAGGTATTGAAGTTGTTTGGCAATATCAGTTTGAATGATTCCTGGCCGTGAATAATATGTTCCCACGGTCGCATGCTGTAGGCAATCTTTATCGATATCCGTACCTATGATTTCAATCCTATTTTTTACGGTCTGGGCTCCTAATGCTTCAGCAAACAACATCGCGATGCTATAGGCTTCTTTTCCCTCTGAGCATCCAGCGCTCCAAACACGTATTTTTCCCGGTTTTTCATTTATTAGAGACGGTATGACTTCATGTAAAAAAGCATCATATACTGCATTGTCTCTAAAAAATTCTGTAACGTTAATGGTGAGTTCTTGAAGAAGTTTTTCTTGTTCAGCCTTATCGTTTTTTAGAAATTCCCAGTATGCATTATAGGAGTCAAGGTGCAATGCTCTGAGACGCGAGTCAAACCGTCTGCCAAGGAAGTTATCTTTGTATTGTAACGTGTTGAATTCCAGGAGGTCTTTGACATGTGTTTTGAGTTGTTCGAAGGTTGGATCATATTCTTTTTCTAGTCCCATAGATATTTCCTCAGATCACCTTTTGGTCAGGATCATTTGGTCCTTTTTTCACCATTTTAATATACAGTTCGCATGTTTCAGGTGAGAAAACGATGGTCCTTCCCCGATCTCCCCCCACATCTCGAGCGATGATAGGAATTTTCTGTTCAGTAAGGATCTGTTCTACTGCTTCGATGTTTCGGTCACCGATTTTGAGATGATCGTCTTTGAAATCAAAGAGGCTTGCACCTCCGGCCATTTTTGCTTTTAAGTGAAGTCTTGCTGCACCTTTTTCAACCATTTCATTGATCAAGGTTGGGAGCGCAGTATCTGCGTATTTTCCGATACGATCTTTTTTATCTCCCATGATCGGCAACATAATATGTGACATCCCTGAAATTCTTTGAATATTGTCGTAGATGACAGTCCCTATACAACTTCCTAATCCCACGGTTGAAATTTTCATATTTCCTTCAACAATGACGTATTCACCGATGCCGATTACTATTGTATCATCCATTTTTTTTAGTCCTTCATATTTTCGAGAGTGATTCAATATATTGATCAGTTACTGGATCTCCGTGGTCGTTCTCGATGCAGCTGACAAGTCTATTCAGGAGAGTATCTAATGATTGTGGGGATGGGAGCAGGACAAAATAGGATTTAAAAAGGTCGTTTTCTCCTTTGAATATGGTATCAAAAATGAGTGCATGTGTGGCCCCCTTCCCCAGGATATTGGTGATTTTTTCAAGGAATGCATATGGCATATCTGAGGCAAAGGATGGAGGGGATAACATTATCGTTGTTTTCAGAAAGGTTCCTAGCGCGTTTGTGTACGCAGAAACAACCACGTTGCCTACTTCGGTTATCGCTGATTTTCCCATTTCATCAAGCTCTTTTGTTGTGCCGGGTTTTTGGCAGAGAAGTAGGTCGGAGAGGATAAGTGCGCTCTGATAAGGGAACAGAAAAAGAATACTTCCATGGAATTCGTTGGTTAATTCAAGATAGACTCCAACTATTTTTTGATTGTATTCTGAGAACGTTGTAAGGGTGGTCTGGAGTTCCATAATTTTTTTTATTTTGATACTGGGGACGGAGATGTCGACTTGTTTGTTGATCATTTGAGAAACAGCTGTTGCTGCGTGTGAACATCCGATGTTTCCTGTCTCTTTCAAAGCGTCTAATTGAATGGAGTTCAGTTGTTCTATATTCGCCATTGGTTTTTTCTCCTTCATTCCACTCATGTCTATTTTTTCTAATATCGTGGTTATTGATTTTGGTTCAGGAATTAAAAAGAGTTGGATATCGAATGTTTCTTCTTTGTCTGTTTTTACGTTGGTGTCAAACACAAGGACTTGATCAGCAACATTTCCAATTTGAATAAGGACATAGTCGAGTACCGCTGCCGGCATATCATAGGCAAGTGATGGAGGCCCAGGAACAATGGTTGTTCCGAGAAGTTCAGCTACACTATCAAAGAACGCGCATATCATGATATTGCCGACTTCTTTGAGCGCTGATTGATCCATTTCAGTGATAGTCTGTTTCTTGGGGTCCGATGGTTGACCTAGGAGCATGTCGGTGAGGGTAAAGGCGCTTTTTTGTGAGAGAAGTAAGAGAGAATATGAGGGGATTTCATTTGATATCTTAAGGAAGATACCGACGATTATCTCTTCGGATTTCACACATTCGATTGTTTTTTCTAAAGGGATGAGCTCAATTCTTGGAATCCCGATTTGTATCTGTTTGTTAACCATCTGCGATAGTGCAGTCGCTGCATGTGATACACCGATGTTTGCGACTTCCTGGAGTTCATCTCGTTGTGTTTCTGAGAGACTTATGATTTCCATACGTATCTTTCCTAGTAAATGTTTTTTATTTTATGCCTAGTTTTTCTAGCAGAATATCGACAGAGTTTGGCAGAGGGAGAAGGAACATATGTATTTTGAGACCTGTTTTTTGTTCTTCCGAGAGCTCAACGTTGAACATGACAATTTGGTTTGCCATTGCCCCTATTTGTATGAGCACATAATCCATAACCGCATCAGGAATATCATAGGCAAGGTGCGGTGGTCCCGGGACTATAGAAAGGCCAGTGAGCTCTGAAAGACTGTCAAAAAACGCGCAAATCATGACATTACTGACCTCATGGAGCGCGGATTTGTCCATTTCTGAGAGTAGTGATGATGTTTCTTCAGATGGACATCCCAGGAGGAGATTTGCGAGGGAAAAGGCGCTTTCTCGAGGTATAAGGAGAAGAACATAGCATGGTATTTCTTCCGAGATTTTAAGAAAGATGCCTACTACGACCTTTTCATCTTTTACGTAGTCTCGCGTTTTTTCCAAAGGTATGATTTCTATTTTTGGGATACCCATCTTGATGCTTCGGTTTATCATCTGTGAAAGAACAGTTGAGGCATGCCCTGCGCCAATATTGGCCACTTCTTGAAGCGCATCTTTTTGTTGTTCATTTAATAGTAGTTCTTGCATATTTTTTCTCTTCTTTTAAACCAAAGTGTTCACATCGATGACTAATACGACGCGGCCATCGCCAGTGATAGTGACGCCAGCGACACCTTTGGTCCGTTTGAGTGTTCCTCCGATATTTTTAATCGTGATTTCTTGTTCCCCGATAAGTCGATCAACAATCAACCCGATTTTACTATCTTCTTTTTGGATTACTACCGCGTTCATTGTTGTTTTGTGTTCTTCCTTTTCATCGATGTTAAGAATATCACACAGAAATGCGAGTGGAAGGACATCAGATCTAAGTATAGTTGTTTTTCTGCCACCCACCATTTGAATATCTTTTTTTTCGAGTCTTATGGTTTCAACGATGTTGCTGATAGGAATAGCATAGATTTCTTCTCCAGCTTCAATGAAAAGGGCTTTTACGATTGCCATGGTGAGGGGGAGTCTGAGGTTAAAGGTTGATCCTTTTCCTATTTCTGAGAATATTTCTACAGATCCATTCAGTTTCTCAATTGTTGATTTCACGACATCCATACCGACGCCGCGACCTGAGACATTCGTTATCTTTTCTGACGTACTTAAACCTGCAAGAAAGAGAAGATTTATTGCTTCTTTGTCGTCAAGTTTGTCAACTTCTTCTTGGGTTTTGAGGCCTTTTCGGACTGCTGCATTTCTCATGACCAGGGGATTGATTCCTTTTCCATCGTCTCGAACCGTTATCAGCACGTGATTTCTGGTTCGTTCTGCGATCAAATAGACGGTCCCGTCCTCAGGTTTCCCGTTTGCTTTTCGAACCTCAGGTGTTTCGATTCCATGGTCAATTGCGTTTCTAAGCAGATGTACGAGAGGATCACCTATTTCATCAAGGATTGTTCGGTCAAGTTCGATGCCTTCACCTTTGATGACGAGGTTGATTTTTTTACCATTGTCTCGTGCTAAATCCCGAATCATTCTTGGGAATCGATCAAAGATGTGTTTCATCGGAATCATTCGGATCATCATTATTTTATCTTGAAGCTCGGTAGTTAACCGATCAACGGTGCTCGCGGTTTCTGAGAGGTCCTCAAGGTTGTGTACTGACGCAATTTGTGAGAGTCGGCTTTTGCTTATGACAAGTTCGCCAATGAGGTTCATGAAAAGATCAAGTTGATCCATGCCGATGCGTATACTTTGAACGTCACTTGTTACTACTTTGGTCTTGTTTTCCGCTTGCTTCGCCAACGCTGATTTTTCCAGGCTGGGGGCTTGTTTTTGTTCCGGAGAGAGCGCTGGTTTTTCTGGTTGTTCGTTGCATTGCACGTTCAATTGATTGTTTTCATAGAAAATCGGTGAAACAATTCGAGTGGAAAGCTCTGAGACTGAGTTTACTATTTTTTCTATTGATTGCTGGTCTTGATTTGAGATGTAATAGATTACGAATCCTTCATCAAACGCACCGTCTTCAATGGATTTTTTCTCGGGGACGGAATAGGGAATTTCTCCCGAATCACTGAGTTTTTTTAGGAGAAGAAATGCCCTGATTGATTTCATTGTGCAGGATTTATCGACAGAGATCGTTAATTTGTAGACGCGTTTGCCGTTATTGATTTCTTTGATAATGTCCTGCTGCGCTTCAGTGGTAAGTGAGAGTTTTTTAATCTCATTAATAGTGATTTGTTTTTCCGCTTTTGCTTCTTTTTTCTTAGCAGCGTCTTCTATCGACATGTGTTTCTCAAGGTCTTCAATGATTCCACCGATATCAAATTCAGTCATGTTGTTTTGTGCGATTTGTTCGACCATGGTTTCAATGCCATCGAAGCATTTGAAGATAAGATCCATGATTTCTGCGTCAACCTGAAGTTTGTTATTTCTGATCAAATCAAGTGCGTCCTCTGTCTTATGGGAGAGTTTCTGGATTTTTTCATAGTTCATGGTGGCAGACATGCCTTTGATGGTATGGGCTGCTCTGAAGATTTTATTTAACGCATCCTTGTCGTGTGGATTTTTCTCAAGGGCAAGGAGGAATTGATTTAAGGTGTTCAAATGTTCCCTTGCTTCTTCTACAAATAAATCTTTATATTCAGAGTTATTATCAGCCATGTTGGCTCACCTGCCTTTGTTTTATAGAGTTGATAGCTCGTATTGCTTTAGCTGCTATTTGGTTCAAGGGGAGTACCTCATCAACGACCCCAAGTCGTATCGCCTCAGCGGGCATACCAAAAATAATTGATGTCTGTTTATCTTGAGCTATGGTGTGACCACCTTTGGCTTTGATAAGGCCCATTGCGTTTGCTCCATCTCGGCCCATCCCAGTGAGTAGGACCCCGACCGTGTTTGCTCCGAAGATGTTCGCTGCTGAAGAAAAGGTGATGTCCACTGCTGGACGTACACCATGAAGTCGTTCTTCTTTATTTAAGGAAACATATCTTTTTTTCTGACCATCGATTATGCGCTCAGAGACGGTCATGTGGAAATCACCTGGTGCAATAAGTGCTTCACCTTGTAGTATTTCGTCTCCTTCTTGCGCCTCTCGAACGGAGATTGCAGAAAGACTATCAAGGCGGTCTGCTAGGGATTTGGTGAAAATTGGTGGCATATGCTGTACAATGAGAACGCCTGCTGGGATATCTGCGGGGATCTGGGGGATTAATTCCGCGAGTGTCTGTGGTCCTCCTGTTGATGTACCGATCACAAGGATATTATCGGTAATTGCGTTACCTATTAATGAAGTAATTTTTTTTACTTTTAATGAATGCGCGTTTCGAATTTTTTTTATCAGAATTGGAGCGACCGTTCGTAACGCCATTTGTTCTGTTGGTTTTGGAATAAAGTCTACGGCACCTACTTCAAGTGCGAGTTTAATGTCGCTCATATGATTTGAGGCTTGTCCGCTGAAGATGATGACAGGTGTTGCTTGTTCTTTTGTGATTTGAAACGTGGCGTTTACTCCGTTCATCTCTGGCATGTCGATATCCATGATGATGACATCTGGTTTGTGCATACTTGTTTTTAGGAGGGCTTCCATTCCGTTTGAGGCCTCGGCGATGACGGTCATGTCAGTTTCTTTGTTGATGATATCGCTTACTGTTTTCCTTACAAAGAGTGAGTCGTCGACGAGGAGAACATGAATTTTCTGAGATGACAATCCTGGTTGAGGTTTTCGAAGATGGATTCTTGCTGTTGCTGCATTTTTTACTTTTAAAAGGATATCTTCTTTAATTGTCTTTAAATCCGTAGAGATTGATCCTGACGGTTTGCAGATGAAATCTACTGCACCAGCCGATAGTGCTTCCAAAGTGATTTCTGCTCCTGTTGTAGTTAGAGCACTGAGCATGACGATAGGGACTGGTGTGGTTGCCATTATTGCTTTTACCGCTTCGATACCATTCATGATCGGCATTTCGACGTCCATGGTAATGACGTCTGGTTTGAGTTTGTGTGTTTTTTCTACTGCGTCTTTGCCGTTATATGCAGTATCGACAATCTGGATGGCGGGGTCAACACTAAGAATGCCTGTAATTAATTTTCGCATTAGTGCTGAATCATCAACGATTAACACACGAATGGACATCTGACGTCTCCAAAGAATATTTGACTATCCGCTAAGCACTTTTTCGACTTCTTCGATGACCTGGGGTGCTTGGAAGGGTTTTACGATGTACCCTCTTGCTCCGGCCTCAATTGCTTCTTTTACTTTCGATTCTTGACCGACAGCGGTAACCATGATTATTTTAGCATTGCGATCTGAAGCTACTATGTTTCGTGCTGCTTCTATCCCTTCCATGTGCGGCATGACGATGTCCATGGTGACGAGGTCCGGTTTTAACTGGTTGTATTTTTCGATTGCTTGCAGTCCATCTTCTGCTTCTGCAACAATTTCATATCCTTTTGGCTTTAGGATGTTTGCAAGCATCATCCGCATAAATTTTGTGTCGTCTACTAACATTACTTTTTTTCCCATAGGATCCTCCTAGAGATTTTTTTTTTTTTTAAGCATTGTTTATTTAATTAATCTAATTCATTATTCTAAATCAGTCTTTATCATTAGCATAGGTTCTTTTTCATTTGTTCAACAATGTACCTTATACCTTTCTCAGTGAGTTCTACCTCTCTTTCTCCAGAGACTCTTAATACCTTAATAACTATTAATTCTTGAACGATTTTCCCTAATTCCTCAGTTGATATGCCAAGCATTTGCGTCGCCATTTCATCGTTTATATCACTGGTATACATCATCTGCAGAAGCATAAATTGTTGTTCATTGAGTTCTATATCTTCATTGTCTTTTTCGGATGAATCTTTCAAAATTTTTATGTATTTGTTTAAAAAATTTACAATCCTTTTATTAGCAGTTATTAGCGTTGATATTATTACTCCATCTTTTATATATTTCAACGTTATAGACGCTCTATCAAATTGCTCCTTACCTTTTTCAAAATTATCAATTTTAGTTATATCAATTATCTCATTTTGTTTTTTACCGAGCCATTCTGATGTTAAACATAACATGTTTTCTTCTATTTTTATTATTCCCCGGACAGGTTGTTTATCAAGATTTACCTTTCCCGCTATACTAAAGGGACAAACAAATTCAATGTCAGATCCGGTAGCTAGACAAACGAGTAAAATTGTTATGAATAATTTAATATTTTCATTTGTTGTTGAAATCAAAGAAACCAGTTTTTTATCACCGGTTGTATGTTGAATAGGAACAACTCGGGTTGATCCAATTGCGAGTTTACCGATATCTATTTTTGTGTCTAAATCTGTTATTTCTGATAAGTAAATACTTGTTTCTTCATTTTCTGATCCTAGTATTACTCTTTTGTCGGTGATGGAGATAAATCCATTCTGCCATCCTTTTTTCACTTTATCTATTGGATCGGGCAGGGAAGAAATATATTTTATAGATGTCTTGTTAAGGACTTCTTGTTCTTCAGTCATGATTTTTATTTCCATTCCATTTTCTACTATTTTATATTTTAATATATGCTAAAGCCTACCATATTATCTGTTTTGGAATAAATTACTAAATCTATTCTTATTTTATGTAAGATTTTTTGAGTGACTAGTTCCCATCACGGAATTTTTTTTGTTAATTTGTTGAACGGTATTCTTCTATTTATATGTTAATGATTTTATGGAGTAAAATCGGTCTAAAATAGGAGAAAAATCGGTAAGGGGCGAAGCATTGGTAAAAAAATTATTAGCAATTCGAAAAATTGCGGTTTATTATTGAGAATTATGAATTTTTCTTTATTATTTTCGGAAGCGAATAGATGTGTTCTTGTTCTTTTCCTGGGTGAGCCATAGTCCGATCGGGCGGACGGTGTTTGGTTTGGTCATTTTAGATTTCGTCCATTGGAAAAGATCATTATGTGAGATGGTTGTACAGCAGTGCTCACAGGCGAAAAACTGGTTTTGTACAATGAGTCCTGAGAGATTCTTACCTAATGTCATCTTTTTATGACAGATGTCGCAAACGGTGGTGGTTTCTTCTGTTGGAACAAAGGATGTTTGTGGAAGGAGCGTGGTAAGGTTTTCTGGAGGTGTTGAATCAATTATTTGGATGGAGTGTATTTCAGTAGTGTCATAGACCGGAGGGGATGGTTGTAGCTCATCTTGTAAAAGAGTTGATTGTGTCTCTTGTTGTTGAGGAACATCTTGTTCTTTGTTGTATGTTTGGATTTGCTTGCTTGTTTTTTCTACCAAGAGTCTTTGGATATGTGTAAAGAGTTCTTCCATTTCAGGATCTTTCGTGTTCTGTTCACCCATTGGAATGCATACCCCCATAATTTTTTAAATATCATATGTTGAAGTGGGTTTTTGAGATTGTCAACATAAAGAAACCGTTTCAGTACATTGTCATTTTACCTTCTCATATAATCTCCAAGTTAATGCATCCTTCCCGCACTTAGGACAAATACTACTCATAATATTTCTCCAATAACTCATCAAAGTATCAAATTTCTTAGTGGTTAGTAATCCTTCCTGTAACATTTTCTTATAGTACCTGATGTTTTTCTCCTTATTCATATTGTACTGCTGGAAATTTATGTTTCGACATGTAGGACAGGAAAACTCTTTTCCGAGGTTTGGAAGTGAGAGCAAATTTTTACACTTTGGGCACGAATAAATATCAAATATCGTATTTTTATCCTTGCTTCCGTACTCTACCTCAAAAAAAGCATGACATGAACCACAACTTGTTCTATACCTATCAACCATACAAATCCATCCTGAACGACGAAGAAACCAAAAACCCTATCAAAAATAAAAAAAAAGAGAGGGAGAGAATGATTGCTTTTTCAATTGAAATCATTATATCGCTGTAGTCAAAGGTGTTTCGGTTGTATTATCTGCAGCTGATGTTTTGGTTTTTTCTTTTTTGATGTTATCCTCAGCGGTTTTCTGTGCTTTCCAGATCTGCTCATAGTCTTTTGATTCCAACACTCTGCTAAGATCTAGCAGTGTAAGGAGTCGTTTTTCATCAAGGATTCCTACCCCTTCGATGTAGTTATGATCAATGTTGCTAGTAATCATACTTGGCGCGTCACGGATTTTATCGCCTTCCAAACGAAGTACTTCGGTAGCGCTGTCAACAATCATCCCTACGGTGTTTGACCCCACCTCAACGACAAGGATTCTGGTATTGTCATCAACGGTTTTTGAGGGAAGACCTAGTTTCATGGCAAGATCGTTGACGACGATGATGTTACCTCGGAGGTTGATGACTCCCTTGATGTATGGAAGAGAATTGGGGATGCGGGTGACATCCTCCCAGCGGATAATCTCTTTGACTTTATTGATGTTCACCCCGAATTCTTCTCCGGCGAGTTCGAACACCACCAGTTGTTGCTCGTTGAAAGTTTTTTTGTTGTCTGTTTTACTTTCTGTTCCAACAGGCATTGCTCATCACCTTCGATTAACTCTTTATTTCAGGGGCTTTCGGAGCTTCATCTTTTTTTTCTTCAGGTGTTGTTTTCATAGAAGTTGGGTGTGTAGCAACTGGGTGAAGTTTTTTTCCCCATAGATGTTTCTTGGTATCTCCATCTGTGGCAATATGATGAATCTCGGGTTTCGGTTTTTTCTCAGTAGGTTCATGATGAACCATCATAGTGGTTTTGGTTTGGTTGTTATTGAGTTTAAACCGTTCGACAATGGTTTTCAGCTCTGTTGCGATAGCAGTCATCTGTTGGGCGGCACTGGAGACCTGTTGCATGGATGAGGTGACTTCCTCTATTGACGCAGAGACTTCCTCAGCACCAGATGCATTTTCTTGTGCGACTGATCCGACTTCTTGTGCTGATTTGTTCACTGCGGCGATGACTTCAGGGAGTGCTTCGAAGGCGGATACTGCTGCTTCAACACCTCTGCTTCCTTCTTCGACTTGTTTGGTGTTTTCACCCATGCTTTTCACTGCGCTGTCAATCTCGGTTTGTATTCCTCCGATGAGGTCACGTATTTGTTGTGTTGCTTGTCCTGATTCTTCCGCAAGTTTTCGTACTTCGTCAGCGACCACTGCAAATCCTCGTCCTGCTTCACCAGCCCGCGCTGCCTCAATTGCTGCGTTGAGTGCAAGGAGGTTGGTTTGTTCACTGATTTGGTTGATGGTGTCTACGATTCTGCCGATCTCCTGGGATTTCTTCCCCAGGGAAGAGATTTTCTGTGCGCCTTCCTGGGTTGTTCTTTTAATGATTTCCATTTTTGAACTTACTTCCTTTGCTGCTTTTTGTCCGGTCTCTGAGGAGGTTCCTGCTTGTTGGGATTGTTTGAGCATGGTTTCAGAATCTCTAGCTGTGTTCTGTGAGCCACTTGCGACTTGCTGGATGGTGCTGGAGACTTCTTCCATGGAGGCGTTGACTTCTTGTGCGGAGCTGGAGAGCTCTTCTGCTGAGCTTGCGACTTGATCGGTGTTCGTCCGTACAGCTGAAATCGTTTCCCGTAAACCAACGAGCATTGCAGTAAAGCCATCTGCAAGGTTTTTTACATCTCCTTTGACATTTTCAACTTTAAGGTCTTGGGTAAGATCGCCAGTCGCTATTACTTTTGCATTAGAAGCGATTTGCGAGACAGGCGTAGCAACATTATCAAGCATTTCGTTTAATGAGGCGGACATGGTTCCGATTTCGTTTTTATTGTTAATTGAGCATCTCTTGGAGAGATCCCCGGTATCGGCAAGGTCTTTCATTTCCCGGGCGATAGTTCCCAGTGGCTTGGTTATTGATCGGGTAATGGTCCAGGCTAGAATGATGCCAAGGGCGATTGCAACGCAGAGGAAGGCGATAATCATAAGGTTGGCTTGTGTCTGTGCTACTGTTTCTGTATTTAACGCCATTGCATCTAGTAAGGCTGAACCTCCATAATAGGTGCTGCTGCTTTCGGCACTTCCCATGATAGTATTACTTTCCGAATTCATCGTGGTGATAAGTGTTGCCAAAGTTAATTGATCAGTATGGAACGTATTTGCGGCGCTAATGTAGCTTGTAATATAGGTTTGAATCTGGGTTGCTGCGGCTGCAAGTTGCGTATCGCCTGCACAGAGTGTTGCTAGTTTAGTTGCTTCTGTTTCGGTATCTGTAAGAGCTGTTTGGAATGCGGTCCACCGCTCCTCGTTATGGAATGCGATATAGTAGACTGCTGCGACCCGGTGAAGTGCAAATGTTGTTTCCAATTTATCTGCCTGCAGATAGATTGCGCTACCAAGTGTCGTCAATTGTTTTACTTTTGCAATTTGGTCATTAAACCCAGCACCTATCGTGGTCCATTGCGTTCGAACAGCATTTGTGTCAGCGACCGTACTTACATAGGAGTCAAATGCAGTTTTATAGGCGGTAGAATGCGTTGCCATCGAGGTCAGGATATCTTTCATTTTTGCATCAATATTCATTTTCTGCATTTCTGTAATCATTGTACCAAGGTTTGTTAACTCGGTGTTGAATGTATCTACTGTCGTTTGCTGCTGATTGATGATATAATCACTGACCGTCGCATCAATTTTCAATACTTGAGAGTCTATTATTTTTGCATCACGGACTTGTTCGGCAGCTGAAGTAGCCTGGGCTAATCCATTGTATCCAACGAATCCAATAACTGAGGTTAATACAATTAGGGTTACAAATCCAATCACTAGCTTCTTGCTTATTTTCATATCATTCCATCTTCCCATATTCTTCTCAACATCCTTTTTCCTTTTTTTCTCTTCTATTGTTCTGTTTTGTTGCATCCCATGTACCAATACAGCAAGGAAAATTTTTCCAGGTTGCAGAATTTATAGTCCGTATTCACTATAGAGCGTACGCTCTGCAGATAATCAAGGATACTAAGCACTCTTAAGGGAGCATCCCATCTCACCTGCGAGCAAGCTCTCATCCCACCTTCAAAGTGGTTGTACGACACATGAATATTTGTTCTTGATATTTATAAATAGGGGAAAAACGATTACTAAACAGGGTAAAAATAGGGCTAGGTAATAGTTCGTTTGGTCACCAATGTCTTCCCTCGGTCTGAAATTGAAACTATTTTTAACCGCCCCTTCTTTTTTATGACAATCAATCCTTTATCTTCGAGGAATCGTAACCGTTTCGCGGTTGTTGATTTCACAATAGAAAATTGTTTACTTATGTTCTTAAAGGGGACAAGGAGGTTGTGTTGTTTCTGTTCATAAAGATAGTGAAGGATGCTAAATGCATCCTCATCCATATCGATATCAACGATGTCTTGACGTGGAAGTTTCTGAAGCTCAGCTTCAAGGACTGCAAGCTGTCGAGCATCCAGAAGATCAGGGTTGACACCTATCAGAAGCAGAGATTTATTTTGTGCAATAATACCGGTGAGCTGATAGAGAGTTTCAACAAATTTTTCGTAGGTAAAGCGGTTAATGAGATAGTCGATGCGATCGATAAAGATAACAGAGTTTATATTATTTTTACTAAAATCGTCAACAGCAGCTTTCAGCTCTTCAAGAGTAACAATATTTTTAAACTCTTCAAGGGGAAATGGATCTAATACCATAATCTGGACATTTTCTGAAAAAATGTTTCTCAGCTTTTCTGGGGTTCCTCTGGTGATATAAAATCCTGTATATCCTGATTTCGTTATAACATTAAAAAATTCTACAGAATTTATGGTTTCTTTTGTCGTAATCAGGTAACTTCCACCAATCATAAGTTTTTCATGCAGGCCTAGCTCATAGGTGATGTCTCGTGCAATCAGTAGAACGCCTACAAATCGGTTTGTTACTTCTCGGATAATTGAGCAAGAGGGCTTGAGTACTTTTGTTGAACCGTGCCTTGTTCTAATGATGATATTATCAAGTTTCCAAGGGATATCATGGGTGATGTTGTCTATGTATTCACGCAGATTGGCATTATCTTTAAAAATTGGTACGGCCCAAATGTTTTTTCCAAGCATTTCTTGGTCTTTATATCCGGTGACGCGTTCAGCGGTTTTATTCCAGGCGGTGATGATATTTTGTTTATCAATGGAGATTATGACTTCGGAAGCACTGTTAATGATATTCTGAAGAAATTCTTTTGTGTGGATGATTTCTTCAAGAACTTGCTTCTGTTTAGTAATATCAATCATAGATGCCATAAGGCAGAGAGGAGAACCGTTTTCATTATGTACCAGACTAAAAGAGATTTCTACAGAGAGAGGCTCACCATTTTTTTTCTCAGCCGTGAGTTCTCCCATCCATCCGCCTTTCATTATTACGGTATCAATGATGTCCGCTAATTCCCCTTTTTTTTTCCAGAATTTTACGAGTGGTTTTCCAAGAATTTCGTCATCGGTTGGATATCCCCAGAGATTGAGAAATGAATTGTTGACGTAGGCTATATTTCCATCAAGATCAGTAAATGTTATACCATTGATGGATGACGCTATTGCGTTTTCCTTAATTTCTTCAGCAATATCTTGTAATAGTGTTCCTTTTGTTATGTATGGACTGTTGTTGAGTTCTCTAAGGGTTTCTTTATTTCGCCGGTTCATTATAATTCCAACTACCGTTTATCTCCCAAAGAATAACTCTAATATCCTTTCCACACTATATGAGTTTTCCTATTTTTGGTTCTGTATCTTTCAGCGTTGGCACAAAAGGGTTGTTACATATAAGGAATATTGCCACCCCTGTCATTTGAGACTCGTATACTTCGCCAAAGCTATATGAGACCTTTTTTGATGGGGGTGGTATTAGTATCACCCTTTATCAAAAAAGTATTTTGAATCACATGTTCTCCATATGAGGGATAATAACTGGAAAGACATGAAAAAACAGACATGGTATAGAATGTGTGATTTATAAAGCCTAACCATATGATAGTATTCTTGTAAGATGATTTGAAAGGGGTTAAAATAATCACTTGCGAAAGATATATTTTTTCCCCTTTCAATAATCCTAAAAAAAATATTGGCGGCCGTGTCGGGATTTGAACCCGAGTCACCAGGTGCGTAAGACCAGTGTCCTGTCCTAGCTAGACCACACGGCCGAGCGGACGCGGTGAGATTCGGACTCACGAAGGTGCTGGCACACCCGCTTGATCTAAAGTCAAGCACAATAACCACTCTGTCACGCGTCCATTTTTCTTTTTATTTCATATTATTGTAGAGCCTCCACCCGTAAAAACGGGTTCTCCCACCAACTGATATTATAGAGGTACCTTTTTAAATTTATCATCATGGTCAACTTCAACAAGTAGGTGTATACAATTTTCAAGATATTCTTTACGTTTCAGTTCAAAGCCAGCCTCAACAAAATGTTTCATATGAATGAATACTCTTGTACTTATTCCCCTTGATTTGTAAAAATTAATTAATTTTTCAATGTTTGAAATAATTTTTTCTTTCATTTCAATATCATTATACCATTCATTATTTTCTGAATATTGTATATGATTACAAAGGCGAAATATTTCCCCCATAATTTTTTGTGTATCGATTACATCAATAGTAAAAGTGTAACTATCTGTTACTGTTCCTTTTTTAATTGAAGAAAAAAAATCTTTATACCTTTCTAATATTGAAGGAGACAAACGATATTTTCCCCATTCGATCTCTTCAATTATTCCAGATTCTTTTAACCAATTCAGAAATTTAACAGCATAACTCTTTTTTGTTGAAAGCGTCCAGGTAATTTTATTGTATTTTTCTAAAATATCTCCTATATTTCCTTGGGTGATAACTTCAAAATTGTTATTGATTATAATTTTTAATATATCTTTAACAGGAGGATATTTCATTAATATATCTTGGAAAATGATTTGTCTTTTAAAATAATCATGTTCATTTTTAAGTTGTATTCCATCCTCAGTTAATTCCATTAAATTGTTCATATTATCGATATATTTTCCTATTCCAAGGTCTAGTAACGTGTTTGCATATAGGATTCTTTTAATTTTTTTTGTTTCAGGAAAATCATCCTCGATAATTTTCCAAATATTATTAACAAAAGATTCATCCAATAATTTGAAAACAACTATAGCAGATGAATATGGGAGTATCATATTGATATGTCTTGCTCTATGTTTTCCCCTGCCCCTACCTCTTCCTCTATTTTTATATTTGTATAATTTAAAACCATCAAGAAGGTCTTTACAACTGTTTCCCACAATCTTATAGGTTCTTTCATCTAACCATTTTTGTTTCACAAATTTTTCATTTAATTTTGTTCCTAATGTCTCATTATCTATATCAGGCATTTGCGTCAACATGTTATAGGCTTCACTGAATAATTTAGATCTCATTAGCAAATTATTTTTAGCATAATCCCTGATTTTATCTTCATCATTTTCAATCAACAATGATGCAAAATTTTTACCATTTTCAGTCAACTGAAAACCTTGATGAGTTCTCAATATTAAAGAAAATTCTTTCATTACAGCAAGATTATTGTACAAAGTTGGAGCAACTTTTTTTAATTCAGCGACACTTAACGGATGGTCTGATTTTTGTATTGTAATCAGAATATTTTTTATTGTATTAAATGTAGATTGTGGACATGTTATCATTTAATCATCTTGCGAAAGATAATTGTTATAGTGAATGTATCATTACATATTTAACCCTTAGGGATAAAATAAGCATAGGATACAATATTTTCATTAATCAAGATAAAAAATAACCTTTTTTCTCGATAACAGTTCCATTTATTTCTTGCCCTTCTTTCCATCCTAAAGCTTCAACATCCTTCGGAGGTATCACAATAACATATTTGTATATTGGTTTTCCTTTGTATTCCCTTGCTTTCTGCTTCTGGAGAATCATAGGTTATAGGTGAAATTGCTAAAATAGTTAATAGTCCTGCAAAACAAATTAGAGATGATATATTATTAACAACGATGGCAGCTCTTAAAAATAATATTGCAATTAAATGGTTTAATGGTTCAATTGGGCAAAGTGTAATTATCAGCGATCCTGATTCTAATGAAAAGGCTTGGGCGAGAATTGAATTTTTAATTCCTTACGGTGATGTCATTAATAGGCCAAGTGTTAGAGTATCACCACAAAAAGGAAATAAAACATATCAACAAATAATTGCATGGCATAAAACTATGTGGGATGATGAAAGATTTTGTAAGTTCCCTCCATCTTATGTAGAAGTTAATAAAATGTATGAGACTTCTAATCCCGAAATAAAAAAGTGATATCTATAAAGAGTTATAAACTCAAATGTAACAACCCTAATGTGACAACTCTCTATGATACAGAACCCTATTTTTTATCTATTTATACTAAGGAAAAAAGATGTTTTATTGAGGGAATTATTTCATATCAATCAATGCCGGTATGATCCCTACTATCTGGATAAGTTTCTGACGAATCAGTTCAGGGGAAAGCACCAGATCGACACCTCCGGTTTCGTAGGCGGCTTTTGGCATACCATACACGATGCTCGAATCTTCATCTTGTGCGATCGTGAGACCACCAATATTTTTTATGTGGAGCAGACCCTGGGCACCATCTTTTCCCATTCCGGTAAGAATCACTCCAATAATCCGATCATTTCCAGATGGAACAAGGGAGTTCATGGCAACATCAATCGCAGGACACACAAAATTGACTTTCCCGTCTTTAAACAAATGAATGTTTCGATTGTTCTTTAGTTCAAGGTGCACTTCACTCGGTGCAATATAGATAATTCCATCTCGAATTATCTCTCCATCTTCAGCAAGTTTCACGACCATTGTTGTGCCTCGTTGGATGGTATCACGAACTGACCGGTTAATAAAGAGCGGCATATGTTGGACGAGAATGAGACTGGCGTTCAGAAGAGGGAACTCGGAAAATATCTGTATGAGTGTTTTAGGCCCACCTGTTGAAGATCCGATAACAATGATATTTTTTATGGGTATACAATATCCCCTTGAGAATGTTTCTAGGAGAGATAGGAGTAGTATATATTCACGGTTTTGATAAGATCATCAGGGTTAAATGGTTTTGTGATGTAATCGAAAACGAACTCCTTTAGGTCATCGACTTTTTGATCTATTTGATCTTTTGCGGTAAACATTGATATGATATTTCCAGTATTATATCCATTTGCTACAATCTGTCGAATAGTTTCCCATCCGTTCATTTCTGGCATCATGATATCCATAAGGATGACGCCTTTGAATCCTTTAGCTAACTCATCTAAACATTCTTGACCTGAGCTTGCGGTATGGACAGTAAATCCCTCTGGTTCGAAGAGTTCTTTCATAGTGATAAGAATATAAGGATCATCGTCAACAACGAGTAGTTTTTTCTGTTTATTAGCCTCGTGGGAAACCGGTTCGTTTTCCTCAAGTTTTGAGAGAGCAGCATCAATTCTTTTTTTCAAATCACCAATCTCAAAAGGTTTTTCGATGTAATCCTCAGCAATGATACCACCAAATTTTTTACTGGTTTTATCGCTCACTACGGTTAGGAATAATATAGGTATGTTTCTCCAGGTAGGGTGTTCTTTCAGGCGACGTTGTACTTCCCATCCATTGGTAATTGGCATCACGACATCAAGCAAGATGAGATCAGGCAGGTACCCTTTGTTGAGCAGCTCAAAGCATTCTTTTCCACTGGTGACCCCCATGACTTCAAAGGTTTGGTCTATATCTTGCAACCCCAGTTTCACGGAAAGAATTATATCTGATTGATCATCGACGATTAAAATTTTTTTTCTCATTATTGTATCCCTGCTTTATGAAGTTTGATTTTTTTCATCTGTATTATGTACCTCTTTTCCAAGATGTTTCGAGGTAAGGACTTTCTCAACACGAGATTTAATATCTGATATCTCAAATGGTTTTTCTATGTAGTCATCCCCCATGAATTTTCCTGCGTTTCGTGCGATTCGATCAATACGTGCTGTTAGGAAAATGATCGGGATGTTTTTCCAGGTGGGATGTTCTTTGAGTTTGTCGTATACCGCCCAGCCGCTCATCTCAGGCATCATGATATCTAAGAGAATGATAGTAGGGATTTGATCTTTGTTGAGGAGCTCCAGGCAGTGATGTCCGCTCTGGACACCGATGACATGATATTTTTCAGGCTCGTCTTCAAAGCCGTTTTTCAGGGAGATAATCACAGCGGGATTATCATCAACTACCAGTATTGTTATCATTTTTTTATCGCCCCGTTCAACTTTAAGATTATGTTGTGTAAGGGTTGAGTTCCTGGTGAACCTCTTGCGCTGAACTCGCGATTGCCTTGTGCAAGATTGCTCCAGTCATACTTGGAAACCATTCCGATGATGACTATCTTGTTGCTACAGATATTAATCTTATTTTCAACCTCGCCGTCGATACTATAATTTGGGCAGGTGATGACAGTAGTTTTATTTTTTTGTGACAAATTTACCACCAAATTTACAAATAAGCTATATGAAGATTCTTATACTTGGCGCTCTATTTAATACCAAAATCAGACATAGAAATCTTAAATATGTCCTAATTTATTCCCGTAAGTAATGAAAAAGACTGTATTAGACCAATTGGACATGAAGATACTGAGTGGTTTATCAAAAAATTCTAGAATCTCTTATAATAGCTTGGGAAAAAAGATAGGTTTGACGGCAAAGAGCATTAGAGCCAGAATCAAGAACATGCAATCAAATGGCGTTCTCATCGGGTTTGACGCCATCATGAATTGGTCGATATTAGGTTACACTAAATTCTACCTTTTAACCTTGAGAGTAAAGCAAGGTGACCAACATGTCCAGGGCAGTCTTCGCCTTCTAGGGGATATAGTAGCCAAGATTGACGGCCTTGGAGGAGTGTCCATGTTCCTCCTGGCTATTAGGGCTGAGGCTGAAGAGAAATTTGACCGTCTGGTAGAACAACTTGGCCAGGATTTATTTGAAACCCAAACAATCATGATTCCCTTGGCTAAAGGTGAGCTTACTCGTACTGACTTTAAGATAATCAGCTGTCTGCTCGACAATCCCCGAATGGAAATCTCAAATATTGCAGATCAAATAACAATGTCATTAAAAACAGTCGCACGAAGGCTTAACAAAATAATTGAAAATAACTTCATGACTTTTTCGGTACATGCCAACATTGTAGCTTTTCGCGGTTATATAGTCTCTGTTATTTTTGTCAAGTGTGAAAAGGAGTTTTCTCTCGCAATGCTGGAAGATTGCGTCGCTGATATCGAGGATGCATTTTTTATCTACATACCATGGTTCATTCAGCGACATACTGCTTCTGGGTTTTATTTCACTCGGGACGTATTTGTTTTAGATTCGATAATTAAGAAAATTGAATCCTCTCCGGGGGTTAAAAAGGTGATTCTTTTTTTCCCAACTCTTTGTGAATATTATAATGAGGAAATAACAAAATTCGTACAAAAAAAGCTCAGCTAACGCGCGTTAGGGCGGCGTCCCTTGAATTTTTTAGGCTGATTCAAAACTCAAGATTCATTTTGTTTGATAGGTGTTTAACGATGGTTCTTGCAGCGAATCCCTAGAGGGCATTTTATGCTAGACCTTCACTTCCCCTCTCCTGGGGTCACTGAAGGATTAGCACGTAATCCCGATAGGAGCATTCTATTCATTAACATGGTCAGTTCATTGAAAAAAAGAAATGATTATATTTTCCGTGAATTCAAAAATCAGGGAAAATGCTTTAAGCTTTTTTTACGAAAGGAAGTGTGAAGAAAAATGTTGTCCCTTTATCCTTTCCCGGGCTTTCCGCCCATATTTTTCCTCCATGTTTCTCCACAATCCGTTTACAGATAGGTAATCCCAGGCCGCTACTGTCGAGGTCATGACGGGAGGTATCGGCTTTATAGAATTCTTCAAAAATATGGTGCATATGCTCTGCAGTGATACCGATACCGGTGTCTTTTACTGATATGAGCACCATGTCGTTTTCTGTTCGTGCGTCTAGCATTATCTTTCCGCCCATTGGAGAAAACTTCACCGCGTTGGTGAATAGGTTATCAAAAATCTCTTGTAGTCTCAATGGTTCAGCATCAGCAACAAGATTTTCTTGAATATGATTTTCAATAATCATGTGATGTTCCTGAAACATCGTTTTATGAATATTAATTACTTTTTCTGCTTCAGAACGTAATGAGACCGACTTGGTGGTGAATTGAATCGATGGCTCAGAAAGAACGGCAAGTATAATGGTTTTCTCCACCAGCTCCTTTATGATACGAGCGTTTACAAGGACTACTTGGAGTAACTCTTTTTGTTTTAAATCCTGCTCTTTTTTCTCGATAATTGGTAAAAGGGTAACTAGGGGTACTAACGGGTTTTTTAAATCATGGGCTAGCATCTGGATGAACTCGTCTTTTTGTTTTAACAGGATTTCAATCTGTTCTGTTCTTCGCTTGACTTTTTGTTCCAATTCAGCATTCATTTCTGTAACGACGCGATTTGCTTCCTTTAATCGCTCATCAGCCAATTTCTGTTGAGTGATATCCCGTGCGGTACCTTGAATAGCCACTGGTTTTCCATCCTGATACACTAGTGAAGAAACCGTTTCAATGTAGATATCTTGGCCATTTTTACTTCGTAATTTATATTCTATTGGTTGAGATTGATATCCGGTCATCTTCATGGTTTCAAGGACCTGAAACGCTTGGGCTAATTGTTCTTGATCAATAATAGAATTAAACGTAAGTGAAGTCAATTCTTCTTTTGTATACCCGAGAAGTTTTAATGCTGCAGGATTAGCATCAATAAAATTTCCTTGAAAGTCACAGAGGTACACCAGTTCAAGAGAACGATCAAATAATGATTGGTAACGTTCCTGGGTCTCGCGGAGTTTTTCCTCAGCATTCTTCCGCTCGGTGATATCCTTAATCACACCATCGTATGATATAAGATGGCCTTGGCCGTCAAAATGTAGGATTGGTGTATCAAGCACCCAACGAACCTGACCATCCTTTCGAATAATACGATGCTCCATAACATTTATTTTTTTACCAGCAAGAATTCTGCGAGCACAGTCTCTTACCTGATCGCGCTCCTTCTCGGGAATCATACTTATCCAGAGGTACGGATCCACCTTAAAATCCTGACTTGAATATCCAGTGACTATCTCGCATGCTTCACCATGAATTGTGTCAATCGCTCGTCCATCCTGGACACGAACAGTATACAGATAGTCGCTAAGTTCCTCGGTAATCTTTTTATAACGCTCTTCACTTTCCTGCAATTTCTTCTCAGCTAGCTTACGTTCGGTGATGTCGCGGAACAACCAGATTCTTCCAAAATTAGTTCCGTCTTTTCCAATGACCGGAGCCGAATACCTGTCCAGGACCATCCCGTCCTTGAATTCAACTTCATCACGGCTGATTTCATTTGGATGAGCGTAAAGATATGCAACCCTTTCAACAAACTTTTCCGGATCTTTAGTCCTGTTCTTTACGAATTCCAGCTGCTGCTTATCATCGTTATTTGCGACAATATCCTTTGGAATCTTCCATAAGTCTATACAGCGTTTGTTTTGGAGGATTTTAATCCCTTTGGTGTCGACTATTAGGACTCCATCGATGGCAGTATTTACCTGTGCTTCTAGTAATGCTGTTTTCCAGCATATTTCTTCTTCAGCTTTCTTGCGTTTGGTGATATCTCTAATCGAAACATGAAGAAATGGATGGCCCTGAATTGGGACAAGTGTGCATATTATCTCGGTCATTATGGGTGTTCGTTCGGAATCGTGTTTGAGATGAGCCCATTCGAATTGGGCGGAGCCTTTTTCTGTTACAGAGGCAAGAATCAAATTTGCGATGTTTTTGGATGGTGTCCCATCCGGCTGAAATTCCGGAGCGAATTCAGCGGGATTATGCCCCTCTACCGTTTTCTTATCCTTTAAGGCGAAGAGCCGCAACATTGCATCATTACAGTCAACCACTAAGCCTTCATTATTCAAAAGAATCTGAGCCTCGGCTGATCCTTCAAAAAGGCGTTTAAACTTGTTCTCGCTATCTCTCAGCGCCTGTTCCGCCTTGACGCGCCCGGTGATGTCGCGCATGGAAATGAGGCGTGCTTGGCGCCCCCGATAGGTGATCGGCCTGCTATGTGTCTCGGCTGGAAGTATTGAACCGTCTGACTTGGCAAGTTCGATTTCGTATGTCTCGGTGGAGCCAGTGCGCATACGGGCCAAAACACGTTGTCGCGATTTCGATGTGAATGGAATTATCTCCAGGCCGTTCTTTCCTACCAGGTTGTCAGGGTTTGAGTAGCCAACCAGTTCGGCGAATGCCTGGTTCGCGTCCATAATGACGCCGCCTTCGTGGACCATGATTCCTTCAGCGGTGATTGAAGACAGTATTTTGAAGCGCTCCTGGCTCTCATACACCTCTTCCTCAGCCTGCTTACGCTTGGTGATGTCCTCTATGACCGAAACAAAGTGCTTTGGAGCGCCGGTCGGTCCGCGCAGGAGTGATACAGTGAGATTGACCCAGACACTCGATCCGTCCTTTCTGATGTATCGTTTCTCCCTCGAATATGTTTGAATCTCATTTACCATAAGTTGATGCCTGGCGGCTATATCCTTTAGCAGATCGTCTGGATGTGTGATGTCCTGAAATGACTTGGTCAGTAACTCCTCGTTCGTGTAACCGACAATGTCGCACAATCGCTGGTTGACGCGCAAAAAGCGGCCCTCAGGAGCAACCTGTGCAATACCAACGGCGGCTTGCTCAAAGGTAGCTCGAAATTGTTCTTCCCTCTCCTGTAGTGCCTCCTCTGCTCGCTTGCGCTCGGAGATATCTCTGCACAGTGTTAATATTCTTTGATTGTTATCAGTGTAAATAACCGTAGCGTTGATTTCGATGGGTGTAGTTTTACCGTGTTTGTCAACATAGTCAATCTCCAAGTTTCGAACAAATCCCTGCTGTATGCATTTTTTTATTTCTTCAACATTTTTTTGTAAATTGTGCTCCGCGGTCCATTCTGTAACGCTTCTCCCCAGTATCTCCTCTAAACTAGAATGACCAGATAACCTTACATATTCTGAATTGGCATCTAATACGTTGCCCTGTGAATCTAAGATACAAAATCCTGTATCGGTCGTCTCCAACAGGGTTCGATATTTCTTTTCGCTTTCCTGCAATGCAATCTCAGCTATTTTACGCTCAGAGATATCTTCGAGGATTTCCAGCACACCGACTAAATCCCTGCCCGTATTCCGAATTATTGTCGCGGTAAATTGTAACCATTTTCCATCATTTCCAAGGTTCGGGAAAAAGTCAGTTGCTTCAAATGATTCATCTAATAACGATGATTTTTTATACCTCCCTGCATACCATTTCTCTATACCATCTAAAGCACCATCTATGAGGATATCTGCCATGCATGGTCTCTTTTGAGAATAAAATGCTTTCCAATGATTTGTTGTACCGATAATTTCCTCAGCACGTATATTACTTAGCGCTTCCAATGCTTTATTCCAATAGAGAACCCGATGGTTGCTATCTATAACAAACGCTGAAATGGATAGTCCTTGAATGATGGCTTTTAACTTCTGCTCATTTTCCAGTAAAGTTTCTTGGATTTGTGTACGGTCAATGATATTTGTCGTAACGGTAATAGAACTAGGCTCGTTGTTGACATTAATTATCGGAGAGGAATCTTTACCGATTTGGTCGACTTGAACTTTATTATGTGCTGAATCAGAAGTACCTACTAGTTGTCCTTCGTTTGGCATTTCTTTTCCAATTTCAGATTCATTACTCATTTCCTCATCACCCAATAATAGTTGACAACGCTAACAAACCAAACAGGTTAAATGCTTCGACCGTAAACACCATCACTTTGGTGCATACTCCATCATATATCTCTCTAAAGGAACCAGATTCTATATAAAATAGTGCTATAAAATAGTGACGGGTAAAAAAACAAAAAATAAAATATGGACGGCTATCTCATACGACGTGCTTTCATTCTGACAATCGGGTCATCAGAGATTAGAGAGATTTTTTCAGTAAGACTATCAAAACCGCTGACGGTATTAATATCAAATCTTCTAAGTGAGACACCTTTGCTAGTGACAAGGCTTATCTCCCCTGAGGTTTTATCCAATTCACCTGCGTGCATACTTGAGAGAGACTCAGGAGCAGGATGCATTTCGCTTACACGGGTCTGCAATTGTTTTTCCAAGAGTTCCGAGATAAATAGAGAGCGCGACCCAATCGTGTTTTGTTCATCAATTTTTTCTATGATGTTTGCGGGCAGTTCTAAAAAAACAATCTTCTTTTCCATTCAAATCACTCATCGTATAGTTGCTATATTAATGTTTAGTATTATTCTTTAATTTTCATCGGGGATGCATATCAATAAGTCCAAAATCCTTCCTTCTTATCGATGTAAACTCTAACCCTTTGGATTCACGGCAGCTTGTGTTCTTTGAAATGATACGATCAAAACAGTTAAAGCACCGGGGCGAATTCAGTGGCTACGCGTGAACTGGGCCAGATAACTCGTCACTGGCCATATAACACAGCGGGCATGGCCAACCCCCTGGGTTGGACGCCATCTGACTTCGAAGACGGCCAGTGGACTGCCTATCATATTACAAATTCTTCGGTATTCGAACCCGAACCTGCATCGTTTCAACCTAGTTCAACTTCGATCGGTTTGGATACTTTAAGTATTATTGTTGGTATAATTTTTATAGTTATACCCTTCATAGGTAGGTTGATACGTGCACGTTCTTCAAGACAGTGGTTGTAGATATTTTTATTTCTTGGGGAGAGGGATTTGAATTCACAATAAATAAGATCACCCTTTTTTCTTCAATAAATTAACCATGTTAATGAATAGCATGCTCCCGTCGGGATTTCGTGCCAATACTTCAGTGCTCCCCCGCGGGGGAAGTGAAGATCTGGCATAAAATCCCCCATAATGATCCCATCAGAAGAGGAACTTGAATTTACCAGTGAAAGTGGGCAAGTTGATTTTAACTCGTTTAACCAATGAGTTTAATTGCCTTGCTATGTATGAGGTTTCATACAAGTAAAAATTTATCGGCCAGTTAAAACAATTCAGAATACGGAGGCTAAGGAATATGAAGTACAGAAAATTAGGAAAAACAGGCATTCCACTATCAGCAATAGGATTGGGATGCATGGGAATGAGTGCCGCTTATGGGCATGCTGATGAACAAGAAAGTGTTGCCACTTTACACCGCGCATTAGAGTTGAGCATAAACTTCTGGGATACTGCCGATGTATATGGTAACGGAGCGAATGAAGAGCTGATCTCCAAGGTGCTGGTTGAGAACCGAGATAAGATTTTTATTGCAACGAAATTCGGTTTCAGAATAAAAAACAACAAGGGAGATGCTTTTGTTGGCGGAGAGACGTATATTGATGCGTCTCCAAAGTACATAAAGCAGGCAGTTGAGAATAGCCTAAGACGATTAAAAATCGACACGATCGATCTTTATTATACCCACCGTGTTGATCCTAATGTTCCTATCGAAGAAACGGTTGGTGCCATGGCTGATTTGGTAGATGAGGGAAAAGTACGTTACTTAGGCTTAAGTGAGTGTACTCCTGAAGATTTGCGAAGAGCGTATGATGTTCACCCGATAGCTGCAGTGCAAAGTGAATACTCCCTGCTCACCCGTGATGTTGAAAAAGAGATGCTGCCGTTGACCAAAGAGTTAGGAGTAGCATTCGTTCCATTTGCTCCATTAAGCCGGGGACTAATAACCAATACGCTCAATGTAAGCACTCTTGAAAAAAATGATTTCCGCAGAAATCTACCGCGATATAGTGGTAAATATTTGGAAAACAATCAAAAAATAGCAACAGAATTTGCTGCCTTTGCCGCAAACAAAAAGATAACACCTGCACAGCTTGCTTTAGCATGGGTTCTGGCACAAGGCGATAACATCATCCCTATACCAGGAACGAAAAGAAGAAAATATTTAGAAGAAAATGCAGCGGCAGCAGATGTTACGTTATCCACTGCAGACACTGAAGAAATTGAAGCACTGATCAGGAAATATCCAAATATCGGTCCCCGCTACAGCGAACGCGAGAACAAATTTGTAAAAAAATAAAAGAGAGAAAACCATGAGGAATAATAGCGAAATTGACAAAACATCTGGAGGAAAAGAAAACAATATTCTTGTAGTTTATTTTTCACATTCTGGCAATACACGAGTAATTGCCAATCAAATACATGAAAGTGTTGGAGGTGATATTGTAGAAATTCAGCCAGAAAATCTCTATCCAGACAATTACAATTCAGTTGTAAAACAAGCAAAACAAGAACTAGACTCAGATTACAAACCAAAACTGAAATCTAAGATTAAGAATATCAATTCATATAATGTAATTTTCATTGGGTATCCTACCTGGTGGTATACAACACCTAGGCCTGTTGTAACTTTTTTGTCAGAATACGATTTTTCTAAAAAGACAATTGTTCCTTTTTGTACTCATGAAGGGAGTGGTTTTGCGCAAGGTATTGAGACTATCAGAAAACTTTGTCCGCAGTCAACCATTCTGAATGGTCTTGCTGTACGGGGCGGCAATGTAAAAAATGCGCAGAATGCGGTATCCAAGTGGCTGCGAGCACTTGAAATGATAGAATAAAATCAGTATTTTTTTCTTCTAAAAACTAACCGTGCTTTTGAATAGCATGCTCCCGTCGGGATTTGAACCCGAGTCAAAGCCTCGAGAGGGCTTTATGATTGGCCGCTACACTACGGGAGCATTGTTGTTAACCGCCGGAGGCTACCTGAAGCAAGCACAGTTCCTCATCATGGTTGAGTGCCTCGTCGATCGGGATCGGCGTGTTCTTTCGCAGCACGATGAACGCATCCGGTCTGAGTTGGATTGACCGGAGGATCTCAGAAACGGTCGAACCCTGCCGAATCTCGACATCCTGCCAGGTGTTTCTCGGTATGAACTGTACTTTTATCTTCATGGAACCGATACCGATATAAAAAGGCCTTAGATTAAACTTTTTACGGTCTTCTCCTTGGATGCTGGGGTTGCCTAGCTCGGTTCACGGCGACGGTCTCGAAAACCGTTGGTGACAACACCTCAGGAGTTCAAATCTCCTCCCCAGCGTAATTTTTTTAATATTAATAGCGATGATTCTATTATAAAAGAATAATACGTTTAAGAACTTACAATTTATTTGATGTCTTTTGTTTGAGGAAATATCTTGTTAAAAGCAAACATACTGGAACAAAAATTGCGGCCCATGCAACCAAAACAAAATTACCACTTGTACTTCCTGAAGTTTCTGTGGTACTGAAATTAACTGGTAGAAAAGGTAACAGAAATGTTGGTACAAAAAGAACACTGTGAATTAGCAGGAAGACTCGAAATAAGACATCACGTCGGTTGATTGCAAAAGCCATAAATAGTGTAGCCAAACAAAGAAAGCAATACCCAAACATATCAATATAGAAAAACACAGTTCCAGGAGAATCAGAGACTATCTTCAATAACTCATTGCTCAACGTCCCCTTGAGTACTACAGAGATTTGGGTATAGTAAACCAAACTTACTAGAAGGGCATACATAATTCCAAAGGCAATAGCACAATTTACAAAAACCTCTTTTTCCGGTGGAATGAAAGTCTTCATAGAAATAATCATCATAACAACACTTATAGATAAAAATAGAACCGAAGTGAAATAGATAAATTTGGCATCTAAAACCACAAAGATTCCGAAAAGGGTCGTAAGCAAAGCAGCAAGAAGAGATGAAAAAATCCCAAGAGTTTTGGAAAATTGTTTCATGATTAATCTCCTTCATTAGTAACTATTAGTTACTTATAAAATGTTTCAAGTGGCAAATCCCTTCTCCTGCATTATCAAGTATTATTAATTTATAAATTCGTGTTTCCATCCTAACGATAAGCACCTGTCGATCATTTTCATGCCGGTAAATTGGCGTTCAAATCTCCTTCCCAGCGCTTCTACTCTCCTTTGGATTTTTTGAGAGACTCAATTTCAAGGAGTATCTCTGAGATGCCCTGTTGAAGGCTGTACTGAGGAGAAAACCCTAGCATGCGTTTTGCTTTTGCATTGCTATACGCGCGATCGACTTGCATATCGTCGACAAGAGACGTATGGAAGACATACTCGTCGACACCCTTGCGTTTGTTGGACCATTCAAGGTATCGTAAGATCGTTCGGACGAGCGATGAGGGGACTGTGTAGCGTGGTGCGGGAGCACGGAGGAGATGGGCCAACATGGTGAAAAGCTCTCGGTATGAATAGTAATCATCACTGGCCAGAATAAAGGTGCCTCCTAGAGCCTTCTCGCGGTTCTCAAGGGTAGCCATAATCCCTTGGACGACGTCAGTAACATACGTGAATTGAATGTAATGATCAGCAGCATTCCTCGGGATAGCGCGTAAGAGTCCCTGCCGCACGGCACGCAGCACAGGCATGGTGACGTAGGTATCACCTGGGCCATAGACGCCCGTGAGCCGCAGGATCGTCACTGGTAACTGTGCGCGATGCTCGTTGAGATATTGCTCCGCAAGCATCTTGCTTCTCCCGTAGCCGTACGCAGGTTGATACGGGGCTGATTCATCACCAGGGATCGTATCGACGGGACCCATCGCCTCTGTAGAGCTGATGTACAGGAAATGGTTGACATGCTCGTGCATCGCATCTTGTGCGAGAAGCTTGGTACCCTCGACGTTATGAGCATACAAGGTTTCCCAGGGGTCATGGAACCGCATCCGTGCTGCGAGATGAATGACCGTATCGATATCCTTCGTGACACCTTCAAGAGAGGACGGACTAAGAAGATCAGCAACCCGTACCTCGGCGCCAAGGTTTTCCAAGCGCTGCTTATCCTGCGGGTTCCTAATCATAACGATGGTATGATACCTCTCCTTGGTCTTCAGCGATTGAAGCAAATGAGAACCAATGAACCCTGTGGCCCCGGTCACGAGAACATGTTCCATTGAATCACTACAAAGAAGGAACAGTATAGAAATCCTTTGCCTGCTGCCAGGACCTTCGAATACTCAAGCAAACCTATGGGTTCAGGTTCATCTGCTTTCTCAGCCACCAGATGCCCCCAAGAAGCAGAGGTATACCAGCGATGACCGCGATCCAGACGAACACCCAGACTAGAGAGTACACGACATAATTGATCGTCCACGTCGCAAAGGCGATGTTCCAGTTCCCGTCGACGTACACCTTGATGATGAACCCGAGGAACAGGAAGAACGACACTGCTCCACCGCCGTCTGACCTGCGTGAATGTTTGCCAAACAGGTGCCTGCGCCTGTACTCGGCGCGCTCCTCCGCTGGAAGCTTCTTCCACCAGAGGAATACGATGAGCAGGATGACGAA
>Ga0335070_10000935_pt1 | contig 33529 bp, 42 predicted proteins | sample Lox_Sample_13_FD_206722 | JGI IMG/M metagenome (GOLD analysis project Ga0335070, IMG submission 206722) | Soil microbial communities from Loxahatchee National Wildlife Refuge, Florida, United States - Lox_Sample_1.3 | ecosystem: Environmental > Terrestrial > Soil > Wetlands | place: USA... | reverse complement strand
GTGCCCAAACCACCAAGCCCAACAACCGCAACCTTCCCCTCCGCAAGCTTCTTCTGCCCTTGCTTGCCAAGCTCTTTCAAAACAATCTGCCGACTGTAAAACTCACTATAAAGCGAAGAAATCCGCGTCTTAGGCAAGTCGGCTACTTCTCCTCGGAACCAGCTTTGTATCTACCCTTCTTAAGAAATTGCCTCTCATAAATCATCCTAACCCGCTGAATAGTATCCGCCTGGTCAGCAACCTTATCATCCCTAATCCGAGTAATCCTAGCAAAACGCAAAGCCATCCCACTCTTGTATTTCGGGCTTTTTTGAATCTCATTATACGCAACCTCAACCACAACCTTCGGAACCACCACAACCCTCCCACGCTCCTCACTAACCGCCAAACCCTTAAGCCTCTTCGTCATCTCAATAATCTCCGCATCAGTCAAACCCTTAAACGTCTTACCCAAAGACAAAAACTCACCAGACTCAGCATCCCGCGCCGCCAAATCATAATCCGACAACCACCCGTGCCTTCTGCCATAACCATACTCAGCAGCAACAATCACCAAATCCAAAGGCTCAAGAACAGGCTTAATCTTCAACCAATTCTTCCCACGAGTCCCAGGCGTGTACGGACTGTCAAGCTTCTTAGCCATCAAACCCTCATGACCCGCATCCATCGCCTCCTTCAAGAACTGCTCCGCATCTGCAACACTGTCTGTAATCAACTGCTCAGTCAATGATATGGCACCAGAAACCGCTGCAAGAGCCTTCCTCCGATCAACATAAGACATCGAAACCAAACTCCTCCCATCACAGAACAAAATGTCAAACAAGAAAAGTCTAATTGGAATACGCTCTGCTGACTCTTCTATTCCATGAACCCTTCTAAACCTCCGCATCAAATGCTGAAAAGGAACAGGCAAACCCGAAACATCAACCGCAACAACTTCGCCTTCCAAAACTGATTCGTTCGCCTTGACATTCTTGGCAACCAACTCAACAATTTCGGGCAGACTTTCTGTCACATCAGTCAACCTTCGACTGAAAACCCGCACCTCACCACCGCGCTTGTGAATCTGCACCCTAGCCCCATCATACTTGAACTCAAAAGCCGAACGCCCACCATGCTCCTCCAAAGCCTCAGCGACACCGTCAGCCATTTGAGCAAGCATCAACTCAACAGGCCTAAAAACCCTAAACCCAACCTTCGACAAGCCGTCCTTGCCTTCAGCCTTAAGCAACGCAGCAACTTCTCCAACATCACCCGCAGTCATACACGCCCTCTGCACCTCTTTCAACGGCACATCAAAAGCCTTACTCACAGCCTGCTCCATCAAACCCTCATGAAAACCCGTCCTCATCTCACCAACGAAAATCTTCACCAAATACTTAGCCTCCACAGGAGACGCAAGACTAAACAATGCTTCCACAAGACGCTCCTTCTTATCCCTTGAGCCTGCACCCATTGCCTCAGCTAACGCTTCAAAACTCCGCCTAACCTCCAAAATCGATAACTCTCTCTCAAAAAGCGCCGCCTGCCTCTTCACCGTGCTATTCTCAAAAACAATCTTAGTAGCAGAGCCAATATCGCCTGACTGGCTGAAAGCAGCATTAAAAACAGACCACTCAACACCAGTCAACCGCTTGATAACATCACTCAAAGTAGACCAACTAACATCCAACGTTTGCTGCCGCCACTTCTCAAAAGGCCTACCAAGAATCATCGACACAGCAGGCTCCACCTCCTCAGCAGCCAAACTTTTCAAGAAATCAGAAACATAATCTATCATTACAGTCCGTTTCCGCGTCGCTTCCAGCTTCTCACCTAGTTCTGCTAAGGTTTTGAACGAAGTAGGCATACCCTTAACCTTTCAAACGCTAACGTCTAGATTGCAAATTTAAACAAATAAGCCTTGTTTTGCTCGGGCTTAAACCAAAAAAGAAGATTGTTTGCGGACAGTGCAAGTTAGAATGACGCTTCCAATTTAGCTTTCGTTTCTTTAATTTTCTTATTCAGTTCCTCAACCTTATCCTTGTCTTTCAAAGCATTGTAACAATCCCGCGCATATTCAAGCGCGCTAACGCCATATCTGTCAAACCCTTTCTGAAATGAAAGCTCAGCCGATTTCATGAAGTGTTCAGCAGCCACCTCATATTCCTTCAGGGCAAAAGCGCATTCACCAGCCCTGTAAAGCATGGAAGTGGAATCAAAATAGTTCTGCGCCTTATAATATAGCTCCGCAGTTCTGATGAAGATGTCTTTCGCTTCCTTGTACTTGCCAGCGTCAAACAGGTTGTTCGCATCCTTATGCATCTTGACTGGATCTTCTTTCACTTTAGGTTCACTCATAACCATTCAACCCGCAAATCCGTATCTATCACAAAGAACCCACATTTAGCCTTTCCCATACCAAACAACAAAAAGCCTTAACCACCAAACGCACCCTAATCTCAAACAACGGTGAAAAACCATGAAAATCTGCGACGCACACGTTCATCTGGGAAAATCTGGACCATGGCAACCATACATAAACCCAACAATCCACGTAGAAGAGTTAATGCGACTCCTTGACAAATACAACGTTGAAAAAGCCATAGTATTTCCAAACCCAAACGTCGGCGACAAATACCCTGAAATGAACAACTACATTGCCCAATCCGTAAGAAAATACCCTGACAGACTGATCGGTTTCGGACGCACAGACCCAAGAAGAGAAGACGCCATAAAAGAATTAACACGCATCAAAAAGAAACTAGGCTTAACTGGACTCAAACTACATCCATTCGTAGAATGCTTCAGACCAGACCACCCATACTTCACCAAATTCTTCCAAAAAACCAACGAACTCAACTTGCCAATCCTATTCCACACAGGCGACGGCTTCTCCTCACCAGGACTCATCACCAAAATCGCCAAGAAATATCCAAAACTGCCCATAATTCTCGGTCATCTTAGAGAGGCAACCCTCAACGCCATGAAAGAATGTGAAAACACGTACGTAGAAACTTCAGGCACCCTGCCAGATTTCATCGAACTTGCAGCAGACATAGACGAAAACAGAATACTCTTCGGATCCGACGTGCCTTACTATCGTTACCCCACGCAAATCGCAATAGTCGAAGCCGCAGAAATCCCACAGAAAATCAAAAATAAAATCTTCTCCGAAAACTTTCACGCTTTGTTTGACCAAAAATAGAATAAGCAACCTCCCTTCAGCAAGATAACACAGATCGAGAGATTAAAAGATGAATAAAACAACAGACATTTCAGACACAGTTTTAAAGATCGCCTTGGCAGCCGTTTTTGCAGCACTCGTCTGCATAGCAACCATAATATTCGTCATACCCATTCCAGCAACCCACGGGTACTTCAATCTGGGCGAAACAGTCATCTATGCCGCAACACTTCTGTTCGGTCCTCTTGTAGGAGGCTTTGCTGGAGGCGTAGGAGCAGGGCTGGCAGATATCATAAACGGATACTCTCAATTTGCCCCTGGCACCTTTGTAATAAAAAGCCTCGAAGGCCTTATCGTTGGATTTCTGAATCGAAAAATGATGCGTGTGAGCAAGAAATCAAGCGTCGCGGCTGTTGTCGCGATTGTTGTCGGTGGATTGGAAATGGTTGCTGGGTATTTCATCTATGAAGTGGGAGTTCTTAATTATGTGTCATTTGATGCGTTGGGCGAGGTGCCGTTCAACATTGTCCAGATGGTTGTCGGTTTAGTAGTTGCCGTGCCCGTTGTCAGAATCGTTCTGCGCGTTTTCCCACAACTTAAAAACTGAAGCCGTAACTATATCACAACATGAGGCTTATCAATGGCTCTTCCACACGGCAAAATCCCGCTCGAAATACTCCAGCAAGTCATATTCAAGAATCTGGGAGCCAAACGCAGCGAAGTCGTGCTGGGGCCTTCGGCAGGAATTGACGGTGCTGTAATAGACTTTGGAAAGAAATCCTTGATCGTGTCTATGGACCCAATCACGGGCGCGTTGGAGCGTGTCGGCTGGCTTGCCGTCAACATCAACGCAAATGACGTGGCAACCTTCGGCGTTCAACCAGAATACTTGCTTTCATGCATAATGCTGCCTGAAAACGCTGAAAAAATAACAGTTGAAACAATAAGCATGCAGATGGGAAAGGCAGCAACGGATTTGGAGATCGCCATCATCGGCGGACACTGCGAAGTTACCCCGGGATTATCTGGCCCAATAGTGGTAGGATGCACGATAGGCACAACCGAAAAGGGAAACTACGTGACGGCTGGCGGAGCCAAGCATGGAGATAAAATCATTTTGACCAAAAGCGCTGGAATTGAGGGAACAGCCATCCTCGCATCAGACAAAACAAGACTCCTAGAAAAAACAATGAGCCATGACACATTGCTGAGCGCCCAACAGTTCTTCGATCAAGTAAGCGTGGTTAAAGAAGCGGTTACAGCGTTCAAAATAGGCGGAGTCCATGCCATGCACGACCCAACCGAGGGCGGTATAGCGGGCGGAATCCATGAAATGGCAGACGCATCCAGTCTGGGAGTGAAAGTGCAGGAAGAGAAGATTATGATCAAATCTGAAACACGCGAAATCTGCGATTTCTTCAAAATCGACCCGCTACAATTGATCGGCTCTGGAGCCTTACTGATTGCAGCCAAACCCAACGCCACAGAAAGCATCATTGAGACTCTAAAACAAAAGGGTATCAACGCCTCTATCATAGGCGAGTTCTTGAAAGAGCCAAACTAGCGCATCTTAATAAAAAAGAACGGAAAGCCTGAACCCCTGCCCAGACCAGCATCCGACCATCTTTGGAGTGCGCTCAGTCAAACCTGATCTGCTCGTCAATTTCTCATAATTTCGGGTTCTGCCTAGGCAAAAGTCGATTGTGAAGACCCAAGATAATCAGGAAATTAATAACATAAGACGGGAAGTAATGTCTTAGACTGTCTAGAATTCTGGTGTTATCCTCCCATCTTCGAGGCTCCTCGTACACCTTAATGTGTTTTGCAAACAACGCCTTCCCGTACTTCATTATGTCTGCTGAAAACAACACGTCCTCGCCTATGAGATCAGTGAAAAACCTAGATTTGAAGATGGATCTGCGGTACGCGGCACATGTGGTCGGAATCCTAGGTTTGCCGTAATGAAACGAAAACTCGTCCAGAAACCTAAGCGTCCTATACACCAAATAAGATATCTTATTCAGTTTTGTCGGATAAATTGGAAAACCCGTAGCAACCAAGCCTGGATTCGCATCAAACACTCCAGCCAATTCCTCAACAAAGTCAGGGGGCAGAACAACGTCTGCATCAACAAACACTAAAACGTCCTCTTTTGCAAACTTTGCACCCAAGTTTCTCGCTGTTCCCCTTCCACAATCGGCATGTATCACCCTGATCTTCAACAACCTATCCCATTTCTTCACAATCCGATGAAGCGCATCGCCGCCTTCTGAAGCGTCAACAATGATTACTTCAAAACCCTTGAATGTCTGCTTGTTCAGAAAACAAAACAGCCTCTCAATAAGCGGGTCATTCTTGTGGGGTACAATGAAGCTGACACGCTGCAACTTGCTACTTCTCCCTGTCCAATCTTTCCTGATTCCTTTTTATTCCTTTCCAAGTTCACATTTGCGCCTAAACTATCGCAGGTAAGACTGTGTATTTGCGCTACTTTAAAATACTATCGATGGAACGAGTCTAAGAGTAAAATGAAAGGAATGGAATGCGCCTTTGGGAATGACTCTGGAAAAGGCTGCCAGAATCGCAAGATGCTCAATGCTGCCTAACAAACCCTACCACGTGCAGTGGCTACTCACAAGAAGATGCAATTACCGCTGCAGAGGCTGCGATGTCTGGCGAGAACAAAACGGCGAGGAATTATCCACCGCAGAGATCAAGAAAGGCCTTGATATCCTCAAGGAACTCTGCGTGGTAGAAATTGTTTTCTCTGGCGGAGCCCCGCTCCTGAGAGAGGATATTGGCGAAATTCTGGAGTATGCTTCCAAATCTTTTGTAACCACAGTATACGATAACGGCAGTTTGGCTGCAGAAAGAATCGACGCATTACGCAATGTTGACTTCGTAGCCATTTCCTTGGATACCCTAGACTCAAAGAAAAGCGATCACCTCAAAGGAGTTGAAGGATCTTGGCAAAGAGCAATGAAAACCATCGAAAAACTTCACGAAGAAGGAATCCCAGTAAGCATATCACCAACGATCTCACAATATAACTTGCACGAAATTATCCCATTCACAAAATACTTTCTTACAAAAGGCATACCGCTATGGTACTGCCTGTACTCGGATGACACAACCGCTGAGTCTGAACAACTTTTCAGAATAGGAAAAAAACAGGACGAACTTGTCATAGCTAACCGCGAAGCAATGACGAGGCTTTGCGACACACTTATTGACATGAAAAGGCATGACAGCAACATTCTGATAACTGACAAAACATTGAAAGCCATGAAACAGCTTTACTTAGACGGAAAAAGAATATGGAAATGCCGTGCACTCCAAAACTTCTTCATGATAGACCACCTTGGCAGAGTCGCAGGCTGCCACCTTCGCAGCCCAGTCACAACCGTTTTCGACCTCCCCAGAGCATGGAACAGCCCAAAGTTTGACGCTCTCCGCAACACGTACGCTGAATGTACCCGATGCACTTACCTATGCTACATTTTCTACTCCATTCACGGCAGCGTCCGCGGCAACATCCAAATAGCTCAAGAAAAGTGGAGAACTGCCAAGCTGCTATTGAAGAAAAGAAAGACTATGCCTCTAAATTTGGCAAAACAGCAATAACGTCCGCAAGTCTTTTCAGAATAGCCAAGTCCAACTCCATTTGTTCTTCTTTCGGCTCAAGCGACGCAAGCACAATTCCAAGTTGGCTCATCGCAGCATCATCCATTATTCTTCTGGGTCCAGCATCTCTAGGCTTCTTTAATTCAAGAATCGCAGGCAAAAGCATGATGAGGACGAAGGATGAAACTCCAAGAATTAGCACACCAAAGGTCGTTGGAGTTCCGTCAGGAATCATGCAGATCTTTTCAGTATTTTGTCTTAATTCATAATATAACTGTTTCCATCACCAGAATGCACAGTCTTATGCCAGCAACTACCGCGCTTCAAAAAAAGCTTCGAAACGAACAAATCCACGAAAGCTTTTGAACAGATAACAATATTATACACAAAACTGAAGATTAACAACGGAATCAACCATCCTGCCCTCTTTCTACCGTCCAAATATGCACCTATGCCCACCTCAAAGAATGGTGCAAAATTCCCCACGAAACTGTAGAATGAAATCGCTATCAACGCCCACGACACCGTGAACAGTTGAAAAGATGTCGAAAAGAAGAGCAGAATGCAAACGTAACATGAAAGCAAAGTGAGAATCGGCAGAAAATACACATTCAACAAGAGCAAACCATCCACCTTTTGCCAGAAAGTCAAATTCCTGCTTTTCAAGACTCCCCACAAGTGCTTAAAAGCACACTGCATATGCCCACGCGCCCACCTATGCCTTTGTTTCCAATAAGCTCGCCAACTGTCAACTGCTTCTTCATAACACTCCGCATCATTCACATAACGGACCTTGTATCCAGCAAGACAAACGCGAAAAGTCAAATCCGTATCTTCAGCCAGGATAGATTCATCCCACCCTCCTAGACGCTCCAGCAATTCCCGCCTCACCGCGCCAACCGTCCCACCAAACTGCGGAATCAATCTAAGTTCATCTCGTGCCTCCTGGTCAACGCGATACCCACCTATTCTTTCCAACGCCACAAGCCGTGTCACCAAATTTCTAGGCTCGTTCAAAACCGTCACTCTACCCTGCACTGCACCAACTTTAGGATCAACAAACCTTGCCACAAGTTTTTCAATGATGCCCCTTTGCGGATAGTAATCCGCGTCGAAGCAAACCATAATCTCATTCTTAGCGTGTTTTGTGCCTGCGTTCAAAACTGCCGGTTTTCCATGCCCCCCTTGCTCCTGACTTCTGCTCACAACTTCGATGTACCCGAATTCCCGAGCGTACTGCTCCACTATTTTCCCTGTGCTATCCGTTGAACCATCGTCAACAACAATCACTTGCAACTTGTTTTTCGGATACGTCAGCTCAGTCATTCGACGCAGAATCCTTCCGATCACGCGGCTCTCGTTATGCGCTGGAATGAGCACGGACACTGATGGCTGATAATCCTCGCTTGGCTCAGCATCGTCTTTTCGCCTGTTGGCGTTCTTTATCACCGTGAGAGTGAAAACATAGTGACGTACAAGGTAAGCCACGACCACGAGTGTTAGAAATACGAACACTAATTCGAGAATTGTAGTTATCACGCTTCAGTCCCCGATTTTTCTGCCTTCAGATTTGCTGGACAGGACTGTCAAGCTCATAGACCAAAATGAAACAATCCAGATTAGATTGGCAAACGGGTTCAGTATCAAATAGAGAGTACTGAAGAAATCTCCGAAATATGAAGCTGCAGTGTAAGCTAGTAGGGAGAAAACGTAGTTCCAGACAAAGCCAACAACATTTCCCAATAGGAGAATGAGCAGTTTTCTCATTAGAGATCCGTTCAGGAGGAAAGTTAGAGGAACGAAGAGGAAGTTGAAAATCATGAGCATAAATGCTGACTCTGGTCTAATAGTAGAGGAAACAAAAATGGCGTAAGAGACTATTGCTCCAATCGAGAACCCCATAACTAACTGAACGATCTTTGATTCGACGATTGACTCCCTATTTTTCAGGAATCGAATGCTAAAAGCATCAAATGCCAGCTCTGTCCAGCACGTTTTGCTCACAGAATCAGACTCCGAGGTAGAAGCTATTGGTCATGCAAGTGTATATTTCACTTTCGAATGTCTTATAAGACGTGACGTCAAGCCTATTCTGTCAACGGCATTATCAGCAACATTCTTCCAGAAGCAAGTTTACATTGTCTGAGATTCCGCAGAAAAACGGCGCGTCTTGACTCAGCAGTTTGATTTCGCAAGTTTCCTTGACTTGAGAACTACGTTATCTATTACCTTACATGATATTTGGAATGCTTCATCTGGTCCAAGACTGTCTGTGTCAAGGATAAACTGAAAGGGCTCGAAATCCTCGCCCAGACTGAAACCGTAAAGTTTCTTGTAAATAGCCTTAGTCTGCTTCTCCTTACTTTTCAAAGCTTCCAACGCTTCCGCAACTGTTATTCCATCTCTGCCGGCGATCCTTTCCGCCCGCTTCTCGGCTGAAGCTTCAAGCCAAATCTTGAAACCATCCTTAATAAGCCATGGCATCGTCCAACTGTCCAAAACCACGTTTCCTTGCTGCGCTACTTCCAGAAACTTCTTATCTATTTCCTCGTCGAATTTCAGGTCCTTGTCTCTCCTCTCAAGAAAACGAAGCCCTTCTTCACTTTCCCACCATCCACGTTCGATGTTGTGATAGCCCTCTATCAAAGCCAAGGCTTTCAGCGCATCTCCGCCCGAATAGTATCGCAGTCCATATTTTTCGGCAAGCCTTTTTGCTAATGTGCTTTTTCCGCTTCCAGCCATGCCGCAAACACATAGAATCATAGATTTCTTCTTGGTTCTAACCATCAACTTTCCCCATGAATCTAGGGTGCTTGGGTATTTCTTGCAGCTTGCCTCAACGCGGTTTTCAGACAGTTAGAGCACAACTGACCTCCGCTGGGACGCCAGATTCTCTTCTGAGTCATAGTAAGCTTCCGAGTTCTGGAAAAAGCTACACGCGGAACTCCCGCCAAAGGTCTGCCGCAGCTCACGCAAAGCAGAGAAGCAGAGGCTTTGCGTTTATAATGTATCCCTCTTCTGCCTCCTGGCAAACGTTTACTGGCTCGTTTTTTACTTCTAGTACGATTTCCTGGTTTTGGCATTCTACTCACTCACTTCTATTACTCCGAACAGATGGGTGAAAATTGTTCCAAAGAACATGGAACAGAGCAGGTACCACCATATCAGCGAGGTGTTAAAGATGGGCAACGGCAAGTCAGGACCCACACCTGGGAAGTATGCGACGGGCTTTCCATAGTAAAACGCGCCTAGGAACTGCCAAATAATGAATAAGGGTATAAGAAATATAAGAGTCACCTTCATTTGTTGCCAAGACATTTTGGTCTGAAGCTGCATGATTTGCTTCTGCTTTTTCATCAGTTTCTCCACGGTTTTCTTGTCATCGTCTTTTTGTGCTTTTCGCAGCTGCGAACTCCATTCTGCGACCTCTCTTCGCATTGCCTTTGACTTTTCAGGATCTGTCAACAGACGATTCGCTAACGACGTTAGAAATGAAATCAGCGCCCCGAGGAGAAGCATGAAAAGCGTGGAAAAAGGAATGGACTGAGGTAGTGACACCCAAGCTAGCCTCCTGAACTGCTTCTGTTCATGTGCTACTCTCCAAATACTCGTCTGAAAGCTGGGTACATCTCGGTCGCTCTTTCTTGAAGCAGTATCTCGTAGTACTGATAAATAATCCCTACCGAAAGCAGAATGCCCATTCCTGATCCGAAGACTCCGAAGTAGTCTGAAACGCCTGCAACGACCGCCACAACTATTCCACCTAGAACCGTCACTGCAGGAATGTAGCGTGCCAGTATGGATTCAACCGCTTTCTCAGAACGCCTATAACCAGGAATCTGCATACCCGCGTCCACAAGCTGCTTAGCCACTGCAGGTGGTCCCAATCCGCCTACTTCTAGCCACGTGAGTGAGAAAACAACGCAGAAGACAATCAAGATTCCAAGGTAAACAACAGCTCTCACGGGCGCATTCATTACGTTGATCAGATTGCGGGGAGCCGTCACATAGTATACGAGGCCTCCTATTGGCTGAAGCGTCTGGTTCGGTGATGTGCCAACCCATTGATACTGTCCCAAGAGGTCAAGCCAAAAGTTCCTGCCTGGAGTAGGTTGACCGTTCATGCTCCAGAAAAGCTGGGAAAAGAAGTACACGTTTGCAAACAATGCAGAGGCGAAAATGACGGGTAGGTTTGACACGTACAGAAGCTTGATTGGATATCGGCTGCGGTATCCTTTGTAACCAGCATATGAAAGGGGCAACTCGATTCTTACACCTTCCATGTAGATTATGATGAGAAAAGCCGCAACTGTGGCTATGAGACCAAGCAACGATGGATTAGATGGGTTTGCCCTCAACCACATCACTCCCAGAGGCTGCCCTGAAGCCAAAATCTGACCCAAAGCAACGAAGAAGCCGTAAGCGTTAAGTTCACCTACAGCTGGGGCAGGTGAGAATGATTGCCAGAAAATCTGCTGAGCCACACCAGCCATAATGAACAAACTGATCCCACTGCCGAAACCCCACCCTTTCTGAACAAGCTCATCGAGCAGCATCACGATGATTCCTGCGGCTATGAGCTGCAAGAAAACCACTACTGCAGTAGGACCTGGCAAGCTGCCGTACATTCCGCCAATTATGTAGGCTGACGCTTGAACACCTGTCAAGAGGATTGAAAATACTTTGCTGGCAGTAGTGAACAAGCCTCGATCTTCAGCATTCGACATGTCAGCCTCTATCATGTTAGAACCCACCAGAAGCTGCAAGATTAGACCAGCCGTCACTATTGGACCTATTCCAAGCTCCATGAGGCTACCGCGGTTGGAAGCGAAGATTATTCTCAAAGCGGCAAGTTCTCCCAACGCTGTGGTTTGAACGCCGAAAAGAGGAACCTCAGTCATGATCAAATAGACAACGAGCACAATGGCTGTCCAGAGAAGTTTCTCGTTGAAGCGAACTCTGCGTTCTGGAGCCTTTATCTCTGGAATTACTCTTGCAACAGGTTTGAAGAGACTAAGAAATCGACCGGCCATGTGCTAACAGCTACTCTCCCTTTTCTTTAGCATCTGACAAGACTTTGCCGCCAGCATTCTCTATCTTCTCACTTGCAGACTCCGAGCATGATGGAACTTTCACGGTCAAAGCCTTTGTGATTTTACCTGCTCCAAGAAGCTTCGTGTAGCCTAGACTATGGAGGTCTACGAAGATTTTGCCTTCCTTGCCTTCTACTGGCAACTTTCCAGCGATTTGATCGAGTTTTCCAACGTTTATGATTCGTACTCTCTGCTTCAGACTTTTGGGCGAAGTGAAACCAGTACTGCCAAAGTAGTCTGGTTCATATCTTATCACATATGACCACTTATGTTTGTGGCGACCAAATTTTCGGTATCCTTTCGAACCTTGGTCTCTATGTTGGCCTACCCTACCGTAACCGCATGTTCTGGAGCCGCGCTTTTTGCGACACTTTCTAAGATCGTGGGGCATGACCTAACCAGCTACCTTGTCCACAGCTCTTTCTTCTTCAACCTTTTTAAGCTGTATTTCAAGCACTCCGTTCTTGCATGTTGTTTTTATAGTTTCTGGAATCACTCTCTTTGGAAGATTTAAACTTTTACGGAATCTTCGATTTGTAGCTTTGGCAGTCAGCGTTAGCTTCTGGTCTATCAGATGAATTCGCAGGCTTTCTCTGTCGAAACCAGCAAGTTCAGCAATAACTGTTATTTCATCTTTTCCTTCAATAACGTCAATCAAGCGTTCAGGCTCAAACAACTTGCCTTCACGAAGTTTGGCGACTTTGACGCGACGCCCACGCAACCCGAAGTTCGTCTTTGAACCAGCCCATTTAGAGGCAGAAGACGTCCTCTTTCCCTTCGTCTGATTGAAAGGTTTGAAAACGTTGAAGCGGTCCAGACTTCTTCGATTTCTCCGCCACTTCGCGCTCAAGTTTCTCCTTCTCCGTGATACATGGCATTTGAAAAGTAGCTATAAAACGTATCGCAAAGGAAAATGTCAAAAAAGCTGGGTCTAGACCATTCGCTGTATCAGTTCGTTGATCTTTTCTCCGCGGTATCCCAGTTCGCCACCCATTCCGTAGCCTTTCTTTGTTGTTCCCTTGTAACCTTTGCTCGGAGGAGGCAACCTGAACACTTGCTGAATATCGGGCAATTTCCAGTACTCCACTTTGCAGCTGAACACCATGTCGATAAGCTCTTCCAACGACTTGTATCCTGCTTTTTGAGCATATTCATCAGTCAGCTTTCTGTTGCCGACAAGCCGCCCTCTCCTTCTAATCATTGCTTCCAGAGTTTCTTTGGACACTTCGCCCCACGTGATATAGTTCTGAACAGCTTTCAGCATTCCCAGAAACGCGGAGGTATCATGAACCAAAACGGCATGATTAGTTCTGGTCAGCTTAAGCATTCGAAGAGTCTCCCTAGCCTCCAATGTTGCTCTGACCGTGCCTCGAACCTTCAAAGCCACAAGACACTTACTTGCTTTTGCAGTATCACCCAACTATTTCACCCAATCCGTTGGAGTAATGAGCTTATAAGTCTCTTTCAAGGCGTCAAAGACAGCGAAGGCAAAAGAAGGAACTGTTCGAGTTGATCCGAAACTCCTAGTCCAGCAGTCCTTTATCCCAGCTAGATCAAGAATCACTTTCGCAACTTCACTGGCTACGACACCCAACCCTCTGGGACCAGGGATTATGTTAAGTCTTACACTGCCACATTTTCCCTCAACTTGAAAAGGTATTGAGTGGGGTTTTCCGCAGCCGCACTCCCAACTGCCGCAGCCACGTCTCACTGGAACAATTTTCAAACGGGCATCAGCAGCCGCCTTTTCTATGGCATTCCTTACTTGACTTGCTTTCCCTGCTCCTAGACCAATGTAGCCATCTCTGTTTCCAACAGCCACTAAAGCTTTGAACCTTGATTTTTCACCAGCGTCTGTTTGTTTCTGGACTAGGTTTATGTTTATGACTTCTTCTTGAAGGTCTGGAATGAGTGCGTCCATGATCTGGTGCTCACGCACCTGCAAGCCAGCCATGAAAACCTCTTCAATAGACGCAATTCTTCCCTCTTGTATGAGTTTTCCAAGGCGAGTTCGAGGAACCCATGGCACCGAAGCTTGATCTGATTCTCTTCTTCTGCGCCTATCCGAAGACCTTCCTCTGCCACGTCCATAACTCACTTCTTCGCACCTCCGCTCTCAGCCGAAGCCATTATCTCCTTCTTAGCTTCGACAAAGGCTTTCGGCAGACCTTCAGGCGAAAGGTTCTGCTTCAAGTATTTCGAGAATTTAGATTGGTATGTTTCTGGGGTAGACGCTAGACTTTCCGCGTACTGAGCAATGTGCTTGCCCTCAATTCTATCCTGATCAGGTAATTTCTCTTCGCTGTGCGGAACAGTTACGCCAGCATCCAAAACCCCTTTAAGAACTGCAAAAACTCTTGCGCCTTTAGATGGTGAACGCAATCCAATGTCAAGAATAACTTCTTCAACACCCTTGGCTTTGGCTTTCACTCCGCACAACAGACCAGTTAGATAGGCTGATGGAATGTTACCGCCAGAAAATCTCCACTCATAGTTATTTAGTTCTCTGCTGTGAGCGGAAACCAGAACTTCGTCTCCGTTCGGCTTGGCAGTAACTATCTGCGCAGTCACGTTATTGAGAGTGTGACGAACAACCAGTCTGGGTTTTCCAGAAACCACAAAGGCTCTTCTAGCCTTATAATCAGTCTTCCCTTCGTTCCTTCGCCTATAGGGCACGCAATAATCAGATCCTTTTGCCACTAACGCTTCCTCCACAAGTCGTGCGCCTTGGCATAGCGTTCCAAGTCTCCGATCGAACTGAACCGCCCACTGCGCGCCATGCGATAAAGCTCTCGGTACGATCCTTCGCTGACTATTTTTTTAGCCTTCAATTCCCTAAGCTTCTTCCTCTGAGCTCTAATTCTGCTCATCCATGCCCTTTTCTTGGAGATTTTCGCCCGCAAAGCGCCAGTTCTGCTCCCAGGCCCCGTTCGCAAACCCTGTTTCTTCTTTCTATGCAAAACTCGCGCTCTGGCGCGACTTACGCCTATTTGAGGCGCTGGTTTAACGATTCCTTCGTGAATCAGCTTTCTGATTTCCTCTCGCGTTATTGCAGCTTCCGCATCATCAATTCTTTCAGGGTCTATCCAAACCCTGTTCTGACCAACTTTAAGTATCTGTGCAGCCAAGCGTCGCTGGCTTTTGAGGTCCGTCATTGCTTCTCTGTTCTCCTCTTTCGTTTCCTAGTTTTTTCTGGCTTAGACTCTTCTACTTCTTTTTCCTCCGTAGGCGCCTCTTCCGTTTTAACTGTCTCTTCTTCCTTCTCCTCGGCGAGTTCCTCCTTTTCCTGTTCAGGTGGTTTCTTGATCTCTTTTAAGTTCAGAATGATTATTTTCCTCTTTTTCGCCTCGGCAAGAATCTTCGCTTTTTTTCTCCTACCAACTGTATGCGCAATCCTAGCGGCTTGGGTTTTGACATCGATCTCTTTGAGTTCGTCAACGTTGTGTACTAACACTTCCTTGAAGCCTGAAGGGTGAAGACCCCTTGCGATTCTTGGGCCTCTGTACCCAACCTTAACAGGTGCTGGCCATCCTTTGTATTCAATGCGCATTTTGTGGTCTAATCCTTTGGGACTGCGCCAGCTTTCTTTTATTCGCACGTACCGCCAGCTTTCGGGTCTGACAAAACTAGGTTTCTTGTCTTTGACCCGTTTTCGAATTCTCAGTGCCTTTTCAGGCGTAATCGTGCTTGGCTCAGTCATCCCTGCATCCCTTCAACACGCTCATACACGTACAATCCATCCAAGAAAATGCGAGGATCCTTCCTCTTCACCCTAGTGGATTGCTCAACGTTCGCCGCTGTTTGGCTCACATCTTCCAAGTTTGTGCCCTCGATAATCACGTCCTCAGGTTGAACCTTGACTTTGACGTCGCCCAAAATCTTCGCTCGCCTCGGATTTCTCTCACCAGTAAAATTTTCGATCAAAATTTGCTTGCTTTGAACCTTAACCGAAATTGGAAAGTGTGAGAAAACTATTTTAACTTTGTAAGTGAAGCCTTTCATGACGCCAGTAATCATGTTTTGAATATGCGAATAAATCGTACCTACAAGAGCAGCTTCCTTCTTGCGTGGCCATTCAGCCCAAACTCGAATAGTCTTGCCTTCAAGCTCCATTGATAAGGGAACCTGGGAGAAGTCTCGGGTCAACGTTCCTTTTGCGCCTTTTACAGTCACCTTCTTTCCATCCAGCGTCAACTCCACATCTTCTGGAACTTGGATGGTTTTTGAGACTTCTACAGCCCGCATTCATTGACACCTCTGTCAGTACACGAAGGCTAACAGTTTGCCTCCATCGTGCTTTTCTATGGCTTCTCGGTGAGAGATGACGCCTTTTGGAGTTGAAACAATCATTAGACCAACGTCTCTTGACGGTAGGAATTTCTTTTCCCACTCTTCAAGCCTGTCAACTTTGACCGAGAAGCGCGGTCTGATGGCTCCGCACTTGTTAATTCTGCCCAAAAGCTGAACCTTGAACTTTCCAGAACGTCCATCATCCACAAATTCGAATTCCCCAAGATAACCATTCAACTGCATGATCCTCAAGACTCTGCCCAGAAGCTTAGAGGCAGGACTAATCACACACTCGCGCTTGTTGCGCATCTCATTATTGACGATTGTCGTCAGACCGTTTGCCAAAGTGTCCATCACTATTTTCCTCATCACTCATACTTTTGGAAACCAAGCTTCTTGGCTACCTCTCTAAAGCATTGCCGACAGAGATATAAATTGTAACGTCGAATGACAGGTCCATAAGATCCACATCTTGCGCATGGCCTAGAGCCTTTGCCTTGTTTTCGTTGCTTCTTAATCTGCTGCTTACCCAACGATTCCACTCCTATGCTATACGATTTCCACTCCCAAAGTGTCCTTAACAAATGCTATAGATTCTTCCGGGGTCAGAATGTGTTTTGACCCGATTTTCGATCTCAGTTTACGCCTGTTCTTGACTCGGTATCCGGGGCGTGCCATGGAAACGCAGACATCCATCCCGAATATACCTACGTCTGGGTCATATTTTACTCCTTGAATTTCGATGTGTTCTTTGAGTCCAAACGCAAAATTACCATGTTTGTCGAAGCAGCTCTTGGAAAGTTTCTTGTCGATGACAGGCAACACTTTCTGCAAAAACTCTATTGCAGCTTGTTTCCTAAGCGTTACAGCACAAGATATTGGTTCGCCTGCTCTGATGCCAAAATCCCTTATCGTTTTCTTGGCTTTCCTCTTGCTCGGAGTCTGTCCCGTGAGTTCCTGCAAAACTTTAGAAGCTTTTTCCAGAGGCTCACCCGACTTACCAACACATAGGTTAACAACAACCTTCTCTATTCTCGGTTTGATCATGGGAGTAGTTTCCCACTTCTTCCGAATCTCTTCATCAGACAAGCTGAACTGCCTCCGGCAACGCTATCAACGGTTGGGTTTCGCCCACAGTAAAGACAAAATTCAAGACTGTCTGGTAGCGGCTTCCCTTATCATCCTCTATGGTAACAAGTGCGCTTCTGCGCCTTTTTCCCTCTGCCTTTTCAAGATCAACTATTCTTCCGTATCTTCCGATGTTCTTTCCACCAGTTATGATGGCAAAGTTTTTCTCTTTAATTTCGATGCGCTCAAGAATTTGCTTTTCTGGCAGACTCACTTTAACCGTGTTCAGAGTCTCGTAAACGTCTTCTTGCGGGTTCTTAGAATCGGCAACCTTCAGCAAAACGTTGGAGCCATCATGAAGATTCAGTTGAACATGACCGCCCTTGACAACATTCTTGTCTTCGATTCTGCAGAGCTTGAACTTCGCCTCTTCTTTGTTGATAGGTTGAAGAACAAGACCCTTCGCAGAAGGCACGACACGGAAGCTCTTGTCAACATCAGGTACAGATATGACATCAAACAATCCAACAGGAAAACTGTCTGTGACCGTGACATTTCCGTCTATGCTTATCCTTCCCTGCGACACTATCGTTTTAGCTTCCTTTCGGGTCTTCGCAAAACCAAGAATGTCACGCAGAACAACAGCCAGAGGCAAACAATTCTCAAGTGAATGCGGACCTGGAGATGGCCTGACAACCCACGTGAATTCTTTGCGGTGAATAGGCCAGAATCGGGGAGCTGGTTTACGCTTCAGCCCTTTGGATTGCCCCTTCGTACCCAACTTCAAGCTCCTCCTTCACTTTTCGCAGCTTTCTTTCTGGTCTTACGCTTTGCTCGTGGTTTCTTGACCGTGGGTGCTTTTTCTGTCTCTGCCTCGGCGGCTTGCTTTTCGGCTTTTCCAGCCTTTGCCACCTTGACGACTCTCTTTCTTCTTGCCCGCGGCTTCTTTTCTTTCGGCTTTTCCTCAATCGCTGGCTTTTCTTCAACAACTTCAACGGCTTCTTCTTTGACCTCTGGAACTGCCTTTGCTGGCTTCTTTTCGACTATTTCCTCTTTCTTGCGCTGGGCTTTCTTCCTATCCAAAATTGTCTTCCGCCATTTATCCTCGAGATTCAGGTTCGTAATCACAACCTTAGAAGGATGAATTGGAACGAATACCGCTGTTCCATCAACCTTTTCGCTGGTCAAACCCTCCACGAAAACACGGTATTTCTGCCGATCCACGCTAGTGATCTTCCCCTCGAATCCTTTATGGTCGCCCCGCATGATTTTGACTGTATCGCCGCTCCTGACGGGCAACGCGTTTATCCCGTGCGATGCCTTCAGTTCGGCGGAAAGAGGTGCAGCAAAATGCTTATATCGAATGTGATCAGGCGCTTGAAAAAGCATTTTTCTTTGTTTCGTCGGTTTCGTTACGGGTTTCGTTGCCTGCATGTTTCATGTCCTCCATTTACACAATTATGCTGGAGGCACTCGCAATTCTCGGCCATCTTTCAGCAGCCTCTTTAGCAACAGGTCCTCGAATTTCGGAGCCTTTCATTTCTCCTTCAGGAGTTATTATCACTGCAGCGTTGTCTTCGAACTGAACCCAGACGCCGTCAACTCTTCTGAACGGTTTCCTCTGCCTCACAATGATAGCTTGAAAAATCTTTTTCCGCATGTCAGGTGTTCCATGCCTAACTGAAACGGTTATCCTGTCTCCGATTGACGCTTTGGGGTAACGCCTTAACCTTCCCTTGTAACCCATGACTTGCACAAGCCGCAATACTCTGGCTCCCGTGTTATCAGCACATCTCAAAAGCGCCGGCGGCTGCAGTCCCCTTGATATCTTGTGTCCGTGCCCAGTCAATCCTTTTGCTGTTAATGCTCTCTGCTTTGCCTTCGCCGCCATACTACTTCTCTCCTATTTTTTCAACCACAACGAACGATACAGTCTTGCTTACGGGACGACACTCTGCTATTACTACACGATCTCCTTCTTTCGCATCAATACATGGCGGGTTATGAGACGAAATACGGCTGTGCCTCCGCTCATATCTCATGACTTTCGGAACATAGTTCAGGTAATCACGTTTCACGACAACAGTCTTATCCATCTTGGCGCTGACAACCACTCCTTCCAAAACATGGCCTCTCACCGAAAGTTCACCATGGAAGGGACAATTTCTGTCTTCACACGTTTTCTTTGGTTTCTTAAAAGTGAGTGACATTACCATAATCTCCTAATGCTCTTCTTAAGACGGTCTTCAGGCCTTCCCACCAGAAGTTTGCCATCCACTTCAACAACTGTCCCGTCTTGAAAACTGAAGTGAAAAACAGCCGAATCTTTCGCAACCGTCTTCCTCTTCTGTTCGGATTGAATCGTGAAAGTGTTTCGCGTCTCATTCACTACTTTGCCGGAGACTCCAACGTAACTCGGATCTTTGTTTTTTGCCACTTTGGCTTGCGTGCCAATGAATTCCCAGCGGATTACGTCAGGCGTCACTTTCATTTCTTTTTCTTCTCCTTCTCCTCTTTCTCTTTCTTTTGTTCTTTCTTCTTCTTCGGCTTCTTCTCTTTCTTCTTTTCCTTTACCTTAGGTGGTTTGGCTTTTGCCAAGCCAAGTTTTTGCTCGTTGTCAATCGTGAGTATTTGAGCAATCGTCCTATGAAGCTCCCCTATTCTAGCTGGATTCTCGACGTTGCCACCAGCACCGATCATCGTTTTCATTCTAGTGAGTTCTGTTCGGAACTCATCCAGTTTCTTGTGCCGTTCGTCAAGAGACATTTCTCGCATCTCTTTTAAGCGTAACAAAGGCATTACTCAGAAGCCTCCTTTCCTTCTTCACCTGCTTCTTCCGTTTCTTCCTCGCCTGCTTCCTCGACTGCCGTCTCCTTAGCTTCCTCTGCTGTTTCCTCAGCCGCTCCTTCAGCTTCTTCTGCAGTTGCTTCTTCAGCCTTTTCTTCTGTCACAGATGTCTCTTCAACCTTCTCTTCTTGCAATGCTTCTTCTGCTGGCGGCGGTGCCGCAAGGATTTGTATTCTATCTGGAAACTTCGCGTCAGGAGGCATTAATCTGACTTTCACGCCGAACATTCCTGGTTTGAGCTGAACATGAACCTCAGCTTTACGCAGATACTTCAGCGCTGGGGCTCCACATTTTGGCAAGTATCCAGCTTTGAACTTTTCAAACCTGGCTCTTTCTGTTCTCAACTTTCCACTTATGATAACCTCTGCACCTAAGGCTCCTGCTTCCATGACTTGGTTCAAAGCCCAGAAACCAGCCCGCCTGAAATGTATACCTCTTTGAAGCGCAGAGGCAATCTTGGAAGCCACAACATAAGCGTTCAATTCGGGAATCTCAATCTCCGAAACCGAAATCTGAGGATTCGGAACCTGAAATTTCTCCTCCAAAAGACTTGCAAGCTCTCTTATAGTTTCTCCACCGCGCCCTATCACCAAACCAGGGCGCATGGCGTAGATCACTATGTGCGTTCCCAACGGAGTTTTTGATATGCTTACTCCGCCATATCCAGCTCTTTCAAGCCTATTCTGCAAAAACTCGTCAATTTCAGTCCTTTTTATAGATTCACTCACAAAATGCTTGACAATAGCCATTACGCCTCGCCTCCAACCTCGGGTTTTTCTTCCAAGGCTAGTTCGATGTGTGTCAAAGTTTCAAATTTCGGCGTAGACCTTCCTTGAGCTCTTGGTCCATAACGCTTGAGTTTCATTCCGGAATAAGCTGCTGCGTGAATAATGCGCAGCCTGTCAGTGTCTAGACCTTTGCTTTCAGCGTTAGCTTCTGCCTCATTCAACAGTTTCAGGACGTATTCTGCCGTTTTTATCGGGTATTTGCCTACTGCAACCTTTTCTAAACCGTGGTGGTGTCCAAGCTTCTTCGTGAATCTTCGGCAGGGAACGGCTCTCTTCTTGGCTGTGACGTCTTTGAGAAAGGTTTTGGCTTGTGTAAGCATCATTCCCTTTATTGTTCTGCAAACTTCGCGTGCCAGTTTATGGGATACCCTAATCTCCCGTGCGCTTGCTTTCACGGTTTTTTCTGGATCGAGTTCTTCTTCGGCTATGGAGTAACCCCATTTTGGCACTCAATAATCTCTCCATTTGTGCAATTCAACAGCAGTAAGCTGATTAATATGGTTTTCCGTCAAAGCAAGTGACTTTCAGACTGATTTGCGTTTTTCCGAGCCAGTTCACTCTCCTTCCAGAAGGTTTCCTTTCAGAGTCTGCGGATGATAAAGTGGATGCGAATAACAAAAGGTTTGACCTCTCAAAAGCGCCTTCTTGTCCCACGTTGGCGGCTCTGCACCTTCACTCATTGGCATCCACATTAAGTATATGGTGAAAACTTCACTTTTGTGTTTCGTCTTGTGCATTACTCTAATGCAGTCTATGGATTTGAAGCCCAACTTCTCCATTTGCCATTTCAGAAGCCAAGGACTCCAATGGCCTTCCAAAGCTAGAGTAGCGAATCCAGCAGCGCTCTTCTCATTTTTCATCATGTTTTCCAAGAGCATTTTCCCGAAGTGATGCCCCTTCGCCTTTCTCAAAATCCATATACAATTCATAACAATTACATTGTCACCTGCTATCGGGTAGCCTGAAACCTCTGCTGGCGCATATTCTATTTGACCAACAACCTTCCCGTCAAAGATCAGAAGCTTCTTGTGAAACCCTTTAGGGATTGCTTTTTCGAGGTATTCTTGTCTTCGACCATACCGTCTGAATGGTGCAGGTGCCAAACACCTATAAAGATAAAGTTCATACTTACGATTCTTAGTGATTTCTATGATCTTGCCTTTCAAGGTTCAGCTTCGCCTTCTATCTCAGTGTGAAGTTGAGCTTTCTGTCTTTTGAATTTTGGTCTGTAGAAGAGAAGCACTATCCCAATTAGTGTCAGCGCAACTCCTAGCGCCTGCAAAGGTTCAAACTGTTCTCCAAGGATGGTTAATGAAAAGAAGGCTGCTGACAAGGGTTCTATGACTGAAAGTATGCTTCCCTTTGAAGATTCAACGTGTTTTAACGCGTAAGAATAGAGAAGGTACGCGAGCAAAGAAGAAAACCAAGCTATCGTCAACAAGAGAACCCAAAGCTGCTGCGGATAACCGACGATGTCTGGAAGGGAATTAAGCGTTACAGGCAACAAAACTAATGCGCCTATACCGTCGCCATACAGAACCAATGTCCAATTCGTGTATTGCCCTCTCAGTTTCTTGGTGAGCAGAAAGAACATGGCGAAAAAGACGCTTGAAAGAATGCCAAGCACGATGCCAGCAAGGTTGGCGTTGAACCATGACGTTTCATAAGCTTTGACGACTAGAGCAACTCCTGAAAAAGTCAATGCAACAGCCAGTACGGTTTGCAGCGTGATTCTTTCCTTGAGAAACAGAGAGGCGTAAATCGTGACTATGACTGGGTAAGTATAGTACAGCATAGCTGCAATAGTGGCAGTTGTTAAGTCAATCGCGTAGAAATACGTAATTCTCTGAAGAGCGACAGCAAAGAAACCCAGACCTAAGAACCAGCCAATATCCTTCTTTCTGATCTTCAGTAATTCTCGCTTGACAAGGGTTATCGGAAGTAGAAGTGTTACTGACGAAATGAGAAGCCTTAATGCGATAAGCGTTTGCGGGTCTATCCCATACCCAAAAGCAAGCTTTCCAAAGACACCTAGCGTCCCCCAAATGACCGAGGCAACGACGATTAAGAGATATCCAAACGTTGATTTCATTGACAATCTAAGAATGCTCTTCTGCTATTAAGAAATATAGGCTTCCCCGATTGCTTTACGATGTGTTTATGTTCAACTCCAAATCTACATGATCAAAGATGTGAGGCAGAGTGACGTAATTGAGCGCCAAGAATGACCACATTACAATGTTGCATGGTGCAGGCGGCACCGTCATGCATGATTTAGTGAGGAACTACATCGTCAAGTATTTCGGTGGATCAAGCGACACTGAGGTCCCCCTTGAAGCCATGGATGACGCCGCAGTCATAGACGACATTGTTCTGAAAAGCGATTCACACGCAGTCAAACCCATCTTTTTCCCGGGCGGAGACATCGGTAGACTTGCAGTCTCAGGAACGGTGAACGACATTTCAGCTTTGGGAGCAGAACCATACGCCTTGGCTTGCGGATTCGTGCTGGAAGAAGGGCTGGCACTTGCAGACTTTGAAAAAATCCTGAACAGCATGCGGAAAACGTGCAAAGAGGCTCACGTAAGCATTGTCACGGGCGACACGAAAGTAGTCGAGAAAGGAAGCCTAGGCGGATGCGTCCTCAACCTGTCAGGAATTGGACGAAGAACCCCTGCCTTGGAAAGCAACATCAAGATCATCAAACAATTTAGGCGAGATTTCAAAGCCCGATGGTGTTTGGATTCAAACCTTAAGGCAGGCGACAGAATAATATTGTCTGGAACCATAGGCGATCATGGCCTTGCAGTTTTATCTGCACAGGAAGGCTTGAGCTTCGGAAGCGGCATAAAATCAGACGTCAAGCCATTAAATCATTTGATTCAGCGCCTGCTCGGTGAAGTTGGCGGGGTAGTAGCCATGAAAGATCCAACCCGCGGCGGATTGGCAGATGCTTTGAACGAATTCAGCGAAAAATCCAAAGTAGGCATGCTAATTCATGAAGACAAAATCCCAATTAGAGAAGATGTGCGAGCTGCCTCCGAAATGCTGGGTTTAGATGTGTTGGAAGTTGGGAATGAAGGCAAGATGATTATTGGCGTTGTCAAGGAAAAGGCGGAAGAAGCCTTGAAACTCTTGAAAAGAACGAAAGAGGGGAAAGAAGTGCAAATAATCGGCGAAGCCACAAACGACTTCACTGGCGTCGCAATGCAAACAGTTGTCGGGGGCAAAAGGATCATTGCCAGACCAATAGGCGACCCAGTACCCCGAATATGCTAAGAACAACGTTTCTCTTTGTTTTCGTGCTTTTCGGGCCTAATGCAAAATGCCAAAGATTCGAATCGGTAATCTGCGATTTCGAAAAAATGAGGGAGAATTTAGGGGGCTGGACCGACTAAGACGGAGCTGGCGGGGTCGATGGTGGTGGAGCAGAAGTCGGCCTGACAGAGAAGTATGCGACTATGATCAGTATGAAGGCAATCCAGATCAGCACGAAGCCTACGATAATGATCGTCAATACAGCGCCAATCAACATCAGCAGTCCAGCAGTTTCAAACATTTTCACTCCAGACTTCTGAGCAAGAGCAACCAGCGATTTTCTGTAAAGCACCGCCGCAACAACAAGCGCTATAAAGAGCACTAACAGAGCCGCAACACCAGCTGTAACGATAGGCCAAATCAAATCCCAAATAGCAGTCCAATCAGCAGAAGTTGCGCTTTGCTGAATCTCCATTGCCCACTCAGTCCAATCAGTGACGCCTAACGAAGCAAGCGAACTGAGAAGTCCCATTATAAAGACTGCAACAGCAACTACTCCTCCCACTATTGTCACGATCAACGCATAGAGCGCATTGTTGAAAACGCCGCTTTCTTTGTAATAGTCTGCCATTCCTTTCGTTCCGATCAGCAAGAGAATTAAGCCGATGAGACCCAACAGCCCTGCATAGCCATACCCAAACATGGCTAGACCGCCGATGACTATCAGTAGTGCTCCTATGCCGCCCAAATTCTTGCTTGTTTCCAAAGTCATTCAATAATACCTCAGAACACGGTTTCTATCGTTCCAAAATAAAAGCTTTTCTTAAAAGCTAACCCAAATCAGGACTGATTAGTTGCTCTTCTTTCGCTTTTGCCCAGATTCTGCACGTTCCCTCAACACTCACCATGCAGGCACCAACCGGCTTCTCAGGAGTACACGCCCTCATAAACAGTGGGCATTCTGAGGGTTTGATCTTACCGATCACAACCAAGTGACATCGACAGCCAGGCTGAATATCCACACCTTGCTCAACGTTTACGTTGTGCTTGGAACATGCATCATAAACTTCGTACTTGTCCCGCAGCCCAAGTTTTGAAGAGGAGATTGTACCCAGCCCACGCCAGTTGCCATCTTTGACTTCAAAAACTTTCCGCATCAACTCCTGCGCTTTAACGTTGCCTTCTCTAGTGACTGCACGCACATACTCATTTTCCAACAACGGTTTGCCGTTGTTAAGCTGTTTCAGAATCATGAAAATGCCAAACAGCAAATCCAGAGGCTCAAAACCAGCCACAACAATAGGTATCTTGTACTGTTTGGGAAAAACCTCATAGGGCTTGAGACCGATGATCGTGCTAACGTGACCAGGAGCGATGAATCCATCTAGATTGAGATCGGGCATTTCCACAAGCAACCGCATTGCAGGTGGAATCACTCTGTGCGAGACAAGAAAACTGAGATTCTCAGGCGGCTTGTTGATTATCTCCAATGCTGTAGACGGCGTTGTGGTTTCAAAACCAACTGCAAAAAACGCGAAATCCTTCCCAGCTTCCTTCTTAGCCAATCTGACAGCGTCGCCAACGCCATACACCACGCGAACATCCGCACCCTTAGCCTTCGCATCCAGAAGCGACTCTTTAGACCCTGGCACCCTCAGAACGTCACCAAAACAGACAACAACAACGCCTTTCTGAGCGAGTTGAACAGCTTCATCAATCTCAGATGCAGGCACAATGCAAACAGGGCAGCCCGGACCAGCAATAACTTCCAGATTCTTCGGCAATAAACTTCGCAAACCATAATGCGTTATCGTCCATTCATGAGTGCCGCACACATGACATATCTTGATAGTACCTTTCCTTGGCGTGAGCTTTCGAATCTTTTCTGCTACGCGATTCGCAAGGTCTGGGTCTCTGAACCTCAGTGTTTCACTCATTTCCGATCCACAACAAATATGTCATTTCTGCAGAATTTCGGCTTCCAGAATCTCGCTCCACAATTGCAAAGTTTCTTGAGCCTCCTTCTCATCCAGAACCTGAATGGCATAGCCAGCATGCACCAAAACATAATCGCCCACTTTAGCGTCCACGAGCTCTATGTTCACTTCTCGCAGAACGCCTTCGCCAAAGTCCACTCTAGCCTTGCCATCTTTTCTGCTTATAACTTTGGCTGGAATCGCTAGACACATGTTAATCATGTTAAGCCATCAATTCACGGTAATAAATCGGTTATGGTCAGAATTTAGAAAAGCCTATGGCAACGGCCTGTCCAAAAGATAATCCGCCGTCTCCAGCAGGAACCGCCGTGTGAACGAGAAACTGCAAACCTGCAGCCTCCACAGTCTTCCGCATAATCGAAGCCAGCAACTCATTACAGGCAGCTCCACCTGTAAAACCAATCGTAGCTATGTCATTTTCTTGAGCCTTTTGCACGCCTAGCATAGCCAACCCCTTAGCCAAGTAAGCGTGCGCGGCATAGGCTAAATCCACTTGCGAACATTTTCCCTTGTTCTCAAATATGTCCACGAGTATTTGTGTTGTGTCCAACGTGTTGTTCTTTATGATGGGCTTCAACCTCAACTTGTCTTTACCTCTAGTTGCTATTGATTCCAGCTTCATTGCGGGTTCTCCTTCGTATGTGCGTTCGTAGCAGATGCCCAAAACTGCGGCTATCGCATCTAGAATTCGTCCGCAACTCGTGGTTTCCACTATGTTCTGGTTGTTTTCGAGCTGGCGAAGAACTATTTCAACCTCTTTCTCTCCATACGGAAAGTGCTGTGCGTTTGCCAGAAGCCAGTCTTTGACATCGACTTTTCCGTGAAGAATCCCTGTAGCCATTCTAAGCGGATATCGAGTGGCAAGGTCTCCTCCAACCAGAGGCTGCTTTCCAAGATGCGCCAACCGCTCAAACCCAAAAGTTCCTTCGGCACATAGCAGTATTTCGCCTCCCCATGCTTCACCACTAGTTCCGTACCCGTATCCGTCACAGCAGATGCCCACAATTTCTTTCGCATCATGTTCCGCCATGAGTGCTGCTACGTGAGCATAGTGATGCTGGACTCGGGCTAGTTGCCAATTGTTTTCTTCTGCCAGGTCTTCTGCCAGTTTTGTCGTGGTGAATTTCGGATGCAAATCACATGCTATTATGTCTGGCTTGCTGTTTGTCAGATGCATGAGGTGATCGGAGGCGTTTTGGAGAAAGTTTCGTGTTTCGATGTTTTCTACGTCGCCTATATGCTGGCTGATGAAGGCTTTGTTCTCATTTAGGATGCAGGAGGTGTTGTTGAGTTCTCCGCCCAAAGCTATGACGCAACGTTTAGCTTTTTGCTTCAGCATTATTGGTGCGGGAGCGTAGCCTCTTGACCGTCTGATGAAAACTTGGCTTTTGCTGTGCACACGGAGCACGGAGTCGTCGCATCGGTGGGCTATTCGTCGATTGTGAAAAAGGAAATAGTCAACCGTGTCACTAAGTGTCTTCAATGCTTCGTCATTGTCATTTATTATTGGTTGGTTTGGCGGGTTGGCGCTAGTCATCACGAAGGCGGCATCATCTACCTTGTCAAAGAGCATATAGTGTAGACCAGTGTAGGGAAGCATGACCCCAACATTATGCAATCTTGGCGCAACAAGCTCGGAAAGATAATAGCTGTGGCTCTTGTTCAGAAGCATGATTGGGCGCGAATACGAGGCTAACAACTCTGCTTCTGCTGGGTTCACTTCGGCAAACGTTCTTATTGCTTGCAGACTTCGAGCCATGATTGCGAAGGGTTTCTGACTTCTATGCTTGACTTGTCTGAGTTTTGTCAACGGCTTGTCTTTAATTGTTGACGTGGCAACATGGAAGCCGCCATATCCTTTGATTGCAAGGATACAGCCTTCTGAGAGGAGTTTTCCTGCCTCACGAACAGGGTCTTCTGATGTAACTAGTTCTCCTTTCTTTGTGGTCAGGTAAGCTTTAGGTCCGCAGCATGGACAGGCTACAGTTTGTGCATGAAACCGCCTGTTCAGTGGATCAGCGTATTCCTTTTTGCAGAACCTGCACAATGGGAAGTCTCGCATGGTCGTGTTTTCGCGGTCATAAGGCAATTTCTCGATGATTGTGAATCTTGGTCCACAGTTTGTGCAGGTTATGAAGAAATATTCAAATCTGGGGTCGTTTGGGTCTCTGAGTTCTTTCAAGCAATCATTGCATATTGCTATGTCTGGCGGTATGACCGAGCCTGAATGTTCTGTTTCGCTGCTGCTTTTTTGAATAGTAAACGCTGTGTACTCTTCTTTTTCTTTGAGCTTGCTGGTTATGATTTGGTGAATTTGCGCGAGCGGCGGCTTTTTCTCTTTCAGGTCTCGGAGGAAAATGTTGATGTTTTGCTGGTTGCCTTCGAGGAGGATTTCGACTCCTGCGTCGCCTCTATTTCTAACGTATCCGTTGAGCTTGTTGAGGACTGCAGTGCGGTAGATGAACGGGCGGAAACCCACGCCTTGAACGATTCCTGTGACAGTGATTTTTAGGCGCATTCTGCTTCATCCAGGTTTATAATTCTAGTCTTTACGTGCAAGGTTGCCGCTTGAATAGTACAGAAACGGTAATGCAAGCAGGATGGTATCGTGTCCCGCTTTGGTGAGTGAGTATTTCACTTTGAGTGGCGGTCCCTGTTCGACTGTTCTGGCGATGTAGCCGTGTTTGGTGAGGATTTTGAGCTTGTCAGAGAGGGTGCGAGAGTTTACGCCGAGGATTTTCTTGAGTTGGCTGAAGCCCGTGTGTGTTTTTCTCAGAAACAGGATGTAGAGGATTTGGAGGTTCCATTTTTGCGAGAGAAGGTTGAAGCTTTGTTCGAGGGTTTGCATTGTGTCTTTGAGGGCTTCTAGGCTTAGTTCTTGGACTTGGAAGATTTGGCGGAGAGTCTCTTCGATTCCGTCTAGGTTGATTTTGAGTTTTGATTCGACGAGTTTGCGCAACTCGTCGCTGAGTACGGGTTGAGGGTTCATGCATGTACACCTAGTGTGTGATGGGTTACTGCAAGGTTTATATGGTTTAACTTTTAAATCTGGTGTATAATTAATAGCTTTCGCTTCAACACAAAACAAGGAGAGCATCAACACGCCACAAACCCAAGAAACAGAAAAGTTCGAAACCTACTCAACCAGCCTATGCCCAGAATGCACGCAACGAATCCCGATGAGAATCTACGAGGAAAACGGGGTCATCTACCTTGAAAAAACATGCCCCGAACATGGCAAGTTTGAGGACATCTACTGGGGCGATGCTGAACTTTTCAGATGGTTCTATGACAACTGGTACAACGCCCGCTACAAAGGAAGCGGATTAGAAAACCCACATACCAAAACAGAGAAAGGATGCCCATTTGACTGTGGAATTTGCCCGCAGCACAAGACACCGACGATTTTAGGCATTATTGACGTTACTAACAGGTGCAACATGGCTTGCCCGATCTGTTTTGCTTACGTTGGAGCTGCAAATTATGTTTATGAACCTTCTTTTGACCAGATCGTGGAAATGTTCAAGCTTCTGAGATCAAACAGTCCGTGGGCGTGCAACGCCTTGCAGTTCAGTGGTGGAGAGCCAACGTTGAGGAATGATTTGCCTGACTTGATTAGGGAGGCTAGGAAAGCTGGGATCAGTCACACTGAGGTTAACACTAATGGAATCCGCATTGCTGAGGACATTGAGTATTTCAAGAAGCTGTTGGATGCAGGTTTAAGCACTTTGTATTTGCAGTTTGACGGTTTGAGAGAAGACATCTACAGACAGACCAGAGCAAGAACAAATTTGATTCCAGTCAAGCAGAAGGTCATTGAGAACGCACGAAAGCTGGACATGGATTCAATCGTGCTTGTTGTCACCTTGATGAAGGGCGTGAACGACAAAGACTTGGGAAGCATCATAAACTATGCCGTTGAAAATCATGACGTCGTACGCTGCATTAACATTCAGCCTGTCTCCATGGCTGGAAAAGCCAGAAAAGAAGAAATGCGAAAAACACGAATCACCATTCCAGACACGATGATCGAAATCGAAGAGCAAACCGATGGCGTGGTTGGCAGGTTTGATTGGAGACCTGTGAACTGGCCTATGCCGATCACGAAGGGTATGGGCGTGATTAAGAATAAGATGTATCCTGATTTCTCAATGCATCCAATGTGCGGAGCAGCCACATTTCTCGTTGTGGACAAGGATGGTTCGTACAAGCCGATTATGCGGTATGTGGATGTGGACAAGTTTGCAGAGATTTTCTGGGACATCTACTATTCAGGCGTGAAGGGCAAGAAGACGATGGCGAAGGTGAAGATGCTGAAGCTTCTGCCGATGGCGAAAAGCGATTTTGTGCGAGGCTTAATCAAGAACGTGATCACCAAAGGAAGCTACGAAGCATTAGGCGAGTTCATGCGTAGAATAGTCATGATCGGGATTATGCATTTTCAAGACGTGTGGAACTTTGACCTAGACAGGGTACAACAGTGCGCCATTCATTACGTGACGCCGGACATGAAGATACGCTCGTTCTGCACGTACAACAGCATACACAGACCAAACATAGAAAAACAGTTTGCCATGCCTATAGCTGAATGGACAAAGAAAACAGGGAAGAAAATCAACGAAGCAGTATGACGTGACCGATGCGGAAAGAACGTTTGCATCTGATTTTTGATCGCAGTTAAGTGTGTAATCATAAGCTTCTGTCTTAAGTGAGGCAAACGTTTTTATGTACGCATGGGATGCGTTGTATGCGTCACATTAACTAATGCTGAATTAACGAAGCTTTTAAAAAAAAGAAAGCTTTTGGAACTTTCAAGCACACTTTTGTGACAGGAGAAATGAAACATATGCAAACAATAAGACATTTTGAAGAGTTACCTTTGAGTCCGCAGGCCATGAAAGCAATCGCAGACCTCGGGTTCAAAGAAGTTTTTCCAATTCAAGCCCAAGCCATACAACCACTACTTGATGGCAAAGACATAATCGGACAAGCCCAAACAGGAACAGGCAAAACTGCAGCCTTCGGAATCCCAATGATAGAACGCCTAGACCCCAAAGTCAACCACGTTCAAGGCTTGGTATTAACGCCCACGCGTGAACTTGCAGTTCAGGTTGCCGACCACATGAACAAGTTTGGCAAGTACAAAGGCTTCAAAGTTCTGCCCGTTTACGGTGGAGAATCCATCGGGAAGCAGATTTGGGCGCTCGAAAGAGGCATTCACATTGTTGTCGGCACACCTGGCCGCATAATCGATCTAATGGAGCGCGGAACACTGAATCTTTCAAACGTGAGGATTCTTGTTCTTGATGAAGCTGATCGCATGCTTGACATGGGCTTCATCGAAGACATAGAGCACATCCTTAGAAGAGTGCCAGCAAACAGGCAGACAAGCCTGTTCTCAGCAACCATAGACGCCAACGTCATGAACGTCTGCAACAGATACATGAAAAACCCGCAGAAAATCTTCGTAAGCAAAGATGAAATAGCACTCACCCAGATCAGCCAATACTACATGATTGTGAACCCTGCAAACAAGTTCGAAACCCTCTGCAACATACTAGACCAAAACCACATAGATCGAGCCATAATATTCTGCAGAACACGCACCTACACCAGCAAACTCACAGATGCACTAGCACGGAAAGGATACAATGCAAAAGCATTACACGCTGGCTTCACTCAGGCACAGAGAGATTGGGTCACAAACTCGTTCAGACAGGGCAAACTCAAACTGCTAGTCGCCACAGACGTTGCCGCAAGAGGCTTGGACATTCAAGGCATAACCCACATAATCAACTATGACATTCCCTCAGAAGCATTAACCTACTTCCACAGAATCGGAAGAACCGCCAGAAAAGGCGAAGAAGGCACCGCGATAACCCTCGTAGGCTACGGTGAACTAACCGAACTCGAAAACATACGAGCCCTGACTAAAACCACAATGGAAGAACTGGAACCAACAACACTGAGCGGACCCGTCATCTAAACGCGTTTATAAGAGCGGTCGCACACTATTCTAGAGCAGCATTCTTGTGTATTGCGAAGCACAAGCAAACACAATAACGTTGCATTCACATTCAAAAGCAGGCAAGACATTGAGGAACAAAGTTTCTATCGGCGAATACCTCGCCTTTCTTTCAACGAAACATCAAGTAGACCCAGACAAATTCTTCCAAGCTTTAACCTTGGCTGAGCAGAATCAAGAAGCCACTTGCGGCGAACTCGCAATCAAATGCCGAGCCAGAAACCAAGACAAAATCACGATACTAATCTTGCAAGGTCAAAAAGTTGTTGCGCAAATGCCGATAAGCAGAGAATTTCTTCAGGACCAACGAAACCCAATAAGAGACTTGATGAAAACACGCTTCGCAAGCAGAAATGCTCCAAGAAACAGCGCTGACTCATTACTTCACATCAAGGACCTCAGGTACGGCATGAAGCAAGTCAGCCTCAAAGCCAAAATCCTCGAACTTCCAGAGCCTAAACTTGTCTACACGCGATTCGGAAACTGCTCCACTGTATCCAACGCCACGATAATGGATGAAACGGGAACGATCAAGCTTTGCTTATGGAACGAACAGATAACTTCAGTAGCTACAGGAGACGTTGTCCAGATCGAGAATGCAAGCATGTCAAGATTCAAAGGTGAAAACCAACTGAAAATTGGCAGAAAAGGAAAGGTCAGCAGCCTGAAACAGTCTAATGCAGAATTGGAAATTCGCAGCTCATAGAAAAAGAAAACGGGTGCGCAATCCTCTTTAGGTTTTTGCAGCTTTTTGTCTTTCTTCTTCCAGCAGCACTCTTCTCAGTACCTTGCCAACAAGCGTCATCGGCAGCTCTTTCCGAAACTCTAGTTCCCTGATGGCTTTGTATGGCGCTACCTTCTCGTTCACGAAGTTTTTGATTTCGTCTTCAGTGGCTGTTGCTCCATCTTTGAGAACTACAAAGGCTTTCGGTATTTCACTTGCCACAGGATCAGGTTTACCAATTACAGCGCACAGTTTTACTGCTGGATGCTCATACAGCACATCTTCAATCTCTCTGGGATAAACACTGTAGCCCTTGTACTTGATCAGGTCTTTCTTGCGATCTGTAATGAAGAAGTAGCCGTCCTCATCCATCTTCCCAACATCACCAGTATACAACCAACCATCACGCAAAACACTAGCTGTCTCTTCAGCCATCTTCCAGTAACCCTTCATAACCTGTGGACCCTTAACGCAAAGCTCTCCTATTTCTCCAACGCCAAGCTCAGTCATGCCAGTTTCCATGTCCATGATTTTCGCGTCAGTATCAGGCCAAGGTAGTCCGATGCTGCCTATTTTCACGGTTTTCAATGTTTTGTCTAATGGGTTGCAGTGTGTTACAGGTGAAGATTCGGTCAAACCATAGCCTTCA
>Ga0335070_10000934_pt1 | contig 33533 bp, 31 predicted proteins | sample Lox_Sample_13_FD_206722 | JGI IMG/M metagenome (GOLD analysis project Ga0335070, IMG submission 206722) | Soil microbial communities from Loxahatchee National Wildlife Refuge, Florida, United States - Lox_Sample_1.3 | ecosystem: Environmental > Terrestrial > Soil > Wetlands | place: USA... | reverse complement strand
GGTCTTTTCAGGTGAAAAAACCGGTGGCCATTCAACTGGCCTTGCCGTTTGCGCACAAAAATTTAAATTTGCGAATTTGAGCGTTTTCCGCTCTATTTGCACAAAAGTTACGTTAGGGAACGTGGAATAGAAAGCTGCGTACTGATTCTTTGACAAATCTTGTCGATCTTCCTAACCTTTAGTAAGATACTCCATATTGGAGGTTCCGAATATGCAGCGCCCATACTTCTTACTGGTAATCCTGGCGCTCCTGGGGGCCGGCTGCGGCCAGGCCGCACCAACCGGCGAAGTATCCATCCCTACCCAGGTCGCCGAAGCGGTTGGCGCCAGGCTCACCGCCGGCCCAGCGACGGAGACGGATACCCCTGGTCCACCGCCCGCCTCCGCAACGCCGCTCCCGCTCAGCGCCAGCTCAACACCTACCGCGACCATCACCCCCACGCCGGCGCCATTCTTCATGTCGATCCAGGCCCTGCGCGAGGGATCTTACCCGGGCAGCGATATCACCATCGTCAACGAGCTGGCCCAGGGCTCGAACTACCACCGTTATTACGCCTACTACCTCTCCGAAGGGCTGAAGATCTACGGCCTGTTGACCGTGCCCAACGGCGATCCGCCGGATGGCGGCTGGCCGGCGATCGTCTTCAACCACGGCTATATCCCATCCGCGCTGTATAAAACTACTGAGCGCTACGTAGCCTACGTGGACCGGCTGGCCCGCGCCGGGTACGTGGTCTACAAGATCGACTACCGCGGCCACGACCGCTCGGAGGGGGATGCGCGCGGGGCCTATGGCGACCCGGGCTACGAGGTTGACGTGCTGAATGCGCTTTCCTCGCTCCAGCGCTACCCGGGGGTGAACGCGCAGAAAATGGGCATGTGGGGCCACTCGATGGGCGGCTTCCTGACCCTGCGCGCCATGGTGATCTCGAAGGAGATCAAGGCCGGGGTGATCTGGTCGGGGGTGGTCGGGTCTTACCTGGATCTGATGTACCGGTGGCGGCGCGCCGGGCCGACGCGCACCCCACCGCCCAATTCGCGCGGCTGGCGCCAGGAATGGCTCGCCCAGTTTGGCACGCCCGATGAAAACCCCGATTTCTGGAATTCGGTCTCCGCGACAGCGTACCTGGCGGACCTCTCGGGGCCGCTGGAGCTGCACGCCAGCCTGGCAGACGAGGAGGTCCCCGCCGAGTTTTCCCAGGACCTGGCCGCGCAGATCGAGGCAGCCGGAAAGCCGTACGAGCTTTACACTTACAAAGACGACGACCACAACCTCTCCAAGTATTTCACCACGGCGATGGACCGCACGGTCGCCTTTTTCGACCAGTACCTGAAATGAACACACTCTATCCTGACGGGGAGGAATTTGACCATGGATGACAAAACGAAAGATAGTCCGCCTGATTGTTCGTGTACGCACTGCAAAAAGGGTAGATGACAGGGGAGGGGAAAATTCCTATAATGAGACATCTTATAGGTAAGGATCAAACCGCATGTATCGCAAGAACCCACGCTCTCCCCAACCCGTCCCGCTCAGTGATGTTCACCAGCTGCCCAAGCGGTCGCTCCAACGGCTGCAGGGCTCCTGGGCCGCCACCTTCCGGGAAGAAGTGTTTCTGCGCATCGATGAGGACCAGTTTGCTCCCCTCTACTCCGACAAGCCTTCCCGGCCCAATGTCCCAGTCAACCTCCTGGTGGGGCTGGACATTCTCAAAGAGGGGCATCATTGGACCGACGAGGAGCTCTATGAACATTTCCTCTTCAACCTACAGGTCCGCTACGCACTGGGCTGCGACCAGTTTGGCGGAGATGAATTTGATCTGCGCACATTGTACTATTTCCGCCAGCGTCTGATAGCCTACACCCTGCGCACCGGACACAACCTCCTGGTCGGGTTGTTCGAGCAGATCACCGATGAGCAGATGGCCCAACTCGGGCTGAAGACGGACAAACAACGTTTTGACAGCACGATGCTGCTGTCCAATATTGCCGATCTGAGCCGGCTGGAGCTGCTCATCCAGGTGCTCCAACGGGTGTGGCGTATCCTCCGCCCGGCCGACCAGGAGCGGTATGCGGCACTCCTCCAACCCTATAATCAGGAGAGCGCGGGGCAGTACACCTACCAGCTCAAAGGGCGCGAGGTGGTCTGGGCTCACATTGGTTTGGTGGGACGGGTGCTCCACCAACTGCTGGATGAGCTGGGCGCAGGCTATGGCAGCGACCCGGTGTATGCCGTGGCCCAGCGCTTTTTCGCGGAGAACTTTGTGGTAGAGGAAAGCGGCACCCGGGCCAAGGACAACAGCGAGATCACCCCGGGCTGTTTGCAATCCCTGGATGACCTGGAGGCCAGCTACCGCAAGAAGGGCAACCGCGCCTACAAAGGCTATGTCGCCAACCTGGGCGAGACCTGCAACCCCGACAACCGGGTGCAGCTGATCGACCAGGTCCAGGTGGCGCCTAACCAGAGCAGCGACATCCAACTGCTCAAGGAGGGACTGGAGTCCTTGAAAGAGCGCACCGGGATGGACACCGCGGTGACCGATGGCGGCTATGTCAGCCCCGAAATTGACCAGCTGATGCGCGAGCAAGGCGTGGAACAGATCCCCACCGCCCTGACCGGGACTTTGCCGGATCACAAACAGGGCAAGCTGGCCTTCTCTGATTTCGAGATGGAGTTGGATCCGCAAGGGGAGGTGATCCGGGTCACCTGTCCGGCCGGTCGGGTAGCCAGCCTCCAGACAGCCGCCAGCGGCAAGTCCTACCGCTTGAGCTGGGATGCCGGTGTGTGCCGGGAATGCCCGCTCTTCCAGATGGATCGCTGCCCGGTCAAGCCGAGCAAAGATCCGGACCATTTGGGATTGTACGTGCCCAAGGACCGGGCCCAATCGGCGCAGCGCCGCCGCCATTTTGAGCTGCACAAACCGGAGGCCCGCAACCTGAGAACGGCCGTGGAAGCCAGCGTCTTTCAGCTCAAACACAACTGGGTCAAGGGCAAGCTGCGGGTCCGGGGACTGTTCCGGGTGACGAGCGTGGTGGTTGGCTCGGCCTTGAGCGTCAATTTGCGCCGGATTGACCGCTACCGCAAGGGAAAACTGCGCGACCGACGGACGCTGGAGGCCCGAAAGACTGCAAGAGCGGCAGTAGTTCCGATCTAACCGAGAGCGAAAGCCTGAGGGAACTGCTCCAGGCGATTGCCTCTTCGTGGTTTTGGGTGGTTTTCAATTGGTAAGGCGCTAGTTTTTGCAGTGCGTACGTTCGTTAATTCAAATTCGGGACAGCCCCTCGTGCACAGCAGCCGGCCTGTGTACAGCCGCCGAGACGGTCAGAACCGCCGCCAGCGCGATGCTGACCCAGGCGAGCCAGTCGCCGAGCTGACCATATAACGTTCTCACCCCACGGGTGGGCAGATCCACGATCATTACTCTCTGCCGGGTGGTGAAGAAATCCTGCGCGGCGAGGAGCTGCCCGCGGGCGTCGACAGCCATCGGCGTCTGGTTCGACGAATTCCCGCTCACCCCCGAGCGGGTGCTGCAAGGATTGGGGAAGATTTAGAGATTTCACCACGCAGCACATGGAGACCGCAGAGAAAAAACTGAACCACGACCCAGTCCAGGGGGTCAGGAAGAAGAGAAACAGGAAAAAGGCAGGAAAAAGTAGTGGACCTTCGGCAGTGGTTAGTGACCAATTGCCAAACAACGAGGAAATTCATTGACTCGTAGCCGTTTGAACATGATCACGGCGGGCGTCATGCTCAGCCTGTTCCTGGCCTCGATGGAAGGGACGGTCGTCGCCACGGCCATGCCTACCATCGTCGCCCAGCTCGGCGGGCTGGCAATCTACTCCTGGGTCTTCGCCATCTACCTGCTCACCGCCACCACCACGGTGCCCATCTACGGCAAGCTTTCCGACCTCTACGGGCGCAAGCGGGTCTACGTCGCCTCGATGGCCCTCTTCATCCTCGGCTCGGTCCTCTGCGCCCAGGCGCAGACCATGGAACAACTGATCCTCTTCCGCGCGATGCAGGGGATCGGCGCTGGCGGTGTGCTGCCCCTGGCTTTCACCATCATCGGCCAGTTGTTCAGCCTCGAGCAGCGCGCCCGCATGCAGGGGTTGTTTTCAGGAGTATGGGGCGTCTCGGCCGTGATCGGCCCGCTGATCGGCGGCTTCCTCGTCGACCAGGTCTCCTGGCGGTGGGTCTTCCTGATCAACGTTTTTCCTGGACTGCTGGCGGTTGGGCTGGTCTGGTTTGCCTGGAGAGACGCCCGTCCGGGCGAGGCAAAACCTGTGGCGGTCGATTACCCCGGGGCGGTCCTGCTCACCCTGGGTGTGCTCGCCCTGCTGCTGGGCATGGAAGAGCTGCCCGCGCCTCTCTCCTGGGCGCTGCTGGCCGCCGCCCTGGCCCTCTTCGCCATACTGGTCTTCGTCGAGCGCCGCGCCGCCGACCCGATCCTGCCCTTCCACCTCTTCCGCGACCGGCTTTACACGGTCTCGCTCATTCATGGCTTCCTTTCCGGCTGGGCGGTCTTCGGCAGCCTGAACTACGTGCCGCTCTTCGTCCAGGCCGTCCTCGGCACCAGCGCGACCCAGGCCGGGATCACCCTTACTCCCATGTCGATCGCCTGGACGGTGGCGAGCATCCTTGCCGGCCAACTGCTCCTGCGCCTGAGCTACCGCACGCTGGCCCTGATTGGGATGACCATCCTGACTGCCGGGGCTTTTCTCATGTCCACCATTGGGGTGAATGCCAGCCAAGCCTGGATCATGGTGTACCTGGGGATGATGGGCACCGGCATGGGCCTCTCCGTCCCGGCCTTCCTGATCGCGGTGCAGAGCACCGTCCCGCTCCAGGAGCTGGGCGCAGCGACTTCGACCCTGCAGTTCAGCCGTAACATGGGCAGCACGCTGGGGGTCAGTGTTTTGGGGGTGGTCCTCAGCAGCCGCCTGGCGAGCAGCCTGATCACGGCCGGCCTCGACCCGGCGATCGTCAGCCTGAACGCGCTGCTCGACCCGGTCGCCAGCCAGACCGCCGCGATCGAAGGCTCGCTGCGCGGCGCGCTGGCGGTCGCTATCGCCGGTCTGTTCTGCATCGCCTTTAGCGCGGCGCTGGCGGGCCTCATCGCCGCCATCTTCGCCCCGCGGGGGAAGATTTCGCAGATGACGAAGTATAATGACAGATAGATATTCCTCGGAATATCATTTTATTTCGCACTTTCGCCGTCCATGGGGAACAATGGAGAGGAAACATGCTCCACATCCAGGCCAACCACGCGATTCTGAGCGTCTTTCTGAGCGCAGCGCTGCTGCTCCAGACCGGCCCGGCTTATTCATCTGCGGTCATGCAGGATCGATCCTCCAGCGCCTACGAGGGTTTCTATCGCCAGCCGACGAACCAGATCATCGTCAAATACAAAAACTCTGGCGGCGAAAAACGGGCGCCGGGGAAGCTCTCCAACTCGGACCAGGCGAAACGGCTGAGCGACGCGGGGGGAGCACAGTTAACCTACCGGCGTGAGATGGCGGACGGGGCGCAGGTCCTGCGCCTGGCAGCTCCGCTCGCGCTCGACCAGGTCCAGGCGATCGCCGGGCGGATCATGGCGCTTCCCGAGGTGGAATACGCCGAGCCGGACGCGATCAAGTATCCGACCACGGCGCCTCCCAATGACCCCCTATATCCAAACCAATGGCACTATCAGGCGCCGGGGAGCGACCACTACGGAATCAACGCTCCCGCCGCCTGGGACGTCACCACCGGGGCGCCCGGGATCGTCGTGGGCGTGATCGATACCGGCATCACCCACCACGCCGATTTAGCCGGGCGGACGGCGCCGGGGCGGGATTTTATTTCGGATGTGTATGTGGCGAACGATGGGGATGGGCGCGACGCCGATCCGAGCGATCCGGGGGATTGGGTTGCCGCCAATGAATGTTACCAAGGAAACCCCCCGGAAGGTAGCTCCTGGCACGGAACGCACACGGCGGGGACGATTGGCGCGGCCAGCAACAACGGACTGGGCGTGACCGGGATCAACTGGAACTCGAAGATCCTGCCGGTGCGGGTTCTGGGCAGGTGCGGCGGGTATGACTCGGATATCGTCGACGGCATGGAATGGGCAGCCGGCCTCTCCGTGCCGGGCGAGCCGGCCAATCCCAACCCGGCCAAAGTGCTCAACGTCAGCCTGGGCGGGGAATCTCCTTGCAGCAACACATTCCAGACTGCGATTAATGCGATTACCGCGCACGGAGCAACCATGGTGGTTGCGGCGGGCAACTCCAATATGGACGCGAGCGGTTTCGAACCGGCCAACTGCGCCGGCGTGATCACGGTGGGCGCGACCGATCGCTATGGATCCAGGGCTTATTACAGCAATTATGGCGCGATGGTCGAAATCAGCGCGCCGGGTGGGGAGCAAAGTTACGCCAACGATCCGAACGGTATCTACTCCACGCTCAACACCGGTACGACCGCGCCGGTCGCCGATACGTATGCCTATTACCAGGGCACCAGCATGGCTACGCCTCACGTGGCTGGCATCGTCTCATTGATGTACTCGCTCAACCCCGCTTTGACGCCGGCCCAGATACTCTCGGACCTCCAGGCGTCCGCGACCACTTTCCCTGCCGGCAGTGGCTGTAATCCGGGCATTTGCGGCAGCGGCATCGCCAACGCGGGCGCAGCCATTGCTCTCGTGCAGAGCCGGGGCACCACGACCGCGATCACCGCACACGCACCCGACCCTTCAATTATGGGCGAAACGGTGAGCGTTCAGTATTCAGTCACACCGCTGTCCGGCAGCGGCGTTCCCAGCGGGACGGTCACGGTCGGCGATGGGGTCGTATCGTGTAGCGGCCTCGTCTCGGCGGGGCAGTGCTCGCTTGCCTTGACCAGCCCGGGCACCAGGATCCTCACCGCTACCTACTCGGGAGACGCCAACTTCGACTCCAGCACTTCTGCGGGCGTGGCGCATTCGGTCTGGCTGAACCTGCTGAGGGATCCCGGTTTCGAAGGCTATCCCGCCAGTACACCCTGGGCGCAGGGATCCACGAATTTTGCGACGCCGCTGTGCATTCCGGGCAATAGTCCGTGCAGCGGTCAGGCTCGAACGGGGAATGCCTGGGCAAAGTTCGGCCGCACGACCGCCGATGAGATTGGATATGTACAGCAATCGGTACTGATTCCCCGCGGAACCGCAAAGCTCAAGCTCTACCTCTGGATCGACCGTGCGGACACTGGCAGCGACACAAACGATATTTTCCGCGCCAAAATCGACGCCACCACCGTGTTCAGCGCCAATGCCACCCAGGCCGGTACGTACCCGGACTACACCCCGGTCAGCCTGGACGTCAGCCAGTTCGCGGATGGAAAAACGCACGTCGTTCGTTTCGAATCCAACACGACCGGGCAGATCGTAAATTTCGATCTGGATGACGTTTCTCTGGAAGTTCCAGCCTTCTCGGCATATCTGCCGCTGGTGCGCCGATAAATCTTCTGCAGCAGGGACATTTCTCCATGAACCAACGCTCATTTGGCAACACAGGAATGATGGTCAGCGAGATTGGCCTGGGAACCTGGCAGTTGGCCAACCCCGATTGGGGCGACCACGACCGGCAGAAAGCCCTGGAAATCATCCGCTGCGCGTAATCCCTTTCCCGGCGGGAAGCTGCACTGCAAAAAGCTGAAGCAACAAATGGAGTTAGCATACCATGTCACCTGCGATCGAGACCGGTTCTGCCGGACGGTTAGCGAACCTGATTCCGAAACCCGTCAGGGTTGAATCTGGCACGGGCGAATTCCAACTCTCTGAAACCACAAAAATCGTCCTCGACCAGGCATCTTCTGAGCTTGCCGCCGCGGGGCAGTTCCTCGCCAGCCTGCTTCGCCCCCCCACCGGACTGCCCCTGGAAATCAGCGCCGGGCCAGCCGCGCCGGGCGACATTCAACTGGCCTTCCTCGCCGTTGACCCCGGCCTGGGCGAGGAGGGCTACGAGCTGGCGGCCACGCCGCAGAGCATTCTCCTCCAGGCCAACCGGCCCGCCGGCCTGTTCTACGCTCTGCAGACCCTGCGCCTGTTGCTGCCCGCGGAGATCGAAGCGCCGGAACCCCGGCCTTGCCCCTGGACGGTCCCCGCCTGCCGCATTCGCGACACCCCGCGCTTTGCCTGGCGCGGGGTGATGCTCGACGTGGCTCGCCATTTCCATCCCGTCGCCGACGTCAGGCGCTTTATGGGCCTGGCCGCGGCCTTCAAAATGAACCGCTTCCACCTGCACCTCTCCGACGACCAGGGCTGGCGGCTGGAGATCCGCTCCTGGCCCGACCTGGCCCGCAAAGGCGGCAGCACCGCAGTGAGCGGCGACCCCGGGGGGTACTACACCCAGGCCCAATACGCCGGACTCGAGGAATACGCTCGCCAGCGCGGCATGATCCTCATCCCCGAGATCGATCTGCCCGGGCACACCAACGCCGCCCTGGCCAGCTACCCCGAGCTCAACCAGGACGGCGTCGCCCCCGAGCTGTACACCGGCACCGAGGTGGGCTTCAGCTCGCTGGCGATCCACAAAGGGATCACTTACCGCTTCCTCGAGGACGTGATCGCTGAGATCGCGGCCCTGACCAGCGGCCCCTACATTCACATCGGCGGCGACGAGGCCCAGGCGACCTCCCACGAGGATTATTGCACCTTCATCGAAAGAGCCCAGAAAATCGTCCGGGCTCAAGGGAAACAAGCCATCGGCTGGGAAGAGATCGGCCAGGCCCGGCTGCTCCCCGGAACCATTACCCAAATCTGGAACGGCGAGAAGTTCGAGCACGCCATTCGCCAGGGCGGAAAGGTGATCTTCTCGCTGGCGCGCAAGACCTACATCGACATGAAATACGGCCCTGAGACCGGGCTGGGCCTGGTTTGGGCGGGAACCATCAGCGTGCGCGACGGGTACAATTGGGACCCGGACGCCCTTCTGCCCGGCGTGGTGGAGAAGGATATTCTCGGTGTGGAAACGGCGCTCTGGTCGGAGACCCTCTGCAACATGCGCGATATCGAGTACATGGCCTTCCCGCGCCTGATCGGCATGGCCGAGATCGGCTGGTCGCGGCGAGAAAGCCGCAGTTGGGAGGAATTCCGCGCCCGCCTGGCCGCCCTCGCCCCGCGCCTGCGGGAAATGGGGGTGAACTTCTATGCCGCGCCGGAGGTTGACTGGCAGTAATGTGGTACGTGGCGGAAATTGCTCTATAATTCTCCAGTACACCCGCGCCCGATCCCTGGAGGAAGACACGCATGCCGGACATCCAGCCGTTTCTGCTCGAACGCTATTTTGCCCGCTACGAATTCAGCGCCCCATTCCTCCTCTCGCCCTCCGACTGCGAGAGCCTGCACCTGAACGAAGTCCTGGCGCTGGCCGACGCCGAATGCGCCGCCCTATGGGAGAACCTCAGCCTGGGTTACACCGAATCTTCCGGGCATCCGCTGCTCCGCGAAGAGATCTCCCGCCTGTATGCCTCGCTGCGGCCCGAGGATGTGCTGGTTATGGCCCCCGAGGAGGGCATCTACATCGCCATGCAGACCCTGCTCAGGCCGGGCGACGAGGTGATCGCCATCCAACCGGCTTACCAGTCGCTGCAGGAGATTGCCCGCTCGATTGGCTGTGCAGTCATTCCCTGGGCGCTGCAGCCCGCAGACGGCGCCTGGCGGCTGGATTTTGATACGTTGGAGCGCAGCTTCTCGCCGCGCACCCGCCTCCTGGTGATCAATTTCCCCCATAACCCCACCGGCCTGCTTCCCGCCCTGGCCGAGCTGGACGCCATCCTCGAGCTGGCCCGCCGCCGCGGGGTCCACGTTTTTTCGGACGAGATGTACCGCCTGCTCGAATATCAGCCGGATGGGCAGTTGCCCGCGGTGTGCGACCGGTACGAGCTGGGGATTTCCCTATCGGGGATGTCCAAGGCGCTCGCTCTCCCCGGCCTGCGTATCGGCTGGCTGGCAACCCGCGCCCCGGGCCTGCTCCAATCCTGGCAGACCTTCAAGGATTACACCACCATCTGCAGCAGCGCCCCGAGCGAGATCCTGGCCCTGATCGGCCTGCGCGCCCGCCGGCAGATCCTCGAGCGCAGCCTGGCGATCATCCGCGCCAACCTGGAGACCGCCGGGCAGTTCTTCGCCCGCCACGCCGGCCGCTTCACCTGGTTCGCGCCTCGGGCCGGCTCGGTCGCTTTCCCGCGCTGGGATGGGCCCGGCACGTCCGACGAGTTAGCCTCCCAGGTCCTCGAGAAAGAAGGGGTGATGATCGTCCCCGGAAGTTTGTTCTCCTACCCGGGCCGGCATTTCCGCGTCGGCCTGGGGCGGCGCAATTTTCCCACCGCCCTCGAACGGGTAGAGCTTTTTTTGGAGGGATAAATCGAAGGCCCCCACACAAAATTGTGGGGGCCTTCGATTTATTCTCCTGATCTTAGAGTGGGACGACGTTGGCGGCCTGGAGACCCTTAGGACCTTTTTCGATGGAAAACTCCACCTGCTGCCCTTCACTGAGGGTATGGTATCCCTCTCCCTGGATCGCGGTGTGATGCACGAATACATCCGCGCCGTTCTCCTGGGCGATGAAACCGTATCCTTTTTCGTTATTGAACCATTTGACGGTTCCGATGATCCGATCAGCCATTTTGGTCTTCTCCGCTGAGCTTGATTAATAGCGTCGTTGGCCACCGCCGCTGCGGCGGTTACGGTCATAAGAGCCGCCTGACCGGTTGCCACCAAAGCCGCCACGGCCGGATTCTTCCTTGGGGCGAGCCGGGTTGACCTTCAGCTCGCGGTTGGCCAGGCTGTAACCGTTGAATTTCTTAATCGCCTCCTCCGCTTCTGTTTGCGTACTCATTTGCACAAAGGCAAACCCTTTTGAGCTACCAGTGTCTCGATCTTTGATCAAGTCTACAGTCTGGACCGTACCCGCATCCGAAAAAAGGGTACGGATGTCATCTTCGGTAGTCGAGAATGACAGATTACCAACATACAGTTTTACTTCCATTGAATTCTTTCCTCTTTCTGGCGTTTCCCGCCAGGTACCAATTTCGCCGCCAACCTTTCGAAAGGTTGGCGGCGAATGCAGACAAGCCTCATGGCGAAGTGGATATAGTATATCACAAATATATCCGATTCCACAGGTTAGTTTCGTTGGGATAGAAGCAAGCTACTCCTTTTTCAAGAATACGAACAGTTCGTAAACCAGGAAGGCCGGCCAGGCGATGCCTTTGAGAAACCCGATCGCCTTTTGTTGCGCCGTGACAGCGCCTTTCAGGTAATACACCCACGCGCCGATCATCCCGATCCCATACACAGCGTCCGATCCACCCCCGCGGTATACCATCTTTGACTCGGTGTTCATTTTTTCTCCTTTTTGTTTGCCCATTTACTGTCAATACGGGATCCGGCCGGTCTTTATTCGTCCAAATTCTTTCACCTCTGTAATCCGGCATATGACAGATAGAGGATGTTTTCCCTCTTTGAACGTGCTACAATGGGCACATCTACCTCTTGTTCAGACAGCTCATCCTGGAGAAAACAAATGCCTCCTTCTCTCGATCGTCTTACCCGCCGCCAGTTCCTCGGCGGCCTGGGCGCGCTCTTCGTCTCTCCCGTTCTTGAGAAATGGTTCCAACGCCTCGGCCAGGTGGCCGGCGGCAGCGCCAACCTGGTAGACGTATATGTAGCTCGCAACGAGGACCCGGTGGGCAACGTCAACCGCGTGATCAGCCTTGCCGGCGGGATCCAGCGCTTTATTGGTTATGATGATATCGTCGTGCTCAAGCCCAACGGCCAGTGGCCTAACCAGGGCTATACCCACACCCAGTGCATCAAAGCCCTCATCGACCTGATCCTCAACCGCCCGGGCGGCTTCGCCGGGGAGGTCATTCTCACCGAGCACGTCCACCGCGACCCCACCGAAGCGATGAAAGATTTTTACTGCTGGAACATGTCGGCTGACAACCGGACCAACAATTGGGCAGACATGAACTATCTCGAGTTGATCAATGATTACCAGAGCCACGGCCATCCTATCGTCACCGCCAACCCGATGTACGATTCCGGCCTGGGCAACTGGGACGCGGTTACCAGCGGCCTGGGGGGGATCGGCGCTGGACGCCAGGGCTGGGTGCAAATCACCTACACCACCGCGGCCAACGGGCGCACGGTCAACCTCTCCACCGCCATCCTGCGCTCAAGTTACAGCGGCAAGCTGGTTGATCTCAAGAATGGAGTCTGGAAGAATGGAGACTACACGGGCCAGAAGGTCAAGCTGATCTTCCTGCCCACGCTGAACAACCACGGCACCTTCAACCACCAGGATTACGCCGGGCCGACCAGCGCGCTCAAGACCCACATCGGGGTGGTCGATTTTGGCGGCTCGGCCGAGAACAGCATCCACGACGTCGGCTACAACGACCCGATCAGCCCGCAGGCAATGGGCGAGACGGTGGGGCACCTGATCACCCAGGTCATCCGCCCAACCTTCTACCTGACCTGCGCTGAATACACCGGTTACCGGGACCGCACCGATCCAGACGCCGCCCACACCCGCACCGTGGGCCTCTGCGCCGACCCGGTCACCCTGGATTATTGGATGTGCAAATATGTGATGTATCCCTGCGCAACCAGCCAGACTTTCATGAACCCTGACAATAACAACCACCTGCGCCAGGCTCTGCTTGGCTGCCAGTCCAAGGGAGTCGGCACGGTCAACGAGGCCAATATGGTCCTTCACCTGTACGATGCGCTGGATAAACACACCTATCTGCCGGTGGTGAGAAGATAGTCGTCTACCGAGCGTCAGTCACAACAGCGCGCCGAAATGCAGTAGCCCGTTCTACTCCCATCCAAAAGGCCCGGCCGCTCCCCGCCCGGGCCTTTCAGTTTTTCCCTGTACACTGGCTGCCTTTCACTGCTCTCTAGACTCCTTGTGCCTGTCCGGCACAGGACAGGCCGTTCTCTATTACCCTTACACTGTTCGAAATCTTCTTCTCTTGCTACAATGGAGGGCATTGTGACATCGACTTCTGATCCCAATACCCTCCATCCCCACCTGGTTCGCTCCCTGGCTGCCGTCATCGTCGGCAGCCTGATCCTGCGCGCCGCGGCGGGGGTGATGGGCGAGAACATCCAGTTTTATTTCAACGAGATCCACGCCGCCGCGCTGAACCCTGCTCACCCGCTCAACAAGATCGCAGGCGGGCATGTCTACGAGGTTTCTTACACCCTGGGCGGGATGATCATCGCCTCCTTCTTCGCCGCCGAGCTGCTCGGCTCAGTGCTCTTCGGGGCCTGGAGCGACCGCTACGGGCGCAAATTGTTCATCATCTTTGGCCCGCTCTTCGGCGCGATTGCCGTCCAGCTCACCGCGCTGACCACCCTGGTCTGGGTCCTGGTGATTACCCGCCTGCTCGAAGGGCTCTCCACCGCCAGCAACGCTCCCGCGACCCTGGGATACATCGCCGAAGTCACCTCCCATTCACCCCGGCTGCGCACGCGCGTGGTCGGTTTCTACCAGGTCGCCACCATCGGCGGTATCGCTCTCGGGTTTACCCTGGGCGGCTGGCTGTGGCGCAGCTTCGGCGCTCCGGCGGTCGTAGCCGGCGTCCCACTCACCAGCCCGGCCTTCGCCCTCAACGCCCTGGTCTACCTGGCCAGCCTGGCGATCCTCTGGTTTGGCATCCACGAGGTTCGCGAGATGGCCGGGCCGCGGCGCGAGATTGAGGGGCAAGGGAAATCACTTCATCGTTATTGGAAGATCCTCAGCAGCCCGCGAGTGGCCAGCTTCGCCCCGGCCTGGATCGCGATCAACGCCGTGCTCGGGATCTGGATCAACCTGACCGCGCGCATCCTCACCGACCACAGCCGGTTTCCCGAACAGCTCCTGGTTGGCCGCTTCGACAGCTTCCAGGCCGGGAATATCCGCGCAGCGTATGCGGTGGTTTTCGTGCTGGGAATTCTCGTTTGGAGCCTTTTCTTCCCCCAGGTTAAGAAGACTACCGCGATGCTGATCGGCACCGCCGGCCTCTTCGTTTCCTGCGCAGTGCTCTTCGTCCTCAACCACCAGCCCGCGCTGGACGCGCCCCTGGTGATGCCCCTGGCAGTCCTTCTTGTGATCACCATCCTCGTCCAGAGCGGGTTCACCCCGGCTGCCCTGGCCCACCTGGCAGATATCTCTGAGGACTATACCCGGGACCGGGGAGTGATCATGGGGCTGTATTCGGTCTTCCTCGGCCTGGGCCAGTTTATCGGCGCCTCCATGGGCGGGCCGTTCATCGACTGGCGCGGCGCGGATGGGATAGTGCTGATCAACGCCCTGCTCGGCATCCTGGCTGCCTTCCTCGTCCTGCGCCTGCGCGGAATCGAAGCGTCGCGTCCGACAGCGTCGAACGCGCGGCATAAGGAAGGCCTGAAGGGTATTGAAAACCCATAGGACCTTGCGGAAGGTAATGGATTTGCTCATTCTCTCACCGAGGATATCTCATGAACGAAAAAGCCGGCGCACAAATCAGCCAGAGAGCCTTTCTCCAATCCCTCATCATTCTGCTGGTCTTGATGGTCCTGGCCGGGGTGCTCACCCGCGTCGTCCCGGCGGGCAGCTACACCCGCGTCCTGGTCAACGGCCGCGAGACCATCGACCCGGCGTCCTACCATCTCGTCCAGAAGCCGGATTACCCGGTCTGGCGCTGGTTTACCGCTCCTTTCGAGGTGCTTGCCAGCCCTGACGGAGCGACGGTCATCGTCATCATCCTTTTCCTCCTCATGGTCGGGGTGTCGTTCGCCGTTTTAGATAAAAGCGGCATCCTGCGCTACGCGCTTGCGCGCCTGGTAGGGCGTTTTCGCGGGCAAAAGTACCTCCTCCTGCTGGCCATCACCCTCTTTTTTATGCTGATCGGCGCGTTGTTTGGCATCTTCGAGGAAGTGGTGCCCCTGGTGCCGATGATGGTTGCCCTCTCCTACGCTCTCGGCTGGGATACGCTTACCGGGCTGGGGATGAGCATTCTGGCCACGAACATGGGCTTCTCCGCAGCGATCACCAATCCGTTCACCATCGGCGTGGCCCAGCGCCTGGCCGGCCTGCCGCTCTTCTCCGGAGCGGGGTTCAGGGTTTTGATCTTCCTCAGCATCTACGCGGTGCTGGCAGTCTTCCTCGTTCTCTATGCGCGGCGGATCGAGCGCAATCCCGAGGTCTCCCCGGTCTATGCCGAGGACCGCGTGGGGCGGGAGAAATTCAGCGGGACCGGGCTGGAAGGCTACGATAAAAACCTCAAGCTGCGCCCCGTGCTGGTCTGGCTGGGAGTATTCCTGGTCCTGATCGTCCTCGTCCTGGTCGCCGCGCCTTTCGTCCCCGGGCTGTCTGACCTATCCCTACCCCTGGTCGGCCTGCTCTTCCTGATCGGCGGGGTGGGCAGCGGCCTGCTCGCCGGCATGGGCGGCAAAGCCGTGCGGCAGGCGGCCTGGGAAGGCCTGGTCGGCATTGCCCCCGCAGTGCCGCTGATCCTCATGGCCTCCAGCATCAAGTTTATCGTCGCCCAAGGCGGGATCATGGATACCCTGCTCCACGGCGCGGCGCAGTCCATCTCCCAGGCCAGCCCCTTCCTGGCGGCAGTGATCGTCTATTTCCTGGCCCTTTTCATCGAGCTGTTCGTCGCTTCGGGGTCGGCCAAGGCCTTCCTGATGATGCCCATCCTCCTCCCTATCGCCGACCTGGTGGGGATCACCCGCCAGGTGGCAGTGACGGCTTACTGCTTTGGCGACGGCTTTTCCAACCTGGCCTATCCCACCAACCCGGTCCTGCTCATCTGCCTCGGCCTGACCGTGGTCTCCTATCCCAAATGGATCAGGTGGACCGCCAGCCTGTGGTTTTGGGTCCTCCTGGTGACGATTGCCTTCCTAGGTATTGGCGTTGCGATCCACTTTGGGCCGTTTTAAAAGGGAAGAGAACGGAGAACAGTATCCGGGGGTACTGTTCTCCGTTCTCTGGCCTCTGTTCTCGTCTTTCTTTTTCTACCCCATATTCTGAATAATCGCGTCCCCAAACTCAGAGGTGCTCAGTAATTTCGCGTTCTCCATCTGGCGGGCAAAGTCGTAGGTGACCGTCCCGGCGGCGACCGCTCGTTCGATCCCGCGGATGATCAGGTCGGCGGCCTCGTTCCAACCCAGGTAGCGGAACATCATCTCCCCGGAAAGGATCAGCGAGCTGGGGTTGACCACGTTCTTGTTGGCATGTTTGGGCGCGGTGCCGTGGGTGGCTTCGAAGACCGAGACCCCGGTCTCGTAGTTGATGTTGCCGCCCGGGGCGATGCCCATCCCGCCGACCTGCGAGGCCAGCGCGTCGGAGAGGTAATCGCCGTTGAGGTTCATCGTCGCCAGGATGTCAAAGTTGCGCGCCTGGGAGATGGTCTGCTCGAAGACGATGTCGGCGATGCTGTCCTTGATCAGCAGCTTGCCCCTGGCCAGCTCGGCTTCCTGCTCGGCCTTGGCGGCGTCCTCGCCTTGGGCGGCCCTGGTGCGGTCGAACTGCGTCCAGGTGTAGACCCGGTCGCCGAACTCGCGCTCGGCCAGCTCGTAGCCCCACTTGCGGAATGCCCCCTCGGTGAACTTCATGATGTTTCCCTTGTGCACCAGGGTCACGCTGCGGCGATGGTTGGCCAGCGCGTAGCGGATCGCCGCGCGCACCAGGCGCTCTGTCCCCTCGCGCGAGATCGGCTTGATCCCGATCCCGGCCGTATTGGGGAAGCGGATCTTGGCATACTCGTTGGGGAAAAACTCTTTGAGCAGTTGCTTAAAGCGCTCGGTCTCCTCGCAGCCTTCCTCGAACTCGATCCCCGAGTAGAGGTCCTCGGTGTTTTCGCGGAAGACGATCATATCCACGTATTCGGGGTGCTTGACCGGCGAGGGCATGCCCTGGAACCAGCGCACCGGCCGGACGCAGGCGTACAGGTCCAGGTCTTTGCGCAGGGCCACGTTCAGCGAGCGGATTCCCCCTCCAACCGGCGTGGTCAGCGGGCCCTTGATCCCCACCAGGTACTCGCGGAAAGTCTGGACGGTCTCGGCGGGCAGCCAGTTGTTGAACAGGTTGAACGCCTTTTCCCCGGCGTAAATCTCCATCCAGGCGATCTTGCGCTTTCCGCCGTACGCCTTCGCGACCGCGGTCTCGAAGACGCGCACCGCCGCGCGCCAGATATCCGGCCCGGTGCCATCCCCCTCGATGTAGGGCAGGATGGGGGTATCGGGGACGTTCAGCTTGCCGTTGACGATGTTGATTTTCTGACCATGTTCGGGAACTGTGACGGTTGAGTATGCCATGGTTATTCGCTACCTTATCTAGCTGAAGGGATAAATAAATTCTGTATGGCACTATTTTACTCAATGTTGGTGGATTTGTATAAAAATAGCGGGTTAGAACACCATGCCGGTTGCCCTCGCTTCATGTCATTGCGAAGGCTCTTTTTCACCAACCAGGCAAGACTGCTTGCGTAATGTCGTTGGGAGGAGCGGTTCTTTCCCGCGACGAAGCAATCTCCAGGCTCACCAGGCAAAGCCTTTATGGGCCAGAACCTTTCCAGATCCCTCAAAGTGACATTCGTTCACTAAATACATTACATAATTCTGTATGTTCAGTAAATACTGAACATACAGAACATGCTATAATATCTGCATAGAACGAAATAAGGAAGGGCATATGGCAAGTCAAGAAGAATTAATCTACGTCGAAAAAGTCGGCCGCTACTTTGAGCAGCTCACCCTGCCCCGTATGGCCGGGAGAATCTTTGGCTGGCTGTTGATTTCTGAAACTCCCCTGGTGAGCGCGAACGAGCTAGTCGATGTGCTCCAGGCCAGCAAAAGCTCGATCAGCAGCATGACGCGCCTGCTCATCCAGATCGATCTGGTCGAGCTGGTCAGCCTGCCCGGCGACCGCCGCGACTATTACCGCGTGGCGGCTAACGCCTGGGCCAGCTCGCTCCGCGCCCGGCTGGCCCAGGCCCAGGCCTTCCGCCTGCTGGCCGAAGAGGGCCTGGCGCTCCTGGCTGGGTCGGACCCCGAGCGCCGGCTGCGCCTGGAGGAGATGCGCGGTCTGTATGCAATGTTAGAAGCCGAGATCCCCAAATTACTGGAGCGCTGGCAGTCCGAACAGAAAAAATTGGAAGCGTAAAATGTTATACACTCGTGAAAGCGGCAACCCGAACAGCCCGGCGATCATTTTTCTGCACGGCGGCGGGCTGAGCAGCAAGTCCTGGATCCCCGTCATGGAGCGGCTTGGCGATTTCTACTGCCTGGCCCCCGACCTGCCCGAGCAGGGGGAAAGCAAAGCCATTCAGTTTACCATCGACGGCAGCGCGGAGGCTGTGGTCGAAGTCATCCGCCAGAAGGTTCCCGGCAGGAAAGTCCACCTGGTGGCCCTCTCCCTGGGCGGGCCGGTAGCGCTGACCCTGCTGCGCACCCACCCGGAGCTGATCGACCACGTCATCCTCTCCGGGAGCTCCGGGCATTTTCCCGGCTGGCTGGCCGGGCTTGGAAAATCCACCGTCTGGATGTACAAACTGTACAAGCGCGATTACCTGGTGAACGCGACCCTCAAGCAGCAGGGCATACCGGAACAGTACACGGATCTCCTCCGCGAGGATCTCTACCAGTCCATCTCCCCGGATTTTATGCGCCATTACATGGGCGAGCTGGCCCGCTGGGAGCTGCCCGAGCGGGTGGACAGTCCGCTGCTGATCGTGGTGGGGGAGAAAGAGCAGAAGGCGTCCTACGGCATCTCGCGCGGCTATCTCAAGCGCTACCCGGGCTCCTGCGGGATCGTCGCCGCGGGGACGGGCCACGCCTGGTGCCTGCAGTCGCCGGACCTGTTTGCCACGATGGTCCGCTCCTGGGTCACGAACCAGCCTTTGCCGGCGGAGCTGGAGAAGAAGCTGTAAGTTGGGGGCGGATTTGAGATATACGAAATCTCCGAAATAAAAAAATCTGATTGCAAGTATGATTGATGGTGGGTTGCGGGGCGACAGGTAGCGGATAGAGCAGGATTCGCTCGCCCCTCCACCCACCCTAAGCCGGCGCTTGTTGGATAACAGTCATCAGCTGTTAGTTATCAGAAAAAGCACTTCTTTCCTGAGCAATCAGGTGACTAAGCATCTAATCACTCTCTTTTGTTCATGAAACCCCGTTCTCTGTTTCTCTTTTGCCTTGGAATAGCCGGCGGGATTGGTTTGATCGTTGGGCTGCGGCGCCGTTCGGGCTCCGGCCTGCCCAACCAGTCCATTTACCGCCTGTATGCCCCAATCTATGATTTTCTCTTCGAGCGCTTCTTTGCGCCAGGACGGAAGCGGGCCGTGGCCCTGCTCAGCCTCACACCGGGCGAGCAGCTGTTGATCTCGGGGGTGGGCACTGGGCTGGATTTGCCTTTGCTCCTCCCCGGGGTCGACTGCCTGGGGATCGATATTTCCACCGACATGCTTGCCCAGGCTGAAAAGAAACCCTGTGCGGCCTGTGTCCGCCTGCGGCCCATGGACGCTCAGGATCTTCTCTTGCCAGACGAGAGCTTCGACGCCGTGCTGCTCAACCTGATCGTCTCGGTAGCCCCGGACGGCCAGGCGGTCTTCCGCGAAGCCTGGCGGGTGCTCAAGCCCGGCGGCCGGGTGGTGATTTTTGACAAGTTCGCCCCGGACAGTGGATCGATCTCCCCGCTTCGCCGCGCGGTCGGCCAGTTCACTCGCGCTTTCGGCACGGATGTGACCCGCAAGTTGAAAGATATCACCGCCGGGGTTGAGGGGATGGAGATCGACATCGATGAGCCGAGCATCTTTGGGGGGCAGTACCGGGTACTGAGGATCCGAAAAGAATAGCAGTCTTCCTTACCCCTCTCTCACCTGTTCCACCACATGCCGGATTGCCTCGACCACCTGGGCTGCATACTCCGGCTGCATGAGGATCGAAAGGTGGCTTGCGCCGGGGATGACGATCTGTTCGCCCCGCGAGGAAAGGTGGACCAGGTCCGCCTGCAGCTTCAGGTGCAGCGCGTTCATCTGCTCGCTGGTCAGGCCGCCGATCTTCCCCGGGCCGCTGACGCTGCTCCCGGCCGTGACGACAACAAGGGGGATATCTCCCAGCGATGAAGGCACCTCCGACCCTGGCCCGTAAAAACAGCGGTGCTGGGAGAACTCGGCCAGCATGGTCTCGTGGTGCTGGATCCGGCTGGCGACGGCCAGGAAGCTGTCGAGATCCTCTTTGGATAAGGATTTCGCCATGTTCCCCAGGCTCAGGCGGGCCACCACTTTCCCAATGCCCACTCGCGAGGCGAGCTTGAGCAGGCGCACCCCGCCGGCGGCCCGGCGGGCGAAGCTGTCCATGTCCCGGAAGGGGGCATACTCATCCACGTGGGTCGCATCGACCATGACCATGCCGGCGGCTTCTTCAAGGTAAAAGCCAGCATAGGCGCGGGCCAGCAGCCCGCCGAAGGAATGGCCAACCAGCACGTAGGGAGGCCGCAGATCCAGCCGGTCGAGGAGCGCTTTCCATTCTGCCGCCAGGTTCGCTGACGTACGCGGCCTGGGGCTGCGATCGCTCCAGCCCTGCCCGGCGCGGTCGTAGGCCAACACCTGTGTAAACGCGGCCACGCCCGCCTGGATGTGCGCGTACTGGAGTGCGAACCCACCCAGGGCCGGCTCGAGCAGCACGACTGGCGTCCCCTCGCCGCGCAGCAGGGCGTGCAACCGGAGCCCGCCGATATCCACCATCTGCCCGGGCGGCTGAATCTGAGAACTCATCCTGCCCTCCTAACCAAGCCGGTAGTGAAAGATCCCCGCGGAGCGGGCGAATAAGGGAATCCGGCTCATCCAGTGGAATGGAGCCATCCGCGGCTCGGGGTCGTCGAAGAAGAACCACTCGTCCAGCAAGACAATGCCCGGAGCCCATCCCTCAGAGTATTTGCCCTGTTTCAACCCCCAATGCAGGCGCGCCTTGATCCGGGAAAAAGACAGTTGCAGGTTGTTCATGCGCACCGCGAAGGGGGTCATCGCGTCGCAGGCCAGCTCGGCTTGCGGAAAATGCTCCCGGATGGCCAGTACCAGCGCTTTGACCTGATCTTCCTCAAAATAGGTCAGCACGCCCTCGGCCAGAAATAGAAACGGGCGTTGAACATCGCCCACGCGCTTCATCCAATCGAATTCGAAAACGGAACCGGCCAGGGTGCTGCAGCGCTCGTTCTCAGCGCTGCCGATCAGCTTCTGGCGCAGCGTAATGACCTCGGGCAAATCCATGTCGTACCATTCGACCCGGCCGTTGTCCACCCGCTCGAAGCGGGTGTCCAGGCCGCAGCCGATATGGACCACTACCCCCTGGGGATTCCGCTGTAAAAATTCGCCGGCAAGCTGGTCGAATTTACGCAGCCGCAGGAGCACCGCGACCTCATCGTGGCTCTGCATCCGGACCTGTTTGAAATCGTAGTGGATTCGCTTCACCAGCTCAACCGCTCTGGGATCGTGAATCAGAGCGTCCGGACGTTGGGATTCAATGGCCCGGACGTACAGCGGGATCAGCAGCGTCTCGGCAACGCCGTTCAAATCTGGCGCCGTAAGCTCAGCCATATATGTCGCCTCCTCGACTCTATGCGCCCGCCCTGCCGGTGAGAATACCAGGTCGCCCACAGGTTAATGAAATATGTCCCCAGAGTGAAAAAACCAAGCTCTTTGTCGACAGCAAAGCTGTAACCAATCATGGCGATCAGTCCCAGGTAATAGAGCAGCAGGTACGGGATGAGCAAGGGGGTTCTGCGGAAACCCAGGCGCAGGATGTAATCCAGGAGCAGCTCCACCAGCAGAAAGTCCGCCAGGCAGGCCGGCAGAAGGACCGCCCACAAACCTCTACCCTGAAAGAAGTTCAGATAAACCCCGGCCGCCAGCGGGATCACCAGCGCTACCAGGGCCAGCCCCAGGCCTCGCTCCAGCCTTTTGAGACCCAGCAGCCTGGAGAGGAAGATCACCGCCATCCCCAGGTTGTACAGGTTGGCTACGACTATGATTACCACGTCGATTGCTGCGATGCTGGGGCCGCCGCTCATGGCGACGTCTCCACCAGCTGAACCGAAGCGATGATCAGGTCAGCATCCACCTCGACCTCCTCCGGCAGGGCTGCGGGGTCATTCCAATTCCCAAGGTAATCCAGGTCAAAGTCGTAAACCAGATCGCCGCGCTGCATGCAGCCCGGACAGGTGTACATCACGGTCATATGCTTGCCCTCAAAGACCAGCACCTGGCGCTGGATCTCCTCACCGAGGAAAAGCACCTTGCCGGCCGGAACCAGCTCTCCCGATCCCAGGCCGGACCGGCTTAGCTGAATATCCTCGTTGGCCCGGCGAAAAGCTACCTGCAGCCGGGCCAGCCGGGTCGTGTTGGGAATCAGCCAGATGGCGTGACCTTCCAGGATCCCCTGGGCTTCTTCCAGTTTCCACTCAGGAGGATATTGAAGGGAGAAGCCATAGTCCTGGTCAATATATGTGGTCCAGCCCTTCATCCCGTCCAGCGGGTAAGTAACTACCGCCTGCGCCGGGTTTGGGGCAGGCGGTTCATTCGAGCTGGCAGCGGGTGTGCCGCTCACTTCTGAGATGATGATCACGGCCTCAAAGGTTTTTTGCGGCGGGACATCCTTTTCCCAGATCCGGTGGTAGATCAACTTCAGCGTCTGCTGCCCGAGGGCGACAGCTTTGAACGTAAGACTGATCTTTCCCCCCGCACCCGGCAGGCTGCTGTAGGGTTCCACGTGGGGATCGCCGATTTGCTCGAGAAGCGGGTGATCTCCGCGGACGGCTTCCCAGTTGTAACCAGTAGCAATATTGCCCTCCAGTGTTACTACCAGGGTCTCACCGGTATGGATACTGACGGTCATGCCCGAGTCTTTCTCGCTCAGGTAGATATCCCCGGCAGGGGTAGGCTGGATCTGTGGGACAGGGGTCGGCTGTAAAACCACCGGTGGATCGTTAGCCGAAACCGCCTGAGCGGATGGGATGGAGCAGGCTGCCAGGCTCAGGATGAGCAGAACAAACAGCCCGGCAGCGAAAACGGAGCAGCCCAACGTATTTTTCTCCATATCGAGTTCCTTTTCTATCTCCCTTTATTGACGAAAGAGTGAAACCAGGGGCAGGCCCAGGTCGCGCAGGCAGGCAAGAATGCCGTGCAAAGCGGCCTGATCGATGACCCGCCCGGTGAGAACCGTCTGGTCTCCCTCGTAAGCCAGAGAAAAGCCGTCAAACCAGCAGGACCAGATCGGGCTGATCCGTCCATCCACCCGAATTTGATAATCGACCAGCCGGTCTGACGGCTTATGTTCTGGCATGTCCACACCTTCGGGCTCAAACATGGCTGGGTTTTTCGATCATTTCCTGAGCCACCGGGCGAAGGCGCGATCCGCGCGAGTGGGCCGAGGGTTTCTCCACCGGGCGACCGAGCCAGGCCATCAGAACCTGCCAGACCGGCCTGCGAGAGGCGGAATAGGCTGCTACACGCTGCCGCTCATCAAGATAGACTTTGATCAGAAATTCATCGTTTGGGTATAACATTTCGCCCTCCTCCAGCGGCGAACCGTTGTTCCGCTTTTTCTGGTTCTAGCATACCGCTCAGCAGAGAGGGCTTCATCCCCTAAACAGGGGAGAAAACAGGGGATTCGGTGGGGAAAATCGGGATTAAATCAGGCCCAGCCCTTTGGCGCGCTGAACTGCTTCAATCCGCCGTCCGACTCCCAGCTTGGCGTAGATGTTTTTCACGTGCGTGTGTGCCGTACTGGGGGCCACAACCAGCTCCGCGGCGATCTCAAGATCGGTCATCCCCGCCGCCAGCAGACGCAGCACCTCCAGCTCGCGGCGAGTCAAAGGCTCGAGGAGATTTTCGATTTTCGATTTTTGATTTTCGATTGAAACAATTGCTGATTCCATATTGCCGATTGTTGATTGAAGATTGAAAATTGAAGAACCGCTTCCATTGGCCGGGAAGGATTGGAGAAGCATCTGAATATAACCGTCAAGCTTCTGATGTGGGCTTTCATATGAAAGTTCTATCGGTCCCGGACTGCCAATCAGCAATCTACAATCAGAAACCAGCAATCTCATCTCCTCGCCTTCGTCGAGGAAAAGGCGGATGTACTGACCCGGTTCGGCCAGGTGGAGCGCACGGGCCAGCGTTTCGACAGCACTGTCCATTCTCTTCGCGCGCTGCGCTCGCGCCTGAAGGATGCGGACTTTGATCTCTTCCTGGATCCAGCCCGCATGCTGTGCGGCGCAGAGCAGGCGATCCAGCAGGCTGGCGAGACCCTTCAGATCTTTACCCGGCCCGGCGCTGATCTCAGCGACCATCACTCGGGCGAGGTTAAGATGGTGGAGGTCGGAATGGTAACTGAGTTCCCCATCCGGGCGCAGCCCGCTTTCGCGCGCCCAGCGCAGGGCAGCCTCAAGATCATTCTGGCGCAGCCAAAGACGCACCTTGCAATCGTCCAGCCAGCACTGGACGAAGGGATCGATCCGCGTTCGGCGGGCGACCCGGTCTGCCCGCGCGATGGTTTCACCGGCGGCGTCCAGCTCGTCGCGCGCAATCTCCAGTCGGGCCAGCGAGACATACGCGTCCGTAAGGACGTCGGCTTGCCCGAGCTGGACGCACTGCTCCGCCCCGCGAAGAAGATGTGGCTCAGCTTCCTCCAGGCGGTTCCATTCGCGGAGCACATCCCCGATTTTGATATTCGCAAACCCGGCCACCGGCAGCTCTTTCCCGCCTGGGCTCAGGGCGTACTCCAGCGCTTCCTGATAAGTACGCATGGCTTCTTTCAAGCGGCCCTGCTTGGCCTGCTGGATCCCCATGTAACAGCTCGCGGGTACAGCCATGGTCCGCTGGCCGCCTTCCAGCGCGTTCGTTCTGGCCAGGCCAAAAGCCTGTTCGGAGGCCGGTCCATCCCCCAGGGCCCAATACGCGCCGCCCAGCGCCACAGCCGTCTCGCAACGCATCTCGTCACCTCTGGGCAGCAAATCCAGCGCCCGGCGGGTGTGGGCGATCACCGCGGGGATATCCCCATGGACCAGGGCCGAGTGGGAGCGAATCGCAGCCATATGGCCTTCGATATGGCGTTGTTCTTCTCCTTCCGGCTGCGCCTCCTCCCTGGAAGCCGCCAGGTTTTTCTCGGCGCTTGCCAGCCAGCGCTCGACCTGGTCGCGCTGGCCCATCCAATGGGAGCCCCAGGCGCGGTAAACGCATAACCAGGGCCGCTGTTCTACCAGGCCCTCGGGGAGGGCGGCGATCCAGCCAGCGATGGCGACCAGCTTGTTCTGCATGTCTAACTTCGCAGCCGCCTGCTCGATCAGACCAGCCGCACCAGGGTAGTCACGCGCGGCGAGGGCGTGCGCGATGGCATCCTCGACCAGCCCCGCGGACGAAAACCAGCGGCTCGCCCTGCGGTGCAACTCAGTGATTTCGCCGGGGTACTGGTTCTCCAAGCCGGCCTGGAGCAGGTCCTGAAAAAGGTGGTGATAGCGAAACCACCTGTGCTCGTCATCCAGGGGGATGAGGAAGAGGTTGGAGGACCGGATATAAGCCAGGATAGTTTCAGCCATCGAGAACCGAGAACCGTTATACGAGAACCGTTGGCCTTCCTCATTACGGTTCTCGATTTTCGGTTCTCGGTTCTCGTCCAGTATTGCTTCGCACAGCGGCGCACAGAAGCGATCCAGGATTGAGGTTTTCAGCAAGAACTCGCGCGTCTCCGGGGATTGGCGGGCCAGCACTTCTTCGACGAGGAAATCAGAGATGAAATGGTGGCTGCCGGCAAACTCGGCGATGAAGTCCCCCGGGTCGCTGCGCCCCTGGATCGAGAGAGCCGCCATCTGTAGGCCGGCAACCCAACCTTCGGTACGCTCGTCCAGGGCGGCGACCTCCGCGGGGGAAAGGCACAGACCCATGCCCTGGTTAAGAAATTCGGCTGCCTCCTGTGCGGTAAAGCGCAGGTCGCTGGCGCGCAGCTCGTTGATCTCTAGCCGCGCGCGCAGCCGGCCCAATGGCCAGGGCGGGTCCGAACGGCTGGAGAGGACCAGATGGAGCTGAGGGGGTTGGTTCTCGACGAGAGTCAGCAGAGCCTCGTGCAGGCAGGCTTCCTCGATCACGTGATAATCATCAAAGACAAGCACAAATTCGCAAGGGATTTCATCGATCTCGTTGATCAGGCAGGGCAGCAGTTGTTCGACCGGCTGGCGGGCAGGGCCATAACTCCCCGACTCCAGCATCATCTGAGTATCCTGGCAAGCGCTGGGATGAATCTTTTGCAGCGCGGCAATCCAGTAGGTCAGAAAGCGGATGGGATCATTGTCATGCGAGTCCAGGGATAACCAGGCGGCCGGGCGTTGCAGGCCGGCCAGCCATTCACTGACCAGCGTAGTTTTTCCAAAACCTGCCCCGGCGGATACCAGGGTGAGCTTGCAGCCCAGGCCGGCATTGAGGCGCTGAATCAGGTGCGGGCGGGGCACGATACCAGGCCGCGGGACAGGCATATACAGCTTCGTTGAGAAAAGAAGCGAAGCCATGGGTCCTCCCGATCAAACTGAATCGACGGCTCTCTTATGAGTATAGGCCGTTTTTCGTGAAAGAAAACCCCCTGAATGTTTTTTACAACTTTTCACGTTCTTCTGCGTAGAGATACTAGAGCAATATCCGATCCACACTCAGCAGGAGAATGCAGTCATGAGTTTGGCTTTTAACTGGTTCGCACCCACTCCAAAACCCGGACCGGCCGCCGCGTACGGTTCCGGCAGCCAGGCGTTGATCCGCCTGAAAGAGCTGAAGAAATCCTACCATTCCGCCGCCGGCGATACCACCGTGCTGCGCGGCCTGGACCTGGAAGTCCATAGCGGAGAGTTCGTCGGCATCGTCGGCAAGTCCGGCTCCGGCAAGACCACCCTGCTCAACATGATCACCGGCATCGACCGCCCTTCCTCCGGCGAGATCTGGGTCGGCGACACCGCCGTCCACCAGCTCAGCGAAGGCCAGATGGCCGTCTGGCGGGGCAAGAACCTGGGTATCGTCTTCCAGTTCTTCCAGCTCTTGCCCATGCTCACCCTGCTGGACAATGTCATGCTTCCCATGGACTTCTGCAGGCTCTACACCCCCGCCCAGCGCAAGGATCGAGCCATGGAGCTGCTCGACCTGGTCGGAATGGCCGACCAGGCGTACAAGCTCCCTCCGGCCATCTCCGGCGGGCAGCAGCAGCGCGTGGCCATCGCCCGCGCGCTGGCCAACGACCCTCCGCTGATCATCGCCGACGAGCCGACCGGCAACCTCGACTCCAGAACCGCCGAAGCCGTCTTCGACCTGTTCGAGACCCTCGCCGGCCAGGGCAAGACCTTCCTCATCGTCACGCACGACGTGACCCTCTCCGCCCGCCTGCACCGCACCGCCCGCATCGCCGACGGCGAGATCGTCAGCGATGAGGTTCTCGCGGTCCTGCCGCCTGCACTCGCCAGGGTTGAGCATATCCAATGATCCCCACCCGCTGGCGCAAGGTCGTTGCCGACCTGGGGGCGAACAAGACCCGCACCCTGCTGACGGTCCTCACTATCCTGGTCAGCGTGTTTGCCGTGGGTCTCCTCCAGGGCATTTCCGCGATCATGGTCGGCGACATGGAGGTGGATTACCAGGCCGCCAACCCCCACGATGCGATCCTCTACGCCCAGCCGTTCAATGACGATATGGTCAAGTCCATCTCGCGGCTGCCAGGTGTGGCCGGCGTCGAAGGGCGCAGCATGGTTTCCGCCCGGGCCATCCAGGGCGCGAACAACAAAGTGAATATCCAGCTCAACGGGATCCTCCCGGAGAAGGTTCACGTCGACCGCTTGCGCCCCGCCAACGGTCCCATCCCCACGGACCTTGCCGACCGGGAGGTGTGGGTCGAGGCCAGCGGCCTGCCGCTCTTCCCGCTCAAGATCGGCGATATGCTCCCCATCGAAGTCGCCAGGGGGCGCATCCGCGAGCTCAAAGTGGCTGGTTTCGTCCGCGACGTATCCTTCCCGTCCAGCAACTTTACCGGCCAGATCCAGGGCTACGTGACCCCCGAAACCATCGAATGGCTGGGCGGGACCCGCGATTACTCCCAGTTGCTCTTCACCGTCAAGGAAAACCGTACCGACGCGAAGCATGTGGAAGCGGTTGCCCAGTCCATTTCCGAGCGCCTACGGAAGGCCGACCTGGAAGTCTACGGCACCTTCATCTATAATCCCGGTCATCATTTCTCCTACGAGATCTTCATGGGGATCACCACCATCCTGAACGTGCTCGGCGGCGCGATCGTTTTCCTGTGCGTCTTCCTGGTGATCAACACGATCAATACCCTGGTCAGCCAGCATGTGCGCCAGATCGGGATCATGAAGGCGATCGGCGGTATGGTCAACCAGCTTCTAGGCATGTACCTGGTCCTCATCCTCAGCTTCGGCGTGGTGGCGCTGATCGCGGCCATCCCTCTGGGCGCCCTGGCGGCTTACGGCGCAGCGAAATTTACCGCCAGCTTCGTCAATATCCAGCTCCAGGGGTTCCGCGTAACCCAGAGCGCGGTCGCGGCCCAGATCGTCACCGCCCTGGGGGTCCCCCTGATCGCCGGCCTGGTGCCGGTACTGAACGGCATCCGCATTTCGATCCGCGAAGCGCTGAGCAACTATGGCATCCAGAGCGCGGGCGGGGCCGAGCGGCCCTCGTTCTTCTACCGGCTGGCGTCGCGGTTTCTGTCGCGGCCGAGTATCATTTCGCTGCAAAATATCTTCCGCCGCCGCGCCCGCCTGGCAATGATCCTCATCATTCTCACCCTGGGTGGGGCAGTTTTCATCGCCGTCTTCAACCTGTGGTCCGCCCTCGACACGGTTACCCAGGAGGTCCAGGGCTATTTCCTCGCTAACGTCAACGTCTATTTCAACCGCCCCTACCGCCTCAACCGCCTGGAGGGCCTGGTCAGCACCCTCCCCGGCGTAGCCAGCACCGAGGGATGGGCCTCCAGCATGGGTGAGGTCCTCTCTCCCAATCAAGAGATCAAGACGACCGTGCGCGTCGTCGCCCCACCCGCCGATTCCACCCTGATCAAGCCAATCATCACCGCCGGGCGCTGGGTGCAGGCCGGGGACATGAACGCCATCGTCGTCGGCAACCACCTCCTCAAGGCGCGCCCCGAGCTGCGCGTTGGGGATGATATCGTCATCAAAATGAACGGCAAGGATTCGACCTGGCATATCGTCGGCTTTTACCGCCTGGTGGGGAATATGAACCCCCCGTATCTATATACCAATCGCGAGATGCTCTCCCGCGTGCTCAACCAGGTCGGCACCGCCACCAACCTGCGCGTGATCACTACCCAGGATACGCCTGCCGCCGAAAAGCAGGTGGGCAAACAGCTCGAAGCCCTCTTTGAGAAAGAAGGCATCCAGGTGAGCCAGATGGAATTGGGCGCCGACTGGCGCGCCCAGCAATCTTCCACGCTCGACGTGGTCGTTTACTTCCTGCTCGTCATGGCGTTGTTGATCGCCCTGGTCGGCGGCCTGGGATTGATGAGCACGATGAGCATGAACGTTCTCGAACGCACCCGCGAGATCGGCGTGATGCGCTCGATCGGCGCCTCCAACGGCGAGATCCTGCGCATGGTGCTGGTTGAGGGTCTCCTCATCGGCCTGATCAGTTGGGCTCTGGCGGTCCTCGTTTCGTTCCCCCTGACCTATGTGCTCAACATCGGCGTGGGGTACGCCCTGTTCAACATGGCTCTCGACTTTTCCTTTAGCTGGAACGGCCTGGTCTACTGGCTGGCGGGCATTTCGATCCTCGCCGGACTGGCCAGCCTCCTCCCCGCCGCCAACGCCGTCCGCCTCACGGTCCGCGACGTGCTGGCTTATGAGTAGAAAAAGAGAATATCATTTCTTCTGTCTTGGCATGGGCTTTTCCAGGCGAGCCAGCTCGATCGATTGGGCGATGGAGGAATAGAGATAGATCCCGAACAGGATCGCCCCGACGATGGCGATCGCGATGTCGAAGAGAGCGAATGTCCCGAAAGGCAGAGATAGCGTGGGGTGGCCGGCGAAAAACATCACCGTGTTGGCCAGGATGGCGATGAGGCGGAATTCGGTCGGGCCAAAATGGCCAAAGGAGATGCGGAAAACGCCGTTGACGCTGGTGCTGAGAAAGATATATACGGTCAGCAGCAGGTAGCAAATTAGCGCCAGGCTGGCGATCTGCAGCGAGACGTAGGAGGAAAGTCCCAGGCCGAGGAAGATCCCCACCACCACCAGCGAGTCGATGATATGGTCGACGAAAAAGCCGTAACGCGGGCGCTCGATCTTGCGGTAGCGCGCCAGGGTGCCGTCCAGGCTGTCGCCATACCAGTTGATCACGTACCCCAGGCTGGAAAGCCAGAGGAAGCCCGGGTGGGTTGCGCTGAGGACATAGCCGGTAAAAATGATCACGGCTCCCAAGAAGCCAATGGCGGTCATCGTATCCGGCGTTACCCAGGCCGGCAGCCGCCGAACCATCCACTGCAGCGCGCGTTGTTCCAGGTTGCCCAGCCAGATATCGTTGACCCGTTTTGGCTCTATATACTCTGGCATCACAGCATTTCCTTGGCCTGAGGATGGATCCACCCAGATTGTTTCCCGCCCAGGGGATCTATAAAATTATATCAGGGCTTTGGGGAAAGAAGAATAAATCACTGGCGCAGCGTGCGCGCCGCCTGCCAGAGGGCCTGAGCTTCCCCATCCGGGCGGATCCTTCTGATTCGTTAAATCCGTGTCCAGAATTGTTATTCTTCAAACCGGAAGGTACTGATGGAATGGGCCGGGGCCTCGACCGCGGCGGTCTGCCCGGCGAACTGGAGCGCGAAGGCCAGGTCCGCGTCGCCGCGGTTCATCACCACCACGGCGATCCTTCCATCTACGTTGCGAAAGGCGGTGCATTCCAGCTCGTCGAGGGTTGATGCGCAAATGATCCGCTGCGCCCCCGGGCGGATGAAGCGCGAGAAATGGCCGATATAGGCGTACGAGTTCTGGAATGCGACCCATGCCTCGCCGCAGTCGTGGGTGCTGGCCAGGATCGGCGCGGAACAGTAGTTCTCTGCATGGTTGGGACCGCCCTGCTCGTCGAGGAGCAGATTCCAATCGACCCAGGCCTCGGTCCAGCGGTTCAGATCGTTGATGAGAGACCGCCCGTAACGCTCGCCGACCGCCCAATCGCCCTGATGCGGCCCACCCTCCTGGCTCCCCTCGGTAAAGATCAGGTGCTTTTCCGGGTAGGCGTCGTGAAGAAGCTGGACGTTGTCGAAATGGTCACCCACGTACCAGTGGAACCCGGCTCCCCACACATATTTCGCCGCCTCGGGGTCGGCGTAGATGACGCTGGCGCGCTGGTAGAGGTAGTCACGGTTGTGGTCGTGGACGATCAGCCGCAGGTGGCCCAGTCCCGCCCGGGCCAGCTCGGGCCCCAGGAAATCGCGGACGAAATCCCGCTCCTCTTCCGCCGAGTAAATGCACGAGTCCCAGAACTGCATCGCGTCGGGCTCGTTCTGGACGGTCAGCCCCCAAATCGGGATGCCTTCCTCCGCATATGCCTGGACGAAGCGGGTGTAATAGCGCGCCCAGACCGCGCGGTATTCGGCGCGGAGCTTACCGCCGTAGTTCATCACGCCGCTGGTCTTCATCCAGGCCGGCGGGCTCCACGGCGATGCGACCAACCGGAGCGCTCCCCCCGCAGCCTGCATCGCGGCATGGATCAGCGGGATGAGCGCGCGCTGGTCGCGCTCGATAGAAAAATGGGCCAGCTCGACGTCGCCGTCTACCTCGTCATAAGCGTAGTTACCCAGGGAGAAGTCGCAGGAGTTGATGTGCGTGCGGCAGAGACTGTAGGCGTTGCCCTCCCGCGGGTCGAAACAGGCTTTAAGGATCGACGCCTGCGACGCCGCATCCAATTTGGCAAACGTCACCGCGGCGGCCTCGGTGAACGCTCCACCAAAGCCGATAATCGTCTGGAAGCGGCGGACCGGGTCGACCAGGATGGAGGGCAGCTCCGGTTGCGGAGTGAAATCGAATGCAGCGGCCGGCAGGTCGCTCAGCCATTCGCCGCTCTTGCGAGCGGTTCGGGTAATCTCAATGGCAGGGGCAGGGGACATGGGGCCTCGAGTTTTTTGGGTTATCAGGTTTTTGCTCGTAAGATCATACCCTGTCTGAAATAATTTGGCAACCTTCCGATTGAGTCCAATCATTCAGATCAAATTGTTGATGTTTTAGAGATTTTTCATCCAATTGTCATCTTCTTCCCGTATACTCCCCTGAGAGGAAACCTACAGGATGAAGAAAGCGAAAAACACCATCTGGATCAGCGGCCTGCTGATTTTCATTCTCGTGACCGCCTGCAGCAGTCAGAACAACCCCACCCAATCTGCGCCTGCGCAACCGGTTGCCACCTCCGCCCCGCACGCTGCAGCCACCACGGCCCCGGCAACCGGCGTCCCTCTGGGGACTACGCCGGTCACCACTCCAATAGCAACCGGCGGAGCGGGCGCCAGCGGCGCGATCGTATACCAGATCGTCGCCGACCAGAGCGAAGCCCGCTACCGGGTGCGCGAGCAGTTGGCTAACGTGGACCTGCCCAGCGACGCAATCGGCAGAACGAAGCAAATCTCGGGGTCGATCGCGATGAACGCGGATGGAACCATCGATTCGGCCAGCAGCAAGATTACCGTGGATCTGACCTCACTGCAAAGCGACAAGGGGATGCGGGACGGCTTCGTCAGCCGCAACATTCTTCTTACCAGCAAGTATCCCAACGCGGTATTCGTCCCCAAGCAGGCCAGCGGGCTTCCTTCTCCGCTTCCAGCCAGCGGCCAGGTGAGCTTCAAGCTGACGGGAGATCTGACCGTCCGCGACGTGACCAAACCGGTTACCTGGGACGTGAACGGCGCCATCCAGGGCGACACGGCGAAAGGCACCGCCACGACCAGTTTTACTTTTGAGGATTTTAATCTCCAGCAGCCGCGCGTCCCGGTCGTGCTCAGCGTAGAAGACCACATCACCCTGGAGGTCGATATCACCTTGCAGCGCGCGGCCAGCTCGGCGCAGATCCCCGTGACTGCCTCGAACCCGGCGGGAACAGCCACTGCGACGCACCGGCCGGCACCACCCCCGCCCTGACCGAAGGCCCGTATTTCAAAGCCGGTTCGCCCGAGCGGGCCGTCCTGGTCGAGGAAGGCACGTCTGGGGCCAGGCTGACTCTCACCGGATACGTGCTCTCGGCGATCGCCCGCCATGCGGCGATTTCCGGGTTGGAAAGCTCCTGGTCGACCAGGAGCAGCACATCCACCTCGCGCGGGCTGAGCGGTTCGACCAGCCCGGCCTGGTCCTGAGGTACGCGCTATTTTCTTCGGTGATTACCCATAAGTATCCTCCCCAAAAGGAAAAGGATGCAAAAAAACAAACGAGAGGGTCATTGTTGTGACAATCACCGCGGAAATTCCCCGCAGCAGCCAATACGGGCCATCCCGATC
>Ga0335070_10000933_pt1 | contig 33543 bp, 25 predicted proteins | sample Lox_Sample_13_FD_206722 | JGI IMG/M metagenome (GOLD analysis project Ga0335070, IMG submission 206722) | Soil microbial communities from Loxahatchee National Wildlife Refuge, Florida, United States - Lox_Sample_1.3 | ecosystem: Environmental > Terrestrial > Soil > Wetlands | place: USA... | reverse complement strand
GGCGGCGCTGCGCACCTGGCTCGTGCACAGGATCACCTCGCCGACCGTCGAGAGGAAGCGATCGAGGACGCCCGCCTGGACGCGCACCGTCGGCGCCGGGCCCGGCGCCGCGCCCGCCGCGCGCGCGGGGGCGCCGTCGGTGCGGCCCGCCGCGCTCGAGGCGGCCGGCGCGGGCGCCGCGGCGGGGGCCTGCGGCTCCTCGCCCTGAGCGACCGTGCGCAGCGCCGTGAGCAGCTCGGCCTCCGCGCCGGGCGGCTCCGCGCCCTGCTTCACGCTCTCCACCATCGCCTCGAGGGCCTCGAGCCCGCGGAAGATCAGGGCGATCTCCTCGCCGGGCAGCACGCGGCCGCGGTCGCGGATCCGGTGGACCCGGTCCTCGACGCGATGCGCCAGGTCGGCGATCTGCGTGTAGTCGAGGGAGGCCGCCATGCCCTTCACCGAGTGAGCCATCCGGAACACGGTGTCGATCGACTCGACGTGGGCCGGATTCTTCTCGAGCGCCAGCAGCGCGCGACTCATCTCCGCGAAGTTCTCCGCCGCTTCCTCGACGAAGATCGCGCGATACTTCGCGAGGTCCACGGGCGGCTACTCCGGCTTCTCGACCACCTTCGCGAGCGTGGCGATCACGGCGTCGGGCTTGAAGGGCTTCACGATGAAGTCCTTCGCCCCCGCCTGGAGCGCCTCCTTGACCAGGGACTCCTGGCCGAGCGCGCTGCACATCACGATGCGCGCGCCGGGGTCGAGCTCGACGATGCTCTTCACGGCGTCGATCCCCGAGCGCCGCGGCATCACGATGTCCATGGTGACGACGTCGGGATGAAGCCGCTTGAACTCCTCCACCACTTCGTCTCCGTCGGACGCCTCGCCGACGACTTCGTGTCCCTGCGCCTCGACGATCTCCCGGATCATCTGCCGCATGAACGATGCGTCGTCGGCCACGAGGATTCGCGCCATCTTTCGCCTCCCTTGGCTACCCGCTCGTGCCGAGCGAGTCCTGGATGATCTCCTGCGCGCGAGCGACGAGCCGCGCCGGATCGACCACGTGCATCAGACGCCCGCGCCACGGGCGCCGCTCCGCGACCGGATCGCTCCCGGTCGCCTTCGCTCCCACGCCCTCCACGAGGCCGAGGACGCGATCGACGGGCAGTCCGAGCCGCGGGAGCGCGGACGCGCGATCGCTCACGACGAGTACGCTCGCGGTGTCGGAGTGCGCGCCCTGCTCCAGCGGCAGGAGCCGCTCGCTCCGCACCAGCGGCAGCGCGTCCCCGCGGAAGTTCACGACCTCCGCGATCCGCGACGGAACCGTCGGGATGCAGGCGCGCCCCGTCACCTCGGCGACCTCGAGGACGCCGTGGATCGGCAGGGCGAACAGCGACGCGCCGATCTCGAAGACCAGCAGGCGCTCGTCGGCTCCCGAGGCGACGGCGGCGGCGCTCACGACAGGCTCCCCGCCGGCGTGCCGCGCGTGTGGAAGCGCCGCGTCAGCTCCTGGAGCGTGGCGGCGAGCTCGGAGAGCGAACGCGCCGACACCACGTTGTGCGCCATCACGTCGCCCTGGCCCCGCGTCGTCGCGACCACCCCCTCGATGGCGCTGCCGTTGCGCGCGGCCACCCGCGCGATCTCCTCGATCGACGCGACCATGCGCCGCACATCCGTCGACTGCAGGTCGGCGCCTTCGAAGATCTCCTCGGCCCGGTGCGCGGCCTCGCCCACCGCCGAGCGGATCTGCTCGAGCGACACCGCGATCGTGTCGACGTCCTCGCGACCCTCGCCGATCACCACGCTCGACTCGCGCATCCCCTCCGCGACCTCGCTGGTGTCGGTCTCGATCTCGTGGACGAGCTTCGAGATCTCCTCCGCGCTGTGCCCCGCGCTCTCGGCGAGCTTGCGGATCTCGTCGGCGACCACGGAGAAGCCGCGGCCGGCCTCTCCGGCGCGCGCCGCCTCGATGGACGCGTTGAGCGAGAGCAGGTTCGTGCGCTGGGCCACGCTGGTGATGATCCCCGTGATCTGGTGTACGTGGCGGGTCTTCGCCTCGAGCTCGAAGACCCGCGCCGCGGCGTTCTCCACGCGCTCGAAGACGGTGCGCATCTTCTCGATCGCGAGGCGCGACACGTCGACGCCGGCGCCGGCCTTCTGATTCGCCTCGGCCGCGAAGCCGAAGGCCTCCCGCGCCCGCTCGGCGTTGAGCTCGATCGTCGACGAGATCTCGCGCACGATGCGCGTCGCGTCCTGCAGGAGCTTCTGCTGCTCGGCCACGTCGGCGGCGAGCCGCGCGAACGCCCCGCCGATCTCGTCGTTGCCCACGCTCGCGCGCCGCGACGACTCCTCGAGCGCCAGCGAGGCGGCGGAGACGCGCGCGGCGGCGCTCTGCACGCCCTCCACGAGCTCGCGCAGGCTGTCGACCATGCGCCGGATGCCGGAAGTGATGTCCCAGGTCTCGTCGGGGAAGGCGGGCGTCGGTAGCGGTGCCGAGAGGGCCGTGAGATCGCCGCGCCCGATCGCCTCGGTGGCCTGGCCGAGGTGCGCGAAGGAGCGGGCGAGCGTGCGCGAGAGGAAGAATCCGAGCGCGCCGCCCACTCCGAGCGCCACGAACGGCGGCGCCCACGGAGCGACGTCCACGCCGGCGCCGTGGAGCGCTCCGGGCAGACCCGTCACGGCGGCGCTGACGAACAGGGCCCCGAGCACGAACTTGTGCGTGAGCGCAACTCTCACGCAGGGTCGTATCGGTGTGAGGGGTTCCCCGCTTGATGCGGCCCGGGGCCTCAAACCCTCCGGGTTCCGCCGACTTGCGCCATCCGGGTCCGGCCTCGGGGCGCGCCGGATGCGCCCTCAGAAATGCGTGAAGCCGCCCTTCTCGAACGCAGCCGGAGCCCCGCGCTCGACCCGCCCGAGCTCCGTCACGGGAAGTCCCAGACGCCGCGCGAGGCGCGGCGCCGCGGGCCCCTGCGGGCGCACCGTGAAGAGAAGTTCGTAGTCCTCCCCGCCCGTCGTGGCGAGCGTCTCCCAGTCGAGGTCGAGCGACCGGCAGGCCGCGCGGAAGCCGCGGGCGACCGGCAGCCGATCGGGCGACACGCGGCAGTGCCGGCCCGGGCCGAGCAGGTGCGCGAGGTCCGCGCGCAGGCCGTCCGAGACGTCGATGCACGCGACCACCCCGGGCGTGCGCGCGAGCAGGCGCCCCGCGGCGAGCCGCGGCTCGGGAACGCGGGCGAGCCGTCCGCGCCCGGCGTCGGCCCTCGCGCGCGCCAGCGCCTGCGCGCCGAGCACGCCCGTCACCAGCACGCGGTCGCCGGCGCGCGTGCCGCGCCGGGTGAGCGCGCGGCCGCGCGCGACCGCGCCGAGCGCGGTGAGCGTGAGCGAGGTCTCGCTGGCGCGCGTGACGTTGCCGCCGACCAGCGGGCAGCCGTGGCGGCGCGCGCCCTCGAGCAGACCGGCGGTCAGCGCATCGGCGGCCCGGAGCGGCAGATCCGCCGGAGCGGCCAGGGCGGCCGTGAAGCCGAGCGGCCGCGCGCCCATCGCCGCCAGGTCCGAGACACAAGCGGCCAGTGCGAAGCGCCCCACGTGCCGCGGACTCTCGCGGTCCCAGCGGAAGTGCACGCCCTCCACCACGGCGTCGGTGGTCACGACGACGTCCTCGAACGGCCTGGCGCGCAGCACCGCGGCGTCGTCGCCGATGCCCACGACGACCGGGCCGCGCGCCGGGCCGGCGGCCCGCTCGATGCGCGCAATGAACCCGAACTCTCCGACGTCGCGGAGTCTCACGGGGCGCAGTGTATGCCGGCTACGCCTCGCTGCGCGCCTCGCCTCGCGAGGCGACCTCGGAGCTTCGCGAGGCTTGCTTCGCGCTCGCGACCGGACCGTGCGCCGTGGCGCGGCGCCCGCGGCCCGCGCGCACCGCGCGAGGCAGGCGCGGCCGTTCGAGCGCCGCGTCGAGCACCTCGTCCATGTGCTCCACCGGGATGAACTCGATGCGCCGCTTCAGATCCTTCGGAATGTCGCGCAGGTCCTGGAGGTTCTTGCGCGGCAGCACGATGCGAGTGATGCCCGCGCGCAGCGCCGCCAGCGCCTTCTCGCGCACACCGCCGACGGGCAGCACGCGGCCGCGCAGTGTGACCTCCCCCGTCATCGCGACGTCGGCCCGCACCGGCGCGCGCAGCGCGAGCGACACGATCGCGGTGGCGATCGCGATGCCCGCCGACGGACCGTCCTTGGGGATCGCGCCGGCCGGCACGTGCACGTGCACCTCGTGCCGCGCGAAGGTCGCCTCGTCGTAGCCGAGGCGCGCGCCCTGCCCGCGCACCCAGGTCAGCGCCGCGTGACCCGACTCCTTCATCACGTCGCCGATCTGGCCCGTCAGCACGAGGCCCTCGCCGCGGGTCAGCATCGTCTCGATGGTCAGCACCTCGCCGCCGCTCTCGGTCCAGGCGAGTCCGCTCGAGACGCCCACCTCGCCGACGCTGTGGGGCGCCTCGCCGACGTAGGGCGGCGGACCGAGCCAGCGCAGCAGGGCCCGTCGGTCGACGCGCGCGTTGCTCGCGTCTCCCTCGGCGGCCCGCCGCGCCGTCTTGCGACAGATCGCCGCGATGCGCCGCTCGAGATCGCGCACCCCGGCCTCGCGCGTGTAGTCCGTCACCAGATCGAGCACCGCTCCCTGCGACCAGCGCAGCCGATCTCCGGGCAGGCCATGCTCGCGCACCTGGTGCGGGATCAGGAACGAACGCGCGATCTCGACCTTCTCCTCGGGCGTGTAGCCCGGGATGCGGATCACCTCCATGCGGTCGCGCAGCGGACCCGGAATCGCATCCAGCGTGTTGGCGGTCGCGATGAAGAGCACCTTCGAGAGGTCGAACGGGACGTTCAGGTAGTGGTCGCTGAAGCGGTGGTTCTGCTCGGGATCGAGCACTTCGAGCAGCGCCGCCGATGGATCGCCGCGGTAGTCGGACCCGAGCTTGTCGATCTCGTCGAGCATGAACACCGGGTTGCCGGTGCCCGCCTGCTTCAGCCCCTGCAGGATCCGGCCGGGCAGCGCGCCCACGTACGTGCGCCGATGCCCGCGCATCTCCGCCTCGTCGCGCACGCCGCCGAGCGAGACGCGCACGAACTCGCGGCCCATCGCGCGAGCGATCGAGCGCCCGAGCGACGTCTTGCCGACCCCCGGCGGTCCGACGAAGCACAGGATCGGGCCGCGCGAATCGCCGCGCAGCTTGCGCACGCCGAGGCACTCGAGGATGCGATCCTTGATGTCGCGCAGGTGCGCGTGGTCCTCGTCGAGGATCGTCTTGGCCAGGCGCAGGTCGATGCGGTCCGGGGAGCTGCGCGACCACGGCAGCTCCACCATCCAGTCGAGGTAGGTGCGCACCACGTGGGCCTCGGGCCCGTCCGGGTGCATGCGCTCGAGGCGCCGCAGCTGGCGCTGTGCCTCGGCCATCGCCTCCTCGGGCAGGCCGGCCTCTTCGATCTTGGCGCGGTACTCGTCCACCTCGTCGGCGCGGCCGTCGGCCTCGCCGAGCTCGGCCTGGATCGCGCGGAGCTGCTCGCGCAGGAAGTGCTCGCGCTGGCTGCGCGACATCTCGTCGTGAGCCTGGGACTGGATCTCCGCCTGCACCGTGGTGACGTCGAGCTCGCGCCGCAGCAGCGCATCGACGCGGCGCAGGCGGGCCAGCGGGTCCTCGATCTCGAGCACCTCCTGGGCCTCGGCCACGCGAAGCTTGAGGTGCGACGTCACGAGATCCGCGAGCTGCCCCGGCTCGGAGACCGAGAGCGTGACCGAGAGCACCTCCGGAGGCAGGTTCTTCAGCGGCAGCAGCTCCTCGACGCGCGAGCGCACCGTCCGCACCAGCGCCTCGGCCTCGACGCACCAGTCGCCGGACGCCTCCGCCTCGATGCCCGCGACGCGGGCGAAGGTGCAGCGCGCGTGCTCGACGAAGGACTCGACGCGCACCCGGCTCATGCCCTGCACGAGCGCCTTGACGCGCCCGTCCGCCATGCGCAGCACGCGCAGCACCATCGCGGCGGTGCCGACGCGATGCACGCCCTCCGGACCCGGGTCCTCGACGTCCGCGTCGCGCTGGGCCACCAGGCAGACCAGGCGGTCTCCCGCGAGCGCCTCCTCGACCGCCGCCACCGAGCGCTCCCGCGCGACGAAGAGCGGGATCACCATGTACGGAAAGACCACCATCTCCCGCAGCGGAAGGATCGGGAGCTCGTCGGGCAGCGCCACGCTGGCGCCTCGCACGTCCATGCGAGAGGTTTCGACGCCGCGAAAGCCCGACTTGAGCAAGCAGGCGACGGCGCGGCCGTCGCGCGCCCGCTACTCGCTGAGCTGCACGATCTTCCCGTCGACCACCTGCAGCAGGAACGGACGCTTGCGGGCGTTGCCGTCGGGACCGAAGGAGAGCACGCCCGCGACGCCTGGATATCCGGCGGTGGCGAGGATGCCGCTGCGCACGGCGTCGCGCGTGCCGTGCCGGCGCGCGAGCTGCACCAGCGCGAGGTTCGCGGCGTCGTACGACTGCGCGGCGAAGACCGCGGGCTCCGACGCGAAGGTGTCGCGGTAGTGCTGCGCGAACTCGTGCACGTAGGGCGTCGGGCTGTCCGGGAAGAAGTGCGAGACGAAGATCGCGCCCTGGATGTGCGGACCGCCGAGGCGCGCGAGATCCCGGTCGTACCAGCCGTCCGGGCCGAGCAGCTGGACGCCCACCACCTCCTGGAAGGCCAGGTGCGATGCGATGAGCACGACGCCGTCCGAGCTCTCGGGCACGAAGAGCGCATCGAAGTCGATGATCGGCGGCAGCGGCCCGCCGTCCGGGCGCGTGATCGCCTTCGCCTCGGCGCTCAGCGCCAGCGCTTCCGCGGGCGGCAGGCGCCGCGCCTTCTTGAGCAGCGCCTCGCGCTTCGCGATCTGCTGGCGCTCTCCCTCGTCGAGCAGCGTGTAGCCGACCAGCCGCTGGATCGGATCCGTGAAGTCCTTGGTGCCGGGCGGGTAGGACGCGACGCCCACCACGCGTCCGCCGCGCGCCTCGACGGCGTCCCAGAACAGGCTGCGCAGGCCCCGCCCGTACGCATCGTCGCGGTAGAGGATCGCGAAGCGCTGCGCGCCCTTCGCGCGCGCCTGCTCGGCGAGCAGCGCGGTCTCCTCGGCAGGGCGCGTGCGCAGACGGAAGACCCAGTTGCGGTCGCGCGCGATCTCTTCGCGCGCGGTGAGCGCGAGCAGCGGGATGCCCTGCTCCTGCGCCGCGGCGGCCGCGGCCTCGCACTCCCCCGAAAGGAGCGGCCCCACGATCGCGGAGATCTCGGCGTCCGACGCCAGCTCGCGGACGGCCGCGGCCGCGACGGCGGGCTGGCCCTGTGAATCGCGCACGACCACGCGCAGCGGCGGGGGGTCGTCGCCCCGCAGACCGCCGAAGACTCCGGCCGCGAGCAGGACTCCGCGCAGGCTCTCCTGTCCGAACGGCGCATAGGGACCGGAGAGGGGAAGCACCACGCCGATGGCGCCCCGCGCCGCGCGGGTGTCGGGCAAGCCCTTCGCCGCGGCCTCGGCGAAGCCGGGGAGCGGCGCGCCCTGGGCCTTCGCGGCCTCCTGACCCGCCAGGCGCTCGCGAATCGCGGCGAGGCGCTCGTCGGCGCCGGGCGGCCTCGGCAGCGACTCGGCGCGCTGCAGCGCCTCGCGCGCGGTGTCGACGTCGCCTGCGTCGAGCGCCCGCTCCGCCCTCGCCAGCGCCACGCTCGCGGCCGGCGGATCGTCGCCCAGCTCCTTCCCGAGCCTCGCCAGCTCGGGCTCCGAGAGCCTCGCGAGCGCGACCTCGATCTCCGCATCGATCGCCTCGGCCGCCGCGCGGTCCGGCGTCTCGGCCCGCAGCTTCGCGAGCCACACGACCCGCGCGACGCCGTCCTTCGCGGCGTCCGCCAGCAGCCGGTACGCGTCGGCGCGATCCGCCGCCTCGAGGCGCGAGAGGCGCACGCGGGCCAGCGTCTCGCGCGCCGCCGCCGCGTCGCCTCGAGCCAGCTCGAGGCGCGCGAGGCGCAGGCGCGCGAGGTCCGCCTCCAGACTGCGTGGACTGTGCGCGAGCACCGCCTGGAACTCGCGCTGCGCCGCCGCGCTGTCGCCGTCGGCGAGCGCTGCGTCGCCGAGGCGCAGGTGCGCCGCGTCGGCCAGCGCGGCGTCGGGCCACGTCTGCAGGAACTTCACGAGCGCGGCCCGCCCCGCGGCCCGATTGCGGGAGAGCTGGGCGACGGCCGCGTCGTAGGCCCGCTGCTCCTCGGGCGAAGCGGGCGCTCCGCCTCCGGGCATCCCGGCGCACGCCAGGAGCGCGAGCTGCGCCAGCAGCAGCAGGACGCAGAGCGCGCGTCGCATCAGTCGAAGAGCTCGCGCAGCTTGTCGAGGAAGGACTTGTGGGCCGGCGAGACCACGACGTCCGTCGCCTCCGCGAAGCGCTCCAGGATCTCCCGCTGCGATTTCGAGAGGCGCGTCGGCGTCTCGACGAAGAGGTGGAGGATCTGGTCGCCCCGCGCCGAGGAGCGCAGCGTGGGCAGCCCCTTGCCCCGGAGCCTCATCATCTTGCCCGACTGCGTGCCTTCCGGAATGGTGATCTTCACGCGCCCCTCGAGGGTCGGCACGTCGATCTCCGCGCCGAGCGCCGCCTGCACCATGGTGATCGGCACTTTACAGTGTAGATCGGCCCCCTCCCGCTCGAAGAGCTCGTGCGGCCGCACCGACACCACGACGTAGAGATCGCCGGGCGGGCCGCCGGAGATCCCGGCCTCGCCCTCGCCGGACAGGCGCAGCCGGGTGCCGTCGTCGACGCCGGCGGGAATGCGCACCTTGATCGTCTGCTGGCCTTCGATGCGCCCCTGGCCGCGGCAGTCGGCGCAGCGCTCGCGCACGATCTCGCCGCTGCCGGCGCAGGTGTCGCAGGGGCGGCTGACGCGGAAGAAGCCCTGCTGCAGCACGACCTGGCCGCTGCCGCGGCACGCGCCGCAGACCTCGGGCGACGTGCCCGCGCGGGCACCGCTGCCCTCGCAGGTCTTGCAGGCCCGCATCTTGGGAATCGCGAGCTGGGACTCGATGCCGGCGAGCACGTCGGTGAGCTCGATCTCGAGGTTGTAGCGGAGGTCCGCGCCGCGCTGGCCGCGCCCGCGCCGACGTCCGCCGGCACGGCGGCCGCCGAACAGATCGCCGAACAGATCCTCGAAGAGGTCGGTGAAGCTGCCGAGGTCGCCGAAGTCCTGGAAGGGCCCGCCGGCGCCCGCCGCGCCGACGCCCGCGTGGCCGAAGCGGTCGTAGGCGCGGCGCTTCTCGGCGTCCGAAAGGACGGCGTACGCCTCGGAGGCCTCCTTGAAGCGCTCCTCGGCCGAGGGGTCGTCGGGGTTGCGATCGGGGTGATCGCGCATCGCGAGGCGGCGGTAGGCCTTCTTCAGCGTCTCGGGATCCGCGTCGCGCGGGACCCCCAGGATCTCGTAGTAGTCACGCTTGGCCAAGGATTACGCGCCTCTCGAGGGCGGCAGCGGCCGGGCTCGCGGGAGACGGCAGGGTGCGCGGGGCCGCAAATGAGCGGGGAATCTAGGACGGGAGCCTCGGGGGTCAAGGCCGGGCGAGGCCCCTATTGCCCCTTGCCGCCGAGCTCGGCGTAGAGCGTCTCCGTCATCTTGTACGTGAGGGAGGAGAGCTCGCCCACCGCCTGCCGCAGCCGCGCGGCGTCGTCGCCGGCCATGGCCTCGCGGGCGCGCTGGATCGCGTCGCGCAGCGCGTTCGAGTCCTCCTGCTTCACGTTCTCCTGGAATTCCTCGAGGGTCCGCTCGGTCGAGTAGATCAGGCCGTCGGCCTGGTTGCGCAGGTCGATCCACTCGCGGCGCTGGCGGTCCGCGGCGGCGTTCTGCTCCGCCTCGCGCACGAGCTTGCCGATCTCCTCCTCGGAGAGGCCGGTCGCCGCAGCCACGCGGATCGCCTGGGACTTGCCCGTGCCGAGGTCCTTGGCGGAGACGTTGACCACGCCGTCGGCGTCGATATCGAAGCTGACCTCGATCTGGGGCACGCCGCGCGGCGCGGGCAGCAGCCCCACGAGCTCGAAGCGGCCGAGCGTGCGGTTGTCGCGCGCGAGCTCGCGCTCGCCCTGCACGACGTGGATCCGCACCACGGTCTGGTCGTCCTCGGTGGTCGAGAAGATGCGGCTGTTGGAGGTCGGCACCGTCGTGTTGCGCGGGATGATCACGGTGGAAACGCCGCCCTGGGTCTCGACGCCGAGCGAGAGCGGCGTCACGTCGAGCAGCAGTACCTGCTCGACGGTGCCGGAGAGCACGGCGCCCTGGATCGCGGCGCCGGCGGCCACCACCTCGTCCGGATTGACGCCCCGGTCCGGGGCCCTGCCGAAGATCCGCTGGACCATGCGCTGGATCGCCGGCATGCGCGTCATGCCGCCGACGAGCACCACGTGGTCGATGTCGGATGCGCGGATGCCGGCGTCGTCGAGCGCCACGCGGCAGGGCTCCTCCACGCGCTCGATCAGGTCGTGGGTCAGGTCCTCGAGCTGCGCGCGCGTGAGCGTCGTCGAGAGGTGGCGCGGCCCCGCGTCGTCCGCCGCGATGAAGGGGAGGCTGATGTCGGTCTCCTCGCAGGACGAGAGCTCGTGCTTGGCGCGCTCCGCGGACTCCTTGATGCGCTGCAGCGCCATCGGATCCCCACGCAGGTCGATGCCGGTCTCGTCCTTGAACGCAGAGATCAGGTAGTCGCAGATGCGATTGTCGAAGTCCTCGCCGCCGAGATAGGTGTCGCCGTTGGTGCTGCGCACCTCGAAGACGCCCTCGGAGATCTCGAGGATCGAGACGTCGAAGGTGCCGCCGCCGAGGTCGAAGACGGCGACGCGGCCGCTGCTCTTGCGGTCGAGTCCGAAGGCGAGCGCCGCGGCCGTCGGCTCGTTGATGATGCGCAGCACGTTGAGGCCCGCGATGCGCCCGGCCTCCTGGGTCGCCTGGCGCTGCGAGTCGTCGAAGTAGGCGGGCACGGTGATCACGGCGTCCTCGACGGGGTCGCCGAGGAAGTCGGCCGCGGTCTCCTTCATGCGCGCGAGCACCATCGCCGAGATCTCCTGCGGCGAGTAGGCGCGATCCCCGATGCGGACGCGCACCTGGCCGTTGTCGGCGGCCTCGACGGGGAACGGCGCGATCGACTTGAAGCGCTCGACCTCCGGGCTCTCGAAGCGGCGCCCGATCAGTCGCTTGACCGCGAAGACCGTGTTGCGCGGATTCGTGACCGCCTGACGCTTGGCGATCTGGCCGACGAGCTTCTCGCCGCTGGCGGAGAAGGCGACCATCGAGGGCGTGGTCCGAGCGCCCTCGGAATTGGCAACGATCTGGGGCTCGCTGTTCTCGAACAGCGCGACGCAGGAGTTCGTCGTCCCGAGATCGATGCCGATGACCTTGCCCATGGGGCCTCCGCGGAGGGAGGTCCACCGGGCTCACGATCCGCTGGACGCCTCCCCCCCTGCGCCCTCCGCCTCCGGCGCGCGCGCCACGACGACGCGCGCCGGCCGGATCAGCCGACCGAACAGCTGGTATCCCTTCTGCAGGACCTCCACGACCGTGTTCGGGGCCACGCTCGCATCCGCTACCTGGGCCATCGCCTCGTGGATCGCGGGGTTGAAGGGTCGGCCGAGCGCCTCGATCTCGCGCACGTTGTGCTTGGAGAGAACCGCCTCGAGTCCCTTCCAGGCGAGATCGACACCCTGCAACAGGCCCTGCAAGTCCCCGCCCTCGCTCTGTCGAGCGTGGACGATGGCTCGCCCGAGGTTATCGACCACCGCGAGCAGGTCCTTGACGAGATTCTGGGGCCCGTAGTGCAGGACCTCCTCGCGGTCCCGCAGCGCCCGCTTGCGGAAGTTGTCGAAGTCGGCCTGCATGCGGAGCAGGCGATCCTGCGCCGCGGCGAGCTCCGCGCGCAGCCGCGCGGCCTCCCCCTCCTCGGCTTCCTCGACCGGCGCCTCCGGCTGCGCCTCCCGCGCCTCGCGCGGACGCCCGAGATCGGGCACCGCCGCGGCCGCCTCCCGCAGCGCCTCCTCGAGCTCGGGGCTCGGGCCGAGGGAGCCGACCGAGGGCTCCTCGTCGGTCTCGCCGCGGCGAGACGCCGCGTGGTTCCCGCGTCGATCCTGGTCCGCCGGCCCGCTCACGCGTGGAGCTTCTCCGTCACCACCCGGGAGCAGTAGTCGACCAGGGGAATCACGCGCCCGTAGTCCATGCGGGCCGGGCCGATCACGCCGAGCACGCCCGCCGCGGTCTCGCTGCCGTAGCGGGCCGCGACGAGCGCACAGCGGTGGAGCGCCGGCTCGTCCACCTCGCCGCCGAGCGCCACGCGCACGCCGGACTCGCCCGTGAGCAGCCGATCGAGGAGCTCGATCAGCCGCTCCTTGGTCTCGATCGCGAGGAACAGCTCGCGGATCCGCTCGGGGTCCCGGAACTCGGGCTGATCGAGCAGGGCGAGCCGCGTGGCGATGACGAGGTCGCCCTCGCCGCCCTCCTCCGCGGCGACCGCGCGCGCACCGAGCTCCAGGGCGAGGGCCACCATGCGGTCGGCCTGCCGGCGCTCGCCGCGCGCCTCGCGCGCCAGCAGCTCCCTCACCTCGCAAAGCGTGCGGCCAGCGACGCGCTCGCTGAGCAGCGAGGCGAGGCGATCGAGCTGCGCCTGGGCCAGCGGCGCTTCGTGCTCCACGACGCGCCGGTGCGCCTCGCCATCCTCGGTCACCAGCACCGCCAGGATCCGCGATCCGGTGAGCCGCACCAGAGCGATCTGCTGGAGCTTCCGCCGTTCGAGCCGCGGAGCGACGACGAAGCCGAGCAGCCGGGTCTGCTGCGAGAGCAGCTGGGAGGTCACCTCGGGCACCTCGACGGCTTCCACGCCGGCGACCCGGAAGTCGATCGTGCGGCGGTCGTATTCGGAGACTCCGCCGCCCCCGGGCAGGGAATCGATGAAGACGCGCAGCCCCTCCTCGGTGGGCAGGCGCCCGGCGGACGTGTGGGGCTGGCTGACGAGACCGAGCTCCGAGAGCTCGGCCAGCGTATTGCGAATGCTGGCCGAGGAGAGCCGCGTCGGGAGCAGGTGCGCCAGCCGGAGCGACCCGATCGGCGCAGCCTCCCCGACGTAGGCGGTCACCATCGCGCGCAGCACGGCGAGCTGGCGGTCGCTCAGCTCGGGATGGCTCTGCCCACTCTGATTACGCACGGGCCGGAATTTAACGCAAGGGCTCGCCTACACGAACCACTCGAAGACGCTGTCGGCCAGTGATCTCCCGCGGGGTGTGAGCCGGAGATCGCCTCCCTCGGCTTCCGCGAGCAGGCCGTCGCCGCGCAGTCGCTCGATGGCGGTCGCGAAGAAGTGACGAGGCGCCGCCCCGAACTCCTGAGCGAAGGCGGATGCGTCGACGCCGCGCGCCGTGCGCAGCCCGAGAAAGATCGCCTCGCCCCGCGCGATCCGCGGTGTCAGCACCTCGCAAGAGGCCGCCACGCCCGGAGCGGCGAGGTAGCGCGACAGGTCCCTTGGATTCGCGCGCCGCACCCCGTGCGGGTTCGCGGCGGTCGGCGGATCCGTGGACACGGCGCCCATGCCGAGCCCGAGCACGGGGCGGCGCTCCCAGTAGCGCCGATTGTGGACCGACTCGCGGCCGGGGTGCGCGTAGTTCGAGATCTCGTAGCGCTGGTAGCCCGCGACAGCGAGGCGCTTCTCGACCTGCTCCTGCATCGCGGCCACGTCGTCCTCTTGCGGCAGCCTCAGCCGGCCTCGCGCCGCGGCAGCGGCGAACGGCGTGCCGACCTCGAGGGTGAGCTCGTACGCCGACACGTGATCGGGTGCCGCGGCGATCGCGGCGTCGAGATCGGCGCTCAGCGTCGAGGCCGCCTGGCCCGGCGCGCCGAAGATCAGATCCAGCGACAGCGACGCGAAGCCGGTGGTACGGATCGCGTCCAGCGTGGCGTGCACGGCCTCCGCCCGATGCGCGCGCCCGAGGCGCTTCAGCGTGGCGTCGTCGAAGGACTGGGCGCCGAGCGAGATGCGATTCACGCCCGCGGCGCGGAAGTCCGGCAGGCGCGCGCGCTCCACGCTGCTCGGATTCACCTCCAGGGTGATCTCGACGGGCTCCGAGCCGGGGAACGCGGACCGCACCGCGTCCGCGATGCGCGTCAGGGATGCGGGGCGGAGCAGCGAGGGCGTGCCTCCGCCGAGGTACAGGCTCGCCAGGGTGCGCTCCGCGAAGGCGTCGCGCCGCAGCGCGAGCTCCGCGAGCAGCGCATCCACGTAGCGCGACTCCGTCTCCGGCGGCAGCGTGCGCGCCGCCACGACCGCGAAGTCGCAGTAGGGGCACACGCGCTCGCAGAAGGGCACGTGTACGTAGACGCCGACGTCGCGAGGCACGCGGCGAGGGTATCGCGCGCCGGCGCGCCGGTTCGCCCGCCCCTGCCCCGTCCGATACCTTCCGCGCCCTTGAGCTCCCTGCCGACCGAGCTGCATCGCCTGCGAAACGGCCTCGGCGCGCTGCTTTGCGCCACCGACTTCGCGCCGGTCGTGGAGCTGCAGGTCTGGGCTCAGGTCGGCTCGGCCGACGAGGGTCCGGGCGAGCACGGCGTCGCGCACTTCCACGAGCACATGCTCTTCAAGGGCACCGCGCGCCGCGGCGTCGGCGAGGTGGCGGGCTCGATCGAGGGAGCCGGCGGACGCATCAACGCGTACACCTCGCACGACGCGACCGTCTACCACGTCACGCTCCCCGCCGACGAGCTGGAGCTCGGCGTCGACGTGCTCGCGGATGCGGTGCTGCATCCGCTCTTCGACCCCGCCGAGATCCGCCGCGAGATCGAGGTCGTGCTCGAGGAGATTCGCCGCGGCGAGGACTCGCCGCACCACGTGCTCGGCAACGCCGTATTCTCCGAGGCCTACCGGGTGCATCCCTACCGCGCGCCCATCCTCGGCACCCCCGAGAGCGTCTCGGCCTTCGAGCAGGATCTCCTGCGAGCGTTCCACGCCCGCTGGTACGCGCCGCACAACCTCGTGGTCGTCGCGGCGGGGCAGTTCGAGTCGAGCCGGCTGCTCGGCCTGATCGAGTCCGCGTTCGGCGTGGAGCGCCCGGACGGCGCACGCCGCAGCCGCCGCAGCGAGCCGCCTCAGAGCGAGCTGCGCGCCGCGGTGCTCGCGCGCCCGTTCGAGCGCGCCGCCGCCACGCTCGCGTGGCCCGCCGTGGCCCTCTCGCACCCCGACGCCCCGTTCCTCGACCTCGCCGCGTACGTGCTCGGCAACGGCGAGAGCTCGCGACTCGTGCGCCGCGTCCGCGAGCGCGAGGGGCTCGTCGAGCGCGTCGAGGCCTGGTGCTACACGCCGCTCGACCCCGGCATCTGGTCGATCGATCTCGACACCGACGCCGAGCGCGCCGCGGAGGCGATCCACGAGTGCGTCCGCGAGGTCGAGCGCCTGCGCGCCGGTCCCGTGACGGAGGCGGAGCTCGACAAGGCTCGCGTCAACTTCCTGGCCGCGGAGGACTTCGAGCGCGAGAGCGTCGCCGGCATCGCCGGCAAGCTCGGCAGCTTCCACTGCACCGCGGGCGGCACGGAGTTCGAGCGCCGCTACCTCGACGCGGTCCGGCGCGCCACGCCGGACGACCTGCTGCGCGTGGCGCGCGAACACCTCGGGCCCGAGCGGCTCACGGCGGTCGCGCTGCTGCCGGAGGCGGAGGCGGCCGCGCTCGACGCAGCCGGCGTCGCGAGCGCGGTGCGGCGGGCGACCGAGAGCATCGCGCGCGGCCCCCGCCGGCCCTCGCGCACGGACCAGGAGATCGTCTCCTACACGCTCGACTCCGGCATCCGGCTCCACGTGCTGCCGCGGCGCACGCTGCCGCTGGTGGCCGGGCGCGCGGCCTTGCAAGGCGGGCTGCTCGCCGAGGACGAGGTGCGCTCGGGGATCTCCGCGTTCCTCGCGTCGCTCTGGCTGCGCGGCACCGAGGGCTCTTCGGCGGCCGACTTCGCCACCGCGGTCGAGAGCCGCGCCGCGGAGATCGACAGCTTCGCCGGGCGCAGCAGCTTCGGCCTGACCTTCGAGACCCCCTCCGCGCAGCTCGAGCCCATCCTCGACCTGTTCGCAGAGGTGCTGCTGGCGCCGGCCCTCGACCCGGCCGAGCTCGAGCGCGAGCGGCGCGAGACGCTCGCGGCCATCGAGCGGCGCGAGGATCACCTCGCGCGGCGCGCCATGTTGCTGTTCGCCGAGACCCACTTCCGCAAGCACCCGTACCGGATGCCCTCGCTGGGCCGCGCCGAGTCGGTCGCCGCGCTCGATCGCGACGCGCTCCTCGCGCACCACCGGGCGCGGGTCAAGGCGAAGAACCTCGTGATCGCCGTCGCGGGCGACGTCGATCCGGACGCGTTGGCGCAGGGCATCGCGTCCCGCCTCGTCGACCTCGACGCCGGCCCCTTCGAGCCGCGGCTCCCGCCGAGCGAGGACGCGCCCCACGAGATCCGCCGCGCCCTGCTGCGCAAGGATCGCGAGCAGGCGCACTGCGTGATCGGCGTGCGCGGCGTCTCGGTCGACGACGAGGACCGCTTCGCGCTGGAGGTGATCGCGCAGCTCCTCGCGGGTCAGGGCGGCCGGCTCTTCCTGGACCTGCGCGATCGCCGCGGCCTCGCCTACGCCGTCGACGCGTCGAGCGTCGAGGGCCTGCACCCGGGCTGGTTCGCCGTGACGATCGCCACCGCGCCGGAACGTCTGGAGGAGGCGCGCAGCGGCATGCTCGCGGAGCTCGAGCGCCTCGTCGCCGCCGCGCCCTCCGAGGACGAGATCGCCCGCGCGCGGCGCTTCCTGACCGGCAGCTTCGCCATCGAGGAGCAGCGCAACGCGGTCCACGCCGCGCGCATCGCGCTCGATTCGCTCTACGGCCAGGGCCCGGACGCCTACCGGCGCTACACCGCGCGCATCGCGGCCGTCACGCCGCAGGAGGTGCTGCGCGTGGCGCGGCGCATCATCGACCTCGGCGCCTACACCGAGGCGGTGATCAGGCCCTAGGTCTTCGCTCGCCTAGGGCGGATCGAGCCCCAGGGCCAGACTGTCGCGGCGCGGGTCCGCGCCACCGGTGTGCCAGCCCGTGCGCGGATCGATCAGGATCGCCTCTGCCGCGGACCAGACGGAGTCCGAGACCTTCACCTCGTGACCGCGCGCGCGCAGGCCCTCCACGACGTCCGCCGGCACTCCCGGCTCGACCTCGACGCCCTCGGGCAGCCACTGCTCGTGGATGCGCGGCGCCGACACCGCGGCCATGACGTCCATGCGGAAGACGAGCGCGTTGACGATCGAGAGCAGCGTGGTGCTGACGATCTTCGGCCCGCCGGGGCTGCCGGTCACCATCACGAGGCGGCCGTCCGCCAGCACGATGGTCGGCGACATGCTCGAGAGCGGGCGCTTGCCCGGTGCGATCGCGTTCGCGCCCCGCACGTCGACCAGTCCGTACACGTTGGGCCGGCCCGGCGCGGTCGAGAAGTCGTCCATCTCGTTGTTGAGCACGACGCCGGTGCCGGGCACCGTGATGCCGGAGCCGAACGGCGTGTTGATCGTCATGGTGAGCGAGACCGCGTTGCCGGCCGCATCGCTGGTCGAGAGGTGCGTGGTGCCCGCGTCCTCCTCGGGCAGGCCGGGACCCTCGACGCGGATCGCGACCTCCGCGCGCGACCAGGTCCAGGGAGCGCGCCGCCACCAGGGCGGGTCGATGCGATCGCGCTGGCGCTCGGCGTAGTCGGGCGAGACGAGCTTCGCGACGGGAATCGCGATGAAGTCCGGATCGCCGAGGTAATACGCGCGGTCCGCGAAGGCGAGCTTCAGCGCCTCCGCGATGCGGTGGAACGCGCCCGACGAGCCGGCCCCCCGGTCGCGCAGGTTCAGGCCGTCCAGGATCTGCAGCGCCTCGAGCAGGGTGACACCGGACGACGGCGGCGGGAACGCGAGCACCTCGAAGCCGCGATAGCTGCCGCGCAGGGGCTCGCGCAGCTTCGGCTCGTAGCCGGCGAGATCCTCCCAGGTGAGGATGCCCCCCCGGCTCTGCACCTCCTCCGCGATCGCCGCCGCGACGTCGCCGCGCTCCATCACGTCGGCGCCCTCGCGCGCGATGCGGCGCAGCGTCTCGGCGAGGTCTCGCTGGACGAGCCGCCAGCCGGGAAGCGGCGACTCGCCGGCCGGCGGGAGCTGGATGTGCGCGGTCTCGGGGAAGCGCTCCCGCAGTCCCATCTTCTCGACCATCTCGAGCATGTGCGCGTGGTAGTTCCCGATCGGGAAGCCCTGCTCGGCCAGCTCGATCGCGGGCGCGAGCACGTCGGCGAGCGAGCGGGTGCCGTAGCGCTCGAGCGCCAGCGCGAGACCGCTCGTGAAGGAGGGCGTCGCGACGGCGAGTGGCCCCGCCAGCGACGCGCGCTCGGGCACGCCCGGACGCACGTACATGTCGGGTGTAGCGGCGGCGGGCGCCGTCTCGCGCGCATCGAGCGCCACCGCGCGTCCATCGGCCGTGCGGATCAGGAGCAGCGCGCCGCCGCCGAGCCCGGCCGAGAAGGGCTGCGTCACCGCGAGCGCAAAGGCCGCCGCGACGGCCGCGTCGATGGCGTTGCCGCCCTGCTCGAGCATCGCGAGCCCGGCGCGCGTCGCGTGCGCCTCCGAGGTCACTACCATGCCGCGCCGTCCCTGCGCGGGCGCGGGCGACGCGGCCAGGATCCGCAGCGGCGCGAGCGCCAGCAGGAGCCCCAGCCCGATGCGGCCGATGATGCGGAGGCGGAGGCGCCGCCGTGCGAGCATGGGGCCGGACCCTAACACAGGGCCTCGCGAATCCGGTCCGACTCGGCTCAGCTCCGGGCGCGGGACGTCCGATAGGCGGGCGATGGCGCCTGCTCGTTTCGCGCTTCCGGTGCTGGCCCTGGCCCTCGCGCTCGCCTGCGGGCGCGGCGCCTCGGACGCGAAGCCGGGCGACGCTGCGCGCGTGCCCGGCGCCCTCGCGCGCATCGACGCCGGTCCGCACGACGTCGCGGTCCTCGACCTCGGCGATCTCGGCACCGTGCGCATCGAGCTCCTGCCGGAGCTCGCGCCGCGCACCGTCGAGAGCTTCGAGAAGCTGGCGGAGCAGGGTTTCTACGACGGCACCACCTTCCACCGGGTGATTCCGGGCTTCATGATCCAGGGCGGCGATCCGAACTCGCGCAACAAGGATCCGCGCGACGACGGCCGCGGCGGGCCGGGCTACACGCTCCCCGACGAGTTCAGCGACTACCCGCACGTGCGCGGCACGGTGTCGATGGCGAACACCGGCTCGCGCGACAGCGCCGGCAGCCAGTTCTTCATCGTGCAGCAGGACTCCCGCTTCCTCGACGGGGGCTACACCGCGTTCGGGCGCGTCGTGCAGGGGATCGAGGCCGTGGATGCCGTGACGCGCCTGCCGATCGACGTCTATGGGCGCTACGGACCGCGCGATCGGCCGTATCCCACGAACGCGGTGATCCGCAGCGTCCGCATCGAGCACGCGCGCCTGGCGGCGCGCAGCGCCGACGCGCCGGCGAACGCGGCCGCTGCGCCGCCGGGCTCCGTCACGCGCCTCGACCCCCCGAGGCCCCCGGGCTAAGGTTCGCCGCCGTGGCCCGGTAGCTCAGTTGGTAGAGCACCGCACTGAAAATGCGGGTGTCGCCAGTTCGACTCTGGCCTGGGCCACCACCCCGCCAGCGGCGGCAAAGCCCTCGGAACCGCTCTCGCTTCCCGTCGCGACATTCTCGGGGCTCGCGGCTTCACGCGAGGTCGCATCGGAGCGAGCGGCCGCATAGGGCCTTCTCCTCCTCGCGCAGCTCGAGCTCGGGATCTGCAAGACGCGGCCAGGTCGCTTCTCGCAAGCCCAGCGCTCGCATCGAGACCCGAGGCGCTTTGCTCTTGCCCGGCTCCTGCAGCAGCCTGACGAACGATCCGGAAGGAGCCGGGTGTCAGGGGAACTGGATTTGCACGTACCGTCACCGCCGCGCTCGCCTCGAGAGCCGCGTGCAACAGGAGATACGCGATGCCCATTGTTCCGCGACCCTCGACGTGGCTCGGTGTCGCCGTCTTCATGGTCGTCGCGAGCCTGGGCGCCGGGCGCGGCCGTGCCGAGCCCAAGGCTCCTCGAGAGCCCAGGCCTCCCGTAGAGGCCCCCCAGAAGGCCGCGACGCCGGCCAGCGAAGCGGAGATTCCGCTGCCGCCGCCCGCCTTCGAAGCCGCCCTGCCGGAAGACATCCGGGCCCTGATCTCCGCGCCGTTCACCGGCGACTTCGACGAGATGGTGAAACGGCGACTGATCCGCGTGGGCGTCACCTACAACCGCACGTTCTACTACGCGGAGAAGGGCGTGCAGCGCGGCGCCTGCTACGAGTTCGCGAAGGCCTTCGAGGACTGGCTGAACAAGAAGCTCCAGACGGGCAACGCGAAGATCAGCGTCGCTCTCATGGCGATGCCGCGCGACCAGCTGGCGCGGGCTCTGCTCGATGGCAAGGTCGACTTCGTGATGGCCCAGGTCACCGTCAGGCCGGAGCTGCAGAAGCTGGTGGACTTCAGCAACGACACGCGCACGAACGTCAGCGAGGTGGTGGTGACCGGCCCCGGCGCCCCGCCGATCCACTCGGTCGACGATCTCTCGGGCCAGGAAGTCTTCGCGCGCAAGCACAGCAACTTCTACGCGAGCCTCGTGGCGCTGAACGAGCAGCTGAAGGCGAATGGCAAGGCGCCGGTCGTCATCGAGGAGGTTCCGGGGAACCTCGAAGACGATGACCTGCTCGAGATGGTCAACGCCGGCCTCATCCCGACGATCGTCGTCCACGACTACCTGGCGGAGTTCTGGAAGAAGGTGTTCACGAACATCACCGTCCACGACACGGTGACCCTCCGGACCGGCGCCAGCTTTGCGGTGCCGATCCGCAAGGGCAGCCCGCTCCTCAAGGCAACGCTCAACGAGTTCATCGCGAAGTACGGCCTCGGGACGGCGTTCGGAAACATCGTGCAGAAGCGCTATCTCGCGAGCACGAAGTACGTGAAGAGCGCCACCTCCGAGGCCGAGCGGAAGAAGTTTCTGGCGATGGCCGAGTACTTCAAGAAGTACAGCGACAAGTACCAGCTCGACTACCTGCTCATGGCGGCCCAGGGATACCAGGAATCGCAGCTCAATCAGGAGGTCAAGAGCAAGGTCGGCGCTATCGGCGTGATGCAGGTGATGCCTGCGACCGGCAAGCAGTTGAACGTCGGCGACATCAGGCAGACCGAGGCCAACATCCACGCCGGCGTGAAGTACATGCGGTTCATGGAGGACCAGTACTTCGAGAACGAGCCGAAGATGGATCGCCTGAACAAGCTGCTGCTCACCTTTGCGTCGTACAACGCGGGGCCGGGCCGGATCCGCCAGCTGCGCAGAGAGGCCGAGAAGCGCGGGCTCGATCCCAACGTGTGGTTCGGCAACGTGGAGCAGATCGCGTCGGAGCGCATCGGCCGGGAGACCGTCACCTACGTGAGCAACATCTACAAGTACTACGTCGCCTACAAGCTGCTCAGCGAAGAACGTGCGCGGAGAGAGGCCGCGAAGGCCAACTTGAAGTCGGGCGTCAAATAGACCTGGGCAGGGCGAAGACACCGGCCCCGAGGACGAGGGTCCCGAGGGCCGCCGACTGTATCCGTGTGTCGGAGCCCGGCCGGCTCAGAGCGAGCCGAGGCGGTTGAAGTCGAACAGGCCGGCGTGGACCGGGTCCGCGGCGCGGTGGTCTGCGTGGAGCCGGTCGCTGTACTCCCAGAACGTCGGGTCCCAGCGCTTCACCGCATAGCGCCGGGCGAGCGCGTCGAAGTCCGCCCGCTGCTGGAGCTGCTCGATGTGCCGCACGAAGTCCGGCAGGTCGCGCTCGTCCACCTCGAACAGAGCGTTCGGGTAGGCGCCGATCAGCCCCGGGACCACGCTCAGCGTGTCCTCGTCCGGCAGCAGCGTGTCCTTCTCCTCGAAGATCGTCGAGAGGTTGGAACGGGCGCGGTTGAGCAGCAGGGTGAAGCGCGCGGTGTGTCCGTCGGCGAGGCGCACCGCCACGAAGCTGCACTCCGGGAGCTGGGACAGCGCGCGCCCGCGCGTCGCTTCGAGACGCTGCCAGAGCCCGATCGCGGCGGGCCTGGCGCCCGCTAGCGTGCGGTAGCGGGTCGGCGCGAGCGCCGGAGCCAGGCGGCGCCCCAGGATCGCGAAGAGCTCGGTCTTCGGGTCGTCCGTCTCGAAGTGGATCGCCGGATCCTTCTCGAACTCCGGCTGCTGCAGCTCCATGAAGTCGAGCGCCTCCTTCGGTGCCTCGCGATACCAGTACGCGATCTCGCGCTCCCGCACAGCGGCGGGCAGGAGGTACAGGAAGTTCGATTCGCCTTCCATCCGCAGGAAGTCCATGTAGATGCGGGAGAGCAACTGGTGCCCGACGTTGCCGTAGACATCGTAACCGGCGACGAGCAGGTAGTGGATCCGCTCGAGCAGCGGGTACGTGATCACCCACGCGGTCTTCGGGCTGCCGCCCAACAGCCCCTTTGCCACCGTCGCACTGTCGAAGTGACGGAAGACGGTGAGCGCCGCGTTCGCGTTCGACCCGGCACCGTCCCAGATGGTCCGCTCGTCGAGCAGTCGGCGTTCCACCATGTGCTCCTGGACGAACCGAGCCTTCGCCGCCAGGAAGGACTCCTCCCGCTTCCGGTACTCGTGCCAGTACTTGACGATCCGGACGACGCTGCTCCCCTCCTCGGCCGGCAGGTCGAGGTTCGACGCCTCCTGCTCCAGGAGCTCCGACTGCCAGCGCTGCACCGGCAGGTCGGGGTCCATGAAGAACACCCAGAAGTGGTCGTCGATGACGTTGAGCGCCACCTGGCCGCGACAGACCGGGCCCTTGATGAAGCCCATGATCGTGAACTCGGCCTCGTCGAGCATGAACGCGTAGCGCGTGTGGATCGGGAGGTCGTGGAACACCACGAAGGGGTTCGAAGTGGTCTCCGGGTCGTACGCCGGGAGCTTCGTGACCACGTAGTCCGGCGCGAGGAACAGCTCCCGCCAGCGCTGCATGCGCGCCTCGTCGATCCGGTAGGGCATGTGGGTCTTGTCGAGGATCGCCCCCAGCACCGGCCGTAGCCGGTAGTAGACGCGCGGGACGCCGGGGTCGTCGTACGGCCGCCGCGTCGCGACGATCGCGATCGGCTCTCCCGGCGGCGTCTTCGACCGCACCAGCTCGAAGAAGAGCGGTGGCTCGCCGTCGGTCGGCTCGGCGAAGTAGAGATGCGCCAGAAAGAGGTGCTCGTAGATGTAGCGGCTCGTCAGCTGCTGCTTCGCCGAGTCGCCGTTCAGGAATGCCTCCCAGGTCGCAACGGCGCGCTGCTCCCGCTCGGGAAGCGGAGGGCGGGCCTGGTAGGGCGCGCCCTCCTCGACCCAGCGCATCACCACCGCCTGCTCCTCCGGAGCGAGCTCGGGAAGCGCATAGGGCATGCCCAGCAGCGGGTGGGCCGCGGCGAACTCGTCGTAGGCCTCCGCCGTCGGACACGTCTCCGGGCGATCGAGCGTGAAGTCGAACACGCCCAGGTCGTCCGGGGCGAACGGCTTGCGGCGCTTCTGCTCGAGGACCCGGTACAGGAGGCTCAGCTCGCTGTTCGCCTCGGGCACGTCGGCGCGCTCGTTCAGCACCGGGTGGAAGCCGCGTTCGCGCCACTCCGCCGGCGTCTGGGCGTCGACGAACAGCCGCGTCGGCTCGCTGGCCTTCAGTCGGCTGGTGTCGTAGACGCGCTGGGTCGTCGCACCCCGCTCGACCCCTTCGATCGAATCGAGCTTCAGCTGGCATGGCGCGTCGTAGCAGCCGTGGCAGACCGCGCAGCGGCTCTCCAGCACCGGCTTCACCTGGCGCCAGTAGTCGACTCCGCCGGGCCCCAGCTCCGCAACCACGCGGCTGCGCGGGTGGCTCTCTCCATACCGCTCGGCCAGCTCGGCCCCGCCGAGCGCTGCGCAGCCGACGAGCACGACGCCGACCCCGAGCCGCAGGCAGGTGCGGAACAGCATGGGCTATGCGTAGCTCTGGGGATCTTCGAGCGCGAGACCGAGCGGGGCGTCACCCGTGGGCCATGGGTCTGCTGCGCGCGCCAGCAGCAACACGGGCTTCTTGCGACCGAACATGCGGTTGCCGCCAGTTCGACTCTGGCCTGGGCCACCACCCTCGCGGATCGCTGGACTCGCACCCCTCGCTCGTGCAAGATGGCGCGCCGGACCCCGAGGCGTCCGGTGGAGTTCCAGTGCGGCGCCCTGCTCTGCTACCGGCCCTGCTCCTTGCAGCCGCCCCTGCGACGGCCGCCGTCTCGATCGATGCGCAGACGCGCAACGTCGCCTTCTCGAGCCTGCGCACGCATCAGGAGCTCTTCTGCACCTCGCCCCAGAGCTGCAGCCTGATCTCGCAGACGCTGACGCCGGACTCGGGCTCGCAGGCGGCGAGCAGCTTCGCGCCCTTCATCGCGCATCTCACCTCGTCGGTGTTTCCGAATGCCGTCGACGTGTCGCAGAGCTCGTGGATCGCGCCGGCGCATCTGAGCGCCCGCGCGAACCACGCGGCGACGGGCGCGGCGTCGCTCGGCACCGGCGGGCCCGGCATCCTGATCCAGGACTACACCACGCATCAGACGAGCAGCCTGTTCCGCGTGGACTTCCACGTGGACGAGGCGACGTCCTACCGCCTCACCGGCACGATCGCCGCGTCCGGCGCGGGCTTCATCGGCGACACGTCCGTCCACGTCGAGCTGCGGCGCGCGACCGGCGAGGTGCTGCACCGCATCGCTCTGCAAGACGACGACAACTGCCTCGATCCGAGCTGCACCGTGCTCGGCCCGCTCTCCCTCGACGAGTCCGGCTCGCTGCCCGCCGGGAGCTACGTGCTCGAGGCCGAGCTGCAGGGCCAGACGGGCGTGCTGATCACTTCCCAGGTCCAGGTCGCGAACTCCCACACCGGGTCCTTCGACGTCGACCTCCGGCTCGGCGTCCAGGTGCCGCTCCTGCCCGCAGCGCCCGCGGCGCTGCTGCCGGCCGGCTGCATCGCGTGGGTCGCGGCGCGGCGGCTGCGCCGCACCCGCGAGGACGCGTGACCCGCCTCCGCGGAGAGGTTGCGAGCGCGCACTAGAGCCGGCTCGCTCCGCCGGCTCACTGGAGCGCGCGCAGGAACACCTTCAGCAGCAGCGGCTGCAGGCCCAGCAGCTCCTCGCGGCGGCCCTCGCTGTAGTAGCGGAACGAGAGCCCCTCGATGCCCGTGAGGATCATCTCCACCTCGGCCCGCGCCGGCATGCGCGCGATGGCGCCGCGCGCGTGGGCGCGGCGGTACTGCTCGTACACCATGTCCGTCAGCGCAGTGACGTACTTCTGGCGCACCTCGCGCACGCGCGCACCCGCCTCCCCGCCGAGCCGCTCGAGGTCGACGGTGCCCATTGGGAAGAGCTCCAGGTACGCGCGCACGGAGCGGTCTGCGCGCTCCCGGTCGTCCTTCGTCTCGCGATAGATCTGCTCGAGCATCTCCACGAGGCGGTGCCCCTGGCCGCGCACGATCTCGGCGACCACGTCCTCCTTCGAGGCGAAGTAGTCGTAGAACGAGCGGGACGACATGCCCGCCTCGCGGACGATGTCGGCGACGCTGACCTTCTCGTACTGGCTCTTCTGGATCGCGCGCAGGGTCGCGTCGATGAGGCGCTGTCGCTGGACCTCCCGCGGAATTGCCGGCCGGCCACGAGGCCGCTTGACACGCTCCATCGCAACCACCTTAACCCGGCGCGGACGGCGAGTCGAAGTCGGCCGGCGCCCCGCTCAAGCCCGCTCGCGGCCGCGCCGAAGACGCCGCCGTGGAGAGCCCTTGGGTCGACGACCTGCCGGACGCTGCGTCGTCCGCGGCGCGACTCCGTCCCCACGCCGCGGCGAGCGCTCGCGCCGAGCCCGCGGCGGCCCGACTCGAGTCGGTGCAGGCGCTGCGGGCGGCGGCGGCGCTCGCCGTGGTGTGCTGGCACCTCGTCTGGGTCGTCCGGGCATTCCCGGGCGCGCTGCCTGCGCTGCCCCGCGCCCTCGCCTTCGGCTACGCGGGGGTCGACCTCTTCTTCGTCATCAGCGGCTACGTCATCTGCCACATCACCCACAGCCGCCCGTTCTCGCTGGCGCGCTTCGCGGCCCGCCGCTGGCTGCGCATCGCGCCGCTCTACGCGCTCTTCACCGCGCTCGCCGTGCTCGCGGCGTGGCTGCGGCCCGACTGGGGCGGCGAGAAGCTCGATCTCGCTTACGTGCTGCATTCGCTCTCCCTGCTGCCGATGCGCGAGCTGCCCTTCCTCGACGTCGGCTGGTCGCTCGAGCACGAGATCCTCTTCTACGCGCTCGCCGGCGCGCTGCTCGCCGCCGGGAGAGGCCGCTGGCTGCCGCACGCGCTCGCGGCGCTCTTCGCCGCGGGCGTGGTCGTCCACGGCCTGCTCCCGGAGTGGACCGGCCGCCGCCCCTTCGACGCGCACGTCTTCTCGCTCTACCACTTCGAGTTCCTGGTCGGCGTGCTGCTCTTCCGCGCGCGCCACGCGCTGCCCGCCCGGAGCTGGCGCATCCCGCTCGTCGCCGGGGCGCTCGGCCTCCTCGCGGTCTCGAGCTGGGTGGCGGCTCACTCGCTGCGGCCCGACGGGAGCTGGCACGTGGCCACCCAGCCGAGCGGGCTCGCGGGCGTGGTGAGGGTGCTGGGCTACGGGCTCTGCGCCGGCCTCCTGCTGCGCGGCCTGTTGGTCGCGGAGCAGAGCGGAGCCTTCGCGCGAGCGCCGCGCGCTCTGCGCGACCTGCTGCTGCGGATCGGCGACGCGTCCTATGTGCTCTACCTCAGTCACTTCTTCGTGTACTCGATCCTGGCGAAGCTCTACGCGGGGCTCGCCGCGCCCGCCTGGCTCGCGGCTCCTGCGCTGGCCGGCGCGCTTGCCGCGGCGCTGGCCTTCGCCTTCGCGGTGCACGTCGCGCTCGAACGCCCGCTCCTGCGCGCGATCCACGCGCGAGTCTGAGGGGCGCGGCGCCGAGGTCGCCGTCGCCGGAACGCGCTAGCGCGCCTCCGACTTCCCGACCCCGCCCATGAAGTCGGCCGCGCCGCCTCCCGGCGCCGCGACCTCGACGATGCGCTCGGGCACGTCGTCGTACTCGAGGCGCAGCGCCCGACAAAGGATGGCGTGCATCTCGTAGAGCGCGGTGATGTAGCTCAGCTCGAGGATCTCCTCGTCCGAGAGGTGCTCGCGCAGCCGTTCGAAGGTCGCATCGTGCACGCGTCCGTTCTGGAGCACCAGCTCGTCGGTGTAGGCCAGCACCGCGCGCTCGACGGCGCTGAAGGCATCCGAGGACGACCAGCTGGCGATCGCCTGGATCTTCTCCTCCGGCAGCCCGACGTCGCGCGCGGCCTTGCAGTGCTGGGAGAACACGAACTGGCTCTCGCGGAGGAAGCCCGCGCGCGTCTGACCGAGCTCGCGCAGGCGCGGATCGAGCCGGCGGCTCCTGCTGCGGTAGAAGGCGAAGCCCGCCACGGCGTGGCGCAAGCAGTCCGGCACCAGCGCGAACACGGTCCACCAGTTGCCGGGCGTTCCCGTGGCGGTCCCCGGCTGCGCGACCGGATCGCGCCCCCCGAAGAGCATGTCGTAGACCTTCTGCACGTCCGGCGGGGCCTCGGCGCGCGGCACCTGTCGCAATCTCGGCATGGTTCCCTCGAAAGGCAGCCAGGATATCCGCGCGGCCCCGGCGCGAGAAGCGGTTTGACCGCGAGGCCAGGGCTGCCGACCATGGGGCCCCACAGAGCCGGAGGAGAGTCCGATGTCCGAAGCAGACGCACTCGCGCGCCTCGTCGATGGCCGGGCCTGGAGCGCATTCTGTCGCGCCCTCGAGGAGGCCGGGCAGGCGGTGCTCCGCGAGGGCACGCCGACCGATGCCTTCGATCGCGCCGAGGGCTTCCGCTACCTGACGCGCCTGCTCCGCGCGGGGCTCGAGAGCCAGCTCGAGTTCTCGGATCCGCAGCACCCCGGCTTCTTCCAGCTCTCGCACGAGACGCTGAAGATCGGCAACGACAACCCGGACAACGTCTACTGGAACGCCAACGTGAGCGGCCGCCACGAGTACCGCATCACGGGAACGCGCGGCGGCGCGCCGCTGCTGGCCTTCGCCACCAAGGGAGGCAGCTACGCGACCGACGGAACCATGCGGCCGACCGGCGAGCTGCACGAGCGCGACCTGCGCGTCGGCCCGGACGGGCGCTTCGAGATCCTCGTCTCGTGCGCGCAGAGGCCGGGCAACTGGCTGCCCATGACGCCCGAGACCACCTCGCTGGTCGTGCGCCAGACGTTCGCGGACCGGCGGCGCGAGGAGCCGGCGCGGCTCGCGATCGAGTGCCTCGACGCGAAGGCGAGCCCGGCGCTCGATCCCGCCGCGCTCGCGGACCGCCTGCTGGGCGCCGTCGGCTTCGTGCGCGGCACGGCGAACCTGTTCGTCGACTGGATGCGGAGCTACGTGAAGCACGAGAACCAGCTCCCGGCCGACGATCAGCACAAGTGCCAGCGCGCGGGAGGCGACTCCAACATCTTCTACTTCAACAGCCGCTGGCGCCTCGGCCCCGACGAGGCACTGCTCGTCGAGCCCCGCCGCATCCCGCGCTGCGACGCCTGGAACTTCCAGCTCAGCAACTTCTGGATGGAGTCGCTCGACTACCGCTACCACCGCATCCACGTGAACCAGCACAGCGCGCAGAGGGAGCCCGACGGCAGGGTGCGCATCGTGGTCGCTCACCGGGATCCGGGCCCGCGCTTCCCCAACTGGCTCGAGACGGCGGGCCACACCTGCGGCGGCATGCTGTTCCGCTGGATCGGGGCGGACGAGCACCCGCCGATCGACACGCGCGTGGTCCCGTTCGATTCGCTCGCGCGGCAGGGCTAGCGGGATCAGAGGAGAGGCTCAGGAGAGATACCGCTCGACGTACTCGGCGAAGTCGCGCCGCAGCATCTCCTCCGTCATGCCGAACTGCTCGAGCGTGTAGCGGTGCACGGGCCGGCGATCCCTCGCGTTCTCCACCGCCCACTCGCGCATGCAGCGCTCCGCTTCGGGGGTGAGCGGCATGCCGACGAAGTCGTAGATGCGGCGGATGCTCCGCATCGGGTCGGAGACGAGATCCTCGTAGTCGACGTCGAGGAAGCGGCCCTCGTGGCGCGGGCGCGCCTGCATCGCGCGGCGTGTCGCCCATGCCAGCTTGCGCTCCCAGTGCGCCCCGATGGCGAGCGGGTCCACGGCGTCGCTGCCGAGCCGGTGCAGCGTGTCGACGAAGCTCGCGAGCGAAGGGACCGTCTGCACGGGGTCGCGGTGCGTCAGCACCACGAAGGCGTCGGGGAATTCGGCGAACAGCTCGTCGAGGAAGGCCAGATGGAAGGGCGCCTTCAGCACCCAGCGCCGGCCCGTCTCACCGCGCCGCCGCTTCTGCCACTGCAGGAAGCGCAGCATGCGGTGCAGGTGCCGGTAGCCCGGCGCCAGGTCCTGCGTCTCGAGCCACGCGGCGTAGCCCGGCACGCGACAGAAGGCCTCGGGATTCCAGGACAGGAAGGCGTGCTCGACGAGCATGATCTCCTCGTCGGGCGCGAAGGCGTCCATCGGGTGCGCGGCGAGCAGCTCCGGCACGGCCTCGAGCATCGCCGCGACCTCGCGCTCGGCGTCGTCGATGCGCGGATCCCGCGCGGGGCCGTCGCTGTCCGGGAAGGGCGCCGGGTTGCGAGACTCGTACCAGCGCAGCGCGAGCACGCGCGGGTCTGCGGCGATCGTGCGGTGCAGCATCGTCGTCCCGGTGCGCGGCAGCCCGACGATCACGAAGGGCGCCTCGATGCGCTCGCGGAGGATCTCGGGGTGCCGCGCGATCCAGTCCTCGCTGCGCAGGCGGCTGACGAGGATGCCCACGACGCGCTCGGTCCAGGTGAGGCGCCCGATCGCGTGGAGGTGCGCCTCCTCCTCGAGCGAGCGCAGCAGGCGGCGCAGCGGCTCGCGGAACGCCGGGTCGCCGAAGTCCGCGAGGCCGGTGCGCCTTCGCGCCTCGGCGAGCACGGCCTCCTCATCGAAGCGCGGGGGATTCTGTGACTCCATGGTGTCTCCGTTCAGCGAGCGGACGCCGCCACCTCGCGATACACGCCCAGCAGCTCGTCGCAGTGGGCTTCCCACCCGTGGTCCGACGCGGTGCGCCGCGCGGCCTCGCGCAGCGGACCGAGGTCGCGCGCGTCGAGCAGCCAGCGCAGCCGGAGCGCGAGCTCCCCCGCGTCCTGATGCGGGACCACGAAGCCGTTCTCGCCCTCGCGGATCCACTCGCTGCCGCCGCAGCGGGCCGACGCGACCACCGGCGTGCCCACGGCGAGCGACTCCGCGACCACGTTGCCGAAGGCGTCGAACCAGCTCGGCAGGAGCAGGGCGTCCGCCCCGGCCAGCAGGTGCGGCGCGTCGGGGCGGAAGCCCAGGAAGCGAAGCTGCGGCAGGACGCCGAGGCGCTGCGCGCGGCGGCGCCAGGCGGCCTCGTGGCGGTCGCGGCCGATCACCGCGACGGCGAAGGCGTCGCCCGCCCGCACGGATTGCGCGCGCAGGCGCGCGAGCGCGTCGAGCAGCAGATCGAGTCCCTTGCGCGCGTAGTCGTTGCCGACGAAGGCGAAGACGCGGCGGCGCACGGCCGCGTCGACCGCCGGCGCGCCGCCGAAGACCGCGCCGTGCAGCGCGGCGCGCCCGGGCTCGCGCAGGCGCGGATGATGGCGCTCGAGATCCACGCCGCTGTAGACCACGCGCACGCGCTCGGGCGGGAAGTCGTAACGGCGCAGGATCTGCTCCCGGACCAGGCGGCTGATCGCCACGACGAGGCGCGGGCGCTGCGTGACGTAGCGGGCGCGTTCGATCGCCTGCACGACGCGATCGGTCGGCCCGAGGCGCGAGAGCGCCCGCAGGCCGCGCCGCTTCACGCGATCGAGGTAGGCCTCGCGATAGTCGGCGAAGCAGCCCGAGCCGTCCCGGTACAGGGTCTGGTGGCAGGTGCGGCCGAAGCCGTGGACCACGTCGTAGCGCCGCTCCCGCTCGGCCCGCGCGATCGCGCCGCGGCTGCCGCGCGCGAACGCCGCGACGCGCAGCGCGCGCGGGCTGCGCGGCACGGGCACGCGCACGACCCGCAGCGCGTCGTGCGCGAGCGCCGTCTCCGCGCGCGCGCAGTAGAAGTCGACCTGGTGCCCGCGCTCGAGCAGCGAGCGGGTCCAGCGCAGCACGTAGGCCTCGACGCCCCCCGTCTCGGCGAGGCGCGTGTGATTGAGGGCGATCCGCACAGCGGCCCCAGATTACAGTCGGGCGGGAGGCTTCCGATACGCCTGCCTGGGAGGCAGGCCATGGCCGGAACCCGCATGCGGCGCCGCTCGCTGCGAGCGCTGCTCCGCGTGGGCGCGCCGCGCGACTACCACGGCCTGCTCTATGCAGAGGCGCTGCGGCGCTATGCGCAGATCGCCAAGCGCGATCGCGGCGAGCTCGGCAGCGCGCTCGCCGTGGGCGCGTGCTTCCGGGAGGTCGAGGGGCTGTGCACCCAGCCCTTCTCGCGCATCGTGCTTTCGGGGGTCGCGGAGCCCGACGCGGCGGTCCAGGAGGCCTGCAGCCGCGACCCGCGCGTCTCCTACGAGCTGGCCGACGTGGAGGCCCTCCCCTTCCCGTCGCGGCACTTCGAGCTGGTCTTCTGCAAGGAGTCGCTACACCACACGGCCCGGCCGCTGCAGGGTCTCTACGAGATGCTGCGCGTGTGCCGCAGCGCAGTCGTGCTGATCGAGCCCTGGGATTCGGCGCTCGGGCGCGCGCTCGAGCGCGCGGGCCTCGCCACGCGCTTCGAGCGCAGCCAGGCGCTGAACCTCGGCGCGCGGGACAACCACGTCTTCCGCTGGAGCCGCCGCCTGCTCGAGTCGCTGCTGCGCAGCTACTACCTCGAATCGGGCTGGTCCCTCGACGTGACGGTCGGCTGGATGAGCGGACGCGCCCAGCTCCGCGCGCCACGCGCGCTGCGGCGCCTCGCTTCCCTTGCCGGCTACGCGGCGAGCTGGCTGCCGGGAGCCTCGGGCAACCTGGCCACCATCGCCATCGCCCCGGGCGAGGATCTGCCGCCGGAGCCGTCGGAGCGCCCGGTCCGCCGCCTCACCTAGCCTTCGGGCGCGCGAGCGTCGCGAACAGGCGATCTCCAGCGTCGCCGAGCCCCGGCACGATCTCGAGGCGCGTGTCGAGGCCGGCGTCGAGCGCGGCGGCGAAGACCGGCACGCGCGGGTGCGCCCGGGTGAGCCTGCGCATTCCCTCCGGAGCGGCCACGACGGCGCAGATCCGGATGCGCTCGTCGGGAACCCCGCGGCGCTTCAGCAGGTCGAGCGCACGCACCGCCGATCCCCCGGTCGCGATCATCGGGTCGAGGAGCAGGACGGGACCGCCGCGATCCGGCGGCAGCCGTTCGAGATACACGCGAGGGTGACAGCGCGCGCCGCGCCTCTCGATGCCGAGCAGACCCACCGCGGCGCCCGGCAGCAGCTCGAGGACCGGCGCGAGCATGCCGAGCCCTGCGCGCAGGATCGCCACCGCCGCGACGCGCTCCGCGGCGATCCTGCGCGCCGGAGCCGCGTGCCCTCCCGGCGTCGCGACGCGCCCCGTCCGCGTCTCGAGTCCGCTCGTCAGCTCGCAGGCCATGACCCGCGTCAACGTCCGAAGCGCGCTGCGAAACCCGGCGGTGTCGGTACGCCGGTCCCGCAGGCGCGCGAGCTGCGTCGCCACCAGAGGGTGCGCGACGATGCGCAGCGACGGGAACGCGTCGGCCCGAGCGCTCAACGGGATACCCGCTCGCGGACCGACGCCGCGTACTCGGAGAGGGCCGCGCTCACCTCGACCGGATAGGGCGGATCCGCGGGGGCGAGCGCCCGCACGCGCTCCGGCAGCCGCGCGATCTCCTCGCGCGCGCGGCGGCGCCCCTCCGCCACGCCCTCGGCGCCCGGGCCGACGCGCCGCCCGCGCCGCATCACCGGGACGAGCAGCGGCCGTCCCGGCCCCCTCTCGCCTTCGCGCGCGAGCACGTCGCGCCGGGCCACGCCGTCCTCCTCCACGCGGAAGACCTGCTTGCGCCCGGGCAGCACGGCCTTGCCCGCGGACGTCTTGAGCCGCCCCTCTCCCGCGTACGCGGTGAGCTTGTAGGCGAGATCGAGGGAGGGGGCGTCGGCCGACACGCCCATGCGTGTGCCGACCCCGAACGCGTCGATCGGCGCGTCCTGCTCGAGGAGCGCCGCGATGCGGTCCTCGTCGAGATCGCCGCTCGCGAAGATCTGTACGTGCGCGAGGCCCGCCGCATCGAGGATCCGGCGCGACTCCGCTGCGAGCGCGCCGAGGTCTCCGGAATCGAGGCGCACCCCGCGCACGCGGAACGCGTCGCCGAGCTCGCGCGCCAGCGCCGCGACGGCGCGCACGCCCGCCAGGGTGTCGTAGGTATCCACGAGCAGGATCGTCTCCGGAT
>Ga0335070_10000932_pt1 | contig 33550 bp, 32 predicted proteins | sample Lox_Sample_13_FD_206722 | JGI IMG/M metagenome (GOLD analysis project Ga0335070, IMG submission 206722) | Soil microbial communities from Loxahatchee National Wildlife Refuge, Florida, United States - Lox_Sample_1.3 | ecosystem: Environmental > Terrestrial > Soil > Wetlands | place: USA... | reverse complement strand
AGATTCCGGTTAAGTAAGGAGCCCTGATGCATTTTGCTGAAGGTCGGGTTTCATTAGAATACACCCGATACATAAAAAGAAAATCAGTCTTTATCGTTGGAAGTATCTCTTTTCTGATACTTCTTCTTCTCCTCAGTGTTTCTCTGGGAGCCGTGCATATCCCGCTGTCGGATGTGGTTCTGACTCTTTTGGGCAAGAGCATTTCAAAAAGGTTTGAAATCGTCATCTGGAATATTCGGCTTCCTCAGGCATTTGCGGCCATCGTGGCCGGGGCCGGGTTGGCCGTTGCGGGTGCGGTCATGCAGGCGATTCTACGGAATCCTCTCGGCTCGCCCTTCACCTTGGGTATTTCCCATGCAGCGGGTTTCGGTGCGGCCTTTTCCGTCATGATGTTGGGCTCAGGCGTGATGTCGAGTACGGGCATCGGGGCAGTGACTATTTCCAACATCTATGTCACGACGATCATGGCTTTCCTTTTTTCCCTGATCGCCGCCGGTATCATCGTTGGTGTATCCAAGATTCGGGGCGCTTCCCCTGAGACCATGGTGTTGACCGGCATCGCCCTGGCCTCCCTCTTTACGGCAGGAACCATGTTGCTCCAATACTTCGCCAATGATGTCCAACTGGCGGCCATGGTGTTCTGGACATTTGGCGACGTGGCGCGTGCAAACTGGACCGAATTGGGGGTGATGGCTGTCATCACGATTGCATCTGCGGCCTACCTCACTGCGCACTCCTGGAATTACAACGCCATAGAGGCGGGAGATGAAACCGCCAAAGGGCTGGGGGTTAGGGTGGATCGAGTTCGGCTCATCGGTATGCTCGTTTCCTCTCTCATGACTGCTGTCATCGTAGCTCTTCTGGGCATCATCGGTTTCGTGGGCCTGGTATGTCCCCATATGGTCCGCCGGTTGATCGGTGGCGATCATAGGTTTTTGATGCCGGCAACTCTCCTTGCTGGGAGTATCGTTCTCCTTGGATCAGACACTGTCGCACGCCTGATCCTTGCTCCCCACCTGTTGCCAGTCTCGGTGCTTACAGCTCTCATCGGTGCACCCTTGTTCATTTATCTTATCCTGATGGGGTATCGAAGGTGATTCTTGAAGTGAATGGGTTATCCTTCGCTTATAACAGCCTTTCGGTCCTTAGAGATATCCGATTCAAGGTCGAAAGAGGAGAAATCTTAGCGATCCTTGGCCCGAATGGCGCCGGCAAGACGACGCTTCTTAAATGTATCAACGCCATTCTGCGCCCTGGCTCAGGCTCCATTCTTATCGACAAAGAGAGTATTTTCTCTCTCAGTTCCTCGGAGATTGCCCGCCGGATCGGTTACGTGGCCCAGCGGGCCGAGAGCAGCAGAGTGATCGCCTTCGATGCCATTCTGATGGGGCGGCGTCCTCATATCCGCTGGAATGTTTCAGACGAAGACCTCGCCATTGTGGATGGAGCGATCAAGCTTCTCGACCTCGGCCATCTTGCGATGCGATACATTGACCAGATGAGCGGAGGAGAACTCCAGAAAGTAGCCATTGCCCGAGCTTTAGCTCAAGAGCCCAAAGTCCTCCTTCTCGACGAGCCGACGAGCAACTTGGATTTAAGAAATCAGGTCGAAATCCTTAAAATCATGCGCCGTGTCGCACGTGAGCACAACGTGGCTGCGGTCATGACCATGCATGATCTCAATAAGGCGCTCCGATACGCTGATACCTACCTCTTCCTAAAGGACGGTATCATCTTCAATGCCGGGAAGGTGGGCGAAGTAAAAGCAGAAACAGTTCAAGCCGTCTATGGGTTGCCTGTTGAAATTCATTACCATAAGGGCAATCCCATGGTATTTCCTACGGAGGAAGATTAGGAAAGGAGGATCGAATCATGCCTTGTTCCATTAGCAAAGAGTTAATCGATAAAACGATTGCCTTCCATGGGCATTCATGCCCAGGCCTGGCGATTGGCATACGGGCGGCTGAGCTGGCATTGAAGGAGATCGGCAAGGCACCCGATGAAGAGGTGGTGGCAGTCGTTGAGACGGACATGTGTGGAGTTGACGCCATCCAGTACCTGACCGGCTGCACCTATGGCAAAGGTAACCTCATCCATAAGGACTATGGCAAAAATGCCTTTACCTTTTATCGCCGCCGGGACAACAAGGCCCTTCGTTTCGTTACCCGCCGGGATGTTTTTGGAGACGCCGGGCCTGCCCTCAAGGAGCTGAACCGGAAAGTCCAGGGGGAAGGGCTGACTGAGGACGAAGAGAAAACCTGGCACCAAATCCGGGAGAGAATTTCAAAGCACATTATGGAAACTAATCTCTCCGAATTATTTGAAATCAAAGAACCCACCTTCCCTGTGCCCGAGAAGGCGAGGATGGTCGCCAGTCTGGTCTGCGAATCCTGCGGGGAACCGGTCATGGAGACCAGGACCCGCCGTTTTCATGACAAGGTCCTATGCATTCCTTGTTTTGACGCATCTGAGAAAAGATACTAAGAGAACGGCATCTGGTCAGCAACAAAATCGTCATTCGGAATCTCGGCATGAAGCCGATTCCCCCCGGTTGATGGGCTCGAAATGGGCTCCATGGAACAATCCTTTCCGAAGAAAGGAGGTTATGAAAAAAACAGAGGAGGAGGCTTAAAATGAAAAACCAGAGATACTTTGCCCACGGATTTTGTTTCATTCTGGTTCTTGGTGTTTGCTCAGCTTTGGCCGCTGACCGCAGACCGACTTACTCTTCGGAGATGACCATGGCTCGGGAGGCTATGGGGAAGGCGTTCTCGGAAATCGGATTGCAAAAAGGGGATGAGAACCTATTGGTCCTCACCAACGCAGGGTATGGACAGATCGGGTCTCAGACGAGCGAAGCTTTTCTTGACATTGCCAGGGAGACAACCGGATGCTCCGTTGGTTCCCGCTCATTGCTTGCGGTCCACAAATCGGTCAATGACCCTCTCTGGTGCTCGATTTTTCGGAAGGACACAAAAAAGTTGATCTTTTTGAAATGGACCGGCCAGGGCTTCGCCCAACAGGTAGTAGACGCTTCGCCCGAGAAAATCTTGACTCCGGAGGGCTGGAAAGCGGCCGCAGCCGGTCTTATCGGCCAAAATATCTTTTCCGTCGTCAGTATCAGTTTGACCTGGGAAGCCAGCCCCCCTTGGCCGCTGCTCCTCTCAGCCACCTTTCATGATCATTTCTGCCCCGGGGTAAATGCCGGCTATGTCGTTGCAGAATATTGCCGGGACAAAATGGCCCTGGGACCTGGCGAACAATACCTCTTCGTTACGGCCCCGGCCATCTGCCCAGCGGACGCCCTGCAGGTCATGTTCAACACGACCGCCGGAAAGAATTCAGGCTACGCCATGTCTATAGCCCCGGCGAACCTAGCTAAGTACGAAAGGGACAAGGTCCAGCCGATGACTGTTGCCATGCGGGTAAACAGGAAGGTTGATACCTGCGAAGGGATTGTTTTAGGCTTCGATTGGAATAAGGTCTATCATGACACCGGTGTGAGAGCCGAGGAAATTGCCCCTCCCGGTGGGTCAAGTGATCCAATGTTCTGGATTGCGAGAGTAAAGGCGTCCCGGGGATTAGCTCGGCTGCCCAGAGAACAGTTGCTTGGCTATATCGTTGAATTGAAGAGATTCTCTGACAAGGCTCGCCTCGCCGATGAGATTGTCGCAGGGGACCCTTACGCCCAAGTCTGGAATCGATAGCGCATTAAGCTCGATTCAGGGGTGGTTGAAGAGACCGCCCCTTAATCCGACAGCATCACTTGGAAAGCCACTTTCTTTCCGCTGGCTACAACTGTAACGGAATAAGACCCTGCTGGCATGACTACATTGTTACCGTAGTGTGTTGATTCCAAGCCTTTTCCAATGACTTGCATATTAACTATGGGAACATTTATTGAATCCCCGGTTGGCTTTCCTTTAGCGTCCAGTTGTTGAAAGTTCATACTGACTTTAGCTGTGGTTATTGCTTTACCTGTTTTAGCGTCGAATATATGTACAACAAGATGGCGGTTGGGGCGCGTATTTGCTTCAGGTGATAGGGGTTCAGCACCACTAATAATCAACATCCCCTCCTTCACTTTCTTGTTCGTCACTTCATCTGCAGTGAAGAATGGTTCTGCCGGTAAAATATGTAATTCGATTCGCATACCGCCCACAGTAGTTGTCTTCATAACATTTTTCGCGTTAACAGAAACTGTAAAGGCAACAACAAGAACAAGAGCTGTTTGAAATATAATTGACAATTTAGACATACTGTTCCCTCCTTTATGAAAGTGATTTGGATGATCGTGCTTATTCTTAATCACGGATTATCGAGTGACATGATGAGCTTCAAGGAAATATCCATGATCCTCAGAATCTTCTTCCCTTTACGCTCTTTCAGAAACTTCTTTGCATCGTTCTCTTCTTCAAAAGGAATAGTTCGTGACCTGCGAATAATCGAGATGCAGAATGCCCAATCCGTTTCACTTTTACCCATCCCTTTTCCACCAGCACATCATCACCCGGGCGGTATCCTTCATCCAAAGGTGCGCCTCTTGGAGGACAATCCTCTCCTTTAAGGCCTGGATTTCCTCGGTTTGAAGGGTTCGTCCTTTTTTGAAGGTCCAATGTTCCACCATTTCGTTAATATGATGATAGGCATGAGAAGAATCAACCTCGTAGAATTTCATGAAGACCGCAGTGTAATTTTCGTAATGCCATTTTACTCGAACAGCCGGAGGCCCCGCCTCGGAAACTAAAAGCACATGTGCCGGTCCTGCCCGGAAGACTTTCGCAAGGGCCTGTTCAAAGCTCATCTGTGTCAGGTGAAGGGTGTTACAGGCCAAAATGAGGTCGTAATCGAGATACTCAAAACAAGGGACCTCTTCCCATATCCGCTCATCAACAGTTATTTCGTTAATTCTTCTCTTGAATGCCTCCTCATACAAGAGGTTTCTCATGCCAATTGAGGGTTCGAGGGCGGTCACATTACAGCCCCTGATATAAAGCGGGATGGAAAGGATACCGTTTCCGGTGCCAATATCCAGAACCCTCCAACCCGGTTTGACGATGGTCCGAAGAACTTCGATAATCCTCTGATGATCTGGGTATGCTCCATCCAGAGTTTGTACCATCTGGCATAGCCATCCCAGAACTTAACCGTTGCCACGCGTTTACATACAGCCTGTTCCATCAGTATCCCCTTCCCGCGTTATTCATTCCTCCTTTGTCCAGAGGGTTCCACACGCAAATCAGCAGCCTTCTCCCCTGGTAGTTAAAACAAAAAAACCACGAAGGGTCTCGCTTCAGCAAGACGAGAAACCTCCGTGGTTCCCGCTTCGGATAAATGAAAAGCCACAAAGACACGCCTTCTGACCTCAAGCCTTCGTGGCCCTAGATTCGGACGTTTTTATAAACAATTCTGATCAATTTGTCAAGAAGATTACAAGAAAGACACCAGAACTCACAAAACCAAAAGACAGCGAAAAATTCTTTCCTTTGACAAAGTCGGGCGGTGTTATATAATAATTTAAACGATTCATACTCAGGTGGCTTGAAAACCAAGAGGGAACCCCGTTGAAAGCGGGGACGGCCACGCCGCTGTAATCCTGCCCTTTCTGAAACAGGGAATCTTTTCAGCCAATGATTAGCCACTGTCTCTTGATAAGCTCGGGATGGGAAGGCTGCTGAAAAGACGGGAGAGTCAGAAAACCTGCCTGAGTGCGCTTCACAAAGGTCTTCGATGGAGGGCCGTGAAGGGGAAGATAGAAAAAAACCCGGTTCTTCATGCGAAGCCCGGGTTTTTTATTGCGGTTTAGAATATGACTGAAAATTCGACTCTGAAGATCGCTGCCTCTATCTCTTTGGGTATCCATCTCCTATTTCTCGGGATTGCCTCAAGTTTATTTCAAGCTCCTAAGCCCTTTGGAATGCCCGCGCGTTATGTCAGGGTGACGATTCTCCCGATGGTGACCAAGGAGGAGCCCAAAGGGAAGATTACCCTTCCTGTTCCGCTAACCGTTGGAGCTCAACATCACAAAGGTCCAGCATCGGATCAGGAAGGACGAAATGGGGAGACTGCTCCTCCTTGGGAATCCATGGCAAAAAATATTCCTATCGAAGAACCGAAAACACCTCATCAAGAACGAGAGGAGGAGAGGGTATTAAAGGAACCTACGAATGTTATAGTGACTGAGGAACAGCCTTCGGGGCCAAACCTTAGCAAAGAGGAGAATTCTGTCTCTTCTCAAGAAACCGGTTCGAACGGGGTGAACCAATCCGTCGCGTTACCCTCTCTGCGGTCTGGGGAATCCTATGGAGACGGTATCTCGTTCCATAGCTCTGGAGGAGGATCAGGGATCGGAAAAGCTTCTGGCAATGGAAGCCCCGGCAAAGGAGGTTCTGGGAATTCAGGAAAGGGAACAGGGATCCTGAGTAAACTCTTCCACGCCCATGGAGGGGGGAGTGGGGGTCGGCCAAGCTATGCAGATAACCCAAGACCCGTCTATCCGCAGGAAGCCAAGGAAAAAGGATATGAGGGAGAAGTCGTTTTAAGGGTCGAAGTCCTTATAAATGGCCGGGTAGGACAAATTGAGATAAAAAAATCATCCAGTTATGAGGTGCTCGATCGGTCAGCCCTCGCCGCTGTGAAACAGTGGAGATTTATTCCTGCAAAGAAGGGTGATGTTGCAATTCCTCTTTGGGTGAACATTCCCGTCAGGTTTCAACTCCAATGAAAAATCTGCCTCCAAAATTCCCTCCCTTGACCCCTGCCCTCCGAACGGGTTCTTTGACACTTTTGTTCTTCCTCATTCTCTCTTTTTCAATTTCTTATTCAGCCGAGAGAACATTCAAAGATGAAGTAGGAAGAGAAGTGACCTTTCCTTTTCCTCCCAAAAGGATCGTCTCCCTGGCACCCAATATCACCGAAATCCTCTTCGGCCTCGGCCTCGATGGGGAGATCGCAGGCGTCTCCATTCACTGCAACTTTCCCGAAAAAGCCAAGACCAAGGTTCGCGTGGGAAGTTATATCAACCTCGATTACGAAAAGATCACCTCTGTCACCCCTGACCTGATCATAGCTACGGGAGCTGGAAACACTAGGGAGATGGTGGATCGCCTGGAACAATTAGGCTTTCCGGTTTATGTCATCCATCCAAAGAATTTTGAGGATATCCTTGAAAGCATTATCCATATCGGTCAGGTGGTAAATCGGGAAAAAGAAGCAAGGGTGATCATCAAAGGAATGAAAAAAAGAAGTCTGAGGGTAATCGAACTTACAAAGGACCTTCCCCGACCTAAAGTTTTTGTTCAGATCGGAGACGCCCCCATGGTGACCGTGGGAAAAGGGAGTTTCGCAGATGACCTTATCCGGATCGCGGGTGGTGAAAATATTGCGGGAAATGAGAAAGAGGTATATCCTCGATTTGGAATGGAGGAGATTCTGAAGAGGTCCCCGGAGGTTATCGTGATCAGTTCGATGAATCCGGAAGGAGATTATCAGAAGGTCCTCCAGGAATGGAATCGTTGGAAGACGATCCCCGCGGTCAAAGATGGCCGTGTGCACATCATGAATTCCGACCTGATCGATCGGCCGTCGCCGCGCATTGTCGACGGGCTGGAGGATCTCGCGAGAATTCTTCATCCGGAAAGATTTAAAAAATAATTCAAAATTAGGATTGCAGAATGGTCTATGGTAATTGCTTATTTTTCATTGAGGCCTGAATGAACATCGTCACACCCAAAAAAGTCCTTACGATTTCAATCTTCCTCAGCCTCCTCCTCATCCTTGTCATCCTCATCTCCATCACCATAGGAAGTGTCAAAGTTCCGCCTCTTCGTTCGATCCGGATTCTCTTCCAGTCCATTCTGGGTCTCAGGGGAGCGGGAAGCGATACGGAACGGACCATCATTCTTTCCCTCAGACTTCCACGGGCTATTCTGGCGGGTCTCGTAGGAGCAGGCCTCTCTGTTTCAGGGGCTGCCTTCCAGGCGCTCCTCAGAAATCCGCTGGCTGATCCTTATCTCCTTGGAGTTTCCAGCGGCGCAGCCGTTGGAGCGATCATTGCCATCCTATTAGGGCTCGGAACATTTTCCCTTGGTCTTCCCCTTGCCTCTTTCTTGGGAGCTCTCTTGACCATCCTGGTTGTCTTCTATTTCGGAAGGCAGGACGGGAAAATTCGTCCCAACACACTCCTGTTGGCAGGGGTCATCACTGGCTCCTTTCTCTCAGCCCTGATCATGTTTTTCATCTCTGTTTCTCAGAGAGAAGAACTTCATACGATTATCTTCTGGTTGATGGGAGATTTTAGTTTTTCCAGCCCTCGGGCCATTCTGATCATCTTTCCTTATATCCTATTGGGCGTCTTCCTTCTCTACCTCCGCTCTCGTCATTTGAACCTCATCCTTTCCGGGGAAGAGAATGCGGTCCAGTTAGGCGTCGATGTGGAGAAATTGAAACTCCTTTCCTATCTCCTGGCCTCTTTGATCACGGCAGCTTCCGTCTCCGCATGTGGCTTGATCGGCTTCGTGGGTCTCATCATCCCTCATTCCGTCCGGCTAATCTTCGGTCCCGACCACCGTCTCCTTATTCCCTCGGCAGCACTGCTCGGTGCTTCGTTTCTCATTGCCTCCGATACCCTTGCAAGAACTCTCCTCGCCCCTGTTGAATTACCCGTGGGCGTGATCACGGCCGCCCTCGGAGGTCCTTTCTTCATCTACCTCTTAAGGACGAGAAAGGTGATCAAAACATTATGATCGAAGTCAATTCCATCTCCTTCCGTTATTATGAAGACTGGGTGCTTCAGGAGGTCTCTTTTCGAGTGGAGAAGGGGGAGTTTGTCGGAGTGATCGGACCCAATGGATCAGGAAAGACCACACTCTTGAAGATTCTCTATCGCTTACTTGCCCCTCAGCAGGGAGAAATTCTCTTCGAACTTGTTCCCCTGAAGAAGATGAACCGGGCGGATATTGCGAAGAGGATCGCCGTGGTGGCCCAGGAAACTCATCTTCTCTTTCCTTTCACGGTCCTCGAAACGGTCCTGATGGGAAGATCTCCCTATCTGGGGGATTCTATGTTCGAAAGCGAAAAGGATCTGGAGATTGCAAAAAGGGCGATGGAGTGGACCCAGATTCTTCCCTTCTCCGAAAGACCCATGGATGAACTCTCCGGCGGGGAGAGGAAGAGGGTTTTCATCGCCAGGGCTCTGGCTCAGGAACCAGAGGTTATTCTTCTGGATGAACCTACTGCCAACTTAGACATCCATCATCAGATCGATTTTCTCGACCTTATCCTCACCCTCAATCGGGAGAGGGGTCTGACCATTATCATGGCCTCTCACGATATGAACATGGCCTCCGAATTTTGTGACCGGCTGATTCTTCTTCAGGGGGGAAGGATTTATAAAACGGGACCTCCGGGGGAGGTCATCACCCGAGAGAACATCGAAAGCGTATACGGTTGTCAGGTGTGGATCGACCAACATCCTATCTCAGGAATGCCACGGATCAGTCTCATGAAGAAAGGGGGGCATTAAAAGATGAAGCTTTGGGAAGAAATCGAGGCCGCACAGAATAAGATCCAAAAGATCATCCTCCGGACTCCGATGATCTATTCAGACACGATTTCAAAGCTGACCGGGAAGGACGTCTTTCTTAAACTGGAAAATCTCCAGAAGACCGGCTCTTTCAAAATCAGAGGGGCCTATTATAAATTGTCCCGGCTCACCCCTTCGACGAAAAGGAGGGGAGTGGTGGCCGCCTCCGCGGGCAATCATGCTCAGGGAGTTGCACTAGCTTCTTCCATCCTGGGGATCCATTCGACCATTGTCATGCCCGAAGGCGTTTCTCTGGCGAAACAGATGGCCACGCAGGCCTATGGCGGAGAAGTTATCCTGGTGGGTCAAAACACAGATGAGGCCCTCCGTTATGCCAAGAAGCTAACAGGGGGGGGCAAATTCCTCATCCACCCATTCGACGATGAGCAGGTGATCGCCGGTCAGGGGACCATCGGGCTCGAAATTCTGGAGGAAGTCCCGGACGTAGAGGCAATCGTTGCTCCAATTGGAGGCGGAGGGTTGATCTCAGGAATTGCAACGATTGTAAGAAGGAGAAAACCTTCGGTAAAGATCATCGGCGTTCAGTCGGTTCATGCCCCCTCTGCTTTTTATTCCTTCAAGAGAAGAAAGATTGTGGAGGTAAAGGTAAAACCGACCCTGGCCGACGGGATCGCGATTCAAAGAGTAGGAAAAATCACGTTCCCCATGATTGAGAAGGGAGTGGAGGATATCGTCGCCGTTGAAGAGGATGAGATCGCCTCAGCGATTCTCCTGCTGATGGAGAGAAAACGCATCGTCGCAGAGGGGGCAGGGGCCGCCCCATTGGCTGCGCTCCTTTCGGACAAGTTGAAGACCCGGTTGAAGAAGATTGTCCTCGTCATCAGCGGAGGCAATATTGATTTTCACCTCCTCGACCGGATCCTTGAAAAGGGCCTTTCACAAACGGGAAGGCTCGTGCGGATGAGCATCCTTTTAAGAGATGTTCCGGGATCCCTTTCCACCCTCACGAATCTGATCGCCCGGCACCGCGCCAACATCCTCCATATCATTCATGAGCGGGTAGCCAAGGAGATCCCTATCGGGTTCTCAAAGGTGATATTGATTTTGGAAACGCGCGGGCCGGATCACATCCGGGAGGTCAAAAAAGGGGTCAAGGCAAAGGGATACTCTGTCCAGATATTAAGTTGACCTTGCCGGCGTACGAGGCGGACCCGCCGGGAGGACTGAAGGAACCCTGTCTTCCGGTTCTTCCGGATCAATCGGTGATTTCTCTCCTGTTTACAAATGATCTTTTTAAGTGTAGGATGATGGGTAGATCGAAATCAGAGGAGTGATACATGCCCGAAGGAGAACACACCCTAGCGGTCTTCATCGATTTTGAGAACCTTGCCCTTGGTTTCAAAGGCAAGAGGGACAGACGATTTGAGATCCAGAAGGTCTTAGAGCGCCTGGTCGAGAAAGGGAAGCTCATTGTGAAGAAGGCCTATGCCGACTGGACCGATTATGTCGAGTATAAAAAGGGTCTTCATGAGGCGGCTATTGAACTGATCGAGATCCCCAAACGCGCGATGACCGGAAAAAACTCCGCAGACATCCGGCTCTGTGTGGACGCTATCGACCTCTGTTATTCCAAAGAACATATCGACACCTTTGTCGTTGTCTCAGGCGACAGCGATTTCTCCCCCCTCGTCTCGAAGCTGAAGGAGAATGGCAAGCGGGTGATCGGTCTTGGAATGAAGGAATCGAGCTCCAACCTTCTCGTCAATAACTGCGACGAGTTTATCTACTACGAAGATTTGGAACGACCCCTGGGCATTCCCCCGAAGATCGAGCAGGACCTCCCCGAGAAGAAGAAGGAGGCCTTCCAACTTCTGGTGGATTCGGTGGTGGCCCTCGTCCGCGAAAATAAGGAAGTCCTCTGGTCTTCCATGGTGAAAGAGACGATGAAGCGAAAAAAGCCCTCCTTCAACGAATCCTACCATGGGTACCGCACCTTCAGTGACCTCCTTGAAGATGCTGAGAAAGAAGGAATCATTCAACTCAGGACCGATACCCGGAGCGGGACCTACGTCATCATCGGATTCGGGAAGGAGCAGAAAAAGACGGTTGAAGAGGAAACGAAGGAGTCAAAGGAGCAGAAGGAACGGAAACCTTCGAAACCTCGCTGGCGCTCGCGCCCAAGAAAGCCAAAACCAAAGACCCCTCTCCTTCCACCCGAGCCTTCCGAGGCTCCTAATATTCCGGAGCCAGAACCGATCATTTAACGTATGAAGTTTCGGCTTAAGCTTCTTGCTTTCACTTGGATCCTCACCTTTTTCCCATTGCCTCCTGTTCCCAGCACCTCATTCGCGCAAAAGAACCTCGGCGTCCCCGTGAAAGAGCCTATCATCTGGGGGGTCTATGCCGGTCCGGGGAAAACGGGAGTCCTCGATACGATTTACCTCTCCTTCAGTCAGCACAATGCCCCCCTTTTTCTCCTGGCAGTCAATCCGGATACGGGCCAAATGCGACAATTCAACGGCCCCTTGTCCTCCGAGATGGGTTCCTGGGGATACGCCGTCGATCATGAGAACAGAATCTATCTCGGAAGTTACTATAATGCCCACCTCCTCCGTTTCGATCCAAGAACTGAAAAATGGGACGATCTGGGGCGCCCAGCGGGCGATAAAGAGTCTTTCATCTGTGCCTTGACCACAGCCCCCGACGGAAAAATCTGGGGAGGGACTTATCCCTCAGCCAAGCTTTTCTCCTATGATCCAAAGACCGGAGCGACTCAAAATTTCGATCGAATGGACCCGGATCAGTTTTACTGTTACCCCACTGCGGGCGAAGACGGCTTGATCTATTGTGCCATCCAGTTTGAGAAAATGGACATTGTCGTCTTCGATCCGGAGAAAAAGACCAGGACTTCCCTGATTCTGCGGGAAAGTCGGAACCCCGGCCGCGTCACCTTGGTCAAGGGAAAAGACGGGAGGATCTACTCAAAACTCCCGACTTCCGACCAATGGTTTCTTATCGAGGAGGGAAAAAGACTGATCGAGGTCGCCTCCTCCAGCGTTCCCTTCATCCCCAAGGCCCTTCCCGATGGCCGAGGTTTTCAGTCCATCGAAAACAATGTCCTCAGAATCGAGAACCCTGTAACCAAGGAAAGAAAGGAAATTCGTCTTCAATATGAGGCCGCCGGGGCCTATATCTTTGTGGTCGGAACAGGGCCTGACGGGAAGATCTACGGGAGCAGCATGCTTCCTCTCCGCCTCTTCGTCTACGACCCTGAGAAAGACAATCTCACGAATCTCGGAAGAGCATCTCTTTGGCCCGGGGAGGTCTATTCGTTAGGATCGCTCGACGGAAAGCTCTATCTCTGCTCCTATCCAGGGGCCAGGCTCTCTGTTTACAATCCAAAAAGCCCTTTACGATTTGGCGAGGAGGAAGATGCCAATCCGAGAGACTTAGGGCCCATGGGAGAAGACCTTTATCGACCCAGAGCGATGATCGCCGGGCCTCATGGGAAGGTGTATATCGGGGGGTACCCTGATTATGGCCTTCTCGGCGGTGCGATCGGCGTTTATGACCCGAAGAAGAATGAAAGAAGAGTCTATCGTCATGTCATCCAGAATCAGAGCATTGCCTCCCTCGCCTATCTTGAGAAACTCGACCTGATTGCAGGAGGAGGCTCTATCCTCGGAGGCACCGGGACGCATGCCGTAGAAAAAGAGGCAAAGCTCATGCTTTGGAGCCCGAAGGAGGAAAAGAAGGTCTTCGAAATCGTTCCGGTTTCTGAAGCAAAAACAATCCTCTCCCTCGCGGTGACGACGGAGGGCTTGCTTTATGGAATCACGAACAACGAGAAGGTCTTCATCTTTGACCCGGAGAAGAGGGAGGTTTGCAAGATTTTTGACCTTGGATTTAAGGGGCCCGTTGAAATCTCTCTCCAGCTTGGACCGGACCTCAGACTTTATGGGCTTGCCGAGAACGCAATCTTTTTCATCGATCCCAGAACCGATCGGGTATCGCTTCTAACAAAACCTTCTGTTCCCGTCCATTCCGGCATGGCGATGCTGGGTCGAAAAATCTATTTTGGGTCAGATGCGAATCTTTACGAATTTGAGATTCCTTTGGAACCAAGTAACCCGGTCGAGTGATATCTCCCAGGGCCACAACGTTTCCGCTCCCCATCGGCCTTTATTTTTCAAAAGCCGCGGCCGCCGTGACCAGAGCCACTCCCTCCACCCCGTCCTTGGTGGGACCCGTTAAACCCTTTTGTCCCGATTGAAGATGAGCCGGAGTGCCTTGCTCCAGCCTGAGGAGAAGGGCTGACAGACCTTTGGTTTCCCTGTGAATGAGGACTGAGGGAGCGGGTTTCGCCTGCAAATGGCGTTTGAATATTCATGGCGTTTTGTCTACCCATGCCTTCCGGTCGGCCAAAATTTCTATTCATCCCCAGAGAACCGAATTCACCTGGGGTCCTGCTCATTCCACGGTTCACGGCCGGTGGTCTGCGGACATTGCCGTTTTGGCTACCGAAACCCGAGGGTCTGCTTTCATTACGATTAACTTGCCTCCCTCCGTCGCCGCGGCCGGGCATCGAGTAGGCAGATCCTGTATTTTTAGGTTCTCTCCCAGGTGTGGCCATGGAAGTATTCCCCGTGCCCAATCGCCCCTGGCTGCGCTCAAAGATCGACCGAGCCCCGTTCCTGGCTTCTGTAGCGTTAAATCCCTTCATGGCAGTTGCATCCCAGCCTCCAGAATTCCTTGAGGCGCGTCTTCCCGCTGGATCCATCGCGAAGGTTCTTCCCGTGCCAGGGTCTCTCCAATGATTGGTGACGACATAGGCATGTCCATTTCTGTGAATACCTCTATGGAAATCATGGAGAATAAAGAATCCCGGGAAATAAAACCCGGAGCACCAGAATGGGCCAGGGACCCAGGCGTACAAGTAATAATAATCCCAAGGCGGGGGATAGTAGGTTACAACAGGAGGGCCTTCGGCATAGTAATAGTTGTCGATTTCGGAGGGTGTGGTGTACTCTGGGGTTGTGGGGGGTGGGCTCTCGCCGGATTCGTCCGATCCCTCGGCAATAATCGGCAATTCCTGTTCAACCGCAACCGTCCGCAACACCTTCAAAGCTTCATTCTTCCCAAGGACCAATTTTTGGGCGTCTGCCGCTTCGCCAACCGCCCTCTCCAACTCCCCGATAATATCCGGTGTCATGGGATAATCGGCAATCCATCCGTTTTTGGGTGTGATGCCGGCGGAAGCCAACATACTTTCCGCTTCTGCTTCACTGTTGGCCTTTCCTATTTTGAGGGCCTCGGCCAACTTGACCGCAAAGTCTCCCTCGCGGACTAGAGTCTGCGCAATCGGAGGGGGCTGCTTGGTTGCTTCCTGGGAGGGAGCACCGGCGATCGTCTTTCCAGAAGGAGCCGGGGAAGGGGTGGAGGATCCCGTTCTGGCAACATTCAGTTCCTCAACCTGATTGCGATAATCGCGGGGGATTCTGCTATAATCGTCCGCAAAGTTCAGCGTGCCGTCCCGATCAACCCATTTGTAAACTGTCGCCGATGCGGAGGTACCAAAAAGAAATATGAATAGGAATAAAATAAAAGGGAGCTTCTTCATCTTTTCCTCTCCATGTTGGTCCAACCCAGACGCTGCCACGATGTTCGCCTCGATTGCCTTATCTGTTCACGCATTCACCCATTCGATACACCTTTCTATTTCTTAGACGTATGCTCCGAGCCTTTTATTCAAATTCTTCTGACCTCTTTGAGCAATCGCCGGGTTACAGGCTGTCTTCCTACGGAGGGGGTGGATTACGGGGTCATTTTCCTGAATCTTTCCAGTCTTTCTTCCTGTTCTCTGAGCAGGTTGTGGGCCTCTTCGAGGGAGATGGGCATAAATCGGACTTGATCCCCGGGTTTGAGTTGTGCCACCCTGGGTAAATCCGTAGAAACGATCGTGGCAATCTTCGTATAACCTCCCGTGACCAACTCCGTCAGGATGATAATGGGCTTTCCGTCGCCGGGGACCTGAATCGCACCCGCAATCAAACCCTCTGAGATGATCGACTCCTCCACATCGGGTCGTCTCGCGATTTTGGGTCCCTCCAATCGAACTCCCATTCGATCGCATTGGGGAGTGACATGATAGGCTGAGGAACAGAATGTTTGGAATCCTTCTTGGGTGAAGTGGTGATCTTGAGGTCCCGGAATGACCCGGAGAGAGCACTCTTTCTCCGGGAAAGAAATCCAATCGATAGGAAAATGAAGACCCAGCTTGTTAAGAGAGGAAGAGAGATCAAGAGAATAAAGAATATCTCTCCTTCTCAATTTCCTCCCCTCCAGGCCACCAAATTTCCCCGAAAGATAAGTGGAAGAGCTCTGCATCATTCTCGGGACGACGAATCCTCCGGCCACAGCCAGGTAGGCACGACAACCCGCTTGTACCTTTCTGAAATGGATCACATCCCCTTCCACCAGAAGATGGGTTCTCCACATTGCCAAAGGCTCGCCGTTTAATGTGGGCGCGAGATCTCCCCCCGTGATGGCAATGACGACCTCCTTCAGAGTCATCAATTTCAGACCCATGAGTGTGACTTCGAGGCCAGCCTCTTCTTCTCGGTTTCCCACCAGTAGGTTGCCAGCTCTGAAGGAAAAGGTATCCAGGGCTCCAGAGGGAGGAACCCCGAATTGGCTGAAACCATAGCGGCCCAGATCTTGAAGCGTGGTCAGAATGCCAGGCTCTAGGACGTCAAAAACCGCTGTCTTTCCCATCTTTCAGATCCTTCCCAGCTAAAAGAATCCTTCAAATCGCAAGAAATTCGAAATCCGAATATCGAAATCCGAAACAAATCCTAAATCCAAATGACCAAATTTCTAACACAAAATCATTTGAACTTTGTATTTGGGTAATTTGGAATTGTTTCGAATTTCGGATTTCGTGCTTCGAGTTTAAGGGCCCCTGCTCTTCAAGTCAAAGTTACTTTTGGACGGGCCATTCCTTAAGCTCCTTTTCATCGATGGAATAGAATTGAACCAAGTCTCCCATTTGAAGTAGAGCTGGAGGATCTTTCCAGGGATCGAACAGTTCGATCGGGGTCCGGCCGAGAACCTGCCACCCTCCGGGGCTCTCCATCGAATAAATCCCGGTTTGTCTTTGTGCAATGGCGACAGAACCTTTAGGAACCAGCAGCCTGGGCGTTTTGAGTCGCGGGGTCGCCAATGCTTGAGGAAGTTCTCCCATATAAGGATATCCGGGCATAAAGCCAATCATATAGATCAGATAAGGGGTGCTGCAATGGAGTTGGATCACCTCCTCGGGAGAGATCTGGTGATACCTCGCCACCTCCTCGAGGTCAGGGCCGTAGAGGCCACCATAGACCACCGGGATACGCGTTAATTTGGGCCCGGGAAGAGGCGTCTGTTGAAGTCCTTCCTCGATTTGGATTAACCTTCTCCCTAACCCTTCGACGGAGAGAAGGATCGGATTGTAAATGATCAGTAAGGACCGGTAGGTTGGAACTGTTTCGACGATTCCTTCAATGGCCTCAGCCTGAATAGCCAGGGCCATCCTTCTCACTTTCTCGTTGATTTCACGACTGATTCCGTCTCCGAACTCAAGGAGAAGACCTCGATCGCCCATCAGATAAGAAATCGACTTAGGATAGAGGCTCATACGTACATACGTATTGATACCGTTCGGAGTAATGAGTTCGGTATTCGGAGTGCTTCATCTTAGGTCTCCGGACTCTGAACCCCGAACTCCGAGCTTCCGTTATTCCTTCAAACGAAATTCTTCATCGGTGTGACGGCCACACCCGCATCCTTCAATTCCTGTCGGATCCTTCTCACCATCTCGACGGCCGCAGGGTTATCACCGTGGACACAGAGTGTATCCGCCCTGAGTTCGATCTCGGTTCCATCTAAGGCGACCACCCTCCCCTCCAGGGCCATCTTCAGCCCCCTCTTGGCGACGATCTCATGATCGTGGATCACGGCTCCCTTCTCCTTTCGGGAGACCAAAGAACCGTCCTTGTTATAGGCTCGGTCCGGGAAGGCTTCAAAAGCAATCCGGATGCCATGATGCTTTCCGATGTCGCGGAGGGAGTCCCCTTTCGAAGAGGCGAGGACGACGAGGATGAAATCCCGATCCACCTTCGCCACGGCTTCTGCCATAGCTTCCCATATTTTGAAATTTGCAACGGCCATATTGTAGAGGCTTCCGTGGGCCTTCACGTGCTGAAGTCTCAGCCCTTGGGATCGGGCAAAGGCCATCAGAGCCCCTACTTGATAGATGACGTAGTCCTGAATTTCCTCGACGGTGGCATCGACGTTTCTTCGCCCGAATCCCAAGAGATCAGGAAATCCCGGGTGGGCCCCGACCTCTACGCCATGTTGCTTGGCCAAGGCCACTGTCCTTCGCATGACACTGGGATCGCCCGCATGGAATCCACAGGCAATATTGGCTGAGGTGACATGAGGGATGACCCCTTCGTCAAGTCCCAGCCGGTAGACGCCAAAACTTTCCCCAACATCCGAGTTCATGTCGATCTGGATTTTTTTTGCCATGTCTACCCTCCGATGGCTCTCAACGGTGATATCCCCAAGAAAAGTCTTGACAAATCTTAATTTAAAAGAGATAACTAATCAATATTTGAAGAAAGGGAACGGGGGTGATGAACCGATGGCGTGCGGTACGAAATCGTGCGGGATGAAAAATCCTAAGGCCAAAAAGACGACGAAGAAGGCAAAACCGAAGAAGAAGTAAGTGGCGGAATATCCAGAGGGAAGAAAGAAACTTATATTTTTTGCTTGACATAGAAACGGATTTTTGGTATCCGTTTTCCCATACGATCTTTTCCCATGTAATTTTTTGAAAGATGACGAAAGGAGGTGAACAGTAATGAGGAAATGGGTGAGCATCTTTATGTTGTTGGCGGTGTTAGCGGTGTTTTCTTTCGGGTGTGCAGGCGTTGCGAAAGACGCGAAGATTAAATGCCCCAAGTGCGGCGCTGTCTTCACAGTCGATGAGGGCTTAAAAGAATTTGAGATGAAAGGCTACTAACCACACCCCGCTAAAGAAGATCAACTGTCCTCTGGAGGAAAGAAAAAGAGATAAAAAGGGAAGAGTCGACTCTTCCCTTTTTATTTTTGAACCACGATTTTCGTCCCTCTGCCTTCCGGTCGTCAAATGAACCTGTTTGCATAAGTGTTTCGGCCGCACCGCCCGTCCCTTGCCGCCTGCGATTTTTCCCCCACTTCCATCCACCGTGGCAGAGCTACCCGAGAGGAACGGGCTTGGGCAAGAGGGGGAAGGAGAACTCAACAGAAGGCTTTTCCCTGGTGAGGATGGATGAGAAGATGGTTCCCCCTAAATATCTTGGGAGCAGCTGAGACAGTTCGAGGACGATCTCATCGGCTCGTTCTCTTCCCACTTCACCCAGCACATCGATGGGGATGAAGATATTTTTCGTTTTTTCCGTCGCTTTGTCTTTTTCACATTGACGCCATACCCAATTTCGGGTCAACACCTCCCGGTCATCACAATAGACCAGCTCTCCCTTTGGCACAACACTCATCTCCCCGCCACCCATAGGAGTAAAAGGCTCCCATCCTTCCGCGAACCGCAGATGAATGTTTCCCTCAAGAGTATCGAGATCATGACCTCCCATCGGGACGAAGAACCTCAAGGACACACTGTTGTAGAGATCCACCAGGGGGTTAATCCTTGGAAAAGGATCTCCTTTCAAAACCCTTCTTGCCATGGATTCAATGGAGCTTTGAAATTTACTTCCTGAAATGCCCAGCATGGAGAAGGCCGTTCTCCATGGCTTGATCCTTGGGTGGTCCTGGGGTTTATCACCGACGAAGTTTTTTCTCATCTCCTCGACAGCCTGGACGAGAAGGCCGTCAATCTCGTCGGACGAACGGGTATTGTCCACATCCTTTGCCACCACCATCCCGATGGTGAGGTGGGGCAGCATATCGAATAGTTCCTTCTGAATAGAGAACAACATCTTTTCCTCCTTGCCGCTCGCATCAGGTCTCGATGGATCGAAGTTTTAATCCCCTAACACTCCTACCCGTGAAAGTCAACCCGTCTCGCTATTGGCGATCAGCTCTTGGCCACCCGCTGACTTTCCTTGACCGTTGATCCTATTTCTTATATAGTGGCTTCAAATGAGTTGAACCTGACAGGGAGATTCTCGATGCCCGCAACCCGTGGCTGTCGACCCCCATATTCATCGGCGGGAAGAGAGGGGTAAGAGGTCGATTCAGAATGAGAGGAGGAATCTAAATGAATCGACGCCAGTTTCTCCGCGCCTCTGCTTTTTGGAGTTTCTCAGTGAGCCTGGGGAATTTCTCCCCTTTCGCACAGAGCTTTGCAGCATCCAAGATGGATCGGTCTCTCTCAAAAGACCTGCAAATGATCGATGCCCATGCCCATCCCGATCGTTATGTCCACAATTCGCGCCCAACCGATTACACGTCAACGCTCAAGGCCATCAAAAAATTGGGAATGGTGGCCAGCTGTTTCGCGGCAGTGGGTGATTCGGTATTTCTGAGCCAAGGCCGTCTGCCTGGGACTGAATACCAGAGCACGAAGACCCAGCTAGAATGGTGGCTCAAAGGCATCGTGAAGCCGGGGAAAGTCAAATTAGTGCTTAAAGCCTCCGATGTGCCGGCTGCGGTAAACGAGGAGAGTCCTCCGGGTGCCATTCTAGGCGTGGAAGGAGGAGATGCCCTCAAAGGAAACCCTGACGCGGTCAATGAATTTTATGGAATGGGAGTCAGAATCATAACTCTGATTCATTATCGAAACAATGAAATCGGAGACACGATGAGGATGTGGAGAAATCTCAGTCCGGGCCCTTCATCAAAGGGTTTGACTCCGGCTGGACGCAAGGTGGTGGAGCGGATGCAGGATTTAGGCATCGTGGTCGATGTCGCTCACGCCCAGAGTGCCACTTTAAAGCAGATTGCGGAAATGAGCCCCAGGCCGTTGGTTGATTCCCATACCAATCCTTGTTCCATCGAAGACCCGTCGCAGTGCGGTCGGTCGCGTACCTGGAAAGAGATGGAATGGATCGCCAAAACAGAAGGGGTGGTTTGTACCTGGCCTCTGGCCTACACACGGGGGGCGACGACCCGAATCACCTTTTCAGATTGGGCGAAAGAAATTCGTGAAATGAAAAGCCGATTGGGAATAGAGCACGTTGGCTTGGGAACGGACGGCGGAGGAGACCTCCCGGGCTTCATCGAGGGCTATCGAGACGTTGGCGATTTACTCAAGCTCATAAGAGCAATGCAGGAATGTGGTCTTACGGAAAATGAAATTGCAGCCTACATGGGCGGCAACTTTCTTCGGGTACTCCGAAGCTGCATTGGCTGACGACGCCCTTCATGCGGGGTTTTGTAGGGACGGATTCCAGCAGAAGTCTCTAGGAAAGGAGGAACTTATGAGACGAAAATCGATCATCGCAATAGGAATTCTTTTTATCAGTCTTGGATGGGTTTTAGCAACGGGGACGGCAGGCGAAAAGAAGCCGATCAAGCTCGGCGTTGTGTTTATCATGTCCGGGCAAATGGGGGGATACGGGAAACACGGAACGCAGGCAATTCAGCTTGCCCTTGATGAAATCAACGGGCAGGGGGGCATTCTAGAAAGAAAAGTTGAAGCCATTTTTCAAGACGATGAACTCAAGGCTGAGAAAGGGGTGCAGATTACTAAGAAATTCATCGCTGAAGATCAAGTGGATTTCATTATAGGTCCCACTTCCAGCGGAGTGGCACTGGCCATGGCCGATATCGTTGAGAAAGAAAAGAAAATTCTCGTGCTCACCCAGGCAGCGACAAATTCGCTGACCGATGCCAAGTTCAATCGGTATCTGTTTAGCACCTTGAGCAATGCCATGATGCACTCCCGGGCCGGTGCCTCTCTCATGGCGAGCAAACCTTACAAGCGTTGGATGTGCATCGGACCCGGCTACAGCTATGGCTACGAATCCTGGAATTCCTTTAAGGATAAACTAAGACAGCTGCGGCCGGATGTCGAAATCGTCGGTGAGCTATGGCCCAAGTTAACAGAGCCTGACTATACTTCTTTCATCCAAAAAATTGTCGAGGCCAAGCCGGATGCCGTCTGGTCACCCCTGTGGGGCATGGATGCAGTCAACTTCATTAAGCAGGCGCTGCCCTTGGGCCTCTTTGATAAAATCAAGTTTGCGTTTCCCGATGGGGCTGCCCTGGAGACACTCCTTCCCCTGGGAAAGAGCATGCCCGACGGTCTGTTTGTGGCCAGCCGCCACTTTTTCCTTACGCCGGACTCTTCGATGAACCGTGGCTTCGTCAAGACCTACCAGGAGAGGTTCAAAGAATATCCCGATTATATGGCCGAAGAAACCTATGCGGGCGTCTATTTTCTCAAGGCCGCCATCGAGCGGGCTGGCTCAACAGATACGGAAAAAGTGATTGCTGCCGTGGAAAAAGAACCCCTCGCATGGGAAACGCCTGAAGGATGGAAGATCATGAGAAAAGAGGATCATCAGGTGGTGGAGGACGTGGTCTGGGGAGAGACTTCCTACAGCGAAACGTATGGCTTTGCAATCCTAAAGAATATGCAATCCATCCAGGCCGAAGAGATTTGTAGAACTCCTGCAGAACTCAAAGAGGTGCGCATGAATTATGAAAAAAGGTTAAAGGAACCCAAAAAATAACCGGAACATGGGGTGGTCCTATCTTTGAGGAGGCGAGACGGATACGATAGGACCGCCTTCCTTTACTCATCTCGCCTTAGATGGAAGCCGGATCTGTCCACAAGAAGTGGGCCTGCCTGCTGAAAGCGATGATGGGGTAAGGAGACAGGATGTTAGGACTGCGAGCAAACCGAGTGTTGTGGGTAATCACGGTTTATAGTAAAATGTTGTGGCTCCGATCCCAGGAGATCGGATGAGTGTGTTTTGCCCCGGTCGAGGGGAAGCGTAAAATGCTGTCTTCTGACATGAAAGAGGCTATCCTCAAAAGAATCATGCGGATTCCTATTGTGGATACCCTGCAAATAAAGATCATTTCACTCTCTGACGGATGCTGCGAGGCCATGGCGCCCCGAAAATTAGGCTATGACGGGGTCTTTGAGTCATTTCATGGTGGCCTCTTGATGACCCTTGCCGACAGCACCGCCTGCTTTGCTATATTCACAAAGACAGGGCCGGATCTACGTCTGACGACCACCGACATGAGCATTCGATTCTTCGCACCCTGTCTGAGCGATGCCTTCGCCAAAGCAGAGGTAATCAAGGTTGGCCGGACCCTGTGCCCTGTCACCGTGAACCTCTATGATTCCCACAACAGACAAGTGGCCCTGGCCCAGGTGACTTATATGTTCCTCAACCACAAGGGGCCAGAGGTTCCACGATAATTCCTCTTTGGAGACAGGATGCCCTCCACTTTCAGTGAGGCCCACCGTGGAAACGGGAGGCCTCACACGGGCCATTTTTTCCCGTGTTCCCGCCCCGTTGAGAGATAAATCTCCGACGGGGTTCACCGGGAAAGGAATCGTCTTCGTCCCCGCCGCAGGCAGCGGGCTTTCAGCCGGGGGAGTGGGAAGAACGCCGGTTGTCAAGTCCGTTGCAATTTGTCCTTGAAGAAAATAGGAATAACAAGTATCCTTGATAAGAAAGGGCTTCGGAGGATGCCCTGCAAAGAAGAGAGTCAACGGAGAATCGTATGAAAAGGTTTTTTTTGATTTATTCACCCATCCTACTTTTGGTCTCTGTCGTCCTTCTCTGCAAAGCTTCGACTCACGCAGCCGGGGAGACGACGGTTGAACAAATCATGGCCAATAAGGATTTGTACGAAGGACAGGAGGTCTCGGTATACGGAGCTGCTTCAACTCCAAGATTTAAATCATCCCGGCATGGCAAGCCCTACATGACCCTTCCTCTCCTCGGCGATTCCAAAGGCCGAATCAATGTTCTTTTCTGGGGAGACAAAAAACTCAAAACAGGAAAAAAGGTCCGAGTGACTGGTATCTACAGAAAGATGATGGAAATGGGAAAATATACCTTTCGTGATGTGATCGAGGCAACTGAAATTGAAACAGACATGAAAATACAAGAGAAAAATCCATGAGCGTCTTTTCGCTTGCGGTTTCGTTTTCGTGAGAGGAGAAAGAGGATAGCGATGAGAGGCTGGACCCATAGGAGACGGAACTAAGGATTAAGAAGAGGAGGAGGGGAAATGAAGCTTTTCAACATCCACGTGGTTACGTGTAATTCGGCCAGTGACTTTTACTCGAAATTCAAAAGACGGTTGATATTCCACACGATCCTGGAAACCGTGAAGCTCTTTTTCATGGCGGCCATCGCCGTGTTTGTCCTGCTGGAGTACGGCGCGCCTCTTGTGCAAAAGAGCCTGCAAACCGGCTCTCCGGCCGGAATGGAGGAGCTTCTCTCCCTCACAAAATCCTCCGACTCCAGCGTAAAAGAGGTTCTCCGTCTGGTGAACATGATTCGGTTCATCACCGAAAATCAGCTTTCCGAGGCCAAAATGCTGCGGTATGCCAGTTTGATCTCCCATGCCTCCAAAAGACATGGCGTGAACCCCCTGGAGATCATCGCGATCATCATGGCCGAAAGTAATTTCAAGGAGAATAGCATCAATAAGGAAACTGGCGACTATGGCCTGGGGCAGATCAATTGGGAGCACTGGGGCAAGGACTTTGGATTGATGCCCCACCAACTTCTGGACCCGTCGATCAACATCTTTTTGACCTGCCATGTCTATAAGTTCTTTGGGAAGGATTTTGGCAAGTACCATCGGGGCGTCGGCATTCAATCCAATGCCTACCTGGTGAATGTGAGAAGTATTCTTTCCACGCTAAACGCCTTGGTCGAAGGGAACAAAGAGAACGTTTCTTGAAAACCAGCCCGGGGGAAACAGGCACATGACACTATTCCCCCGGGGGCTTCGCGAGCGTCCGTTAAAATCGGCTTAATCGCCGTGCCTTCCTCTGCCTTCCCCTTTATCGTGGCCGTGCCGGTCAGGTTCCCGGCTTTCCTCTCCATGCCACTCCCTTCCTCCGTGCTTTTCCCAGTACTTATCCCTTTCCCATGTCTTCCAGTTCTTTCTAACATCTCCATACGGGATGTGCCGATAGCCGGGAGGGACATGGCGAAAACCGGGCGGCACATTGATGACAGCTCGAGGAACTTTATGGGGGGCAATGTAAACCCATTTCCCATTATAGCTTTTGGATCGATACCAATATCCTTGATGAGGACGATACCAGTAGCCTTGGTAGAAGAAAATATCCGTATCCACATTCGGGGCAAAGTAGACATAGGTTCGGGGAATGACGACCATCGGCGGTGGTGCAGGAACCACGAGGGGGGGCGGCGGAGGCAAGCCGATCCCGACGTTGACATTCACTTCCGCAGAGGCTCTATCGGAGACGCCCATCAGTGCCAGAAGCGTTGCTCCGACCAGGAACAGGCTAACTATCGCTTTTTTCATAAGATGACCTCCTTTCACGGTCGCCCGGGCGTTGTGACTTGTCATAGGGATGATCAAGGCCACCGGGCAGATGGACAGATTTCTTTCTCGGGATAGCTCACAACCTTCATTTTTTGGAGGAAGATTCCATTCTGCAAATCACCTTCCCTGCAGAAAGAAATTGAGTGCTCGAATATTAACACAAGGCCAAGGCGCATACAATCATTGCTAATCAACAGTCATCCATCAGTTGCAATGGGCGAGCATCAAGATCCCTTTGGCCTGATCAAAACGACCGACAATGCCATGACGACCAGAATGAGGGCGGCGACCTCCCCAACGCCGACCGGCTCTCCAAGGACCGCGGCACTGCTAAGAACGCCGATGACCGGGATGGCAAGTGTCCCGATCGAAGCCAAACTGGCAGGAAAGAGGTTGACTACCTTGATCCATGCCCAAAAGCAAAGAATATTGCCTATCAAGATAACGTAAGCCGTAACCAACGCGGCGCGCCAGGACACGTGCAAGAGGACACTCATTGGCTCTAGAATGAATGCGCCAATGACTACCGGAATGCCACCTAATATCAGCTGCCATCCCGTAAGGACCGTAATCGGCATGGTCCAACGAAAATATTTCAGAAGGACCGTCCCCCCCGCCCAGGTGACAGCAGCTCCGAGCATAAAGAGGGCTCCCAGCGGAGCGGAGCCCAGGGCGTTCAGGTCTGGCCCGACGAGGATCAGTAACCCGGCTATCCCGAGAAGGAGTCCGATCAGACGTGCGAGCGTCAATCGCTCGCCCAAAATGAAGAGGCTTAGGATGGATGCCCACACCGGCATGGTATACCCAATAATCACAGCCCGTCCAGCGTCCATAGAGATGAGACCATAGGCAGAACAGAGATGCCACCCCGTGACATTGAATAGTGAAACCAGAATGAGGGGCCAACGCTCCGACCTCGGGATCACGAGCCTCAGGCCGTTGGCCTTTGCCAGGCAGAGGACACCCGATCCCCCTAAAAGCAAACAGAGGGTGCGGAACGTCCAGACCGGAATTTCCTTGAGCCCAATTTTCATCATCGGCCAGTTGGTTCCCCAGAAAATAGAGAGGAATAGAAGCAAAACAAGCCCGAGTTGGGGCAGCGTGTCTGCTCCTGCGTTTTCAGATTTCATCGGCTCGATCCTTTGATGACGCGCACTCTCGTCCGTATGTTAATGACAAGGGACTGGAATTTCAATAGTTCCAAGATGAGCTTAGGAGTTGAACGAACGTCCCGGGGGGAAGAAGCGCTTAACGATATAACTTTAGGAGACCGAGGAGTTAGAATGTCAGGTTCCTCCCTTGCTCCGCTCCCGGCTGTCGACGGCCGGGAACGGAGGCGAAGGGGGAGGAAATGTCGTGCTTTTACCTATTTTCCCAGTGCTGCCTTTAAGTCCTGATCCGGCGTAGTGATCGGTTGGATATTGAAATTCTCAACGAGGACCTTTAATACATTCGGCGAAACAAAAGCCGGGAGAGATGGCCCGAGCTTAATATTTTTTACCCCCAGGTGAAGCAAGGTGAGAAGAATAGCCACGGCCTTCTGCTCGTACCAAGAGAGGATCATGGAAAGAGGCAGTTCGTTGATGCCAACGCCGAAAGCCTTGGACAAGGCGATGGCAATCTGAACCGCCGAGTACGCGTCGTTGCACTGACCGACGTCTAAAAGCCTCGGGATCCCTCCAATATTTCCCAGATCTTTATCAAAGAAGCGAAACTTACCGCATGCCAGGGTAAGAACCATGCAGTCCTTAGGGACTTTTTCGACAAGCTCGGTGTAGTAGTTGCGTCCAGCCTTGGCCCCATCACATCCGCCCACGAGGAAGAAATGACGAATGGCGTTTCCCTTGACGGCTTCGATGACCTTGCCGGCAACACTCATCACGGTATTCCTTGCAAAGCCAACCATGACAGAACGGTCAGCCCCGTCTCCTTGAAAACCAGCCATGGCCAACGCCTTGTCGATCACGGGCTTGAAGTCCCGTCCCGAAATGTGGGCAGCGCCAGGCCATCCCACCGTGCCGCTGGTAAAGAGATTGTCCTTGTAAGAGTCCTTCGGTTTCTGGAGACAGTTCGTCGTCATCAAGATGGCTCCGGGAAAATCGGCGAACTCCCGGGTCTGATTTTGCCACGCTGTCCCGTAATGACCGTACAGATGGGAGTATTTTTTCAAGCCGGGATAACCATGGGCCGGAAGCATCTCTCCGTGCGTATAGACGTTAATCCCTTTGCCTTCCGTTTGCTTAAGAAGTTCCTCCAGATCCTTGAGATCATGGCCAGAGACCAAGATGGCCTTTCCTTTCTTCCCTTCCAGAGGAACCTTGGTAGGAACAGGATGGCCGTAGGTGCCCGTATTGCCCGCATCAAGAAGCTCCATGGCCCTTAGGTTGATTTCGCCACACTTAAGAACCAATCCAACCCAGTCGTTCAGGCTTAAGTCTTTTCTCAGGGTCGCAGCCAATCCCTCATGAATGAACGCATACACCCGATCGTCTTTCTGGCCCAGGATGTGAGCGTGATCCGCATAGGCGGCCACCCCTTTGATTCCAAACAGGAGGATATGCTGAAGTGAAAGGATATCGGGAGGAATGGTTGGATCCGACTTGATTCCCACGGGTTCTGCCTGTTTGGCGAGCCCTTCTAAGTTGGTCGCGGGTTTCAAGGTTGCCGGCCCTTCTTGAAAATCGACTTTCCCCTTGGCAGCCTTCACTTTTTCTTTAAGATTTTCTCTCAAAGCCACACACCGCTGGATCAATTGAAGAAATCGATCAGGATCAAAATTGACATTGGTGAGGGTAGAGAAAAGAGCTTTACACGTAAACTCATTGACGCCCGGGTCAACCACTCCCACCTTTCGACCCTCCACTGCATAAAGGGCCAGCCCTTTCAGGGCATAGATCAGAAGGTCCTGAAGACCCGCCACGTCCGATTCTTTGCCGCAAACCCCAATTTTAGTACATCCTTCCCCCTTTGCCGTCTGTTCACACTGGTAACAAAACATGCTTGCTCCTCCTTTGATGAGATTTTTTTGATCGCCGGCCCTTAAGAGGGTTTCACTCCTATCGTCCTCGACGATCTTTATCAAGTATAATACTAACCAATCCATTTGTGTTTGACCTAGGTCAAAAAGGCAAAAAATTTTTCCCGTTGGCAACGTTCGATAAAGGTTTGAGGATAAAACCCCTTTGTGTTATTTTGATGCCTAGGTGAACCGATAAAGGAGGCGACCATGGATATTGATCCTCTCATCAATTTACTTAAATCCAGAAGAAGTATTCGAGCTTTCAAACCTGATCCAATTCCAGATGAATTCGTTCAAAAAATCATAGAAGCCGCGCGCTGGGCTCCCTCGGGCGGAAACGCTCAGCCCTGGGAATTCATCGTCATCAAGAGAAAAGAGATCAAGGACAGAATTGCAGAACTCTTCGTGGAGTCCACAAGACCGGTCAGGCAGGCTGAGATGACCAGGGAGAAAGAATTGAGAGTCGTTGCGTTGGAAAGGGAGATCACCGAACCCGGGTTTAAAAATGCTCCCGTCTTCATCGTGGTATGCGGCGATCCGCGATTAAACGAGGCTTTCCCCTTGCTCGTTTACCAGAAAAGTGGAATGGAAATCCTGACCTCCACCCTCGCCAATGCTTTCCTGTGCATGCACCTGGCTGCGAAGTCGCTGGGCTTAGGTTCTCAATGGGTTTCTGCAACGGGGGGGCTGATGGAAGATTCTTTGAAGAAACTTCTGGATATCCCAAAAGAGTTTAAGATCTATGATATGATGGCAGTAGGCTATCCTGCTTATCAGTTGGGGCCGAGGTCCCCAAGAAAAATTGAGGAAATGACCCATGAGGACCGGTACGACAGATCAAAGCTGAGGACGGACGGAGAAATTAAGGACTTCATCATCGATCTGCGGAAGAGAGATCGGGAGGAAATGGAAGGCATGATGCGTGGAATGAAGAGAAAGGATTAGCCGGAAAGGAGGCTCACGGAAATGTTTGAAACGATCAGGTTCAAGCTCAATCGTAAACCAACGGTGCTGACGGTAGATGGAGAGCGAAAGCTTCTGTGGGTCCTGCGCTCCGATTTTGGCCTCACGGGAACAAAATATGGCTGCGGAAAGGGTATCTGCGGAGCGTGCACCGTCCTGATCAACAACAAAGCAACCCGCTCGTGTCAGCTTCCTGTGAAAGAGATCAAAGGAAAAGAAGTGATCACCATTGAAGGGCTGGCGAGGGACGGAAGGCTCCACCCGCTCCAGAAGGCCTTTATGGACCACGATGCCCTCCAGTGCGGTTTTTGCACTCCGGGAATGATTCTGAGCGCCTACAGCCTGCTTCTGCAGAAACCTAAACCAACGGAAGCAGAAATCATGGAGGGGATGAACGATAACCTGTGCCGTTGTGGAGCTCATGTTCGGATTGTCCGAGCGATTCAAAGCGCCGCTGAAGAGATGAAAGGAGGGGGAAAAGGATGAAAGAAGAGCAGCCGCTTGAGCCTGAGTGTAAAGATGAGAACCGATTTTCCCTCAACCGGCGCGAATTCCTCAAGACGGTGGGGGGAGGGATCATCGTCTTTTTTTCCACCGGGGATTTAACAGCCCAGGAAAGACGGCCTCCCGGTTACCAGGAGTTACCCGCTGATTTTAATGCCTTTCTCAGGATTGGAGCCGACGGCCGGGTCACTTGTTTTACGGGGAAGATCGAAATGGGCCAAGGCATTGTAACCTCCCTCGCACAGATGTTGGCGGACGAACTCGATGTCCCTTTAGATGCCGTCAATATGATGATGGGGAACACGGACCTCTGCCCCTGGGATATGGGAACCTTCGGGTCGCGGACGACCCGATTCTTCGGACCTCCTTTAAGAGAAGCAGCTGCTGAGGCAAGGGCCATCCTGATTCAATTGGCCGCCGAGCATCTCCACTTGAGCGAAAGTCAACTGACGGTCAAAGAGGGCGTGGTAGTCGATAAGAATGACAGTGGAAACCGGGTCACCTACGCTGAACTCGCAAAAGGGAAATCGATCGAAAAGCACCTGTCGAAGAAACCCACCTTAAAGAACGTTTCAGAATTTTCGATTGTGGGGAAACCGGCTCTGCGTAAAGATGCGTGGGCTAAGGTAACCGGAAAGGGGCAATATGCCGGGGATGTTCGAATCCCGGGCATGCTGTATGCAAAAATTCTAAGACCTCCGGTTCACGGCGCCAAGTTGAAAAGCGTGGACATCTCGGCTCTTGCAGAGGATAAGGAGATCAAGGTCGTTCAGGAACAAGATTTGATCGCAGTGCTCCATCTCTATCCCGATGTGGCAGAACTGGCCCTTTCCAAAATCAAAGCCAACTTTGACCTGCCGGAGGCCAAAGTCAACCCGAAGACGATCTTCCAACATCTCCTGAGCGTGGCTCCGGAGGGAGAAGTGGTTGCGCAAGGAGGGGACATCCGTGAGGGAGAGAAGGTTACCCGTGAAGCTTTTGAATCGACCTATTTGAATTATTATGTCGCCCATGCAACGATCGAAACCCACACGGCCCTCGCTAAAGTCGAGAAAGATCGGGTGACCATCTGGGCATCGACCCAGAGGCCTTTTGGAGCGAAGGAGGAAGTGGCCCAGGCATTGAAGATTCCCCCCGGAAGTGTCCAGGTCATCACTCCCTTTGTGGGAGGTGGATTCGGCGGAAAGAGTCAGAACAGGCAGATCGTGGAAGCGGCACGCCTTTCAAAACTGGCTGGAAGACCTGTGCAGGTCGCCTGGAGCCGAGAAGAAGAGTTCTTTTATGACACCTTCCGGCCGGCGGCGATCGTTAAGATCCGATCCGGAGTGACGGAGACGAACCAGATCGCTTATTGGAATTTTGATGTTTATTTCGCCGGACCCAGGGGGGCAGAACAGTTTTATGATATCCCCCATCACCGGGAACTCTCCCATGGACATTACACGGGCCTTCCAGGCGCGCACCCCTTCGGCACAGGCCCTTGGCGGGCGCCCGGAAGTAATACGAACACCTTTGCAAAAGAATCGCAGATCGACATCATGGCGGCAAAGTTAAAAATGGACCCCCTCGAGTTTCGTCTGAAGAACCTCCGCGATCAAAGGATGATTAAAGTCCTGAAGGCTGCGGCTGAAAAATTCGGCTGGGGAGCTTCCCCTGCCCCGAGCGGTCGGGGCTTTGGTGTGGCCTGCGCGACCGATGCGGGCGCGTATGTGGCCACGATGGCCGAAGTTGAAGTGGATCAAGAAAGTGGAAAGGTTCGTGTGAAGCGGATCGTCTGTGCCCAAGACATGGGTCTTGCGATCAATCCCGAGGGAGCCAAGATCCAGATAGAGGGAGGCCTGATGATGGGGTTGGGGTACACGTTGACGGAAGAGGTCCGTTTCGACGGCGGAAAAATTCTTGACCGCAACTTTGATACTTACGAGATTCCTCGTTTCTCATGGCTGCCAAAGATTGAGACCGTGCTGATCGAAAACCCTGAAATTCCTCCGGCGGGCGGAGGAGAGCCGCCCATTGTCTGCATGGGCGGAGTCATCGCCAACGCCATTTTCGACGCCACAGGGGCACGGCTGTTCGAGCTCCCGATGACTTCGGAGCGGATTAAGAATGCCCTGGCAGAAATGAAGGCCAAAAAAGCTTAGAGAATTCGATCCTGAAATTTCGCTTGACTAAGCCAGATTGTTATTATATGTAGAATCTACTCGTTTTCGTTTTCCGTAATTCTGAACATCGTACAGAGCATCATCTCAAACTTCCGGTTTCACTTGTGGATGGGGATTATTAGAAGAAGCCAATTCTGGACTCCGGGGGGAAAATACCCCTGAAGACTCTTTGCCGTATTCTGAAATAGAATTCTGACCGAAGAAACGTAACCCCAAGCTCGGGGGAGTTGCTTGTAATTACAAGAAAGGAGGACATCATGATTTCTCTCAACGTCAACGGCAAGAACTACAAGGTAGATGTCTCAGATGATGTGCCCCTGCTCTGGGTTCTAAGGGATTATTTGAAACTCACGGGCACGAAGTTTGGCTGTGGGATCGGAGAATGTGGAGCATGCACGGTTCATATCGACGGCAAGGCAGAGAGGTCCTGCGGAATTCCGGTTGGAAAAGCCCAAGGGAAAAAAATTACCACCATCGAAGGACTTCCCGAAAATCATCCGGTAAAGAGGGCATGGATCAAGGAACAGGTTGTCCAGTGCGGTTATTGCCAGCCTGGAATCATGATGCAGGTGGCTGCCCTTATCTCATCAAAGCCCAAACCCAGCGCGGATCAGGTCATCCATGCCATGGATGACGTCATCTGTCGATGTGGGACCTATCCCCGTATTAAACGCGGCATAAAAGCCGCTTTAGAGACCATGAAAAAGGAGGGTTGAGCCATGATAAATAAACCTATCTCACGTCGCTCATTTTTGAAGATAACCGGGTTGACCATTGCCGTCTCAGCAACACCTTTTGGGTATAGTGTTATCAACGCCTCGGCTCAGAAAGAAGGTTCCTTCAACCCCAACGTCTGGTTCGAGATAACACCCAATAACAAGATCACAATGACGATGGGACCCTCTGAGATGGGCCAAGGAACTCATACAGCCCTCGGCATGGTCATCGCCGATGAGCTGGAAGCAGACTGGAAACAGGTTCGCATCGTCCAGGGTCCGGCCAGTGAAGCATTTAAGAACCCCGCGATGGGTGACCAGATTACTGTGGCAAGCGCGAGTGTGAGGGGATTCTATGAGCCTTTGCGAAAAGCAGGGGCCGCCGGTAAGACCATGCTTGTCAAAGCTGCTGCTCAGACCTGGAAGGTGCCCGAGGAAGAGTGTATGGCTTTGAACGGGACCGTGAAGCACAAAAAGAGCAATCGCAGCCTTACCTATGGTCAACTCTGTCTGACGGCCGCAAAGCTTGACTTACCCAAAGATCCACCCCTGAAGAAAGAGGCGGAGTTTAGGTACATCGGCAAGCCCATGGCCCGAGTGGATATTCCGGACAAAGTTTCGGGCAAAGCCATTTATGGCCTTGATGTCAAAGTTCCGGAGATGCTTTACGGGGTGATCGCCCGTCCTCCGGCGTACGGAGCAAAACCTGTTTCTTTTGATCAGAAGGCAGCGGAGGGCGTCAAGGGCGTGCGCAACGTCATCCCAACCCCGATGGGCATTATCGTATGCGCGCAATCACTCGATGCAGCATGGAAAGGCCGAAACGCCCTCAAAGCGCAGTGGGACAAGGGGGCGCTTCCCCAGATGGACAATAATCTCATTGAAAAGACTTTTATGGACGAACTGGATAAGCCGGGTGCTGAGGCCATGAAGGTGGGGGACGCTAAGAAAGCTTTGGGTGAGGCCGCGAAAAAGGTCGAGGCAACCTATTTTGTGCCCTTTGTTGCCCACGCCACCATGGAGCCCATGAACTGTACGGCCCACGTCCAAAAGGATCGGTGCGATGTATGGGCCCCTACGCAAGCCCAGCTGGTTTTTCGAATGCTCG
>Ga0335070_10000931_pt1 | contig 33576 bp, 31 predicted proteins | sample Lox_Sample_13_FD_206722 | JGI IMG/M metagenome (GOLD analysis project Ga0335070, IMG submission 206722) | Soil microbial communities from Loxahatchee National Wildlife Refuge, Florida, United States - Lox_Sample_1.3 | ecosystem: Environmental > Terrestrial > Soil > Wetlands | place: USA... | reverse complement strand
TTCACCTCGCCGACGCCCGATCAGATGCTGGCCGCGGCCCAGGCCGTCGATGGCGGGGCCGGCGTGCTGTTCATCGTCAAGAACTACTCCGGCGACGTGATGAACTTCGAGATGGCGGCGGACATGGCCGAGAGCCCGGTGAAGACCGTGGTGGTCGATGACGACGTCGCCGTCGAGAAATCGACCTATTCGACGGGACGTCGCGGCGTTGCGGGCACCCTGATCGTCGAGCGTCTCGTCGGGGCTGCGGCCGAGCAGGGAGCCTCGCTTGACCAGGCGCAGGCGCTGGGCAAGGAGGTCAACGAGCGCACGCGCTCCATGGGTGTCGCGCTCACCAGCTGCACCGTTCCGGCTGCGGGCAAACCGACCTTCGACATCGGCGCGGACGAGATGGAGATGGGGGTCGGCATTCACGGCGAACCCGGCCGCCGGAGGGTCAAGCTCGCCAGCGCCGATGCCATCGCCAGCGAAATGATGGGTGCCATCCTGGACGATCTCGCCCCGAAGCGCGGCACCGAGGCCGTCCTGCTGGTGAACGGCTTCGGCGGGAGCCCGGCAATGGAGCTCTATCTGATGTGCAACGCCGCCAATAAGATCCTGGCAGGCCGGGGCGTGAAGCCCGCTCGCACCCTGGTCGGCTCCTATGTCACCTCGCTCGAAATGGCGGGATGCTCCTTGACCGTATCCCTCGTGGATGACCGGCTGACGAAGCTCTGGGATTCACCGGTCCACACCGCGGCGTTGCGCTGGGGCATGTAGCATCCTTACCAGTCAAAGCCGGTCGGCGGGACCGCCGCCTTTCGCCGTGCATCCTGCTCCAACGGACGTACCAGGATCGGGCAGCCGCCGATCATCATATCTGATCGCGTGGTAGCGACGCGCCGGCGGGCGTGGCGCCGGCGCGTCGGCTGGACGGTCGGCTCGCGCTCGGCGCGGGGAAAGTCCTGCTCGGACGCGTAACGCAGGCAGCGTCCGAGCAGCAATGCAAATGGTAGCTGGCAGGCCAACCAGAGAGCGACGACGCCGAGAATCTCGACCATACCCGTCATGGGATCCTCCTCTTCGCTTGATCGGTGAGCCGAGCGGAACTCCTTTCGTTGAGTGACCGGTGGTGCCTAGTTGGCCGGCTGATAGATCTGATCGAACACGCCGCCGTCGGCAAAGTGCTCGGTTTGCACCTTCTTCCAGTCGCCGAACACATCGGCGAGGGTGAAGAGCGTGATCTGCGGGAACTGGTTCTTGTACTTGTCGGCGACGGCGGGATCGATCGGTCTGTAGAAGTTCTTGGCGGCGATCTCCTGGCCCTCGGGCGAATAGAGGTACTTCAGGTACTCTTCCGCCTGCTTCCGGGTACCGTGCGCATCCACAACCTTGTCAACTACCGCCACCGGCGGCTCGGCCAGAATGGAGAGCGACGGTACAACGATCTCGAACTGGTCCGGTCCGAGCTCCTTCACGGCCAGGAAGGCTTCGTTCTCCCAGGCGAGCAGCACGTCGCCGATGCCACGCTGGACGAAGGTGGTGGTGGAGCCGCGGGCGCCGGTGTCGAGCACGGGGACGTGCTTGTAAAGGTCGGCGACATAGGACTTGGCCTTGTCTGCATTGCCACCGGGCTGCTTCAGCGCCCAGCCCCAGGCCGCGAGATAGGCCCAGCGCGCGCCGCCCGAGGTCTTCGGGTTCGGCGTGATCACCTGCACGCCGTCCTTCACCAGATCGCCCCAGTCATGGATGCCCTTAGGATTCCCCTTGCGGACCAGGAACACGATCGTCGAGGTGTAGGGGGTGGAATTGTGCGGCAGGCGGCTCTGCCAGTCGGCATTGATCCCGCCGCCCTTCGCGGCGATGGCATCGATGTCGTAGGCGAGGGCGAGAGTGACCACGTCGGCCTCGAGGCCGTCGATCACTTTCCGGGCCTGACTGCCCGAGCCGCCGTTCGAGACTTCGATCGAGAGGTCCTCGCCGGTGGTTTCCTTCCAATGCTTGGCGAAGGCAGCATCGTAGGCCTTATAGAGCTCCCGGGTTGGGTCGTAGGAGACATTGAGGAGCTTTGAGTCGGCCGCCGCCGGATTCGCGGGAAACTGCACCGCGATGACTGTGAGGGCCGCGCCGAAGATGCCAGCCTTCAAGAATTTATTCATGAAATTCAACATTATAGCCTCCTAAGTTTCGTGCGATATCGAACGCTTTGGTGGGCGGCAGGTTGCTTGCCAAGCTTCTCGCTTGCCAGGAAGCCTAATCACTACTACAATGATAGACAAACAAGGCTTACTTTCCACAGGGATGAGGTTTTCTTATGGCGACACGAGCCCCACGTCTCCCGTCCTTGAATGCTCTCAAGGTGTTCTGGGCGGCCGCGCGCCACGGCAGCTTCGTCAAAGCCGCGAGCGAGCTTCATGTCACCGCCTCGGCGGTCAGCCTACAGATCCGACAGCTCGAGGACGAGTTGGGACAGAAGCTGTTCGATCGTACCCCACGCGGCCTCATGCTGACGCCGGCCGGCTCGCGAATCCTGCCGGACATCAATTCCGCCTTTGAACGGCTGCGCGATACCTTCGCCACCCTCAATGACTCGGCCGCGGGCAGCACCATGCTCACCGTCTCCGCGGCACCTTCATTCGCGGCGAAATGGCTGCTGCCGCGGCTCAGCCGATTCCTCGCGGCACATCCCGACATCGAGGTCAGCTTGAAGGCGACGGTCGAGTTGGTGGACTTCGAGCGCGATGAGGCCGACCTCGGCATCCGCTACGGCCGCGGCGAGTACGCCGACCTGGTGATCGAGCTCCTGATGCGGGAGATGGTGTTCCCGGTCTGCAGCCCGGCACTGATCAACGGCCAGAAGCGCCGCTCGACGGCGGAGCTCCTCAATTCGGTTAGTCTGCTGCATGACGACAGCGCCGATCAGAACGAGGCACTGCCCGGCTGGAAGATGTGGCTGCGCGCAGCCGCAATCGACGGCGTCGACTGGCAGAAAGGGCCGCATTTCAACCAAACAGTCCTGGCGATCGAGGCCGCGGCGGCCGGGTTGGGCGTGGCGCTGGCGCCGGCGGCCCTCGTGGACGCCGATCTAGCGAACGGACGACTTGTGCGGCTGGCCAATGCCGAGCTTAGTGAGCCCTTCGCCTATTACCTCGTCTATCCGGCGAATCGAAGAGAACGACCGGCAGTGAAGGCATTTCGCGACTGGCTGTTCCAGGAATTGGCCGCGGCCGAACCGCTCCCGCGCGTCCTCAGATCATCGGCGGCATGAGGGGGAGCGGGCGCTAGTCGGCGATCGCCGCCGCGGGCATCTGGCCCGGCCGTGGCCGGCGGTCGGGTCGGCGCAGCAGCAGGAGCAGCGGAATGGCGGCCAGCGTCACCCACAGCATGAACTGAAAGTCGTTGAGATAGGCGATCGTCGCCGCTTGGCGCGTTACTTCGGCATTCAAGGACGAGAGGCCGGCGGTGGTGGCGAGCGACCAGGATGGCGGCAGCCACGGCGCCTGCATCATGTGGCCGAACGGCGTCACATGCTCGATCAGCGCGGCGTGGCTGACCTGGGTGTTCTCCGACAACATGGCCGTGACGACAGAAATACCGATGCTGCTGCCGATGTTGCGGAGCAGGCTGAAGAGACCCGCCGCCTCGGTCCGCAAGCGCGGCTCCAGGGTCGAGAAGGTGATCGTGCTCAATGGCACGAAGATGAAGCCGAGGCCGAGCCCCTGGATCACGCCGGACTCCACCAGCGTCGCCTGGTCGGTATCGAGATCGAAACCCATCATCTGGTAGAGCGAATAAGACGTCATCAGCAGGCCGGCCAGGATCAGCAGGCGGGAATCCACGCGCCCGACCATGCGACCGACCACCATCATGGCAATCATGGTGCCGATACCGCGGGGCGCCAGGACGAAGCCCACGGTGATCACCGGATAGCCTTTGAGGTTCTGCAGGAACGGCGGCAGCAACGCCATCGTCGCCAGGAGGACGATGCCGACCATGAAGATGAAGAACAGGCCGGTGACGAGGTTGCGGTCGCGGAACAGCCGCGGCGTCAAGAACGGATGTTCGTGGGTCAGCATGTGGACGAGGAACATGTAGAGACTGAGGGCCGCCAGCACCGCCTCGATTACGATCTCGTTCGAGGAGAACCAGTCCTTCAGCTCGCCGCGGTCCAGCATCATCTGTAGCGACCCGATGCAGAGGCTGAGCAGGGCAAAGCCGAAGAAGTCGATCGGCTTGTCGCGCTCCTTCTCGGTTTCCGATACAAAAGCGAGGATTCCGAGCAGGGCAAGGATTCCGAACGGCAGGTTGATGAAGAAGACCCAGCGCCAGTTGTAGTACTCGGTCAGATAGCCGCCCAGGGTCGGCCCCAGGATCGGCCCGACCATCACGCCGACGCCCCACATCGCCATGGCGGCGCCGTGCTTCTCCCGCGGATAGGTGTCGAGCAGCACCGACTGCGAGAGCGGCACCAGCGCTGCGCCAAACACTCCTTGCAGCAGGCGGAACAGAACCATCTGCTCCAGCGTCGCGGCGATGCCGCAAAGCATCGAGGCGATGGTGAAACCGACCACGGACCAGACGAACAGGCGCTTCCGTCCGAGCTTGGCACTGAGGAAGCCGGTCGGCGGTGTCATGATCGCGGCAGCGACGATATAGGAGGTCAGCACCCAGGCAACCTGGTCCTGGGTCGCCGAGAGCGAGCCCTGCATGTGGGGGAGGGCGACGTTGGCGATCGTCGTGTCCAGCGCCTGCATGATCGTCGCCAGCATGATCGAGCACGTGATCAGGAACGGCGAGGCAGCGGGACGTTTCACTCCGGATGTGGGCATTCCAGGATCTTCGATCCGGTGTTACTTCCCGCCGCCGAACCAGGCAAAGGCGGAGCGAATGACACTCGGCAGCGAGCGGGTATGACCAGTGTCGATCGCGACCACAACGCTCATACCGGCGCGCAGTGGCGGTTGGTCCGGTGCCGGCGTGATCTTCAGGCGGACCGGAATGCGCTGCACCACCTTCACCCAGTTGCCCGTGGCGTTTTGAGCGGGGAGGGCGCTGAATTCGGAGCCGGTGGCGGCACCGACGCTTTCCACCGTGCCGCGAAATTCGACATTGGGATAGGTGTCGACCTCGATGGTCGCCGGCTGGCCCGGACGGACGAAGGTCATGTCGGTCTCTTTCAGATTCGCCTCGACCCAGACATCTTGGTCGGAGACCAAGCTGAAAGCGGGGCGACCGGCCGAGACATACGTGCCGGGACGGACGTTGTCGATCTGGCTGACGACGCCGGCGCCGGGTGCGGCGATCGTGGCGCGGCGGAGATCGAGCTCGGCCTGATCCACCTTGGCTTGGGCGGCCTGGACACGCGGGTGGTCTTCCGGCGCGATGTCGGGATTGCCGTTGAGGTCGGAGAGGATCCGCAGGATGTCCTGCTTCACGCCGGCGGCGGTTGCCTGCATGACGCTGTACTGGTTGCGCGCCTCGTCGAAGTCGGATTCCGAGATGGTCTTCGCCGCGAACAGCTTCTGCCGGCGTGCATATTCGCGCTGGGCGAGGCCAATGTTGTCGTTAGCCATTTGCAGGTCCGCCTGGCGCTGGCGGTAGGCGGCCTTCTGAGCTTCGATCTCATTCTTGGCGGCAGCGAGCTCCGCCTGGGCGCCGGCCAGCGCGATCTTCAGCGGTTCGGGATCGATCTGCAGCAGGACATCGCCCTGCTTCACGACCTCGTTCTCATGCACGGGAACCGAGACCACGCGTCCGGAGATTTCCGGCGCGATCGAGACCATGTGCGCCTTCACATAGGCATTGTCGGTGCCCTGGTAGCGGCCGCCGGTGGCGTAGACGTAGCCGGCACCAACTAAGACGGCAATCGGTCCGAGCGCCAACAGCAGCCGGCGCCAGCGCCGCCGGCGCCGGAACGCGAGCGAGATGCCGTCTTTGGGTAACGCGGCAGGTGTGTTTGCGCCCGGCACGGAAGTTGGCGCGGCGGCGTCGGGTGCGGAACCGGAGTCAGGCATTCTGAGATACTTTCGGATTCAGCTCATCGGCCTCTGGTGGCGCCTTCGCGGAATCGCGGCCGGAGAGATTGCCGCGGACTCGCATCAGAAGATCGACCAGTTGCTGGCGCTCCTCGGCGGTCAGGCCAGCCAGCGATGCTTCTCGAGTTTCGGATGCGAGTTGCTCGAACTGCTCCATCAGCGGGCGGGCGGTCTCGGTCAGGAAGAGACGCCGGATGCGGCGGTCGTCCGGATCCGGCCGGCGTTCGACCCAGCCGGCATCCTCAAGGCGGTCCAGCAAGCGCACTAGCGTGATCGGCTCGATGTCCAGGATGTCCGCCAATGCGGCTTGGCTGGAGCCCTCGCTTCGCGCGAGATGCGCAAGCACCGCCCATTGTGCCCGGGTGAGGCCGGTCCCTTTGGAGCGGCGCTCGAAATCCCTGCGCATGAGGCGCGCGGTGTCGTGCAAGAGAAACCCGATGGTAATCTGTTTCATAGGAATATAGATGTCGAAATGGATTGCTGCTGAGCGATAACATAAGCAAGCTTATGATAACGTCAAGCTAGTTTCTTGGAACGGCACTCGTCGATAACTGCCTGGTTGTTAATGATTAATTTACCATGCGCCAACTGCAGATAAGGAACAAAGTGGCGATAACAGCGCGGTCTCGTGGGACAATGATCGTGCCGCGGGGGTGGAACGTCGGATGACCGAGAGCAGAGTGCCCGGTCTTGAGATGGCCCAGCAGGCCGGTCATGGCCAATTGCCCATGCCGGCACGAATGCCCGCGCTGGTCTGGGCGGTATCCCTTCTGCCGGCTGTCGGGGTCGGACTGATCGTCGCGGTCTTCGCACTCGACACAGGTCTGCGAGACGCTTCGCCGGGCCTCTGGGCGCTTAGCGTCGGCCTACTTGGCTTCGCCGGCGCCGCCGCAACAGGCGTCGCAGCGGCATCGATCGCTGCGCGACGCTTCCAGGTCCGAACACTGCCTGAAGCAGCGCAACACTGGCTAATGCGGACCAACGATATGTCCGATCGCTATCCCAATCCTGCGATGCGGATTGCGGGCAGCGGCACCGTCGAGCAAGCCAACCCGGCAGCGCGTGCCTTACTCGCCGGGATTGCCATGGACGCCGAGGCGGCGCGGCGATGGAATGAGATATGTGCGGCGCTTCGCGATCCTTCCTGCACGGAACGCAAGTTCGAGACGAACGGGCGCAGCTATCTGGTGCGCAGGCTGGTACCGTTCGAAGCGGACGCGCTCAACCTCTATGCCCTCGACGTGACGGAACTGCTGGCCAAGGAACGCCAATTGGCGGAGAGCGAATCCCGGCTGGCGCTGGCGACCAGGACCGCGCGCCTCGGGCTCTTCGAAGTGAACGTGGTGGACCGCACCATCGGCTACAACGACATCTATGCCTGGCAGGTCGGTCTTGGACCGTCGGCCCGCGTCGAGGCACTCGACGCCTGGGCCGGGCGTCTGCATCCGGTCGAACGCGGTCTCGTTGTCGCCGCCATGGAAGATTTCCTGGCCGGCCGGGCGGGACATTATCGCATCGAGCATCGCCTCAACGATGGCCGCGGCCATTGGCTTTGGGTTTCGGCGATCGCTGAAGTGGTCGAGATCGACGCAAGCGGGCTGCCGCGCAGGATCATCGGCTCGCATCTCGATGTAACCGAGCTAAAACGTTCGGAGTTCGAGCTCGAGCGCCTGAACCGGCGCCGCACCGCGCAGCTCGACCTAGTAGCGCTGTCCGACCGTGGGTCGGAATCTGCGCTGATGGAAGGCGCGGCGCGGCACGGCGCCCGCCTGACCGAAAGCAGTTCGGCCTCCCTGCAGCTGGCCAGACCGGACGGGTCAAGCGATACGAGCGGCGAGTATGGCGCCTCCGCCGGTCCGGCAGAGAGGAGCTGCGTCACAGTGATCCGCGAGAATGGCGGAGTTGTCGCCCGTTTCTCGGTTGCCGGCAAGCAGACGGAATACGACCACGAGGACGAACTCACGCTGCAGGCGGTGGGGAGCGAGGCGTGGCGCCTGGTCCAGCGGATCCGGCAGTCGCAGAAGTTGGAGATCCAGTCTCGGGTGCTGGAAAGCGCCGTCAACGGTATCGTCATCGCGGACGCTTCGGGTCGGCTGGAATGGGCCAATCCTGCCTTCGAGCGCATCATCGGATATACGCTGGAGGAGATCGTCGGCCGCAATCTCAGCTTCCTGCGTTCCGGAGAGCACGACGAGGCATTCTATCGGCGGCTCTGGGACACGATCTCATCTGGCCGGACCTTTGCCGCCGAGTTCGTCAATCGACGCAAGGACGGAACGTCGATCACGGTCGGCCAGACGATCTCGCCCGTCACCGGTGTCGACGGTCGGATCGACAAGTACATCTCGATCTGTGAGGACATCACCGAGCGCAAATCCGCAGAGCATCGCTTGTCCTTCCTCGCCCAACATGACGAGCTGACCGGCCTTCTGAACCGCGCGAGCCTGGTCGCCGCGATCGAGCAGGCGATCTCGGAGAGTGACCGGACCGGGCGGAGCTTCGCGGTGATCTACATCGGCCTCGACTATTTCAAGGTCGTGAACGACCGCTTCGGACGGCGAGCCGGTGACGAGATGCTGCGCCGGGTCGGCCAGACCCTCAGCGGCTGCATGCGTCCGACCGATGCGGTGGCACGCACCGGAGGCGATGAGTTCGCCATCCTGCAGCGCATGGCGCGTGGGCCTGACGATGCCGCTGTGTTGGCGCGACGCCTGTCGAAGTCGCTGGTCGCGGCATCGGAGGCGGCGGCGGTTCCCGAGATGCCTCTCAGCGCCAGCATCGGCATCAGCGTCTTTCCGTCCGATCAGGGGAACGCCGACGAGCTCCTGATGAATGCTGAGCTGGCGATGCGCCGCGCCAAGTCGGAGGGCCGCGGGGGCATGCGGTATTTTACGCCGGCCCTGCACGAGGCGGCGCTGACGAAGGCAACGCTGGCGGCGGCCCTCCCGGCTGCCATCCGTGAGCGGCAGATCTCGCTCGTGTACCAGCCGATCGTCGATCTCAAGACTGGCAGGACAGTCGGCTGCGAGGCACTTGCACGTTGGCAACATCCGGAACTCGGGAGGGTGCCGCCCGATCGGTTTATCGCGATCGCGGAGGAGACCGGCCTGATCCGCGACCTCGGTCTCTATATCCTTGACCGCGCCATCGGCGAGTTCGCGGCCGCGGTCCCGGACATGCGGGAGATGGGCATTACCCTGTCGGTCAATCTCTCCTTTGGCCAGTTCGCGGAAGATGAATTCATGGAAACCATCCGTGAGGAACTGGCCCGGACCGGCTTCCCAGCGGGGCACCTGGAGTTCGAGCTGACGGAATCAATGCTCGCCGTCGAGCCGGAGCGCGCGATCGAGATCACCCGCAGCCTCGCGGAGTTGGGCTGTAAGCTGGCGATCGACGACTTCGGCACAGGATATTCCTCGCTGGCTCTGCTGCGACGGTTTCGCGTCGACTACCTGAAGATCGATCGATCCTTCATCATCGATCTCGAGGGCGGCGCCGCGCCGCAAGCGGTGGTGCGGGCGGCCATCGCCATGGCCCATAGCCTCGGGATCGCGATCATCGCCGAGGGCGTCGAGTTGCCGGAGCAGGCCGAATTTCTACGTGGCGAGGGGGCCGATCTGGTACAGGGCTACCTGTTCGGCAAGCCGATGCCGATCGACGAGCTCGCCGCCCGGCTGCGCGCGCAGCCGGGGCCAGGGGAAAACCCGCCACAAGATCCATCCCTGCCGCCGAGTGCGCTCCCCCCGCACACCACCGCGGAGCGACGGCAGAATCTCCACTGATTGCAGGGTTCTTCGGCTATATTCTCCCGGACGCGCGAGTCTGGAGCGATAGGTGAAACCGGAGGATTTCCCGCGCTTGCGAAGCCGGCGGAAAGCCCCTAACTTCCGCGCGGCTGCCATCAGCTCCTGGCGTCCGGGGTGTAGCTCAGCCTGGTAGAGTACCTGCTTTGGGAGCAGGGTGTCGCTGGTTCAAATCCAGTCACCCCGACCAGCAGCGAGACGGCAGACCAAGCAATTGGAGTGGGACGGGATCATGCAGGCACGTATCTTCAAACCGGCCAAGACGGCGATGCAGTCCGGGCGCGCGGGGACCCTGAAATGGGTGCTCGAATACGCGCCTTCGACCCGGCGGGAGATCGAGCCCCTGATGGGCTGGACCAGCTCCGACGACACGCGTCGCCAGCTTCGGCTGACCTTCGAGACACGAGAAGAGGCCGTTGCTTATGCCGAGCGCGAAGGCATCCCTTATGTCGTCGAGGAGCCCCAGGCCCGGCGCGTTCAGGCCAAGGCCTATGCCGACAATTTCCGCTATGATCGGATCGGCAACTGGACTCATTGACGGCGGGCCGGCTTCGCGCTTCCGGAGCCGTTACTCCAGTGCGTGACCCCGTAGCTCAGTGGATAGAGCACTCGCCTTCTAAGCGAGTGGTCGCTGGTTCAAATCCAGCCGGGGTCGCCATTCTACTGGCAGCGCTGCGAACCCGCGAGAGCGGTCCCGAATCATTCGGGGAAATCCGGGCGCCTCGAAATCGAAATTGACACCACTCCTCACTCCATCATCAATGCGTGAGGAGTTCGGGACGTCCTACTCGTTGACGAAACAAATGGAAGAACCGGAGTGCCATTACTTGACGGCGCCCTTTGGATTTGGAGTGGAAGGGATGTTCTCTAGTCCTGCCGATGCCGCATCGGAGAAGGCGGACGCGGGCGAAGCGGCAAGATCTCGCGCATGGCTAGCGGCGATCGTCGCCCACTCCGATGATGCGATCATCAGCAAGGATCTCGACGGGATCATCACCAGCTGGAATGCCGGGGCGAAGCGTCTCTTCGGTTACGAAGCCGAGGAGGTTATCGGCCGACCGGTGCTGATCCTGATCCCCGAGGACCGGGTGGATGAGGAGCCCGAAATCCTTGCCCGCATTCGCCGTGGCGAGCCTATCAAACATTACGACACGATCCGTCGTCGCAAGGACGGCTCGATGGTCGATGTTTCGCTGAGCGTCTCGCCGATCAAGGATGCGGCCGGTGTGATCGTCGGCGCTTCCAAGATCGCCCGCGACATCACCGAAAGGCGAGAGCGCGAGCGACAGCAGAGCCTGCTGCTGAGCGAAATGAACCATCGGATCCGCAATACGCTGGCGACGGTCCAGGCGCTCGCGACCCAGACCATGCGTGGCGCGCCGGCGGAAGAACGCGCTGCCTTCGGCGCGCGGCTGCAGGCGCTCGCCCGGGCGCATGATCTCTTGACCCTGGAACGGTGGAACCGGACCACGGTGCGCGACGTGATCCAGCGCGTGCTGCAGCCGTTCGAGGAGCAGCATCGCGACCGTCTGACGATCGAAGGCTTCGACGAAGCGGTGTTGGAGGCGGGGAAGGCGATGATGCTGGCGATGGCGCTGCATGAGCTCGCGACCAACGCCATCAAGTACGGCGCTCTTTCGCTGCCGCAAGGGCAAATCGTCATCACCTGGGACCGGACGGCGGACCGGCCCAGCGAACGTATTCGCATCCATTGGCGCGAGACCGGTGGGCCGTCGGTGACACCGGGGCAGCGCCAGGGTTTCGGTACGCGCCTAATCGCTCTGAGCGGCGGTAGCATCGCCTTCGAGCCTGAGGGCGTCTCCTGTACGCTCGAGCTGGCGCGTTAGCCTAAGGGCCGCATTTCCCGCCGCCGCAGATCGCGCCAGCATTCGAGGTGGAGTGTCGCTTCGCTGCGGGCCTGTTCCCGCAGTGTCTGCCAGGCCCGGCTGGGGCGGGCAAGCGTCCCGCTGCGCAGCATCCGCACCAAGTTCCGAAAGCAGTTCTTCGCCAAGGCGAACTCGCGGGCGGAAATGAATCGTAACCGCTCATTCCGGTCGAGCCCACGCATCGCACGGAGATCGCTTTCGATCCGCTCCTGCGCCGAGATTGCGGCACGGATCTCGATTGGAATGCCGGAATCGTAACGGAGCTCGGCATCGCGCCGCATGCGTTGCGAAAGGGCGAGTGTCTCGCAATCCATCACGAGAATGATAGGCGATTTCCGATCAACTGTAAATAGGTAACAGCCTATTGCAGCGTCTAGAGCATCTCGTCGCGGGTAAGGACCAGATGGACGGATAGTACATCGGCCGACTTGAAGATACGGGTCTTCCGGGGATTGAACTGCTCGACCGTGATTTCACGATCTGTGCGCCGCACAAGGCGCTTCAGATAGGCGAGGGGATTGTCGCCTTCCACCTTGGGGCGGACCTGGATCACGACATCGCGGCCGATGACCGGTGGCCGCGCGGCATAGACAAGAACGATCTCTCCAGGCTCGTAGCGCGGCGCCATGGAATCGCCCTCGACATAGAGCGCATAGATGTCTCCCTTGCCGATCAACGAGACAGGGCGGCGTACGTACTCGATGGCGTCACCCATGTTCAGTTCAAAGGAACCTTCGGTGCCGCCCCGCACGGTGCCTCGCACCGGCACGGTCTCCGGTCGCCCGGCCGGCCGCGCGAGCCGAACGTCAGGAGCCGGACGGACATTCGGCCGTTCGGCCTGGTCTTCGGCCAAGCTGCCGCGGGGCGCGGTTGTGAGATAGATTGTGCTCGCGGTATCCTCCGGTCCGCCTCGCGGCCGACGTTGGATCCGAAGCTCTGCTTCATCGACGCCGAGGATTTCGGCGAGACCGTAGCGCACCTCCTCGGGTAGCGCCTGAGGCTTACCCTTGGTGACGAACTGCTGGATGTAGGCATGGTTGAGGCCGAGCCGGCGCGAGACGCCCGCCATGTCCAGACCGAGGGCGGCAATGCGATCGACGACGAGCTTTCTAATCGGGTCCATAGGCGGGAGCCTATCAATGTCGGAAAGAGTCTGGCGAATAGGATAATGCCTCTTGACGAATAGGCAATAGCCTATTATGGTTCGAGGCATGAAGACGCCGATCAATTCCCGAGCTTCGATGGTGCTCACTCCCCAAGGCGGGCGGCGGCGTCTCGATCCCGGATGGGTTGTGATGTCCGGAGCACCGCGGCGCTCCCCCTGATCTCCTGGCGCCGTCGATAGCGGACTAATCTGGGAAACCGCCGCATGAATCCTGACCTGGATGGTGAGCCGGACGCCGGCTCAACCCTACCGGCTGTGCTCACCTTCGCGGCATTGAGCGACCATCCGCACTGTTGCCGATGGCCGCTCGAGGATGGCTGGTGCGGCGCCGCAACTTCAGGCAGGCGACCGTACTGCTTGACCCATATCGAGCGCGCCTATCTGCCGCGGGAGCCCGAGCTCGAGAGGGACGCGGCCCCGTCTGAAAACACCAGTTCGAACCAAGACAGCACTCGGGAGGTTGCATGATGGCCGACAATCTAGCCGCCGCCGCGCTAGACGACGAGGGCGCGATCAATCCGGTTCGGTACCGCATTCCGCAGGGCCAGGGACTGCAGGCGAAGGTCTATGCCATCCTGGCACGGGGCGGGCCGATGACGGCGGATGAGGTGGCCGATGCGCTCGGCGAGAGCATCCTCAACGTCCGTCCGCGAGTATCCGAGTTGGCGAAGCGCGGCGTGATCAAGGATTCGGGCCATCGCGGATGCAATGCTTCCGGCCATAGCGCGGCAAAATGGGTTCTGGCATGAACCTACGCAGGCGTCGATCCATGGTTGCGCTGCCCCAGGTGAAGCCGGCGACGCCGATGCTGCGGCTCGGCGGCGTTGCTGTCGATCTCGCGGCGGTGTCGGCGATCACAATCGCCTGCAACGGCCGGATGGTGGCCCTTGGTCTCGCGCAGGATGCGATGAACTGCGTGCCTGCCGACCGTGTCGCGAGGCTGCTCGAACGCCTCGCCGGCGAGATCCGACGGAATTTCGGGTAGCAGATGGCCGGCGTAAAGCGTCGTTCTCCTGCACTAAAGACCGTCGGCGACGGCGACGACCCGGCCGGTTTCGTCGGCGCCCTGGCGCGGCAGCACGGTCCGGACGCGGTCGCGGAGTTGCTTCGCCTGGGCACCGGTGCGGAATCGGAATCCGTTCGCGTCGCGGCGCTCCGTGAATTGCTGGATCGCGCCTATGGCCGGGCGCCGACAGTGACCGGAAGCGAGACGCGCACCATTGCATACGTACTGATCGACGATGGATACTGAGAGCGTCAAGGTCGCAACCGGACACGTGCCGCGGCTGCAGCAGCGCGCGCTGCATGCGGCTGAGGCGCGTTTCAAGGTACTGGTGGCGCATCGCCGTTTCGGCAAGACAGTGTTTTGCGTCAACGAGCTGATCTCGCGGGCCGCACGTTGCCGCCTGCAGGATCCGCGCTTCGCCTATGTGGCGCCGTTCCAGGTGCAGGTGAAGGACGTCGCCTGGCCCTATCTGAAACGCTACACGGCGGCGGTTCCGGGGATCTCCGTGAGCGAGACCGAACTCGCCGTGGACCTGCCACCACGGAAGGGCGGGGCGGGGCGGGCACGGATACGCCTCTACGGCGCCGACAATGCCGACAGACTTCGAGGATTGTATTTCGACGGCGTGGTGCTGGATGAATTTGCACAGATGCACCCTCGGGTCTGGGCTGAGGTGATCCGGCCTGCGCTGGCCGATCGCATGGGTTGGGCGATCTTCATCGGCACACCGTTGGGCCGGAACGCATTCTGCGATCTCTACGAATCGGCCACGAAGGGATTTCTGGCCGAGGATGGTGCGCGAAGGTGCGATCCCGATTGGGCCGGTTACCTGTTCAAGGCGAGCGAAACCGGCATCATCGACCCCGCGGAGCTCGACGCAGCACGCCGCGCCATGACTTCCGACCAGTACGCCCAGGAGTTCGAGTGTTCGTTCGATGCAGCAGTGCCGGGCGCCTATTACGCGGCGTTGATTGCGCAGGCAGAGCGGGAGGGCCGGGTGAAGACCTTCGCCCATGAGCCCTCATTGCCGGTACATACCGCTTGGGATCTTGGGATCGGCGATTCGACCAGCATCTGGTTTGCGCAGCTCGTGCACCGCGAGCCCCGACTGATCGACTACTATGAGTCTGCTGGCGTCGGCCTTGACCATTACGTCGCACAGTTGCGTGCGGGCCATCGTGCGGACTGGATCTATGGCCTGCATTTCTTCCCCCATGATCTCGCCGTGAAGGAGCTTGGGTCCGGGCTCGCCCGCGCGGACGTGCTGAAGGGCTTTGGCATTGCGCCGACGATCCTCGCTGCTTCGTCGGTCGATGACGGCATCTCGCAGGCGCGCTTCATGCTGCGGAAGAGCTGGTTCAACTCCGGGCGCTGCGGCGACGGGCTGACGGCATTGCGGCAGTACCGATCCGATTGGGACGAGCGGCGGCAGGTTTTGAAGCCGGTGCCGCTACATGATTGGACCTCGCATGCCGCGGATGCTTTCCGATACCTCGCGGTCGGGCTTGGCCGGCACCTCATCGATCGGGGACCCCTAGTGGATCTGTCGATGTCCGCCCTCGGTCGGGGTCTTCCCGGACGGCCAAAATTTGCAGACCGGAGCGTCACGGTGGGGCCGATGCGGACTACCAATCCGTATGGCTGGTGATTGGCGGTAGGACTGATAAAAACACACTATTGTGTGGGCTACGATTTCGCGATATAATTGCGGCCTTCCACATACGAGAGGAGCCGTCGGTATGGCCGTGAAAGGTCAGAAGGCAGGGTATGGTCGCACGGAGCCTGCGGATCGCTCCGCCCGTGATTCCGGTGCCAATCCGAGCGGTCCGGGACGGTCGGGGGACAGTGGAAGCGGCAGTGACGGGGGCCGAAACGGCAGCAGTGATTTCGGCGGTCCGCGTCGTGCGGATGCCGCCTTCCAGCATGCTCTGGAATCGATCGGCGACCGGACGGCAATCAAGGCAGGCCGCTCGCTGCGGGGTGACCGGTCTCAGGAGCGGCCCTTCGGCGGGGCGGTGCCGGATTACCGCCATCCCTCCGCGGGGCAGGTGCTCTCCGGGCTCGGCAATGCGTTCTCGCTCGGAACCGGCAGCGTCGGGGGCCTGATCGGCGGCGTCGCAACCTCGGACGAGTACGGCCGTACCTTGATGGGACGGGCGTTCGACAACCTGACCGGCGGCACTCCCGAAGCTCCCGCGCATTGGAGCGTCCCACACTCCGCATACAACCTCGACTCTCGCGGCGAGAAGCCGACGCAGATGCTGAACCCGCGCGATGGTGTTGGGACGGCCACCGTACCGAAGTCAGCCGCTCCGAAGTCGGCCAAGCCAGCCAAACCGGCGCCGGCAAACGACGGCGATCATCCGGAAGCGATGCTACAGGACCGCCGCCGCCCATATTCGGTCTACGCAGGCACCGATCTGCTGGCGAGGTGGGCATGAGCTTCGTCGGGGACCTCTTCGATCCACCAAAGCCGCATGTGAAGGCGCCACCGCCGCCGCCTCCGCCGCCGACCCGCAATGACGCGGCCGCCGTCACGCAGCGTCGCCAGGACCAAGAGCGGCGACGGCGCGTGCTGACGGCCGGTGGCAATGGAACCATGTTGACCGGCACCGCCGGCGTTCCCAACGAGCTCACCGGCACACGGATGCTGACCGGTGGCGATTGAGCATTGCCCGGCTGGCTCCATCCAGGGCGAGGATGGGCCGGACTTCAGCCAGCCGTCGCTGATCGGGCAGCGGGGACCGCGTCCGGACAGCGGAGAAACGGATACGACGGCATCGTCTCCGGCATCGAATGCCGGAACCCATGCAACGGCGGAGCAGCCGACGCTGAAGGATCGGCGCCGGCCGAGGGACTCCGCGTGAGCACGGCAATCGAGACCACGGCGCAGGGAGCGGCCACATGATCGGCAGTGCGCATGTCATGGACTATCCGGCGCCGACCATCGGCGGGAAGGCCGCGATGGATTCGCGCGAAATCGCCGCGGACCTGCTGCGGCGCCACGGCCAACTTGAGACCGAGCGTGCCAACTGGGAATCCTATTGGCAGGAGATCGCCGATGTCGTGACACCGCGGAACTCGACCTTCACCAACCGACGGGCCAGCGGTGCGCGGCGCACCGAGCAGATCTTCGATTCGACGGCGCCACTGGCCTCCGACCGTTTCGCAGCCGCCTTCGAATCCATGCTGACGCCGCGAACGCAGCAATGGCACGTCCTGAAACCGATCGACGACGATATCGCCGATGATTCCGACGTGAAGCGCTGGGCGGAGGACGTCAACAAGCGGCTATTCGCCTTCCGCTACAGCCCGCGTTCGAACTTTGCCTCGCAGATTCACGAGGTCTACAAGAGCCTCGGCGACTTCGGCACCGGTGCCCTGTTCAGCGAGGAGATTCCCGGACAGGGGATCGCCTACCGCTCGGTGCATCTCGGCGGCCTCTATGTCGTCGAGGATTTTCAAGGACGAATCCGGCATGTGCACCACAAGCAGGACCTGACGGCGGAACAGGCGGCGCAGCGCTTCGGCGTTGAGGCACTGCCGGACCAGATCCGCGCGAAACTCTCGGACCGGCCGGATGATAAGGCCAGCTACCTCCACATCGTGAAGCCGAACTCCACCCGCCGGTACGGCGCTCTCGGCCGGGAGGGGATGGAGTTCGAATCATGGTGGATATCGATCGACGCCCGGCAGTGCGTCGGCCAGGGCGGGTTCCGGACGTTTCCCTACGCGGTCTCCCGCTACGTCACGACGCCGGGTGAGGCCTATGGGCGCTCGCCGGCGATGCTGGCGCTGCCCGATATCAAGATGTTGAATGTCATGGCGCAGACCATGATCCAGGAGGCGCAGCTCTCCGTCGCGCCCCCGCTGCTCGCACCCAACGACGGAGTGCTTTCGGCGCTTGGAGACGGCGTCTCGCTGCTGCCGGCGGCGATCAACTACGGTGCGGTCGATGACCAGGGCCGCGCTCTGATCCATGCCCTCGACCGCGGCGCACAGTTCGCACCGGTCAAGGAGGAGATCGCCGAGCGCCGGGAGTCGGTGAATGCCGCCTTCCTGGTCACCCTGTTCCAGATCCTGGTCGATACACCGCAGATGACGGCGACCGAGGCCATGCTGCGCGCCCAGGAGAAAGGTGCGCTGTTGGCCCCGACTACGGGCCGGCAGCAATCGGAGCTGCTCGGACCGATCATCGCCCGCGAGATCGACCTGCTGGCCCGTTCCGGCGGGCTTCCGTCCCCGCCGCAGCAGCTGATCGATCGCGGTGGCGGCTACAAGATTGAATATGACTCGCCGCTGACCCGCGCGATGAAGGCCGACCAGGGCGTCGGCTTTCTGCGGACCATCGAAGCGCTGACTCCGCTGGCGAGGGTCGATCCGACAATCCTCGACGTGTTCAACCCCGACGAGATTGGCCCGGGCCTCGCGGATATCAACGGGGTGCCGGCGAAGTGGCTGCGTTCCAAGGACGAGCTCGCGGCGCTGCGCCAGGACCGCGCCCGGGCGCAGCAGGCCCAGCAGGTGATCGACGCCGCGCCGGCGGCAGCGCAGGGTTTGAAGGACCTGGCGCAGGCGAAGTCCCTCGCCCAGGGCGCGCCTGGGCAGAGTTCATGATGCTGTCGAAGGTGCTGCCGCGGCGCGACCTGGTGAAGGCCTATCAGCAGATCTTCGCTGATGGGCCAGCGGCGTCCATGGTACTCGGCGATCTTGCGATCTTCTGTGGCGCACAAGCGAGTTCGGTGCGGATCAACGGGCAGAAGGCGGTCGATCCCTTCGCCATGGCGGTCGCCGAAGGACGACGCGAAGTCCTGCTCCGTATCACGGCGATGCTGAAGATGGATGAATCCAAGCTCTGGCAATGGGCGCAGCGCGAGCGCCAGATGAAAGGACAGGAGAATGGCTGAAGGCGGCCTCGATACCGGTGTGACCCCGACCGCGGGTGTTCCTTTTGCATCGGATTCCGGTGCCGTCGGCAATGCCGCCGACACACGGAGTTCCCGCCCTGCGGATTCGCTTCCCGGTTCCCAGGCGGCGATCCGGAGCTGGTATGCCGGCTTCGATCGGGAGACCCAGGGCTACCTGCAGAATAAGGGATGGACCCATACGCAGGGTCCGGCTGAATTGGTGAAGGCCTACCGCAATCTCGAGCGATTGAATGGGGTCGAGAAGCTGCCGATGCCGAAGGACGAAAACGACACGGAAGGATGGAGCCGAACCTACGACCGGCTCGGTCGACCCCCGAGCTGGCAGGAATACGGGATCGAGGTTCCCGAGGGCGGCAACCACGAATACGCCGATCATATGGCGGAGACCTTCCACCGCGCCGGCCTCTCTACCCGCCAAGTACAGATGATCGCCGCCGAGAGCGATCGCTTCGCTGCTGCCGCGCAGGCTGAGAACGATCAGGCGTTCGCCAACCGGTCCCTCTCCGAATTGAACGATACAAGGCGCGAATGGGGTGTCGATGCGGATCGTCGCTTCGCGGCCGCACAACGTGCCGGCATAGCCTTCGGCATCGAACGTTCAATGATGGAGCAGATCGAGCGTGCGATCGGAACTCGCAGCTTCCTGTCCCTCATGGCGCGGATCGGGGAGGGCCTGACCGAAGACCGCGGAGCCGGTGCGGGAACCTCAGGTTTCATGACCCCGGAGGCGGCCCAGGCACGGCTCAACGATCTCAAAGCCGACAGCGGTTGGGTGAAGCGCTATCTCGGTGGCGATGCCGGGGCACGGGCGGATTACGACCGTCTGATTTCCGTCGTGGCGGCAGGATAGGCCAAGTCGGGTCGCCAACGATTCGAAATCCTCAAGGGATCGTGGCACCTGAACTCCGGTTTGATTTCGCAGATGTGTTTCTATCGCGGAGGTCGTGATGAAATACGCAATTGGCGCTGCTATGGCCGCGGCCTTGGTGCTGGCGGGGTCCCCGATGGCCACGCGCGCTGCGGAACCGGACGCAAGAGGTGCTTGCGTTGGCGCGATGGCGTGGGAGGACTTGGTTGCCAAACATTCGAGCGGAGTCTCGATCCTGGTCCTTTCCGACATCGACGGTGTCGAAGCGAAGGCGGTGATCGAACGCATCAACGACACGCCACCGAAAACCTCTATGGCGGCCGATCACGTGATTGTGCTCGGCGCGCGTTCGCTCGCGGATGACGTGCCGGCCCCCTATGTGCTCGTTGCCTTCTTCAACCACGACTGCCTGGTGAGCTCCGGTCGGGCCGATCCGGCGGAGGCAGCGAGTCTGCTGAGTGGTCAGTCGATCTGAAGCTGACGAGTGAGCGCGATTCAGATTGACGCTCACATATTTGTATGATTTAATGTATCGATCCTGAGGGGAGAACCGAGCGAAGGCTTGGCCCCGTGCTTGCCGGAAAGCCCGGCCGTCACAGGCGGACGTTAAGCGCCAGAGCGGCCCTGTCGCTTCCCCAGACAGATAAGCCATCGACAAACCGCGACCTGCATCGGGCGGGTCGCTCATGTTGAGGCTTGTCCCATGTCCGCGAATCTCATCAATCTCCGCACCATCCAGTTCTCCGACAAGTTCCAGCTGCTCTCCCAGCAATATGGTTCGCGCCTGCAGACTCTCGTCGGCCAGGGCCAGTACCAGGGAAAGCAGGCCTCGCCGGTCAACCAGGTCGCGCCTACCGCCGCGGTGGCGGTGACCGAGCGCTTCACGCCGATCGATCGTCAGGACGCCGCGTTCGACCGGCGCTGGGCGTTTCCGCAGTCCTACGAGCATGCCCAGCTCGTGGACAAGTTCGACGAGCTCCAGATGTTGGGCGATCCCAAGCCCAGCCTGGTGATGAACGCCGCCAACGCCATGGGGCGTGCTAAGGACGACGTGATCATCGGTGCTTTCTATGCAACGGCGAAGGTCGGGGAGCTGGCGGCGGGCTCGGTCGCCTGGAACAACACGCTCACCACTGCCGGCGGCCAGAACGTCTCGGTCAGCCAGGGCGCCGGTGGTCCCACCAACCTCACGGTTGCGAAGCTCCGTGAAGTCGTAAAGACCTTCCTCCAGAACAACGTCGATATCGATCGCGAGCAGATCACCGGTGCGCTCAACGCGAAGGCGCACGATTCACTGCTGGGCGAAATGCAGATCACCTCGATGGACTACCAGACCAAGCCGGTGCTGGAGGAGGGGCGGATTCGCCGCTTTATGGGCATCGACTTTGTACTGACTGAGGAAGTCACCAACATCTGCACCGGAACCGATGACGCATCCGGCACCTCGGTCGGCATCCCCTTCTGGGTTTCATCCGGGATGCATCTCGGCACCTGGATCGACATCAACACCAACATCACCCAGCGCACCGATCTCAAGCTGCAGCCCTGGCAGATCTACATGGACATGATGGTCGGCGCGACCCGCATCGAGGAGAAGAAGGTGGTGCGGGTCTGGTGCCGGTAACGGCTCGACTCTGGTGATCGACGCGAGGGCCGGCGCGTACCCGGCCCGTCTCTCCCAATAGGCCCCCGGTAAGCCCGGTATCATTCCGGCGAAAGGACATATCCATGGCTATCAACGCCTACAAAACCGCCGCCATCAACAATCTCGACGCGACGCCGATCGTGCGCGCGAACCCCTGGGTGCATGGCGGCAATTCCAAGCAGTTCGCGGGCACCGTCGAGGCGGTCAACGGCGATTCTATCGGCTCAACCTACCGCTTCTTCCGCGTTGGCTCCTGGATGCGGCCGGTCCATCTGACCTTGTTCTGCGACGCGATCACCTCCGGCGCCGGCGACCTCGGCCTCTACCGTGCCGCATCCGACGGCGGCGCGGTGGTTTCCCAGGCACTGTTCGCGTCCGCGCAGTCGATCGCGACGGCGATCATCCTCGGTACCAACATCCGCTTCGAGCAAGACGACATCGCCAATGTCGAGAAGCGGATCTGGGAATTGCTCGGCCTTACCGCCGACCCCAACCTGGAATACGATGTGACGCTGACCTTGACCGCTGCGGCGGCGGCCAGTGGCACGATCGCCATCCAGGGCGCGTTCAGCTGGTAGCGCGGGGAGATCTCGAGCATGGCGAGCCAGTATTACGGGACCGACCGCGCCGGACAGTTCTCCGGCGTGACGACCGGAACAGCGACCACCGGCAAGAAGATCGAGCTGGTGATCGACCTCACCGGCAACGCGACGCGGGCGGAAGTGCTCCGGGCACTCGAGGCGATTGCGAACTACATCGTCTCCAACACCAGCCCGTTCGCGCAGTAGGTCGAAGGGAACGATCTGATGGCCTCGCAGGCGGGAATCTGCAACCGGGCGCTGGAGAAGCTGGGTGAGCAGCCGATTGTCTCGATCGATGACGGCACCAAGCAAGCCCAGGCGCTGAAGCGTGTCTACCTTGATACGCTGAATGCGCTGCTGGTCGAGCATCCGTGGCATTTTGCCAAGAAGCGGGCGGCTCTCGCGGCCTCCGCGGCGACACCGGATTGGGGTTTCGCCCGATCCTATCCGGTGCCCACGGATTTCTTGCGCCTGCTGGCGATGAAGGATGGCAGGGACTTCTCGCTGGAAGCCGATGGGAGCGGCGCCCAGGCAATCCTTTGCGATGCTGTTCCCCCGCTGCAGATCCTCTATCTCGCTGCCGTCGATGATCCGGGCCGCCTCCCGCCGCATTTCGTCGAGGCGCTGGCGTCGAAGCTCGCCCTAGACATTTGCGAGGACCTGACCCAATCCAATACCAAAAAGGACATCCTCAGCCAGATGTTCACCGTCGACCTCGCGAAGGCGAAGAGGATCAACGGCCTGCAACAGGCGCCAGAGGCCTTGCCGACTTTCTCCTGGCTCGCCGCCCGCGGCCAGGCACCGATCCCACCGATCCTCACCACGGATGGCCAGTAGCACCGCATGGTCCGTGCCAGTCCCAATCTCAATGCGTTCGACGCCGGCGAGTTCAGCACGACGCTGGAAGGCCGGACCGACCTCACGCGCTACAACTCCGGCTGCCGCATCCTGGAGAACTTCCTGCCGCTGGTCGTCGGGCCGGCGGTGCGGCGACCTGGGTCGCATTTCATCGCCTCGACGCGGTATCCGGACAAGACTGCGACGCTCATTCCGTTTCAGTACTCGACCGAGCAGGCCTATGCGCTGGAGTTCGGCGACCTGTATGTCCGGTTCTATCGGAATGACGGACCGCTGATCGAGGCGGGCAAGGCCATTGTCGGTGCCACTCAAGCCAACCCGGTGGTGCTGACGATCACCGCCCATGGGTATGCCAATGGCGACGACATCGAGGTCTCCGGCGTGAGCGGAATGACCCAGCTCAACGGTCGCCGCTTCAGGGTGGCGAACAAGACGGCCAACACCGTCGAGCTCACCGACATGCACGGGACCAACATCAATGGAACCGGCTATTCGGCCTATGCCTCCGGGGGCGCGGCGTCACGGGTCTATACCCTGACGACGACCTATCAGGAGCAGGATCTCACAGGCCTCAAGTTCGCCCAGTCGGCGGATGTCCTCTACATCGCCCATTCGGAATATGTGCCGCGCAAGCTGCAGCGTTACGGCGCCACCAACTGGGTGCTGTCGCAGGTCGATTTCCTGGACGGACCCTATCTCCCAATGAATGCGGGGCAGGCGACACTTACTCCATCTGCCGCAAGCGGCGCCGGCATCACGATCTCCTCGGCAACCTCAAAAACCGCGACCGGGATGGCCGCTTCTCCGGAGGGCGCGATCCGGGTGACCTGTGCCAACCACGGTTGGAAGACGGGCGACAAGATCGATGTCGCCAGCGCCGTCGGCACTGCCGAGGCCAACGGCAGCTGGACTGCGATCCGGGTCAGTGCCTCGACCTTCGATCTCGCAGGCTCGAAGCTCGTGAACAGCTGGACCTCCGGCGGCACGATCACGCCGCACATCTTCGAGTCAACCGATACGGGGCGGCTGATCCGCATCCAGCACGCCGCCACCTGGGGCTATGCGAAGATCGTCGGCTATACCTCCGCGGTGTCGGTAACGGCGGATGTTATTAGTGCCTTCGGCGCGACGACCGCGTCGGCGAACTGGCGGCTCGGGCTCTATTCCCAGGCCGGCGGCTATCCGACCTGCGTCACGTTCTATGAGGGTCGCCTGTTCTTCGGCGGTTGTCCACTGGCGCCGACACGCATCGACGGCTCGCAGTCCTCGGCCTACGAGACCTTCGCGCCGTCATCGACCGCCGGTGTCGTCTCGGACGACAATGCCGTCGCCTATCCGCTGGATTCCGGCGACGTCAACAACGTTCTCTGGATGAAGGATGACGAGAAGGGCCTGTTGGTCGGGACCCGGGGTGGCGAATGGCTGGTCCGCGCCAACACGCTCGGCGACGCCCTCACGCCCACCAACGTCAAGGCGGTGCGCGGCACGACCTTCGGTTCGTACGAAAACGCGCAGCCGGTCCGGACGGGCAAAGACGTAATCTTCATTCAGCGCAAGCAGCGGAAAGCACGGAATCTCAATTATACCTACGAGAGTGACGGCTTCCAAGCCGGCGATCTCACGCTGCTCAGCCCGCACGTGGCGCAAGGCGGCCTCGGGCAGATCGCCTATCAGGCGGAGCCCTCTGGTTGGGTCTGGTGCGTCCGCGGCGACGGCCAGGTGCCGGTGCTCGCTTATGATCGTGACGAGCAGAAGATCGGCTGGTCCCGGGTGGTATTCGGTGGTCACGCGGATGGCTTACGGCAGCGGCCCGCAGCCTGCGAGAGCTTGTGCGCAATCCCGGATCCGAATGACGCTCGAGATGAGATCTGGGCGATCGTCCGGCGGACTATCAACGGCCGCTCCGAGCGCTACGTCGAGCTGCTGGCCGCGGATTGGGAGACCGGCGACGACCAGGAAGGCGCTTTCTACGTGGATTCCGGCCTGGTGTTCGACGGCGCGCAAGCGACCAGCCTCCAGCCCGGCAGCGGTGCGGACGTACCGGGTGCATTCGGCGTGACATTCACTGTCGGCGCCGCGACCTTCGCACCCGGCGACGTCGGCCGCGTGATCTCGATGCGTTATCTCGATCGAACCGTACACGACCCGGAATACCCGGCGCTGCCAGGACGATGGACGACCGCGCGGGCCGTGATCACGAGCTACGTGTCCGCCACCGCCGTCACGGCAACGATCACCGCGCCCTTTCCTGACCTCTTTCCGATCGCGGCCGGCGGTTGGCGATTGAGCGTCCAGTTGCTCGGCAATCTCGGGCATCTCGAGGGAGAGACATTATCGATCAATGCAGAAGGCGCCACACATCCCGACGTGACCGTGCAGAACGGGAGGGTGCAGCTCAATCGCCCGGTTGCCTATGCCGTCGCCGGGCTGCAATGCCCGGCGCGGCTGCAGAGCATGCGCATCGAAGCGGGGTCAGCCGACGGCACAGCGCAGGGTAAGACCAAGCGGATCAACGAGGTGACGGTACGGCTGGTCCAGGCCCTGGGTGGCGAGGTCGGGCCGGACTTCGACCACATGGCACCTATGCAGTACCGCACGAGCGCAGTGCCGATGGACCAGCCGCCACCGATCGCCGACGGCGATGCGCGGGTGTTGTGGAACAAGGGCTATGACACCAAGGCGCGGTTGGCCCTGCGCCAAGCGCAGCCGTTTCCCATGACAGTCGTTTCCTTGCTGCCGCAGGTCACATCCTATGACAAAGGGTGACAAGGGTTGAAGGTGGTTTCCTATCGGCCGGACCATCTGCGTCGGCTGGCGCTGCAAGAGCGGCAAGCGGATCTAGCACGGTTCATCGGCCGCACCGACTACGCCGAGAAGGTGGGCGAGGCCGGCCCTGCTTGGAGCGCGATGGTCGGCGAGGAGCCGATCGCGTGCGCGGGCTTTCACTTGCCTTGGGAGGGAAGGGCGGTCGCCTGGGCAGTGCTGTCGCAATCGGCCGGCCGGCACATGCTGGAGCTCACGCGCGGCGTCAAGCGCGCGCTCGAGAATTGCCCCGCGGAACGGATCGAGGCGCAGGTCCTGGCTTCGTTCGGTCCCGGATTGCGTTGGGCCGCGGCGCTCGGATTCCGTCCGGAAGGGCTGCTGCGGCGGTTCTGTCGTGGTGAGGATTACGAGGCCTTCGTGCTGTTGAAGGGGATTTGAGAACATGGAAGCATCGACGGTACTCCTCCTCTCCGCGGCGACGGCCGCTGCCGGCTCCTTGGTCTCCGGCATTGCGCAGTCCTCCCAGTCGCGCCGCGAGGTTGCGGTCGACAACACCAATGCCGACATCGCACAGGAGCAAGCGGCGAGCGAGTCCGAGGCGATCCGTGAGAAGGCGCAGCGGCTGCGCGGGCAACAGATCGCCGCAGCGGGAGCATCGGGCGTCGCGCTCGACGGGTCGTCGTTCGTCGATGCAATGGCCGATTCCGCGATCAACGCCGAACTCGATGCTCTCAACGCGGAGTATTCGGGGAAGCTGCAGTCCTGGAACTATCGCGCCCAGGCCAAAGCAGCGCAGGAGTCCCAGAACGGCGCGCTGGTCGAAGGCATCTTCGGTGCCGGCAGCAAGGCGCTTTCCGCCTATGGCGCATGGTTGCAGTCGTGAGCGGGTTGCGGTGGAGGATGACCGGGGGAGCACATGACTGACACTTTTCCGATCTGGCAACGTCAGGTGATGCCCGAAGGCCGCCTGGTGGCGCCGCAGGGCGGTCTCAGCGTGGCCGCCGCGTTCGGCGCCGGCCTTCAGCAGCTCAGCCAGGGTGTATCAGACGTGGCCCGCGCCAAGGCCACGGTCCAGCAGAAGAACGACGCAGCCTGGTCTGCCGTGCAAAAGCCACAAGCGGAGATCGAGATTGGCAAGCAGTATGACGCGTTGGAACAGAACGCCGAATCGGGTGCTCCGGGTCACGTCGCCGCCACCGAAAAGATCATCGACGACTATGCGGCCGATCTGCTGCGTCAGGCGCCGGACAACGCGACGCGGGTCGATCTCCAGGCTTTCATGGGCAGCCTCCGGGCTCAATATCTCGGTCAGGCCTCGCAATTCGCCGCAAAGTCACAGATTGCTCAGCGAGTGGCCAACATCGATTCCGCCGGCGACCTCTGGGGGAACAACCTGGTCAACCACCCGGAGCGATTCGACGCTGCCCGCGAGGAGATGGAGAAGACCATCCGGGCTCAGGGCCTGGCGCCCGACCGGGCGGCAGAAGAGATCAAGCGGTCGACCCGGAATCTCGCAACCTTCGCGATGAACGGACAGGCGAGCGCCGATCCAAAGCAGTTCCTGAAGGATGCGCAGGCCGGGAAGTGGAATGCCTTTGCCGACCCTGCGCGTCTTGCTGAAGCCGAGGTGCGCGCGATCGATCAGATGAAGGTCGATGATGCTCGGGCGCAGCAAGATGCGCGCGAGGCCGCGGCCGCCGCACAGGCGAGTCTTTCGATTGCGTATCGCGACGCGGTTTCGACCGCCGCCGCGACCGGCAACCAGAACCTCATCTCGGAGGATCAGATCCGCAAGACCTGGGGTGGCACGCCGGCCGGGAATAAGGCAGCCGAGCGCATGATCCGCGATCTCCGAGCGGCAACCACGCAGGGCCAGCTTGGCCCGACGATTGCCTCGGCGTCACCGGCAGATCTCGACGCGATGGAGAAGAAACTCAGCCCGGAGGGCAAGAGTGCTTTCACCGAGGGGGACGCGCTAACCTATCGTCTCTTCACCGAACTCAGGAACAAGAAAGACGCCGCCTACCGTGGCAGCGACCCCGGAGGTGCGGCCCTCGCATACAGTCTCAATGTTCAGAAGAGCTGGTCGGCATGGCAGGCCGATCCAACCAACAAGGATGCGTTGCGGTCGGCCATTGTCCTGACCCAGCAGGAGCAGACGCGGCAAGGCGTAACGATACAAAGGACTCAGCCGATGCCTCAGGCGGTCGCAACGGCCGTCGTTGGCCAGATCATGAGTCGGCAGAATACGAAGCTGCAGCTGCAGGCGCTGATACAGTTCGCGGATCTCGGCGATCCGGCGGTCTCCCGCCAGGTCCTGGGGCAGCTGACCACCATCAACGGCGGCTTGCCGGCGGGAACGGCCCTCGTGCTCGACACCGCCGACCCGTTGGGCGACGGGAAGTCAGGCGACATGGCGAAGGCGGAGCGCATGCTCGCCGCGCTTCAGGCCGAGACCAAGGGGATCGAACTCCCTCAGCAAGCCATGGACGCAATTGCGACCGGCCTCAACAACGGGCTGGTGGGCGTTCTGGCTCAGCAGGCTAGCCTGACCGGTAATGCCGGTGCTGCTGCCTCCCTCGCAGGTACCGTCCGCGATGCGGTCGAACAAGGCACGAAGGCTAAGATATTGCTGGGCGGCGAACCGACGAAGTCCGCCCGGGACGCGATCTCGGACTTCACCGGCCAGTATGCGACCATCAACGATCCAGCGCTCGCGGCCATCTACTATTCGAAGGTGGTGGAAGATCAGGCGCCTCACGCAATCGAAATGGGCCTCGCTGCGCTCCGTCGTGATGCGGCGTCCGCTCTGTTGCCGAAGCAGCGACCCGGCGCGCCGGGTACCAAGGAGCCTCCAAATCCCTATGTGTTGGCAGCCGCCCGCGACGTCGAGCGCGGCGCCGTGTGGGTCAACTCCGGCGCCGGATTTGCCCTCGTCCTTCCCGGCGCGTCGCGCGCGATGAAATACGCAACGCTGGCCGAGGTCGAGGCTCGCGGCCTCAAGGAGCTGAAGGCCGGTCCGCAGACGCCTGCGTCACCATTGCCGGACTACGGGCCAGCCACGTTCGTTCCGATCGCTCCCACGCCGCCCGGAGCACAGCCATGATCTTCGGGCAGGTTCAGGGCGTCCCGGCGATCACCGCGGCAGAGCTCGACACCGCGATCCGAGATGGCGAGACGCCGCTCGGCGAGTATTTCGGCGCCGTCACCTATGACGCGTTCGAGCACTCGCTTCCGGGCGCGATGTATCAAAGCACGCTCGTGCCGGAGGACGATCGGATCTCGGCCAATCCCTATGGTGGCCGGTTCGCCGCCATGGCGTGGAAGCCGTCCGGCGTGCCGATCCTGACCGAGGATCAATGGAAGTCGTCGCCCTGGTACCGGGAGGGTATCCCCTACGACGGCCGGATTACGCAGGCACGTGCCGAAGCAAAGGCGGAAATCTACGACGGCGATCAGTATCGCGCTCGGCTGCGGCAAAACCGGGTGTGGGGCGTGGGTACTGTCGCGGCGCTGGTCGCCGGCAGCGTCATCGGCTCGGCGCCCGACCCCGTCAACTACATCCCGGTCTTCGGATCGGCTTTCAAGGTCGCTAACGCGACCCGCATTGGGGCCATGATGACGCGCGCAGGGGTCGGTACACTCGACGCGGGACTCTTGACCTCAGTCGAGGAACCGTTAATCGCTTCATCGCGGCGGCAGTTCGGCGAGGATGTGAGCTTCGCCGACCAGCTGACCGATATCGCATTGGGCGCGCTTACCGGTGGCATTGGCGGTGCGATCCACGGCGGCTTTGAGAGACTGGGTGACCGTCACCCGGAGCACGTCTCGACCGCTCTCCAGACCCTGGGCGAGGCCGCCGATGCGGTTGCGAACGATCGGCCGATCGATGTCGCGGACTCCTACCGACAATCGGTCCTGTTTCCGGCCGGTCTCGGTCCGACATCGGACGGAGCTCCGGAGTTGCGGCAGAACACTGTGTGGAGATTGGGCGACCCTTGGCCCGACGACATCAAGGACGCGCAGCTTGCCGCGCGCGCCATCCCGAAGACCATCGGCATCGCGACGCCCGAGCGTCAGCAGCTGCGAATTGACGTCGCCGATGCGCTCTATGGCACTGGTGCGGGCGAGAAGGGCCGTGAGGCAATGATCATCCTGGGGCCGCCGGCCTCGGGCAAGAGCACGATCGCAGTTCCTCTGGCTACCCGATATCGCGCGCTCCTCATCGATAGCGACGCAGCGAAGGAGAGACTGCCGGAATATGGTGGCGGCATCGGCGCCACGGCGGTGCACGACGAGAGCGACATGATCGCGACCGGCGTCGTCAGACGCGCGATGCGCGCCGGAGATAACCTCGTCCTCCCGGTGGTCGGCAAGACCCTTGACAACGCACGGGCGAAGCTCAAGGTCCTGAAGGAGGCCGGCTACCGAGTTCATCTGGTCCTGACCGACCTTCCCATCGAGAAAGCCGTCAATCGGGCGATGGGTCGCTTCCGCGACGCCAAGGAAGGCCGGTTCGTCGACCCGGAATACGTGTTGAGCGTCGGCGACCAACCGGTGCAGACTTATGAAGTCCTGAAAGCGGAGGCAGACAGCTATGCCCGATACTCGAACGACGTCCCCCGGGGATCCCCACCGCGCCTCGTCGAAGAATCCGGCGGAGAAAGATCCGGCGGAGAAGAATCCGGCAGAGGACAAGAGCCAGCCGGCGGCGGACCCGGCGCCGACATTCGTGGATCTCGACGCGATCACGGACAAGATCCAGCTCGTGGGAATGCGCCTGGCGCTGGCGGAGATCAAGGCGCGGCAGGGCCGACCCTGGTCGCCGGCGGAGCTCGAGGCGATCACGGACAAATACGGGATCGAGGAGCTGCGGAAAGCGGTGCTGGAGCTGGACGCAGAGCAGGACAAGGGCACCGACAAAGCCTAGGCGGCCCACCTCAGGGCTCGACCAAGACTGGGCCGACCGAGCGTCAAGCAGACACATCCGCCGACGGCGCATCCGTCGGCGAACACCGATCCCGCGCTGACGTAAGACTGCGAGATCTCACAGCCGAGCAGGGCGTCTACTCCGAATCCGATGATTCCGCGCAGCTGGGCGATGTTCAGCAGCTCCGGCAGGCCGGCCAGCTGACCAAGGCGGAACAGGATGCCTTGAATGAGGCCGAGGCTGCGGTAAAACGGGCCGATGAGTATGCCAGGGCCTACGAGGCTGCCGGTCGTCTTCCGGAGAAGCCGTAATGGCCACCGGAGTTTCCGTCGCCCGCATCGCAGCGGTCCGAGCGGCCTCGGGCAACCGTCTCTCCGATGAGGAAATCGAGCAGATCGTGGCGGCGATCGACCACCGCCGCCGCGCTCTTGAGGCCGAGGGCAAGATCGACAACCTCGACGAACGGATGCGCGAAGTCGCGGCCGAGGAGGCGAACAAGGTCAGGTTGGCGGCCACCCTTCAGCGGAAGCAGTCGGCGATGACCATCCTCGCTAGAGACCGGACGGATGGTCAGTTGAAGGCGCTGACGGCGCAGGGTCTCGCACCAAAGGAAGCCGTCCAGGCGCTCTTCGAAGGCACCGTGAAGGGGATCGCCGAGGGTCGGCACTCCATCTATGCAATCAAGCTCGCCTTCGAGGCCCGATATATCGGCGACATGATGGCGGAGGTCCTGCAACAGATGCCCTCGGCCTTGCGGCTGGTCGGGGACCAGGCCTTCGCCGCTGACATCGTGTGGGAGATGTTCGAGTTCCGGCAAGACGGGATGCCCGGCCGGAGAGGCAATCCCGATGCGGCCAAGGTCGCGCGGGTCTTCGCTGAATACGCCGACGTCAGCCGGATCGATCTCAACCGGCTGGGGGCTAACATCGGAAAACTCGACGATTGGGGCGGCCCGCACGCCCACGACGCATCGAAGCTGCTTGGCGTCACGGATGATGCCTGGATCTCCCGGATCGCACCACGCCTCGACCTCGCCCGCACCTTCCCCGATCTCTCAGCCGAGGAGGCGCACGATGCGTTGCGGGATATATACCTCGCGATCGTCACCGGCAGGAGCAAGACGTCGACGGCACCGCGTGCGGGCGATCGTGTAGGGCCGCGCGACCTCGTGAAGTCACTCGGCAAAGGCCGGTTCTTGCGCTTCAAATCCGCCGACGACTGGCTCGCCTATCAGGCCGAGTTCGGTCACGGCAACATCTGGACCGGCATGCTGGCCCACCAGCGCAAGATGGCCGCGATCGCGGCCCAGACGCAGATCCTGGGGCCGGACCCGGAGGCAGTGCTCGGTTCGATCCTAGACGCCGTCGCCCGCGAGGCAATCGCCGAGGCCGAGGGCGTGACGGCTTCGGCCAATCCCGATGGGCTGACGGTGGCCAGGCTGTTCCGCGGCGATCAGGCCCTCCGATCGATGGCAAGATTTGGTGACGCGATCATCAGTGCGGTCGAGGACGCAGTAACCCGGGCGGCCAATCTGAGCTACCAGGGACGCTCGCTGCTGGCCTCCTATCATGACCAGATGGTGGGGACGATCGAGGCGGCGGCGCGGCAGACGGGTGCTGACGAAAAGGAGATTGCGTATCTCATCGGCGAAGGCATCCAGGGCATCTTGGGCGACATCCACGCGTCCACTTATGCGGAGGATTCGCTGCCAGGCGCCATCAGTTCCGCAATGACGACGTATTTCAAGTGGTCGGGCCTCACCGGTCCGACCGACAACATTCGGGCGACCGGCGCCCGGATGATAGCGGCCCAGATTGGCAACATGTCGGATCGGTACTGGAACGCGCTGCCCGATCACCTGCGGTTCGTGCTCGGCAATCATGGAATCGACGAGGTGCGGTGGAGCGTGGTCCGCGCGGCGGCCTTCGATGGGCCGAACGGCAACCGATATGTGACGCCTGACCGGATCTCCGCCCTGCCGGACGAGTTGTTTCGGTCATTCACCGGCGGCGATGAGACCGGCGGCAAGATCGCCCGCGCCAAGTACGAGATCGAGCTTGCCCTCCGCCGCTTCTACACCACCGAGATCGACTTCGGAATGGTCGGTGCGACCCAGGCGGCCGGCACATTGACCGGCGAATTGCTGCGCATACTGTTCCAGCTGACACCGCTCAACGTCGCCTTCACACGACGGGTGTTTGGCCGCACCATCTTCAGACAGCGTGACGCCGGCAGTGCCGTCCTTCACATCGGCCATCTGCTGGCCGGGTCTCTGGTCGCCGGCTACCTCGCGATGACCGCCCAGGATTACATGCGAGGCTATGACCGGCGGAAGTTCATCAATCCGGACGGTTCGGCCAACACCCAGAGCCTGATGACTGCCTTCAGCCGAAGTGGAGGCGCCGGTATCTACGGCGACTACCTGTTCGGTCAGGTCGATCGCTTGGCTGGCCGCCCGCTGGAGGCAGAGGCGGGACCGGACATCGGCCCGGCCGCGACCCCGATCGAGAACTTCATAAGGGCCCGAGACGGCAATGCCAGGAGTGCCGACTGGTTGAACTTTGCGTTGCACTACACGCCGTCCGTCAACCTTGCCTATGTGCGACCGGCCGTCGATTTCCTGCTCCTCAACGCGCTCAAGGACTCCGTCGCGCCGGGCTTTCTCGAGCGCCAGCGGATCGACCGAGGCCGCGACTACCGGCAATCGCTTCTCTATCCGCAGACAATAGGAGGTCCGCAATGACCGTCTCCAGCACGATCTCCCGCGAACAGTACGCGACCGACGGCGTCTCGGCCGCCTTCACGATCCACTTTCCGTTCTTCGACGACACGGACGTGAATGCGGTCTTCGTGAACGCCTCGGGCGTCGCGTCGACGCTCACCCTCGCGACCGACTTCACTGTCGCCGGCGGCGGCGGGGCAGGGGGCACGTTGACCACGACCGGCACGGCGTCGCCACTTGCTGCGGGCGGAGCGCTCACGATCTATCGCGACATCCCCTATACGCAAGAAGACGACTACGTCGAAAACGACCCACTCCCCGCTGATACCTTGGAGAGCGGCCTCGATCGCGCTGCCATGCGCGACCAACAGCTGCTGGATGCGGTGGGGCGGGCCGTGTCATTGCCT